>ERZ773235.1387-NODE-1387-length-24929-cov-5.049530_pt1 | contig 24929 bp, 27 predicted proteins | sample MGYA00580522_ERZ773235 | MGnify/ENA primary metagenome ERZ773235 (study PRJEB29015, sample SAMEA2737797) | human gut metagenome | biome: human gut; feature: human-associated habitat; material: faeces | place: China | collected 2012 ...
AGGTCAAGGTCGTATGTTGTGGCTTCTCAATGATCGACAGCCCGTTTTCCACGCACAGTGTATCGCTCAGTCTGCCCAGCGCCCGTCCGCTTCCTAAAAAGTCGCGGAATTTTCGGTCACACGCCAGATTCACCGCAGAAAAAATAATATGCGAATGGAAAGAATTTTGTCAAGGATTATTTTACCGTTATCTCAATTTCATGTAAGTCTGGTTATTTCGTCCATAAACAATAGCCTATTGAAGAAAACACCGCACCTTAGTTTTTCCTAACAGTCTTACCTAATCTTGGTCGAATCATGAAAGGCCTACATTTACAGAACAAATTTCGCAAAGCTGTTTCGTGGCAGTCAAGACGGCAAACAGGAAAACCTGCCTGCCGTCCTTCTACTCACTTTCATTTTTACACTAGCTTTTAGAGTTTACATAGAATTTGGAATAATCTTAGATGATGTTTACAATCTTTTTTTCATAGGATTATCTACTTTTTTCTCTACAATTCACGAAATCTTTCAGTCGTATATGTATGGTCATCCGCTTTATATTGGATTAATATTGCCTTAATTTTGGCAAATGGAATTATGTATCTGGTATATGTCGTATAGTTATGCCAGATATCAATCCGTCCTCTCCCCTCTTCAAATGCTTGATAATAATCTAACGAAATCCATGGATCTTTCTCATCACCATACAACACTAATCTGCCCGACACTCGCTTTTTTCTCCATAAACCGTAACATATACATCATCAGCAAGTTCAGAAGCCTCAAAAACTGTATCTGACAAACTACTCTTCAGTTTATCTGCATATAGCTGCCGTGCCTTTCTCCATCCTCTCAGTTTTACTAAAGCAAAAGCAACTCCTACTCCGACAATAATCGCCAAAATGCACTTTAATCCGGTCACTTCAAGCCCAGCACTCTCGGAGGAGGTCAAACTACCTCCAGAAACAAATTGATTATGTAACTTATAACTACACAAGCCCCTAAATGAACAGTCTCACTCATCGCAAAAGAACGCGCCGATCTAAACCTTCGATACGCAAATATCGTGCAAAATCCAGGTACATAATAGATTAAGAGATAGGGAAGATTATTAACAATTTCCTTAATCAAAGACATTCACTCACTCCTTGATATCTGTACTAATAATTGGCGGATTTCCTCCATCACCTTTACCGCCAGGGCCTTCTTCATATACAGTTGTGTATCTGTTCCTAATACGAGACTTCTTATTCACTCGTTTGAGGTATAGCGCAGATCTCCTATATTTATATTTTGTACTTTTACTTATGTGTAAAGATCTCAATTTGTTTTGCCGAAGATCAATATCATCGCCTGCTACAGTAACTGTTTTTGTCAAGGAATATTTTCGATGTTTTGCGCTCCTATTCTTCTGTTCAAAAGATTTTTTGTATATATTCATCGAGCATATCGCCTTGACAACCGCCTCAAATCCCCCTATAATTCCTTATGGCGTAAGCCTCAAACTGCATAGCGTAGCGAAAAGCATCATGCCTTTGCGCATGGGAAGCCGGGTGAGAATCCCGCACAGGACCGCTGCTGTATTGGCTGAGCGGCTCTCACGACCCTTTGGGTCAGTCACTGGGGTGTAAGCTTTGGGAAGGCGAGAGCGTCTGCTATGAAGCCTGAGTCAGAATACATACTTTTTGCGACAATCAAGGGTCTTCCCGGTCTCGGAAGAGCTGTTTTTTCTGTACCCAAATATCCCGTTTTTCCTGACGGCGGCGGGTTTGTTTGGCGCGCTCAAAGCACTGTGCCGACCGAAAAAGATTGTCGATGCAGTGCTTTTTGTCGTCTTGCGCACCAAATAAAAGGAGGAATAATCCGAATGAAGAAACTTGTCTCCCTGCTGCTTATGCTGGTGTTTGTGTTCTCGCTCTCCTGCGCCATGGCCGAGGGCAAAAAGCACGTCGAAAACCTCATCGTCGGCACGACGGCAGCCAACAACACCTTCAACATGACCACCCAAAGCGACGCATTCGGTCGCATGAATTACAACGGTCTGACGCAGGGCAACTACGTCTATCGCGACGCGAACGGCGATTTGCAGCCCTATTTTTTCACCAGCTACGAGATTTCGGAAGACGGTAAGGTGCTGGATTTCACCTGGCATAAGGGCGCGATCTGGCATGATGGTCAGCCCGTGACCGACGAGGATATCATCTTCACCTTCGAGTTCCAGCGCGACGTGAAGAAGGTCGGCGGTCTGTCCAATCTGGTCAGCGTGGAGATCACCGGCGAAAACGCGGCGCGCCTGACCTTCTCCCAGCCGGACGTGTATTATTACCTCAACACCTCCTGCATGAACACGGCATGCATCTATGCCAAGCACATCTGGGAAGGCATCGAGGATTATTCCCACTACACCGGCGAGGACGCTGCCATTGGCTGCGGCCCGTACAAGCTGGTGGGCTACGATGTGGATTCCCAGACCTCTTACTATGAGGCCGTGCCGGAGAACACGTTCCTCGGCGAAATCACCGTGGACAAGGTGACCGTGCAGACCTACGCGGATCAGGCGAGCCTGATGATGGCGCTGGCAAGCGGCGAGTGCGACGCGTATTACAACTACGCCAACCCGATTGAAGCGACACTGATCGACAGCTTCACCGGTATGGACGGACTCGACATGGGCGAAAGCCCGTTCGCTGGCAGCTATCAGATGCTGTTCGGATGCAGCCGCACACCGGGCGACGACGTGAATTTCCGTCAGGCGATTGCCTACGCCATCGACTACCCGACCGCGGCGACCGCCATCAACGGCGAATACGGCAAGCCTGCCAACCGCGGCGTGCTTGGTCCGTCCTTCAAGGGCTTTGACGATTCCATCGCGATGCTGGAGTACAACGCGGAGACCGCGAAATCCATGCTGGATGCGGCGGGCTATGTCGATGCGGACGGCGACGGCTGGCGCGAACTGCCGGACGGCGGCAAGATGGATCTGTCCGTCATTCCGCAGTATTCCCGCAGCATGGAAGTCCGCTCCCGTCTGGGCGAAATCGTCTGCAAGTCCCTCCAGAATGTCGGCGTGAACTGCCACATCGACGAGGAAGCCATCGCTAACAGCGAGATTTGGGAAGATAAGGTGACCAAGGAGGAATACGACATCTCCATCACCTTTACCACCTCTGGCATGCTCTATTCCACGCCGTTCCGCTACATGCTCGCCGAGCTGCGCGACGGCGATTCCGGCTGGCACTGGGGCAGCTGCCATGATCCGCGTCTGAAGGAATACTACTACGCGATGACCGAGGCCATCAACGACGAGCAGTATATCGAAAACAGCCGCAGCCTCCAGCACCTCGCCGACGAGGAGATGTTCGGTCTGACCTTCGCGTGGCAGACGGGCTTCTTCCCGTATCGCACCGACAAGATTGAAGGCTGGGATAACTGGCAGAGCTGGGGCGTCATCAATGCCAGAACCTGGTTTGACCTGACGGCGAAGTAAGCATATCTGAATTTGGGGACTGACAAATCCTTGATCTTGGGGCTTGTCAGCCCTTTTCTGCTATAACGGGAGTGATTTCCTTTTGTTCAAACACATCCTCAAGAAAACCCTCATCGCCATTGCGACGATCTGGCTGATTATCACCATCAGCTTCACGCTGGTGCATACCATGCCGGGCGACCCGATCATCTTTCTGATTGGCGAAGAGGAATACTATTACCTGCTGGATAACAACCCTGCCTATCTGGAACAGGTCACGGAGAAATTCGGTCTGAACGACGATCTGCCGACGCAGTACGCGCGCTACATGAAAAGCGTGCTGACGCTGGATTTCGGTCTTTCCTATACCAACCAGAAGCCCGTCATCGAAAATTTCCGTTCCGCCGCGTATTGGACGCTGCTGCTCTCCGTTCCGACGCTCATCATCTCCTGCATTCTCGGCGCGGTGCTCGGCATTCACGCGGGCATCCGCCCCGGCGGTCTGTTTGACCGCATCGCCACGCCGTTTTTCCTGTTTCTGAATACCATTCCTTCAAACTGCCTGAGTCTGCTGCTGCTCATCGCGTTCGCCTACAAGCTCAAGTGGGTGCCGATCAACGGCATGGTTTCGCCCGGTCTTTCCGGCGCGGCGCGGACGGCGAGCATCGTCCAGCACATGATTCTGCCGCTGTGCATTTTGATTCTGTTCCGCACGTCGGGTGATTTCATGCTGATGAAAAGCACCGTCTCCCAGATTCGGCAGGAGGAATACATCCTCACCGCACGCGCCAAGGGCATCGGTCAAAACAAGGTGCTCTTTCGCCATGTGCTTAAAAACGCGCTCGTGCCGTATTCCACATCGCTGTGCATGCAGCTGGGCGGGCTGCTCTCCGGCGCGATGGTGGTCGAGGTCGTCTTCGGCTGGAAGGGCATGGGACAGATGATGTACAACGCCGTATCCTGCCGCGACTTTGCGACCGCGCAGTTCTGCTTCCTGCTTTCGGCGCTCTGCGTCGTGCTCAGCAACCTGCTGGGCGATATCGTCGCCGCGGCGATCGACCCGCGCATTCGGGAGGAGGCGGCAGAGCGTGCGTAAAAAGCATAACCCCGCCGCTATCGCAGGCTGGTGCATCATTTTGGCGTTCTGCCTGATTGCGATTTTCGCGGATTTCATCGCGCCGTATGACCCCTCTGAACTGGGCACGGCGTATCTCAAGCCCAGCGCGGAGCATCTGCTGGGGACGAACGATTTGGGGCAGGATATTTTCAGCGAGATGGTTTACGGCACACGCGTGTCGCTGCTGCTCGGCGTGTTTTCCGCACTGCTGGTTTCGCTGATCGGCACAGCTTTGGCACTTATCGCCGGATACTTCGGCGGTACGGCGGATAAAACCATCTGCGCTGTGATCGACGTTGCGATGGCAGTTCCGTCCCTGCCGCTGACGATGCTGCTGATTGCCTACCTCAAGAGCGGCATGTTCAGCCTGATTCTGGCGATCAGCATCACCGCATGGACGGGCACGGCACGCATTCTGCGCACGCGCGTCAAGCAGATCTGCGAACTGCCCTATATCAAGATTGAAAAGGCGATGGGCGTTTCCGCGACGGTCATCATGGTGCGCCACATTTTGCCCAACCTCAAGGATATCCTGCTCACGCGCATGGCGCTTTCCGTCTCCGGCGCGATGACGACGGAATCCGGATTGAGCTTTCTCGGTCTGGGAACATACGGTCAAAAGAGCTGGGGCAACATCCTACATTTTGCCTTCTTCCGCAACAGCATTCTGCGCAAACAGATCTGGTGGTATCTGCCGCCGATCATCTGCATCAGCGTCGCGGTGATGGGCTTCATGCTCGTGGGCTACTATGGCCGGCAGAGAAGGGAGTGATTACTGTGGAAAATGCGATTTTGGATATTCAAAACGTTTCCGTCCGCTTTGCCAACGGCAGTGCCGTACAGGCGGTTGAACAGGTCTCCCTCTCTGTCTTTCCCAGCGATAAACTCTGCATCATCGGCGAAACGGGAAGCGGCAAGAGCATCCTTTTGCTCTCCGTGCTGCGCCTGCTTCCGGCAAGTGCTGTCGTCAGCGGCGACGTGTGCTTTCACGGGCAAAGCCTGTTCGCCCTTTCGCCCAAGCAGATGGATGGCGTTCGCGGCGGTCAAATCTCCTATGTGCCGCAGGGAAGCGGCAACGGCATGAACCCGCTGCTTTCCGTTGGATTTCAGGTTGGCGAACCGCTGATAGCGCATCGCGGCATGAATAAAAAACGGGCGATTGCCCGTGCGGTGGAGCTGATGCGCCGCTTTCATCTGGGGCGTGAAGAAGAACTGGCGCGGCAGTACCCCTACACCCTGAGCGGCGGCATGCGCCAGCGTGCGCTGATTTCGATGGGCATCAGTGCCGACGCGGAGCTTCTGCTCTTTGACGAGCCGACCAAAGGGCTGGACGAAGCACGCATCCGTCTGGTCGCTGACACGCTGAACGAGCTGGACGGGCAGACGATGGTCTGCGTCACGCACGACCTGAGCTTTGCGCGTGACGTCGCCAATCGCATCGGTGTGATGTATGCGGCGAATCTCATCGAAGTCGCCGACGCGGACGAGCTGTACGCCCATCCGCTGCATCCCTATACGCGCGATATGCTCGCCGCCATGCCGGAAAACGGGCTGCATTTCCGCCCCGGCTATGCCCCCGCGCACGACGATACGCGCGTGACCGGCTGCAAATATCGAATGCGCTGCCCGAATTGCAGCGAAAAATGTGCCGAAATGCCGCCGATGGCGGACGTGGACGGCCACAAAGTGAGGTGTTGGCAGTATGTGTGAAACCATTATGAAGGCTGTTTCGCTGACCAAGCACTTCCGCAGCGCGGATAAGACGTGGTTCACCGCGGTGGACGGCGCGTCGATTTCCCTGCAAAAGGGCAAAACGCTCGGTCTGCTTGGGCAGAGCGGCAGCGGCAAATCCACGCTGGGACAAATGATGGTCGGCTTGCTGAGGCCCGATTCCGGCGAGCTGTTTTTCCATGGCAAGCTGCTTAGCTATCCCATTCGAGGGCAGGTACGCCGCAGGATTCAGATTCTCTTTCAGCACCCGGAGGTTTCGTTCAATCCCCAGCTCACGCTTCGACAGAGCCTGGTTGAACCATTCAAGTTGATGGGCAAACCGTTTGACGACGGGGCGATTCTCTCCGTTATCGAGCCGTTCGGCCTACACGCCGAGCATCTTGCCCGCTATCCCGGCGAACTTTCCGGCGGCGAATTGCAGCGTGCTGCGCTGGCACGTGTCACCGTGCTTGAGCCGGAGATGATCCTGCTCGACGAGCCGACCAGCATGCTGGACGTGATTACGCAGGCGCAGATGATCGACTTCCTGCGCCGCTATCAGCAGCAGCATCAGACCGCCTATCTGTTCATCACGCACAGCACGGCGCTTGCCGAGCAATTCTGTGACGAGATTGTGAAGATGGAAGACGGGCATCTGCTCAAAGAAAGGAATACGAAATGAAACGAATCGCAATCGTCGCCTGCGAAAATTCCAATACGGTCTGCGCGGGCTGTGCCTGTTTGAACGCCTTTTACGCCGAAATAACGTCATATATAAATAAAACCTCCCTCATCGAGGGAGGTGGCACGACGAAGTCGTGACGGAAGGAGTTCACCACGCATTCCCTGTTCATCATGCAGGAAGTGCGTGGTTTTTCTTATTGTTTTATTTCAGTTCCGCCTTCAAATGCTCCACATACAGCCTCTGCACATCTTCCAGCTCACCCAGCCCTTCCACCGTGCAATGCACGTCGAATCCGGCGGCGGTCAGATGGCTTTTCCAGCTATCCGCATCATCGCCCGCCATATCGTTTTGTGCGTGGTCGCCCGCGACAAGCATCATCGGGCGCAGCTCGATGTGCTTTGCGCCCAGCGCACGCAGCTCGTCGATGGCGTTTTCCCGCGTCGGCCAGCCCTCGACCGTTCCGACGACGACATTGGGATGGCCTTGCAGCCGAAGTGCCGTCTGCATCGCGGGATAGACCATGTTTGCGAAATGCGTCGTGCCGTGCCCCATGAGCAGAAGCGCGTCCGCATCATCAGGCTTGAGAGCCGCCAAAATCTCAGCCAGCTTAAGCAGGTCATCGTTATTCGCAATCAGCGGTTTACCGATGCCGCCACGCAGGAATCGCCCCGCATAGCGCATATACGATGCGCGGATTTTTTCATCGTATTCGTTGCCGCAGAGCAGGTGCGTCGGCTGAACAAACACCGTGTCATAGCTTTCGTTCGCCAGTTTTTCCAATGCTTCCTCAAGCGACGGCACAATTTCGCCGCGCGATTTCAACACCTTGCGGACGATGCTGCTCGTATACGCGCGGAAAACGTCATAGCCCTCCGCAGCCTGCGCCAGTGCGCGCTCCACCGCGTCGATGCTCCGCCGTGCCCTTTCATACGTCGTGCCAAAACTCACAATGACCAACGCTTTTTTCATCGTTTATCCTCCTTCGGTCGTTCAATCATCACCACGTCGATCCCGCGTTCCAGCGCGGGCAGAACCTTATCCGCTACGCCCCCCGGCTGCCCGGAATCCTTTGACACCATCGTGCGGATGCGGAGCTGATCGTAGAGCGCCGCATTGAAATCCCGCGAAAACGGCCCCTGCATCGCGATGACGTGGCTCTGCACCATGCCCGCCGCCGCGCAGAGATCGAGTGCCTGATGCGTCGGCAGGACGCGGACGAACAGCCTTTCCGGCTCAATGACCTTGGCATAGACGCTCAGGGTGTGGCTTCCCGTCGTCAGCAGGATGTTTCCCGCGCAGAGCGCGGCCAGCGCCGCCGCCTCCTCAGAATTGCCTGCCCACGTCACCGCGTCGCGCCAATCCTCGCGCCTGTCCGCCGCGCGCTCGATGCGCACGTAGGGGATATGCAGCGCGTCGGCGCAGGCGCGGATGGTCTGTGTCGCACGGACGGCGAAGGGATGCGTCGCGTCGATGACGCGCTCCGGCCTTTCCGCCGCGATCCACGCCTTCATGGCCGCTTCATCCAGCGCGCCGATGTGACAAGCTGCGCCTTCCGGCAGAAACTGCCGCGCGTATTCGCTCGTCACGCTGACCAGTACGCTTTCCCCGCGCGCAAGTGCCAGCGCGGCCTGCTCGCGGCCTTCGGTCGTGCCGCCGAAGATGATCGTTTTCATCGCCACAGCCTCTCCATCCATTCGGGGTGCGACAAAAAATGCAGATGCGCAAACCCTGCCGTCGTGTTCCCCTTGTGCATCCCACCCGGCCAGCACAATTCCGGTCGGCTCGCCTTGCGGATTTCAAAATCATACGCCGCTTCGCCTGCCGCTTCCGTCGCCGCATGGTGAAACTCATGGGCGGGATACGTCCTTCCCGTCTTCAAATCCGCGACGAGCACATAGCCGAAGCGCTGCAATCTATCCGTCATGCGGCAAACCTGCGGCAGAAAGCCGACCATCTCCGCGCTGTCGATGCTTTCGGATAAATACATCATGCCGCCGCACTCCGCATAGCAGGGCAGACCGCTTTCCAGTGCCGTGCGGATGCTTTGGCGCATAGACATATTGGCCGACAGCCGCACCTTGAATATCTCCGGAAATCCGCCGCCCAGATACAGCCCGTCCAGCCCCTTCGGCAGTTCGCCGTCCTCAAGCGGGGAAAACGGCACAAGCTCCACGCCCGCCCCTTCCAGCGCATCGAGATTGGCGCGGTAGTAAAAGCTGAACGCCTTATCCCGCGCAAGCCCCATGCGAAAGCCGTCCATCCGGGGATATTTCCTCGGCGCGACGGGCAGAACCGGCGCGCGCCTTGCCAATTCCAGAATCATCGGAAGATCAAGCGTGTCCGCGACCTGCCGCGCCGCCTCCTGAATCCGGGGCAGCGCGTCCTCGACCTCCTCGGCGGGCACAAGCCCCAGATGGCGGCTCTTGAGCGCCAGATTCACATGCTTTTCGATGTAGCCCACGCACGACAGGCCGGTGTAATGCGCCACCGCGTCGCGCACCAATTCGTAGTGATGCGCGCCGGAAACCCGGTTGACCAGCACGCCCGCGATGCCGCTGTCTTCCCGGAGCGTCATAAAGCCCTTGACCGTCGCCGCCGCGCTTGCCGCCGAACCGGAAGCGTCCACCACCAGCAGCACGGGCGTCCGCGTCAGCCGCGCCATCTCCCATGTGGATTGGCGGCAGCTCGTCGCATCCATGCCGTCGTAATAGCCCATCACGCCCTCGATGACCGTGATATCCGCCGGGCGGCTGAGCAGTGTCGGCAGATCCCTCGGCTCGATCAAAAAGCTGTCGAGGTTGTGGCTCGGCCTGCCGCAGACCAGCTCGTGAAAGCCCGTGTCGATGTAATCCGGCCCGACCTTGCAGGGCGCGACGTCCAGCCCGCGCTCCCTGAGTGCCGCCATCAGCAAAAGGCTCGCCGTCGTCTTGCCGCAGCCGCTGCTCGTGCCCGCCAACAGGATTCTCATGCCCGAACGCCCTCCATGCCGTAGAGCAGCGCGTTGACGATTGCCGCCGCCACGTTGCTGCCGCCGCGCCGCCCGCGCGCCACAATGCAAGGCAGGCCAGTTTTAAGCAGCATCTCCTTCGCCTCCACCACATGCACAAAGCCGACCGGCACGCCGATGACGACCGTATTCTTCAAATCCGCGTGGTTTTCCAGCGGCTCCAAAAACGTCGGCGCATTGCCGCAGACCAGCAGCTTCGAGCCGGGAATGGCCAGCGCGCGCTCCATCGAAACGCGCGCCCGCGTCGTCTCCCGCGCCTTCGCCTCCCGCGCGATATCTTCATCCGCCATGAAGCAGACCGCCTGACAGCCCAGCTTCTTGAGCGCCGGTTTGCTGATGCCGGAAAGCGCCATCTGCGTGTCGGTGACGATCATTGCGCCATGCACCAGCAGTTCCCGCGCATAGGGGACAACCCCCGGCGTGAAGACCATCGATTCCGCAAAGGAAAAATCCGCCGTCGCGTGAATCACGCGCTTGACAATGGGCTTGATCTCCGGGTCAAGCGCCACCTGCAACTCGCGCTCGATGATCGCCATGCTCGCCTGCTCGATCTCCATTGGTTTCATAGGCTTGTACTCCTTCCCAAAATCTGCCCCTTCGCATCCAGCATCACCGCGTCCACGCGCATTTCCCCGTGAATGCGCGCTGCCGCATAAGCCGCCGCCGCGTCGGCCAGATGCGTCCAAACCGCGTCAAACCCCGCGTCGTAAATCGGGGAGATGCATCCGTCGAGCGTCACACTCTGACGCACGAATTCCAGCAGCTCAACCGGCGCGCCCATCAGCGCCAGATGCGCGATCAGCGTTTCGCGCCGTCCGTCGCCGTATTGGCTGTGCGTCTGCATGCTGCCGCCGGAAACCTTGACCAGCTTCCCCGGCTGCCCCAGCAGCGTGGCGCGCGCAAAGCCCAATTCCGCCGCGCAATCCAGCGCAAAGCCGACAAAGTTGCTCATCTGCACCGCCTGCATGCAGGGAAAGAGCGCGTTGGCCGCGCGCTCGCCCTGACTGCCGAAAACCAGCCCGATTTCTTCCGCGCCCTGACTTTTGCGGACGGATAATTCCAGCCGGATCGTCTCCTTCAGTGCTTCCTCGCTCATCGGGCGCACAACGCCCGTCGTCCCCAGCACGGACAGCCCTCCGACCACGCCCAGCCGGGGGTTGAACGTCCTTTTCGCCAGTTCCTCGCCGCCGGGGATGCTGACTGTCACCTCCGCCGCGCGCGCGGGGAAAACCTGCCGAACCGCCTGCTCAATCATCCGCCGCGGCACGGGGTTGATCGCCGCCTCGCCGACGGGCAGCTTCATGCCCGGCAGGGTGATCGTCCCCACGCCGTCGCCCGCCAGAAAGCGGATGCCGCCGTCGCTCTCCATCAGCCGAACGCGTGCGCGGACCTCACTCCCGGTGGTGATATCCGGGTCGTCGCCGCCGTCCTTGATGACCCCGCAGACATAGCCGCCGTGCGCGATGATCTCCGGCGCAAACGTTTTGCCCGTCGGAACGACGATCCCTACGCGCTCGGGGCATGCACCGTCCCTCTGCCAGAGACAGCTCGCCAGCGCTGCCGCCGCCGCGCAGCTCCCCGTCGTGAAGCCCTCGCGAAGCGCCTTCACAGGCGATACCCCCGCGGCGTGAGCATCCGCCCAAAGCGCTCCTGTGTTTCCGCGTTACCGATGAGCACCGTCGTGAACATATCCAGCGGCTCATGCACCAGTTCGCCCAGCGTCAGCACACGGCTCTTCTGCCCGTCGCGCCCGATGTTCTGCACATAGCCGCAGACGGTCGAAGCGGGCAGCGTCTCCATCAGAATCGCGCAGGCGCGGGCGAGGTGATCCGGCCTGTGGCGACTGCACGGGTTATACAGCGCAATCGGAAAGCCACCCGCCGCCGCCGCGCGAAGCCGCCGTTCAATCGTCGCCCACGGAGTCAGTTGATCGGAGAGGCTGACGACGGCAAAATCCCCGCAGAGGGGCGAGCCGAGCACCGCCGCCGCGCTGAGCGCCGCCGTCACCCCCGGCACAACCTCGATCTCGTCGCCCTCTTCCGCCATGCCCAGCAGGAGCGACGCCATGCCGTAAACCTGCGCGTCGCCCGAGCAGATCAGCGCCACGCGCCTGCCTTCCCGCGAAAGCAAAAGAGCCTGTACACACCGTTCCTTTTCGCCGCGCATGCCCGTCGTCACAAACCGCTTTTCGGCAAACTCGTCCCGAACCAGCTCGACATACGTCGTGTAGCCCACGATCACCTCCGCACGGCGCAATGCGTCGTCCGCCGCAATCGTGCGCCCCTCGCGTCTCCCCGGCCCGATGCCCACGACCTGAATCATACGTTTTCCTCCCCGGCCAGCGCGAGCGTCACGCCCTGCATCGCCGTTTTGCCCACGAGCAGCCGCCCGCCGGTCATCACCGCCGCGCGCTCGCACACGCAGCCGCAGCCCACCGTTTTCATTACAAAATCCGAATGGGCAAACACACCCGGCACGGCGTTCAGCTCCGCCGCCGAATACGTTTGCAGCGGAAAGCGGTATTTTTCGCAGAGCGCGAGAATCGCTGCCTCGTCCTTTTTCACGTCAATCGTCGCAACCGCCCGGACGGACAGCGGCGACACGCCGTTTTCATGCAGAAACGTGCGGAAGCAGTCCTCCAGATGTGCCGCGTCCGTGCCGCGCTTGCAGCCCACGCCCAGTGTCAGCGTCCGCGGCCTTAAAAAGAGCGTCACGGGAAACGGCGGGCGGATCTCCCGTTCCGTAATCGCCACGCCGACCGATTTTCCCGCCAGCGCGGCAGCGGAAACCGCCTGAATCGCCGCCTTGTTTTCAATCGCGCAGTCGTTTTTCATCGCCCAACTGTCGATGGCCGGAACACCGCGCACATCCGTCGCAGTCGTCAGCACGGGCTCCGCGCCCGTCCGTTCCGCCAGCAGCAGCGCGAGGTCGTTTGCGCCGCCGATGTGCCCGGATAGGATGGGGATGATGTGCCTTCCTATTTCATCCATGACAAGCACTGCGGGGTCGGCCGCCTTATCCCGGCAGAGCGGCGCAATCGCACGCACCGCAATGCCGCATGCGCCGATGAACAGCAGCGCGTCCGCATCGGCAAACGCCTCCCGCGCCCACTGCATCACAGGCACGCCGCGCGTCACGGGGAAGCCGAGCTTTTCCTGCCAGCCCTGCCCCTTTTCAGTAAAAGCAATGGCGCGGATGTTCATGGCGTTTCGGCCTCCCGACAGGCGTGGGCGAACGCCGGATCGTAGAGCTTGGAGCGCTTGTCGCTCTCCCGCAGAAAATCGCCGACGAGAATCAGCGCGGTCTTTTTGATGTGCGCCGCCTTTTCCGCGATATCCGCGAGCGTGCCGCGCACGACCTCCTGCTCCGGCCACGTCGCTTTGTAGACGACGGCGACGGGCGTATCTTCCGGGTAGCCGCCCGCCGTCAATTCGGCGCATACGTCCTTGAGCATCGAGACGCTCAGGAACAGCGTCATGCTCGCCCGATGCGACGCCAGCGCGCGCAGGTTCTCCTGCTCGGGCACGGGCGTTCTGCCCGCCATGCGCGTGATGATGAGCGTCTGGCTGACCTCGGCGGGGGTGTACTCCGCCGGGATGGCCGCCGCCGCGCCGCAGAACGAGCTGACGCCGGGCACGACCTCATAGGCCAACCCAAGTTTATCTAATTCGCGCATCTGCTCGGCAATCGCACCGTACAGGCACGGGTCACCCGTGTGCAGCCGCACGACGGTTGCCCCCTCGGGCGCATCCCGCATCGCCGCGACGGTCTGCTCCAGCGTCATGGACGCGCTGTTATAAATGGTCGTTTCGGGTCTGCAATAATCCAGAAGTTCGGGGTTGACGAGCGAACCCGCGTAGATCACCACGTCCGCCTTTTGCAGCAGGCGCATGCCGCGCACGGTGATGAGGTCGGCTGCGCCCGGCCCCGCGCCGATAAAATAAATCATAGGAACTCCTTTTTGGGGCGCCGCCCCAAACCCTGCTCGGAACCTCCCGTTTCGCTTCGCGCTGTTTTTAAGTGACGTTAGCGCTGAAAATGAAAACCGGGTTTTCCGCTTTGAACATCGTATAGCGCCCGACCGATTCGAGCGCCGAAACGGCGACCTGCCGCGCCTCAAAATCCACCATCGGCCGCATCAGGCGCAGAAGCGCCTGCGCGCTTTCCATCGTGACGGCGGTTGCGACCAGCCGAATCGGGCGTTGAAGTCCGCGCAAAAACTCCACGATAGCTTCTGCCGTGCCGGTCGTCCCGCCGAGGAAAACCGCGTCCGGCGCGGATAGCGCCGACAGCACCTCCGGCGCGCGGCCGGGAACGACGCGCAGGTTGAGCGCGTGAAATCTTTCGGCGTTCCGGCGGATGAGGTCGAGCGCTTCGTCCTTCATTTCAACGGCATAAACCTCGCCCAGCGGGCACTGACGCGCGCATTCGACGCTGACGCTGCCCGTCCCCGCGCCAATATCCCAAACGACGCCGTTCGGTTTCAAATGCAGCGCCGACACGACGAGCGCACGCACATCCCGCTTAGTCATCGGGGTTTTGCCGCGAATGAACGCCTCATCCGACAGACCAACAGGCGGCAGGCCGCTCTCCGGCGCGTCGTTTTCGATATAAGCCATGCAGAGCGGGTCATACGTCGCATCCGGGTCATAGGCCTCCGTCCGCTCGTCGGGATAGGAGAGCCGTTCGCCGACAAACAGCCGCACATTTTCCAGCCCGCCGAGGTTCAGGCTCTCCCGCACCCACGCAGGATTGTGCGCCGCATCGAGAAAGCAAAACGTCTGCCGATGCGTCCGCACGGCGTGGCACAGCGCGCTTTCCGAAAGTGCTCGGCCATGCGCGGAGAGGATTTTCGCGTCCTGCCACGAAACGCCCAGCCGCGCGGCAAAGAGCTGCAAGGCGCTGACGCCCGGATGCACACGCAGATATTCGCCGCCGATTTTCCGTTTGAGCATTTCCAGCAGGCTGTACAGTCCCGCGTCGCCGGAAACCAGCACGGCGGCACTCTGTCCTGCGTCGCTGGATAGACGCATCTGTTCAATTGCACCTTCCAGCGGCGAAAGCGGCCTTGCCTTTTCGGGCGGCACGAGCACGGCATGGCGTGCCGCGCACCAGACCGCATCCGCACGATCAATCGCCTGCTTCGCGTCGTCGGTGAGCAGAACGGCCTCACCCGGACCGACGCTGATGATATCAAGCATGGCGCACCTCCACACAATGTTCTTGAGCAAAACAAATCAGTTCATCGTCCCATGCATGGGCTTCCAATCCATCGGGAATAAGCAGCGCGCCGCAATTCAGCAGCGTTTGCCGGGCTTCCGTCAACACGGCTTCACTCGGCGGCGCGAACGGCGCTGTCGTCAGTATGCGGGCGGCCAGATGGCGCGCGGCAGGGATATCCATATCGTTTTCCGCCAGAATACCCGTTGCAAACGGTGTTCCTTCCCGCGTCAGGCGGCGGTAGACGGTTGTCGCCTTCCCCATGCCGCCGAGGACAAACGCGTATGGCGCACCTTCCGCACGGGGAAGCTCCATTGATCCGGAAAGCGCGTCATAAACACCAGACGAAATGCCGTACAGCTGCGTGATGTTTTCTTCCGTAAAGACTGCTTCGGGCGCGCCGAACATCTCCACGCCGTGCGTGCCGATGCCCATCACGAGGTCGGATACCCGTGCAGCGAGGTCAATTTCGTGCAGACTCATCACGATGGTCACGCCCTGCTCCCGTGCGAGATGAAGCAGAATAGCGGACAATTCGATTTTATATCGAATATCCAGAAAGGAGGTCGGCTCGTCGAGCACCAGCACGCGCGGCTGCTGGCAGAGCGCACGGGCAATCATCACCCGCTGACGCTGACCGTCGCTGACGCGGGCGAACGGCTTGTCCGCCAGTTCTTCGACACGCACCAATGCGAGACTCTGCGCAATCACGTCTCTGTCCAGCGCAGTCAGCATCCCGAAACGGCCGGTATAGGGATAACGCCCGGAAGCCGCCACGTCGTAACAGGTCATCAGTTCCGGACGGACGCGCTCGGTCAGCACGACGGAAAGCCGCTTTGCCAGCTCGTAGCTGTCCATCCGCTCGATATTTTCGCCGCCGATGCGCACCACGCCGCCCATACACGCGAGGTGATGCGAAATCGTCTTGAGAATGGTCGATTTGCCCGCGCCGTTTGGACCGATGAGCGTCAAAATCTGCCCCGGCAGAATCGACGCGCAGAGGTCTTTCAACAATACACGTCTGCCGTAACCGACCGAAAGGTTGTCCAGCTCCAAAGTCGGTTTCACCGGTGTCCGCCTCCCCGCTTGAGTGCCATCACGATAACGACCGGCGCGCCGAAAAACGCCGTTACCGTGCTGATGGCCAACTCCGTTGGCGAAAACGCCGTTCGGGCGATCCAGTCGCATGCCATGCAGAATACGCCGCCCAGCAGGAAACAGCCGGGCAGAACAGCCATCGGTTTGGCCGTGCCGAGCAGCTTTTTCGTCATATACGGCACGGCAATGCCGACAAAGGAAATCGGACCGACAAGCGCCGTCACGCACGCGGCCAGCAGACAGGAAAGTCCGATCAGCGCCGCACGGAAACGGCGGACGTTCACACCCATGCTCGCCGCGTAATGTTCGCCGAACTGATATGCGCCGATGGGCTTCGCCAGCAGCAGGCACAGCAGCAGGCAGACGGCAATCACCGCCAAGCAGATGCGCAGATTTCCCCACGACACGGCAGAAAAGCTGCCCATCGACCAGCTGGTGAGGTTCGCAATATCGCTTTCTTTGGCGAAGGTGACGAAGAAATCCGTCGCCGCCGAACAGACGTTGCCAATCATCATGCCGACGACCAGCAGCATCGCCATGCTGTGAATCTTTCGGGAGACGAGCATCACAAAGCTCGCGCAGAGCATTGCCCCGACAAATGCCGCGGTCATCACCGCGCCGAACGGCACGCAACCCCAGAGCTTCATGCCGAAGATCATCACCGCACCGACAGCCAACTTTGCGCCGGAGGACACGCCCAGCACATACGGCCCGGCAATCGGATTGCGGAAAAACGTTTGCAGCAGAAAGCCCGACACGCTCAGCGTGCCGCCCATCACCGCCGCCGCCAGCACGCGCGGCAGGCGGATTTTGAGCAGCACGTTGTAGGCCGCTGTGCCCGCGCCCTCTCTCAGCAGCAGAATCCGCAGGATTTCATCCGGGGACAGTGCCGCGCTGCCCGTGCCCACACTGACCGCCAACAGCAGCGCGAAGCAGACTGCGAGCACCGCATAGCACAGCGCGCACCGCGTTTTTTTCACCCGTTCCTCACTCCAGCTTCATGATATGGTTTAGTGCCGCGTCGTCACCCGAAAGCATGCGGTTCATGTCCTCGATGAGGTCGCCCAGCCGTCCGGCCTGCTGAAAATAATCTGCGCCGGTGCAATAGACGCGTCCATTTTGCACCGCTTTGAAATCGGCCAGCAGCGTGTTTCGCTCAATCAGCTGCGAAAGTGTCTTCGGCTTGCCGCCGAGCTGACCCATATAGAGGATGCAGTCCGCATCGCCCGCCACGAGATAAAAGGCTTCCATCTCCATCTGCCGCGTGCCGGATTCGCTGGTACCCAGTCCTTCCGGCGCATACCGTCCGCCAGCCAGCTCAAGCATTTTGACCATATAATCACCATTGTTGCGCACATACAGCGCGCCCTTGGAGGTGATGTAGAACATGGCGACGGTCACGTTCTCCTGCATCGGCTCAAGCGATTCGATTTTCTGCTTCTGCGCGTCAAACGCGGTGCTCGCCTCGCTCTCACGCCCCAGCAGCACGCCGTAGAGCTTCATCCACTCCATGCGCCCCAGCGGAGTTTCCTCCAATGCAGAGCTATCCACCAGCAAAGGAATGCCTAGCTCGTCCAGCTTTTCCCGCACATCCGGCGTGCCCTCGATCATCGTGGAGAAAACGGCCAGCTTCGGCTGGTTCAAGGCAATACGCTCGAAATCCGGCTGCTTATAGTGACCGATGTATGCGATTTGTCCATCCTGAACCGCTTGTTTCACGTTTGGCAGATACCAGTCTTCCACGTCATAGGTCGTCTGCGTCACGGCAGAGAGCGCGCCGATTTCATCCATCAGTGCCACCGTCGAGGTGGAAGCCACGAACAGGTTGTCAAGCGGCATGTACAGCAGCATGATGTCCGCATCCAGACCATCCGGTGCATCCATACCCGCCGGAATCAGCAGAAAGCGCCCGCCGTTCTGCACGGTAATCAGTGAATAACCGCCTTCCAGCCTGTCCACGGCAAAGTTTTTCGCGGCTTCCAGATCAAGCTTTTCTGTGACGACGGGCAGCTCCGCTAACGCGGTTTGAACAGCAAAAAGGCTCAAAAGCAGCGCAATCATCTTTTTCATAAACTTCCTCGCAGTTTTTCTCAAAATAAATGAAAAGCGCCCATCTCGGACAAAGATGGACGCATAGCAAACAAACGCTTGACCTGCCTTCTCCAACTGCCCGAGAATCGGTTTCATCTCCGCAGGGCAGGTCTCCTGGCTGACGGCTTCACGTGCGCCGCCTTCTCGAAATTGCTTTCAATGGCTCATGGCACACGCATACCGAATACAGTAATGGCTGTTGCGCCGGATTTGAACCGGCTTCCCTTTTCATTTGAATGGCTTCAAACACCCTGCGCGGTATAGATTTTTCTCGTTTATTATACGGGGTTTGAGGGAGGGAGTCAAGATGAGAGAGGAATGGATTTTTCTTAAATCGCCAGGAAATGAATTGGTGCAGATTTATTTGTTTGAAGTGGATCATCCGATTGTCGGAGGGCGTTCTTTTCAGCATCATTTATAACCTGCTCCAGCTCTTTCCGATTACTCGCCGTTTCCATCGCATCCTCAACCGAAACCCTCCCATCCGACATGCGCGGCAATGCGTCGGGAATGACCTTGCGCGTCCAATATCGGATGCGGTTCAGTTCCGCCAATTCAGCTTTGACTTCTTCGAGTTTGGGAAGAAGGGCTTCGCGTTCCGCTTCAAGCTGTGCGCGCTCTGTTTTCAGCGCCGCGCGCTGCTCCTTATCGAGAGGAAACGCAAGCCCCAGCGACTTCACGAGCTTTTCGCGCAGCCAGATTGCTTTTTGCAGCCGGCTCAATTCGTCGCCGTGTTCGACCTTGAACTTTTCGCGCTTGCTGTTCCAATGGATGCCCTCATATTCCTGCTGAATCGACTTCAATTCTCGAATGGTTTGAATCGCGCCAAACAGCGCGTCAATATCGCGGATTCTGCGTTCCTTTGCTGCGTATTCCGCTTTGATTTTGGAAAATGTCTGTTTGGTTTCGTCGATGTACCGTCCAAGCTGACCAACCGTGTAAAGCTCGTGATTCGAGAGGAAGGAAACCGCCTTGAAGCCGTCCTTCAAATCGTGGACAGCGCCTTTTTCCTGCGCATAGCGATTCCATGTTTCGCGCCCGTCCTTTCGCATGTCCAGATAGGCGGTAATCACGTCGCTCAGCGGGTAATCATCCGGGCTTCCGATGATCTGCTGGCGGCTGACCGCCTTGCGCAATTCATCCAGCCAATCCCCGATCCCGCGCACGGTTTTCTGCAAAAAAGCCAGCATCTCATTCACGCTGATGATCCTTCGATTTTCGTCGCCGCGTTCGCTGGAAACGCCCTTGCGTTCCAGCGCGGAAGCTGTCGGGCCGAGATGCTTTTGCGGCAGGCGATCTTCAACGCCCTGCCGCTCAAGAGAACGCATATCAACGCGCTCCATCCGTCCCGCTGCTTTGAGCGCCGCGTTTTGTGCAGCCGTCCAATCCTGCCGCCAGATTTCGCCGTACTTGCGCTCGTTCCAATCGACGGTATTGACCTTGACACGCTTCCAGCTTCCGTTCGGTGCGCGGATGCGGTTTCCGTTTTCGTCGAGCGCGTAGACATTCTTCGATTTGGGCAGCCACTTCCCGTTTTCGTCCATCGCGCGAAGCGTCAGCATGATGTGAACATGCGGATTGCCGTCACCCTTGTCGTGATATGAAAATCAGTTCGCGTTTTAAGCGTTACGCCGCGTGTTCGGCAGGCGGTGCTTCCGGCTTTTCGGAAGCATCCGCCTGCAACACGCCGCTGCGGATCAGCTCCAGCAGCTTGTCCTCATAAGTCACGGCGATATCGTCGTCGCAATATGCGCGGACGGTGAAATTGGTGTTGCCAATCCGCTGGGTAAAGGTAAAAATGGGAGTACGTTTTTCGGTCATAGGCGCTCCTTTTCGCTCAACAGAAAAGGCGATGCAGCCCGATGAAAAACGGGGCATCGCCTTTTCTGTCTGTTCAGTTCTCTGTTTCAAATTGGGGATTCGTTTTTAAGCTGTGCGTTCATCCTCTCCTGACGCTCCTGCGCGCGTTTATTCCTTTGATGGATTCTTCGCTTTTTCAATGCCTCCTGACGTTTCTGTTCTTTCGGCGAAAGCTCGACGGGCTGCACGGGAACGTCAAACTTTCCGATGAAATTCAAATACACTTCAATCTCGCGGGAGCGCTCGCCGTCCTCGTCCTTCACGGTTTCATGGACGATGACTTTTTCCACAAATTGACGCAACACTTCATCGGAATATTCCGTGCAGTCGCGGTAGCGCTCAACAAGCGCCATAAACCGTTCGATCTTATCTTCGCCGGATTGAATTTCTTCCAACTGACGCTGTTCATCCAAAACCGCTTTTTCAAGCTGTGTCTGTTCGCTTTCATACTCGGCAGACAGCGCATCGAACCGTTCCTCCGGGATTTTTTCGAGCGCATAATTCTCATAGAGTTTTTTCAAAAGCCGATCAAGTTCCGCCACTCTTTTATTCTTTTCCGCAATCCCTTTTTTAAGCTGTTTCGTCTGTTCCGGCTGCTCCGCCAGCATTTCCCGTTGCAGCCGCGCCAGAAATTCTTCCTGATTCGTCAATGCGTATCGGCTGACCGTTTGAATCGTTTCCTTCAGTAACGGGCGAAGCGCTTTTGCGCTGAATGCGTTCTGAACACATTGCCGTTCTTCCAAATGCTCAGACTTTCGATAGGTGGAACATATAAAGAAGTCATAGTAACAGATCGTGCCGGTTTTGAGGTGCTGCGCATGATGGAGATTGCTCATAGGCGCGCCGCATCGGGCGCAGAATACAAAGTCCTTAAAACTGCTGTCGGCATTTTCCGCCTTAGCCCTCTTGGGCTTTTCAAACGCTTCATGCGCTTTTTCCCATGCCTGCTTATCCACAATCGCTTCATGGGTATTTTCAAAAACCACCTGCTTTTCTATCGGATTTTGAATCTGTTTGGCTTTGTAAGAAGGCGTACACGTCTTGAAATTGACCGTCATGCCCAAATACTCGCGCTTGTTCAAAATACTGATGACCGTCCCTCTGTGCCAGTCATAGTCGCCTGTTTCCTGCCTTCTGGCGTGATATCGGTTCCTCATATCCGATCTGCGGAAATATGTACTCGGTGTAATCCTCCGCTCTGTCTGTAAGGTTTTGGCGATGCGGTGCGGGTTCATTCCTGTCGCCGCCAGTTCAAAAATCCGCCGCACAATCTCGGCGGTTTCAGGTTCAATCACCCAATGGTTCTTATCTTCGGGATCTCGCTTATAGCCGAACAGCGGCGTTGACGTAAGCGATTGCCCCGACATTCCTTTTGCCCGAAACCCGATGTTGACTTTCTTGGATAGATCATGCAGATACATTTCATTCAAAACATTCAGCATGGGCGCAAACTCCAAGCTGTCGGAACGGCTGTTGTCCCCATGACTGTCAATGGCGATAAACCGCACATCTTTCTCTTTGAAATAAATTTCGGTATAAAAACCCGTTTGCAGGTAATCGCGCCCGACTCGGCTCATGTCTTTGACCAGTACCGTTCCGATTTTCCCGCTGTCAATATCCGTCATCATCTGCTGCCAGCCCGGACGTTCAAAGTTTCGTCCGCTGAATCCGTCGTCCATATATGCTCTTTAAGATACGTCTTGCGCATCCTGCTATACTTACCCAGCACCACAGGCTCATCTGGGATGGCCAGGTCGGGAAGAAGATAGTCGCCGCAGCGATGATAGGTCAGTTTCATACAAATCTCCTTTCAAACACAAAAAAGCAGTTGTGGACTTGAAGATTTTTTTCTCCCATAACTGCTTTTTGTATTCGGTTTTCGCGGAACGACATGCAGTTTAAGGAAGATGGTTAAAACCTTCCTTTACATAATACATGCTGCACATGGCACCGATCAGCGTGGGTGGCTACAACATAGGCATGTTGCCCGTGCGCAAATCGTTTTGCCAGTTCGCAGGCAATTCGATTTGCTTCCTCCGGCGTAATCTCACCCGGCTTAAAGGACTGTCTTAAATGATAGGCAAGCACATCGTCTTTGCCGCGCCTTCGCCCTGTAATGGTCAGATACTCCCGCCGCATCAGCATAAACTCCGCTTCCGCCGTCTGAGGTGTGCAGCCATAGCTTGTCACCAATATGCCGTTTTCAGTTTTCATCGGGTCTTTGACGTAACCGAGCGCGCGTTTAATCGCATCCCCGGCGGTCTGTCCCTTGCCGATATGTAAAGGCATCAGTCGTGTTGTTGCCAATCGCTCCTCCTCTTCAGATCAAAAAAGAAGCCGTTCGCTTTAACGAAGCAGCTTCTTTCTGTCCTAATTTCCTTTACGGTTTAAGCATTTTTCGAATACTCATCTGTTTTCATACATTTCATCAAGCGTAACCAGCCGCACATCATCCTCTTTCGCCTTTTCGATCAGGCCATCCGTAAATCCGCCTTTTGAAAAAATGTAATAATAATATGTTCCCCGTTTGCCGAAAACAGCCGCATAGTGTTTCAATCTTTCATATTCGTCTATGCCGATCTTCTCATTTTTGAATTTGCACGAGCCAATGATAAACGCCTTTTCCTCGCTATCTGCCCCTACAATATCAATCTGAACTTGTTTACGGGTTGCCGGATCGCTCCCCCACCATTGTCCGATTCGGCTCAATTCAAAAGGCAGGTTTTCAGCATATCGAAGCAGATACGCCTGACACATCTTCTCAAAAACGAGCCCCATATAATCGCTCAGCTGCGATTTCACGCTTTTTTCATACGTCCGTTCAATCCGTCCGGAAACGATTGCCGTGATATTTTGCGGCACAAAACGATACCAGAATCGGAAGAACTGATCTTCCAATAGATAGACCGTTTTCTTTCCCTCTTTTTCAAGCATGGGCGTTTCTTTTCGCACGATGCCCAATTCCATCAGTGTGCGCACATACTTCGAGCATGGACCCGATTCAATGCCCACCTTTGCCGCAACTTCATTCAGTCGGGATGCGCCTTCCGCAATCGCAGTAATGACCGAATTATAAACCGCAGGCTCGCGCAGTTCCTGTTTAAGCAGATTTTCCGGCTCCTCAAACAAATAGCTCGATCTGTCAAACAGGTTTTCAAGCAGCGCTTCATCCAAATCGTCCTGCACAGCCAGCTTATTGATATAGTGCGGCACGCCGCCCGTAATTCCGTAGACCAGCGCATTTTGTTCATTGGATAAGCTCGGATTAAATTCCGCTGTTTCTTTATAGGTCAGCGGTTCGACCTTAAATTGCGCCGTCCGCCTGCCATACAACGGACTTTCATAGCCCAGCACCTGATATCCCACAAAGCTCATAGACGAGCCGCACAAAATCAGATACAGTTTGCTTTCGCTCCACACATGATCAATCAGGTGTTGCAGTCTGGACGAAATCGAAGGATCTGCCGCCGCCAGATACGGATACTCATCGATTACAAACACAGCCCGCTGGTTTTTTGCGATTCGGCTGATTTCCCCAAGTGCATCATCGTAAGAGCGAAATTCCGGCGCTGTCGTCATTTCCGGGTTTTCATAACTGCATATCGCCTTTGAGAGCGTTCGAAGGTTTTCCTCCGCAGTCACATTGAGCGCAGACATATAGATAACGGGTTTGTCCTTGCAAAATTCATTGATAAGCGCCGTTTTACCGACACGCCGCCTTCCATATATGACGATACACTCAAATTGTCCTTTTTCATATCGTCTGTTGAGTTTTCTCAACTCATTTTCTCGGCAATGAAACACGACCTCACCCGTCCCATCTTTATAATCTAAAGATACTATCTTACGATTATATTATATCCCGTGCCGTCATTTGTCAATACCGAACTTTGCAGCAGCGTCTTATCTTTTTCTCCTGTAATTCGTGCGCCTTCTTTCTCCGTTCCGTCCCTTTTCTTCTCCTCGTCCGCTTATGTCCATTTTCCAAACATCTGTGATTCTATTTCCGGAACATAGCCCATATCCCGATATCCCAATTTTCGAAGCAATCCCATGCTTGCGATATTCTGCGGTTCTACAAAGCTGATAAATGCTCGATCAGGTGCCATTCGATGGAGCTGGTCGATAAGCGCCGTGAGTGCCTCAAACGCATATCCACGCCTGTGATATCTATAGGAAAATGTATACCCGAGTTCAATCATGTCCGTCTTTGGTTTAACAACAATCTCGCCGATCATTTCATCCGTTTCCTTCAAGGCAACGGCAACCATAAAAGGCGCTTCAGCCGACAAAACATCTGCTCGACGGCGCTCAATCATTTTCGCAATTTCCGCGTAATCCTTCGTCTGTCCTTTCTGATAGCGGAAACATATCTCGTTGTTTCGATAATCAAACATGACGTCCGCATCTTGAGGCATCAGATTCCGTAAAACAAGCCGTTCTGTTTTCAAAAAATCCATAATTTCTATCAATATTCGGCATTTTTCCGCGTACTCCTGTTCCAGTTTCTCTGCCAAATATCCTCAATACTCCTTGTATTATAGAGTAGTAGTTTTTAGAGCCCCTCTCCAAGGGCTTGTGCTACACTGTAATGGATGCTGTAGATTGGTTTCATCCTCCTACCGCAAGACGGTTCCTGAAAGGCTCCAACCACAGCCCTTTACAGTATTGTTAATCAGTTAGATACCGCCAG
>ERZ773235.1391-NODE-1391-length-24908-cov-15.407556_pt1 | contig 24908 bp, 34 predicted proteins | sample MGYA00580522_ERZ773235 | MGnify/ENA primary metagenome ERZ773235 (study PRJEB29015, sample SAMEA2737797) | human gut metagenome | biome: human gut; feature: human-associated habitat; material: faeces | place: China | collected 2012 ...
TCAATCATTTTTACATCGTAATCATGTACTTGTTTTTGTGCCATTATTTCTAAATTTTGTCGCTCAACTGTTTCTCTTAATTCATCTCTTTCATCTGCTATCTTCATAATTGCTTCAAATAATCTTTTTGCTTCACCATTAAGCATTTCTGGTCTTACTTCTTGTAATTCATCTAATATTTTTTGTGCTTGTTCTTGTGTCATAGTTAGTCCTCCTTCAATCTTTCTCCACACATAGTTCTTGTAAATTATCAATGCACCAAGATAGTGTTTGCATTTCCCCTATTTTTTCTTTGTTTTCATAATATTTTGATAAATCTTTATTGGCATCATTTATATATTCATCAACTTCTTTATCTAATTTGTTGTATTCTATTTGTATTTCTTCTATCTTGTCTTTTACTTTTTGCTTTGGAATACTATTAGCTATCACTTCACTACTCATTTTTACAAATGTAGCATATTTATCTTTTAATTCTTCATTCTCTTTTTGTAATCTTTGATTTCTTAATCCTTCTTTTATTGCATTATTTAGAGCTTCACAATTTTGAGCAATACAGCAACTTATCTTTGTTAATTCTGCATTTTTCTTATATTCTTTTAATTCTTCATTCTCTTTTCTTAATTCTTTAAGCTCTTCTCTAACATCTTTGTATGTTTCTTGATATTCTTTTCGTTTTGTTTCTAATTCATTTTTTAATTTAAAATTATCTTTTAATAAATCATTGTATTCACTTTGAATCCTGTCTGTCATTTCTCTTAACTCATTATTTTCTAAACATATTGTTTCATAATCACTTTTTTGGTATGTCTCATTCTCTTTTAATACTCTTTTATAATCTCTAAATATAGTTGCAACTGCACTCGTAAATGCATCTTCATCTTTAATCTTCATATCATTTAGCGTTTTATGAATATATTTCATATCTTCTTCTATACTATTTTCTTTCACTTAAAACACCTCCTAATATAATGGTATTTTATTCGTTTTTCCACATTTTTTGCATTTATATGTTTGATTGTCTAACATTTCAAAATTTTTATTTTCACAATTAGGACACCACCACCATGCTAATCCTAATTCATTTATTTGGTAAATATCTAGTTCACCTTTATAATTAGTCCCTTCTACTTGCCAACATCTTTTAATTCTTAAATTTATATATGGATTATCTATTAATTTAGCAACTTCACATCCTAATGCAATTTGTTTTGCTTCTTTTGATGTTCTAGCTGCTATATAAGTGCAACCATAATCAGGGTCTCCTTCAGCATAGTAAACTTTATTTTTCTTTTCTTTCACTATGTATCACTCCTTATATTTAAATTTTGTTCAAAAATCATAAGTACTTTTTCATAACATTCGTGTTTTGTTTTCTCTGTTTCTGCTAAATATATCACATCTTTATTTTCAAATTCTTTGTAGTGTTCCCATGTTTTATCTAATTCCTTGGCTATTTCTTTGTATGTTTCAATAAATGCCTCTTCAAGTTTTTCTTTGCCAATTTTCTTTATTTTTTCTCTCGCTTTTTGTTCTAAAAACATATTTTATTTACTCCTCCAAATTTTTCATTATCTCTTCTTCTCTATTTAGTCTTTCTTGCTCTTGTATAAATTCTTCCCAAAATAAATCTTCTTCATCTTTTTCTGGGTTTATTTTTAGCATATCTATTCTCCTCCTAATAATTAACTCTAATTACATAACTGTTAAATTCTGGTTGATAATCTATACTTAGTCTTAAATCTTGCATTTTATCTATTCCGTATCTATCTATTTGCATTCCACCCCTTAATTTTCCCATATGATTAGTCAGTGCAAATTTAACTATATTTTCTAATTGTTCTGTATATTGTTTATCTGCTTTTTGCTCTTCTAATAATTTCAATTTTAAACTATTATTAAATAACTGATATTTTTGTAACTCTCCTTGCAAGTTTTTTATTTGTTTGTTTAATCTTTTTACTTTTCCTTTAACACTCATCTTCTCCTCCTAAATTTCTTCTAATTCATATACACTTGGTTCATCAACTCCATTATAGTAACAATAATGAACTAATCTTAATTCATCTCTACCTATTTCATTAAAATATTTTGCAAACATTCTTGAATACTTTTCAAATTCTGTATCTGTTAATAATCTTACATTTTCAAAATCTCCATTTGCTCCATATTCGTAATCTAGTTGATAATCTAAAAAGTATTCATATTCATCGTTATTATAATTTAATCCGCTGTTAACTACAAAATCATTCACAGTATTAAAGCTTTCTTTAACATTATATTTTTGCTGTAATAAATCCACTATCCAATCATCATCATTTTTTAATTTATCTATTATATTTTGAGTTATTTTAAATCTTACACATTTTTTTCTTACATAATCGCTCATTATTCTTCTCCTCCTACTATCTTTAATATTTCTAATACATAATATTCTTTACCTTTCTCAGCTCCCCATTCTTCTTTGCCTTGTCCTACTCTTAATTTACATCTGCACTTTATTTTTGGAGACATTTTAGAGTAACCATTTCTAAATATTATCTCTGCTGTTTTATCTTTGTAATTTAATCCAAATATCTTTTTAAATCTAGCATGGTAGTATTTTTTTATTTCTCTATATTCTTCCTTCTTCTCGCCACTTTTTATCATATCGAACCATTTTCTTTTTATTGGTAGAACTATCATATTTCTTTTCCTTTCTAGGCTAGACTTAATCTATCCTTCATCATTTGTTTTTCTAAGTATTCCATCTAAATATCCTTTGTAATAACTCCACTCCATCATTTTTTTTACAGAAACTTTAACAAATGTGTTTTCTATTTCTCCTATATTTTCCATAGTTTCTTTTTCGCAAATTTCTTTCTCATTTTCTGTAATATCACATATTACATTTTTATCTTCTAGACCTAATTCTTTATTAAAAAACTCTTTTAATGTAGGTTTCTTTTCATATTTCGCATTAAATATTTCTTTATTATTGGAGTAAGCTTTTTCCAATGCTCTTTTGCAATTATTATTTATTACATATGTTTCAACTTTTCTTTCTTTAGCTACACGTCTAAACACTTCCTTTAAATTTAGCCCTTCTTCATTTTTGTGTTTTTCATATTCATTTAAAGCTTTTGTTATGTCATCATATGTAAGACTAGACTTGTCAAATTTATACTTGTTTAATATTTTTTCTGCAAAGTTTATGTGTTTCTTGTTATTTTTTTCTTCATTTACTATTTTTTCATATTCTTCTTCTGGTAATTTTCTATATTGCTCATATAATCCATTTTCTTTTAGTTTTTTTAAAATTTCTTCAGCTTCTTCGCTTGTTACTTTTATTGTAGTGTACAAGCTTTTATCAACATCCCAATATTTGCATAAATATATCTGGTCTTCTACACTTAATTCCTTCATTCTTCCACCTCCGTTAATAAAATTTTCAATTCCTCATTTTCCCTGTTTAGCTTATTATATTCAATTTTTAATCTCATACCTTTTAGGCAAATAAACAAGTTTATTATTGTTAATGCAACAACTATTAATTTTAAAAATTCAATCTCTTTTTTCATTTTTTTCCTCACTTTCATTTGTTAATAAATAAGTTCTGTTTCAACATTAACGCCATTTATTTTGCCTTCCTCGTAATTTACTTCTGTTGTTTTAAATATAATAAATCTTATTCCGTATTTTTTAGCCATCTCGCTTATTTCTTGTTTTATTTTGTTAATATCCTGTTCCATGTTATCCTCCTAGGTTACTTTAATTTTTCTTTTTTTAACTTTAATGTTCCTTCAGCTATTTGTTTTAATGTTTTTATTTTTTCTATCTTGTCCATTTTTGAAAAATCTTTTAGCGTTATATATTTCATTTCTAGCCTCCCACATTTTCAAATTTCATTTGCTTTTTATTAAATTCAATTCTGACTGTCCCAGTTGGTCCATTTCTTTGTTTTGCAACTATAACATCAATGTTTATTATTTTTGACTTGTTTTTTTCGTCATCAGCTATATATAGAAAAATAACATTATCTGCATCTTGTTCTAAGCTTCCACTCTCTCTTAAATCTGCTAAAATTGGTGTTTTTCTTTTTTCGGTCTCTCTGTTAAGCTGGCACAAAGCCACTATTGGAATATCTAGTTTTTTAGTTAATAATTTTAGTCTTCTACTTATGTCTGCAACTTCCTGTTCTCTATTGCTAAACTTATTTTTACTTTTTAGTAATTGTAAATAGTCAATTACTATTAATCCTAAATTCTTTTCATTTTTTAATTGCATTGCTTTACTTTCTATTTCTTGTATTGTAGAAACCTTCGAATCTATGCACATTTTAAACTCTGATATTTCCCCTGCTGCTTTTCCTATTTCAGCAAAATTTTCTTCTGTAAGCCAGCCCATTCTCAAAACATGACTATCAATATCTGCTTTTCGTGCTATCATTCTATTTCCAAGTTGTTTTTCACTCATTTCCAAGCTAACAAAATATGTATAAATATTCTTCTTAGCAATATGTTCTGCCATCTGCAATGCAAAAGATGTTTTTCCCACTCCTGGTCTTGCTGCTATAATTGTAAGTTCTTGCTCGTGTAGTCCTTCAATTATCCTATCTAAATCAAGAAAGCCTGTTCTATAACTGTAATCATCTCTTTTCTTATATTTTTTTTCTATATCTTTCACAGTTTCAAGCATTACGTCAGACATTTCCTTTTCTTCATTTTTTTGCGTTGTTTTTAAATTTAAAAATTCTTGTATTACTGCATTTTTAACATCTGTATCATCTTTTTCTATATCTACTTGTTCCGCTTCTTTTATTACTTTCCTTGCAACTTCTTGTATTTTTCTTCTCATGCTTAAACTTTTTATAATTCTAAAAGTATTTTCTGTATTACAAGAAAAATGCAATGTATCAGTTATTGAAACAACTGTTTCTAAAAGAGCTTGTCCATCGTATTTTTTATTAATTCCTGCTGTTCTTATTGAAACTAGATCTATATTTTGTTCTTTGTTTTTTAGCTCTTTAATAAGCTCAAAAATTTTTTGATTTGTTTTATAATAAAAATCTTCTACATTTAGTTCGTCTATATATTTTAAATTATCAGTATCGGTTATTATTTCTGCAATTATATTTTCTTCCGCTTCCTTGCATGCTATCAAAGTCTCATCTGTTTTATACATTTTCAAACCTCCTGCTCATTTCAATGTACTCGTCGACTGTTTCTATGTTTTCAGATGTTTCCTGCTTTTTAGAATTTTGATTTAAATAGCTTTCAAATTTGTTTCCAAATAATGTTTCAGGTCTCAAATATTGTTCCATTTTCTTATCATTTAGCCACTCTGTTGTTTTATTATTAATTACTGTTTTAAAATCTTCTACGGAAAATCCTTCGTTAATTCGTGCATTTATTAGCGTCTTAGTTTTTTTGCTTGTTGATTTAAAATTTTTAGAAGTTTTTTTGTTTAGATAGTCAATTATATATTTATAATTTTGATTATTCTTATTATTTGATTGTTCTTCTTCTTGTTCTTGTTCTTCTTCTTCTTCTTCTTCTTCTTGCGTATGTGTATCCATACCATATATATACGGTATGCAAATGTTATATATATAGTCTTTAAATTCCTTATTTTTCAGGTTTTTCAGTTCTTTTTCTATACATGCACGTACTTTGGGACTAGATGTCCAATTGTACTTATACCAGTTCATAATTAAAAGCTCTTTTGTTTTCTTAGAATATTTTGCAACTTTTAATTTCTTTTCAAATCTTTCTAGTAGTTTTTTTATACTTTCCTCTGTATATCCCATTTCTTTTGAAATGTCTCTGACACTAATTTCATAGCATCCAACTTGATTAGTGTGCGGATTACTTAGTAAATAGAGCATAAAATATCGGTCTTCTGGTGTCATTTCATCTATTACTTTGGTATCATTCCAAAAAGATACGTGTACATTTCTATATAATGCCATTTTCTGCACCTCCATGTTTTTTATATACTAATTTTTTCTTGTCCCAATTTGCTCCATAAATGCCTTTTAAATAGTTTTCTGCATAATCAGTGTATTCTTTGCTCTTTAATCCGTTATCCTGCTCTCTATGACACTCATCACACGCTGTAAAGATGTTTTCTTCTATTCCTAATCCCCCTGCGCTTCGTGGAATAAGATGTGCGTTAGAAAAAAATACTGTTACTTTTTTATGACAAAATATGCATTTTTTATTATCTCTATACCAAACCGCTTCTTTAACATATTTCTGTATCTCCGTTTCTTTTGTTTGCTTATGTTTCTTTCCTTTTATTACTGTTCTTTTTATGTGTTCCTTATCTTCACAATCTTTGCATAATTCTATAGAAATTTCTTTGTCTTTTAATTTGCAATAAAAGAATTTAACATATTTTTTACTTCTTATTCTTAAATTTTTGCAATTCATATTGACAATAAACTCCTTTTCGTTTATAATATAAAATAGTTTATTTAATTAAACTATTGTTGAGTTAGTTATGATTTTCGACGTCAGCTAACTCTATTATTTTGTCTGTTTCATCATTTTCAATGAAACTATCTTCATCAATTATGTTCATTTCTCGAACACAAATAGCTTTAGCTTCTGTTTCATCATTACTATTCAATGCTATCAAAATATTTTTGTAATTCTCATAATGATACTCATTTGCATTTTTTCTATCTTGTTCAGACATTCTTCACACCCCCTTTTACCCAAACATTTCTGTTACTTTTTTATCTAATTTTCTACTTAACTTACATAAATTTTTATATAAGTTAATCTTAAAAACTTTGTAAAATATGTATTGTGTTAATATTCCTATTGCTATTGCTCCTATTAACTCTGCTAATACTACTAAACCACATAAATACACATCTAATAAATATTCAATCATTTGTTTCACTCCTTACATAAATAATCTCTTCTCTGGTTCATATATGCGTTTAATGCTTGTCTGGTAACCTTAAATGGTACTGTGTACCTTTGTACTGGTAATTCTGGGTCTCTAAACATTTTTTGAACCATGTTGATACCAATTTTAAATTCTTTATGCACTTGCTCAGCAGTTAATAATTCATTTGGGTCTTTATTCTGTTTTAATAATTTTTCTAGTAGTTCATTTGTTCTTTGTTGTTCTTTTAAAAGTTTTTCTTCCAATTTTAATCACTCCTTTTTTTATTCATCTTCTTGTTTTTTATCTCATTTTGTGATATATTGCTTTTACTACATAAACCCTTATGGGTAAATTTAATTATGAAAGGACTGATGTGTAATGACCAAAATATTGAGTTTACCCTGTTTCTTATGGATTAGTGTTTTATATAGTGGTATAACTATATAATTCAGCTGGATAGCTTAAAATCTAAAATTCTAGTGACTATGGGGTAAATTAGCATTACATATATCAGAACCACTACTGATTAAGTACTAGAAACTTTCATAGAAGTTATATGTGTCAGATGTAATATTAGTTGAATATGTATGGGCAATACTGTTGACAATCGGGATGTCGTAAAACAAACGTACTGTATTGAATTTATGGGCTATATACTAATTGCAAGAGTTTAAGATAAAAAAATTGTGGGAATTTACTAATCAAACTGACACTTTGGTTAGTATTTTCTATTTATATAAACTCTCAACTGTTGTTTCTAATATATCCGCTAATCTTAATGCCTGTACTACTCCTGGCATTCTTTCTCCTGTTTCCCATTGAGAAACTGTATTTTGTTTTACTTTCATAATTTTTGCTATATCACTTTGAGATATTCTCTTATTTTTTCTAAATTCTTTTATTTTGTTCACATTTATATGTCCTTCCTTCCTTTTTGTGTGTTAGACTGCATTATTTTTGATTACTTTTGTCATCAAGATTAATAAAAAAAATATCGTCAAACTTACATTCTAGTGCTTTGCAAATATTAATAGCATTTTCTGGGCTTGGATTTCTTTCTCCTTTTAATATTAAGCTTATTTGAGTTTGAGAACAATTTGCTTTTTCTGCTAATTTTCTGTAAGAAAAACCTTTTTTTACAATCTGTTCTATTAACAAATCTATGTCTTTAACAAGTACTGTTCTGTTTGCCATTTTTTCGCCTCCTTAATTACATTTGTCATTATTATAACATATCAATTACAATTGTCAATACTTTTTTCAAAAATTTTTTAAAAAATATTTACAAATGTAATTATTTGTAGTAAAATATGTGTATCGGAGGTTTTATTATGTATTTATCAAATGAAGAATTAGGAAAATATTTAAAATTGGTTAGAGAAGGTCTTGGATATAGCACTTATGATGTTAATAAACTTTGTGACATCTCCCCCAGCTATTTATCTTTAATGGAAAATGGCAAAAGGAAACCTAGTGCAATTATTTTGAAAAAACTGGCACCAATATATAATATAGATTATCTTGACTTGTATGAAAAAGCGGGGTATATAGATTTGATAGATGCTGAAAAGGCTCAAAACATTAAAAATGACATATTAGGCAATGAGGTTGTTGCCATTCCGCTTCTAGGTACAGTAAAAGCTGGATATGATTATCTTGCTCAAGAAAATTGGATAGGAACTGTTGACTTAGATAAAAATACAGCAGAATCTGGAGAGTTTTTTGCATTGAAAGTAAAAGGCGACAGTATGTCCCCTATCTTCCTTGAAGGAGATATTGTTATAATAAAGAAACAAAATGATTGTGAAAACAATGAAGTAGCTGTTGTTATTATAAATGGAGATGAAGGAACTCTAAAAAGAGTAAAGAAAACAGAACAAGGCATTATATTACAACCATTCAACTCTGTTTATGGACCTGTAATGTTTACCAATGAGGAAATTAAAGACAAGCCAGTTGTTATTGCTGGTGTATTCCACGAATTAAGAAGAAACGAAATAAAATTCTAATAAAAAGGAAAAGAATTGTGATATTGATTGCAGTCTAACACACAATACTTTTCCAAACTAAACACTATTGAAAGTGATTACTTTAATATTATAACTAAAAAAGCTTTCATTTTCAATAGTTGTACTAAAAATTATTGAAAATGGAGGTATTTTTTATGGAAAAAAGAAATAAGAAAAACAAGGAAAGAGGAAATGGCGAAGGCACACTATACTGGAGTGAAGCATTAAACTGTTACGTAGGACAATATGTGGATCCATCTGGGAAAAGAAAAACTTTAAAACAAAAGAAAAACGAAAAGAACTCGGATTTTAAGAAAAGATTTAATGATAAAATAAATAGCTTAAACAATGGTACCTATATATCCGCTTCTAAAGAAACAGTTAAAAGCATTGCAACTAATTATATTGAGCAAAAATACAAAGATGGTTTAATTGTAGATAGAACTTATAAGAGAAACAAAGATACTTTATCTGAACTTGAAAAAACTTGCAGTATTTTTTATACTACTCCAATTCAAAAAGTTACTGCTGCACATATTGAAAAGTCAAAAGAAAATATGCGTAAATATAGCAATAGTACTATAGAGAAAATTTGGGGATTATTATATAAGTCTTTTAAAATTGCATATTCCAGAAGAATTATAATGTATAACATAATGGAAGATGAAACTATAACTAAACCTCTATCTAAAAAAACTGATAGAAGAATTGAATCTTTAACTATAGATGAAGAGAAAAAACTTGAAAAAATATTATTGTTAGTGGACAATATCTATAATGATATTTTACTTTTACAATTATATACAGGAATGCGAATTGGAGAAGTTCTTGCTTTAAGTAAAGATTGTATTGATTTAAAAAACAATACTTTAAAAGTATATAGAACTATTACTAGAGATACTAACGATAAAATTATATTAGGAAAACACACTAAAACATATAATAAAAAGACTGGAATTGATGCTGGAAAAAGAACTTTCCCAATGTCTCTAAAAGTTAGTAAAATAATAAAGAAATATCTTAAAGCTAAAATAGATAATATTCACAGTTTACTTTTTTGGGATTATAAAAAGAATACTTTTATAACAGATGGGGAAATCAATTCATATTTAAAGAGACTAAATCTGAAGTATAAGATTACCGAAAATATACACACACATGTTTTAAGGCATACTTTTATTACAAGATGTCAGGAAAATGGAATGCCTCTTGTTGTTATACAAGCCCTTGTAGGTCATGTCGAAGGCAGTACTATTACAAACGATATATACACATCTGTTTCCGTAGACTTTATGAAGCAAGAATTAGACAAAATGGCTCAAATAAAGTAATGCAATAAGTAATGCAATAGTCGAATTTTTTAGTATTTGTGTGAAATGTGAATAGAATTGCAAACACAGTATTTCTAATATTTAAAGTGTTATCACAAATGCGTGAAATATTGTAAAATACTTCATTTTTGCCTACCCGCTCCATTTGAAATCAACTTACGGACTTAAAAGTTCTCTTATCACAGAAAGGAGGACTTTTTTCATGCTTGAATTTAAAGTAATTGAAAATCTAAAACCTAATAAAGATTTAACCGACATCTTAAAAGACTATACATTTTGCTTATTTGTGAGGAAACATATGAGAAGTATTTTAATATTTCTCGAAATTTAATGAAAGGAGACAAACTATGAGATGTGGTGTTTATGTAAGAGTATCTACTGACGACCAAAGAGATAATGGTTATTCTATTGATTCACAACTTAGAATGATAAAAGACTATCTGAAAAAAGCAAAGAATTAAATCCATTGGAATGGACAAAATTAATGAACAACTATAAAAACACAGCAGAAGAAATTGTCTTAAATGAATATGTTTTTATATAAATAATCTTCAAAAAAGAGGAAAAATTTATCAAAATAATTTAATCCTCTTTTTTTGTTTTTTGAATATGGGAATAAAATCTATGTCTAGCTAGCTAGCCAGCACTGAATTTGTACTCCCACACAAATTCTACTATGGGAATTTCCATACCCTTTAATGGAAATAGGATTATTAATTTGCAAATAATTTCAATTATAAATTACTATTTATCGTTATTGTCTATCAAATTTTTCATTTCTTTAAGTTTTGTTTCTAATAATTTTTTATCAATTAATTTTAACTTATATTCAGAAATCATAGTTTGAGACATATTTTTACTAATTGAATATTCAACAACATCTTCATCTTTAGAACTACATAATATAACTCCAACACTTGGATTTTCTTGTTCTTTTTTCACATCTCTATCTAGTGCTTCTAAATATAAATTCATTTTTCCTAAATATTCTGCTTTAAATTCTCCTAATTTTAATTCAAATGCTACCAAACAAGATAATTCTCTGTTATAGAATAATAAGTCAATAAAGAAGTCATGATTTCCAACTTGAACTCTGTATTCGTCTCCTATAAAAGTAAAATCTTTACCAACTTCTAATATAAAGTCTTTTAAGTTGTTTATAATTGCATTTTTTAAATCCTTTTCTGAAAATTCATTTGGTAAATCCAAGAACTCTAAACTATAAGTATCTAAAATTCTAGTATTTGGATAATCATCCTCATCTACAGTTTTATTTACTGTTGGTAATTGGTTTCCATCTGAAAGCATATATCTTTCATAATATGCTGATGATATTTGTCTATCTAATTCTCTTTTTGAATAATTATTTTTAATAGATAATTTTAAATAAAAATACCTTTCTTCTTTGCTTTTAGCTCCACTTAATATAAGTAAATTGTTTGTCCAGGACAATTGCGTCACCAGTGGTGTCGCAATCTCATCATCTTTATAAGTACTATAAAATTGAATCATACGTTCTATATTTCTTTTAGTAAATCCCTTTATGTTAGGATAATTATTTTTCATAAAATCTGAGGCTTTTGTTGTTATTTTATCACCATAATTACTATTTTCTTTTAGTTCATATAGGAATTTACCAACTTCTAAATACAATAAAATCATTTCTTCATTTACTTTTCTGTAAGCATTATTTTTTCGCTTTTCAATCATTTCAATGATTTGATTAAAATTTATATCTAACATATGTAATCACACCCTTAAAATAAATTATTTGTAATTTTAAACAAATTATATCATTTAATTTGAAAACTTTATATACTTTCATTGAAATTCGTGAAAATTTTGTATATAATGTTTTTAGAAAGAGAACTTAGTTCGTAACTTGTATGTGATTCGCTCCAAATTTAGTTATTCTAGCATTTTCTTACTACTCTGTTTGATATTGTTGATAGTATTTCATAATTTATTGTGTCGCATTGTTTTGCTATTTCTTCAAGTGTTATTATTTTATTATCCCAAATGAATACTTCATCACCAATTTTTATATTTTTAATATTTGTTACATCTATCATAAAGCTATCCATGCATACTTTTCCAACTATTGGTGCTTTTTGATTTTTTATTACTACATGTCCTTTGTTGCTTAGGCTTCTTCTTATTCCATCTGCATATCCTATAGGGATATTTGCAATAATTGATTTTTTATTTGTTATAAATGTTCTTCCATAACTGATACTTGTGTTCTCAGGTACTTCTTTTATAAATGAAATTCTGCTTGATAGCATACAGCTTGGTTCTAGTTGTACCATGTTTTTTAGGCTTTCATCTGGTAAATAACCATATAGCATTATTCCAGGTCTTATCATGTTTCCTGGCAAGTCTTTTATTTGAATAATTGCTGCACTATTTCCACAATGTATATATTTTATTGTATTTATTTTTGATTGAATATATTTTACTGCCTCTTCAAATATTTTAATTTGCTTTTTAGTAAATCCTAAGTCGGTATCACTTGTTGCGAAATGGGTAAATATTCCCTCTATTTCAATATTTTTAAGTTTTATTGCTTGATTAATAAAGCTCTCCAAATCCTTTTGCTGTATGCCTGTTCTTCCCATTCCTGTTTCTATCTCTATATGAACTTTTGCTTTTTTATTTCTTTGTTTAGCTTTTTCATCTAGTTTTTTCAAAAATTCTATGTAGCAACAGCTTGTTGTTATGTTATACTCTACAATGTTTTCAATTTCCTCAACAGCTGGTTGGTTTATAACTACAATATCGTTACTGTATTGTAGCTTTTCTCTTAATGCAATGCCTTCGTCAACAATAGCTGTAGCAACAATGTCTAAGTTTAGTTTTTTAATTAATTTATTTATTGCTTCTAGCCCTATTCCATATCCTCCTGCTTTTAAAACTGGTAATATTTTTTTACCTGGTTGTAATCTATTTATTGTATTATAATTATTAATCATAGCTTGTATATTAACAAGTAGCTTTGTTTGTCTGTTTTTCATTATTTTTCCCTTCCATTTTTTGTAAAAATGTGGATTTTCATCCACATTTTACACATATTTTTCCACAATTAGGTTTCCTTCATTTTCAGTTATTGTTGCTTTCTCACCTTTTTTTATTCTTCCTTCTATTATTTCTTCTGCAATTTTATCCTCAATCATGGTTTGTATTGCTCTTCTTAATGGTCTTGCTCCGTAATTATTATCTGTTCCTTTTTGAGCAATGATTTTCTTTGCCTTATCATCAATTATTATTTTAATGTTTTGCTCTTGTAGTCTTGTTTGTATCTGTTTTAGCATTAATTCGGTTATTTGCTCTATTTCCTCTGGTACTAGCTTATGGAATACTATTATTTCATCAATACGGTTAATAAATTCTGGCTTAAATTCTTTTTTTAATTCACCTAACACACTTTTCTTGGTTGCTTCATATTCTTTTGTTTCTTGGTTATCTTCAATACTTGTAAATCCTAATGTTTTTTTATCTGTAATTAATTTTGCTCCTATATTTGATGTCATAATTATTACTGTGTTTTTAAAATTTACAACTCTTCCATGTGAGTCTGTAAGTCTTCCATCATCTAATATCTGTAGGAGCATATTAAGAACGTCTGGATGTGCCTTTTCTATTTCGTCAAACAGTATTACTGAATATGGTTTTCTTCTAACTTTTTCAGCTAATCCTCCTACTTCATCAAAGCCTACATATCCTGGAGGCGAACCTATCATTTTTGAGGTTGAATGTGCCTCCATATATTCTGACATATCTATTCTTATCATTGAGTTCTCATCACCAAATAAGCACTCGGCTAATGCCTTTGACAATTCAGTTTTTCCAACTCCAGTTGGTCCTAGAAAAAGAAATGAACCTATTGGTCTATTTGGATCTTGCAACCCAACTCTATTTCTTTTTATTGCTTTTGCTACCGCACTTACAGCTTCATTTTGCCCAATAACCCTTTGGTGTAAAATTTGCTCTAGATTTTTTAGTTTTTCATTTTCGTCTTGAGTAATTTTCTTTGTTGGTATTCCCGTCCAGTTACTTATTACTTCTGCTATTTCTTCTGTGGAAATTTGTTTTACACTTTTACAGTTTTTATCTTTCCATTTTTGTTTTTCTGCTTCAAATTTTTCTTTTGCAATTTGCTCTAGGTCTCTTAATTCTGCTGCTTTTTCAAAATTTTGTGTTGCTATTGCCTCATCCTTTTCTATTGTTAATTTTTGTATTTTTTCTTCTAATGCTTTTAATGTTTTTGGCTCAGTATATGTTTTTAGTTTTGCTCTGGATGCCGCTTCATCAATTAAATCTATTGCCTTGTCTGGTAAAAATCTATCTGTTATATATCGCGTAGACATCTTTGTTGCTGCAATTATTGCCTCATCTGTTATTTTTACATCATGATGTGCCTCATATTTATCTCTTAAGCCTTTTAAAATATTAATTGTATCATTTTCATTCGGCTCATTTACTGTTATTGGTTGAAATCTTCTTTCAAGTGCACTATCTTTTTCAATATATTTTCTATATTCATTTAGAGTTGTTGCACCTATTACTTGAATTTCTCCTCTTGCTAGAAGTGGTTTTAAAATATTTGCCGCATCTATTGCTCCTTCTGCTGCTCCAGCACCAACGATTGTATGAATTTCATCAATAAAGATTATAACATCTCCTGCTTTTTTTACCTCTTTTAAAGCTTTTTTTATTCTCTCCTCGAAATCTCCTCTATACTTTGCTCCTGCAACCATTCCTGAAATATCTAATGATACTACTCTTTTTTCTTTTAAGTTTTCTGGAACATTTCCAGCAACTATCTTTTCTGCCAAGCCTTCAATTACTGCTGTTTTTCCAACACCTGGTTCTCCAATTAAGCATGGATTATTCTTCTGTCTTCTTGATAGAATTTGTATTATTCTTTCAATTTCGTTTGTTCTGCCTACAACTGGATCTAATTTTCCTTCTAAAGCCAATTTGCTCAAGTCATTTCCAAATTGATTTAATGTTGGAGTATTGTTATAACTACTTTTATTTTGTTTTTCCTTATCTCCATTGTTTGAATCTACTGTATCATATTCATTTATAACTTTTATTATTTGATTATATAACTTCTGTGAATCTAAGTTTAGTTCAAGCATGATTCTTACTGCAACACTATCAGCTTCTCTCATTATTCCTATAAGTAAATGTTCTGTTCCTATATACTCTGAATTTAGTCTTTTAGCTTCCCTAAATGCATTTTCAATTACTCTTTTTGCTCTTGGAGTTAAGCCCATTGTTCCTGTATTTTTGGTTTCTCCTACTCCTACAAATTCCTCTATTTTCTCTAAGATTGCATCTGCGGCAATGCTTTGATTCTCTAGCACTTTATTTGCAATACCTGTATTTTCTTTTGCTAACCCATACAAAATATGTTCTGTTCCAACATAATTATGTCCTAATTCTATTGCAATATTTTCTGCAATCTGTATAGTCTTTTCGGCTTTTTTTGTAAATTTATATGTCATTTAATTCCTCCTTGTAGTAATTATTACCAAGTCTTAATCTTTATATTCTATAACGCTACCAATTATTCCTGCATCATTCTTTAGTTTTGCCATAACTATTTTAGGAGCTCCATTATTATTAAATAACATATTTTTTTCATTTAACTTCTTTATTAGTTTATCTAACATTAAATCTTTATAATGTACAAAACTTCCTCCTATTGATATAGTTTCAGGTTCGAATATATTTATTAAATTTGCTAATCCTAAGCTTAAGTTTTTAATATATTCATTGATTATTACATCTGTTTTTGGTTTATTGTTTTCATCTATTAATATTTCTTTTAATTCTCTACCTGTTAAGTTTTCTCTATTAAATTCCTTTTGAACTGTATCTTTTAGAGCTTTCATAGATGCATATTTTTCAAAGCATCCTTGTCTTCCACAGTTGCATTGTATTCCATTTTTTTCTATTACAATATGACCAATTTCAAATCCTTCATATTTTTTAGGTCTTAATAATTTTCCTCCTAAGAACACTGCTCCGCCTATTCCAGTTCCTATTGTAAGGAATAAAGCATCATCATATTTTTTTAGTCCTCCATATTCCTTCTCAGCTATTGCCGCACACTTTGCATCATTTCTTAAGTAAATTGGAATATTGAAGTATTTATTTATTTCTGAGACTATATTAAAATTTTGGATATGTAAGTTATCTGCTTTTATAATATGTGTATTTGAAACTGTTCCTGGTACTGCTATCCCTATTAAGCTTATTTCCTGAATTTTAATTTTCTTTTTTTCTAAAATTTTTGTAATTAATTCTATAATTGCTTCAACAAGTTGCTCACCATAATTTTTATTTTTTGCATTATTATGTATGTCTTTTTCTTCCTTTGCTATTATTTTTCCGTTTGAATTTATAAGTCCTATTCCTAAATGGCTTCCGCCTATATCTATACCTATTTTCATAAATTGCTCCTTTCTAGTTAATACTATATTACATTTTGGTGAAATATGCAAGTTGAAGTTTTTCTTGATTTTTTTGCTATTTGATTGTATAATCTATATGTAATATGTTTATTCTAATTAATGGAGGTTTTTATGAGATATAGTTTTGATACAACTGGTACTTGTACCAGAAGAATTGAATTTGATATAAATGGTAATGTAATTACCAATGTAACATTTTATGGAGGTTGCCCAGGTAATTTAGCTGCAATTTCAAGAGTTGTTGATGGAAAAACCGTTGAGGAAATTGAAGGACTTTTTAAAGACATAAAATGTGGTTCAAAGCCTACATCTTGCAGTGCACAGCTTGCTATTGCAGTAAGACAAGCATATAATGAATTGCAAAAAAGGTTAGGTTAATTTTATGGAAGAAAGTGCTTTTTGTAGAACTAAAATTTTAATTGGAAAAGAAGGTTTAGAAAAATTAGGAAAAGCAAAAGTTGCTATTTTTGGCATTGGTGGTGTTGGTTCTTATGTTGTAGAAGCTTTATCACGTGCTGGTATTAGTAACTTTGTTTTAGTTGATAAAGATGTTGTAAGTATTTCTAATTTAAATAGGCAACTTATTGCAACTCATGATACAATAGGCAAACCTAAAGTTCAAGTTTCTAAAGAACGAATTTTATCAATTAATCCAGAAGCTAAAGTTGAAACTTATGAAGAGTTTTTTATGCCAGGAAACACTAACATTCTTAATAATTCTATAACATACATAATAGATGCTATTGATACCGTAACAGCTAAAATAGAACTTGTTATGCAGGCCAAAAAGCTTGGTATTCCTATCATTTCTTCAATGGGAACAGGTAACAAATTAAATCCATGTTTATTTGAAATAACTGATATTTATAAAACTCAGGTTTGTCCTCTTGCAAAGGTTATGAGGAAAGAATTAAAGAATCGAGGAGTAAAACATTTAAAAGTTCTGTACTCAAAAGAAGAGCCTTTAAAAAGTGGTATTATTGGAGAAAACGGAAAAGCTATTCCTGGAAGTATATCATTTGTACCATCTGTTGCAGGATTAATTATTGCTGGAGAAGTAATAAAAGATTTGCTTTAAAATCAAGCAAATCTTTTATTTTTTATTCTTTCTTATTCTTTCTTATTCTTTTTAAGATAACCTTGGATGTAAAATGCCTTCATGTATAATATAAGGGATGCGATTGTAGTTATTACAGCAAAGAAATAGATTACTGTATCTGTTATTCCTATCACTTTAATTATATTATTTTGTATATTTCCAAACTGTTGTAATAGTAATGATATTACCATTGCCACGTAAAACAGCACTGTTGCTAGCTTTCCATACCATTTACTTGATACTACAAGTTCTTTTCCATACAAAAATGATGCTCCTGATACCATACAGAATTCCTTTAATACAACAACTACTAATATCCAAATTGATATAGCACCTTTAATAAAAAGTGTAGTTAATAAGCTTATCTGTGTTGCTTTATCTGCTAATGGATCCATCAATTTTCCAAAATCGGAAATTAAATTATATTTTCTAGCTATTGCACCATCTAAAATATCTGTAAGCCCTGATAACGTTAGAAATATAATAGCTAATATATAATCTCCCTTTACAGCTGAAACTATAATTACTGGTATTAATAAGAATCTTAATACTGTTAATGCATTAGGTACGTGTTTTAACATTTTACCTCCTTATTGAGCAATGAATTTTAAGTTTTCTCCCTCTAATTCTACTCTAACTGTTTGATATTGTTTTAACTCTCCTTTTAATATCATTTCTGATATTTCATCTTCTATGTATCGTTGAATTGCTCTTCTTAATGGTCTTGCTCCATATTTTAAGTCTGTTCCTTTTTCTAATATGTATTTCTTTGCTTCTTCTGTTACATCTAATTTAATATTCTTATTATCTAATGCTTCTTGTGTATGAGCAAGTAGTAAATCTACTATTTGTAATAATTGTTCTTTAGTTAAACTATCAAAACTAATTATTTCATCTACTCTGTTTAAAAACTCAGGTCTAAATATTTGCTTTAATGCTGTCTCAACCTTATCCTTATCAATAGAGCTTTTACCAAATCCTATTGAATTTGTATTCAAATTAGAACCAGCATTTGAAGTCATTATAATTATTGTATTTTCGAAGCTTACTGTGTTTCCTTGAGAATCTGTAAGTTTGCCATCATCTAATATTTGTAATAATAAGTTGAATACATCTTGATGTGCTTTTTCTATTTCATCTAATAAAATAATTGAATATGGTTTTCTCTTAACCTTTTCTGTAAGTTGACCTGCATCATCATAGCCAACATATCCTGGAGGTGAACCAATTAATTTAGCTGTTGAATGACTCTCCATATATTCTGACATATCAATTCTAATTATTGCATCTTCTGAACCAAACATTTCATAAGCAAGTGTTTTAGCAAGTTCAGTTTTTCCAACTCCTGTTGGTCCAACAAAGATAAATGATGGAGGTCTTTTTGAGCTTTGAAGTCCTGCTCTATTTCTTCTAATAGCCTTTGCTACTGCTTTTACTGCTTCTTCTTGACCAATTATTCTATTATGCAAATTTTTTTCCAAATTTAAAAGTTTTTGTGTTTCTGCTTCTGTTATTTTCTTTACTGGTATTTTTGTTGCATGCTCTATAACTTCCGCAACATCTTGAACTGTAAGTTTTTGAATTACCATTTTTGAATTTAGCTCTTTTATTCTATCTTGTATATTACATTCCTCAGTTTTTAGGTCTGCGGCTTTTTGGTAATCTTCAATAGAATCTGATTGAACAGCTTCTTCTTTTTCTTCTTCAATTTTAGCTAGCTTATTTTTTAATACCTCAAGTTCATACAATTCTTTATTATTAAGATTAATTTTTGCACAAGCTTCATCTAATATATCTATTGCTTTATCTGGTAAAAATCTATCATGTATATATTTTTCAGACATTTTAACAGTTTGTTCTATAACATCATTTGATATTGAAACCTTATGGAAATCTTCATAATATTTTTTAATTTCTTTTAAAATCTCTATTGTTGCTCCAACTGTTGGTTCTTCAACTAAAACTGGTTGCAAACGTCTTTCCAAGGCTGTATCTTTTTCAATATATTTTCTATATTCTTTTAGAGTTGTTGTTCCTATTAACTGAACTTCACCATTTGCAAGCGATGGTTTTAAGATGTTTGCTGCATTCATTGAGTGTTCTCCGTCTCCTGCTCCAATTATATTATGAATTTCATCAATAACTAATATGATATTCTTTGATTGTTTACATTCATCAATAATTGCCTTCATTCTGCCTTCAAATTGGCCTCTAAACTGAGTGCCTGCAATAACGGCTGTCATATCTAATAAATACACTTCTTTATTCAAAAGCTTTGCTGGAACTTGTTGTCTTGCAATTTTAATAGCTAATCCATTTGCGATTGCTGTTTTACCAACACCTGGTTCACCTATTAAGCATGGATTATTTTTCATACGTCTATTTAAAATTTGTATTACTCTTTCTATCTCGCTATTTCTTCCAACAACTTCATCTAGCTCATTTCTTCTTGCTTTTGCAGTTAAATTTGTACCATAAACATCTAAAAAGCTTTTCTTTTTATCTTTAGTTTTAGTTTTTACTTTTGTATTTCCTTTTTGCTCGCTTTTGCCTTCAGCTTCTTCACTTTTTGCTCCAAGCATATTTGAGAAAATTGAGCCTAAGTTTCCTGCATTTTCCACATCAGCATTTGCTAATTCATCTGAGTTCATTCCATCTGTAATTTCCCCTAGCATTGTTTCAAACTGATTAGACATATCCTCTAACTGTTCTTCTGTTAAACCTGATTGCTTAACTAAAAGATCTAATGGATTTATGCCTTTCTTTTTAGCACATTCATAGCATAGACCTTCTGTTTCACTTTTATTTCCATCTATTTTTTTTGTAAAAATTACTGCCATATTTTTATGACATACTGAACATAACATATATTATTTCACCTAATCTTTCTTTTTTCCTTTATATATAATACATTAATTTTTACGCATAGTCAAGTAAAATAATGCAAAAACTCCTCCCAAATTCTGGGAGGAATTTTGTTTTAGTCTTTCCCATTTATTTTTAATAGTTTAAATAGTTCTACAATTAGTAGTGGTGAGAATACTAATAATATAATTTCAAATATGTGATCTTTTGGTAAAAGTGTTATACTGAAAATTTCTCTTAAGTGTGATGTAAATAGTATTACAAACATCAAAGTTGCTGATATAATCACTGCTAATATTAACTTTCCATTGTTAAATGGGTTTGTTTTGAATATTGATTTATGGTTATTTCTTATGTTGAAAATATGCACTAGCTCTGATAGTGATAATACATAGAATGCCATTGTTTGACCAATTAGTACCTTTTCCTCTGGTGTTTTACCTGGTGTGCTTAATCCTAATATAAATGCTGCAAGTGTTATAAGTCCTATCATTATTCCTTGATAAATAACTCTCCATGTCATACCTTTTGTAAATACTCCACCTTTATGCTTTAATGGTTTTCTTTCCATTACATCTGCTTCTGCTGGATCAACCGCAAGTGCTAGTGCTGGAAGTGAGTCTGTTACTAGATTTATCCATAATAAATGGATTGGAAGTAATGTTTGTATTAAGTTTATATCTATTCCAAATACTTTTGATAACCATGGTGTTATTAGTATTGCAACAAATAAGGTTACTATTTCACCAATGTTGCTTGATAATAGAAATTGTATTGCTTTTAATATATTATCATAAATACGTCTTCCTTCTCCTACTGCTGATACTACTGTTGCAAAATTATCATCTGTTAAAATTACATCTGCTGCTTCTTTTGCAACATCTGTTCCAACTACACCCATAGCACAGCCAATATCTGCAATCTTAAGAGATGGTGCATCATTTACTCCATCACCTGTCATTGCAACTATTTCGCCATTTGCTTGCCATGCTTTTACAATTCTTACTTTATGCTCTGGAGAAACTCTTGCATAAACTGAATATTTACGCACATTTTTTTCTAATTCTTCTTGACTCATCTCCTCTAATTCTGCACCTGTTATTGCTTCATTTTCATTTTTTAATATTCCTAAAGTTTTTGCTATTGCAATAGCAGTAACTTTGTGGTCTCCAGTAATCATAACTGTTTTTATTCCAGCTTTTTTACATGTTGCAACTGCATCTTTTACTTCTAGTCTTGGTGGATCTATCATTCCAACCATACCAATGTAAATTAAATCATTTTCCATAAACATCATTTCTTCATTTGTTGGTTCATGGTCTAATACTTTATATGCCATAGCCAAAACTCTTAAAGCTGAACTTGCCATTTCGTTATTTACATTTTTAATTTTCTCTTTAAAGAAAGATAAATCTTCCCTTACTTCTCCATTTAATAAATATCTTGTACATCTTGCAAGAAGCTCATCAACTCCACCTTTTGTATATACTATATATCTATCGTTATCTAAGTGTACTGTTGTCATTAATTTTCTGTCTGAGTCAAATGGAATTTCTTTTATTCTTGGATATTGACCATACAGTTTTCCTTCATAATCTAGCTTAAATCCTAAGTCTACAAGAGCTGTTTCAGTTGGATCTCCTGTAAGCTTATCGTTTTGTGTTATTTTTGTATCATTACATAACATACTTGCATATATTAATCTATTTAAATCATTATCGCCTAAATCTCTTTTGAATTTTTTTACATCATGTACTTTATCATCGTAGTATATCTTTTCTACTGTCATTTTATTTTGTGTTAAAGTTCCTGTTTTATCAGAACATATTACTGTTGCACTTCCGAGAGTTTCAACAGCAGGAAGTTTTTTTACAATGGCATTTTTCTTTACCATTCTTTGCACTCCTATTGCTAGAACTATTGTTGATACAGCAGGTAATCCTTCTGGTATTGCTGCTACAGCTAAACTTACTGCTGTTAGGAACATTTCTACTACATTTTTTCCATATAATAACCCTATTCCAAAAATTGCTAAACATATGGCTAAAGCAACTATTCCAAGTGTTTTTCCTAGTTTATTTAATTTTTCTTGTAATGGTGTTTCTCCCTCTTCTGCTGAGTTTATTATATTTGCGATTTTCCCCACTTCTGTATTCATTCCAGTTTCAACTACAATAGCTTTTCCTCTTCCGTAAGTTATTAAACTTGATGAAAATAGCATATTTTTTCTATCGCCAATACCTGTTTTTTCATCATCAATTTTTGCTGCCATCTTTTCAACTGGTACAGATTCACCTGTTAATGCTGATTCTTGTGCTTTTAAGTTTATAGCTTCAATTATTCTTAAATCTGCTGGTACATAATCACCTGTTTCTAAAATTACTACATCACCTGGCACAAGCTCTCTTGATGGAATAACTTCTAATTTTCCATTTCTTATAACTTTAGCAACATGGCTACTTAATTTTTGCAAAGCCTCTAATGATTTTTCTGCTTTATTTTCCTGTAAAACTCCAATTATTGCATTTACTATAATTACTATTAAAATAATAATAGTATCAGTCATTCCCTTAAAGCCTTCTTGTTTAAATCCAATTATTCCTGAAATTATAGCAGAAATAATAAGTACAATTATCATAAAGTCTTTAAATTGCTCTAAAAACTTGCGTAACGTACTTTTCTTCTTTTTTGCGGCTAATTCATTTAGCCCATATTTTAATTTTCTCTTTTCTGCTTCCTCTTGCTGCAAACCTTCTTTTTCATTTGTTTTAAGTATCTCAAGTGTTTCATTTGAAGTTAAATTAAACCAATTATTGGTCATCAATACATCCCTGCTCCTTTTCTTATAAATATGTAATTATTTTACAATAAGTTATGTAAAAAGTAAAGTAATTTTTTAGCATTTTGTATAAGAATTCCTGTTTCTTATGCAAATTCAATATAAAATTTTATTTTCATATAAAAAACACATCTGCTAATTAAAATTTAGCAAATGTTATTTTTTTAATTTCTTTGAAATTCTCGTGTTTTTAATAAATCAGTTAAAACATCATTTAATCCTATTGGTGTTACTTTGTATGTTTTTAACAATTCTATTATTCTTCTAATTTTATTTTCATTTGATGATATATTTTTAATACAATTTTTCTCTAGTTTTACTTCTCCATCTTCATATTTCTTTTTGATAATTGTTATTCCATAAATAGTCTTTAGTTTTGCTTTGCTTAAGGTATATTTTGTATTTTTATAGTATTCTAATATGATCTTATTATTAGTATTTTCATCATCTAATAATGTAGCTCCATAGTAGTTTCTTAAGTTCTTCATAGTACATTTTCCCCTTTCTTAGCAATTTATGTAAAATGGCTTACCTTTTTATAATACAATAAATTCCTAAGAATTGCAAGGAAAATCGTTCGCCTGTTATCGACCTTGTTCGACAAAATTCGACATTTACACATGCAAAGCATAAATTAAAGCAAAATAGGACGTTTTCTAGTTCCTATTTTGCTCTTTTTTTATACACTCATTATTTCTTTTTCTTTACTTTCAATTACTTTATCAACTTCTGCAACCTTACTATCTGTAAGTTTTTGAATTTTATCTTCTGCTGATTTTAATTCGTCTTCTGTAATTGTTCCCTCTTTTTGTTCTGCTTTTGCTATATCCATTGCTTCTCTTCTAATTGAACGAACACTTACTTTTGATTCTTCGCCCATTTTCTTTATGTCTTTTACTAATTCTTTTCTTCTTTCTTCTGTTAGTTCTGGAAATGCTAGTCTTATAACCTTTCCATCATTATTTGGATTAATTCCTATTTCTGCTTTTAATATTTCTTTTTCTATTTCCTTTAATAAGCTTATATCCCATGGTTGAATTACTATTAATCTTGCTTCAGGAACTGATATTCCTGCAACTTGATTTATTGGTGTTGCTACTCCATAATAGTTTACCATTATTTTATTTAATATTGCAGGGTTTGCTCTTCCTGCTCTAACTTCTGCTAAATCTTCTTGTAAAACACTTATTGTTTTGTTCATTTTTTCTTCAATATTTTTTAAATCCATAAAAACCTCCTAAATATTCTTTTTGGAAAACTGTTCTTTTCCATCACTTAAAAATTAACGTACTAATGTACCAATTTTTTCACCTTTTATAATTCTTACTATATTTTCTGGATCATCTATTCCAAATACTACAAGTGGAATATTGTTATCTCTGCAAAGTGATGTTGCTG
>ERZ773235.1405-NODE-1405-length-24687-cov-8.610060_pt1 | contig 24687 bp, 19 predicted proteins | sample MGYA00580522_ERZ773235 | MGnify/ENA primary metagenome ERZ773235 (study PRJEB29015, sample SAMEA2737797) | human gut metagenome | biome: human gut; feature: human-associated habitat; material: faeces | place: China | collected 2012 ...
TCATAATAATAATTATCCACCGGAAAATGCAGTATTTCTCCTTTTTCGTTATAATGCCAGTCTTGTGTTCCATAGGCAGTAAAAACAGGATCTATGTTTTACCTTCCCAACTTCTAATTTTTTACATCATATCCCAAAAGCCTTGTCGTACTCAATAACTCCATTTAATTTGTTTTGACTTCCGTTAAGATTAAGTGCCATAAAACTTTCATCGTCAACTTCAAATGGCGCTTTTATTCCACACTCACTTGCCGGAATATATCCTGCCTTTGGATAGTATTTGGAATGTCCCAAAACAACTGAATATTCATATCCCAATTTATGTGCTATACTGTGTCCTTCTTTCATCAAAGATAATCTGATTCCCCTGTTCTGATAATCGGGTAATACAGAAAGAGGGGCAAGCGCAAGAACCTCAACCCCTTGAACAACTGCTTTTGTAAAAAGAATATGTCCTACAATTTTTTCGTCCTCGACAGCAACAAGAGAAAGTTCCGGAATAAACGATTTGCTTTTTCTTAACGCAGCAACTAAGTTCTGTTCATTTCCATCTGTATATTCAGCATTTTCAAATGCTTCTTTTACAACATGATATACCGTATCATAATCTTCTGGTCTTTCTTGTCTTATAATCAAAATAGATACCTACATAGTTTTAAGCTTTTTACAATTACAGGAAATGGCAAATCTACTATCTACCTCTCAATTTTTATGGCTCTGACAATGATAATATCCGGGATTTCTTTATTAAAATAGCATTCTTCGTAAAATCCGTCTATGACAAATCCGGTATCAAAACACAGATTAAAAATATCCTGTAAAGAACGATGATAATAACATTGTTTTTGCGGCTGTCCTTCAATCGCAATATCGTAATAGCTGTGCGGCGTCATATATTTTTCTGTAAGCGTTACAAAACAGGGGTGCTGTGTCGCAAATACAAATACTCCGTTATCCTCAAGCAATTTATAAACAGAGGTAAAAAGCGGCTTAATATCGGTAATATCCATGACCGCCATATTGGAGACTGCTTTTGTAAATGGCTTATTTCTTTTTAATGCCATCAGACTTGTTTCATTCGTAGCGTCTGCTACACAAAACTCAATATTATCGGCATACCGTTTTTGACGCTTTTTTGCCAGTTCCACCATTTTCTCACTATAATCAAAAGCCAAAACAGAGACAGCTTTTTCTGCAAAATATGCAGAATAATTTCCATTTCCACAGGCAATATCTAAAATATAGTCTGTTGGATCAGGATTTAGAAGCTCTGTTACTTTGGGGCGGACAACTTCTCTCTGAAAATCATTTGATTCATCCCCCATTACACAATCCCAAAATTCAGCGTTTTGATTCCAGATTGCTTTACTTTCTTCCTTTGAATACTGCATAATATCCTATTTCTGCAAAATTACTTTTTCTCCTTCGCCCCATGGCTCCTGAAATGCGTGATAATGATGTTCCAATATTTCATCTGTTATCACAAACGGTGAATTGGCATTTAAGACCTGATTTCTTTTATAGAGTCTTTTTTGCAAAAGCTCCTTACTGGCTTTCATATAGACAAGTTCCGTTTCAGCGCCTGCTTTTCGGATTAGCTCTTTATAAAAATTCCGATTTTCCTTACTCCAAAAACTAAAATCAATCACAATATCTTTTCCTTGCTGAATCAGGGACAGCAGTCTTTTTTGAAGCGCAGCTTCCACCTGCTCTGACAATTTTTCATATTCTTCTTCCGGATAATCAATTCCCTTTCTCCCATAAAGTTTCCACATTTCTTCGTCAATGGAAAGTCTGATATATCCTTCCTGTTCTTTTTTCTTGGCGTAAGTAGTCTTTCCAGAACCACATACGCCGCACATCATTATAACTTTACTCAAACACATATAAAGAATTACAATTTCAGGTTTATATCGTTAATCAATATCCTTTTATTCAGCATCAATATGTTTAAATATTTCTGTCACCACCCCTTTTTCTAATTCGAGAACCGGCTTTTGTTGACTATAATTCTACATGTCAATTTCTTCAATGGCCTTATCTAAAAAAATCTTTCCATCCAGATGTTCCAATTCATGACAGAAACACTTTGCCATTTCACCTTTGCCGGTTATCACTACTTCTTCACCGTATTCATTCAATGCCTGTATTGTAACCTCATAAGGTCTGATGGTTTTAGCAAAACGGTCCGGGAAGCTAAGGCAGCCTTCAATACATTCTTGAAGACCATGGCTTTCTAAAATCCGCGGATTTACGAGTTTTAGACGGCAACCGAGAAAATCAATCACAACCAGTCTTTTCAAGATGCCGACCTGATTTGCAGCTATAGCTGCTCCATTATCTGTTTTATGAAGAGTTTCAAGCATTTCTCCAAGTAAGCTGCGGATTTTATTATCAACCACTTTGACTTCTTCGCATCTGCTTCTTAATACCGGATCATTGCCATATCTGATTTTTCTTTTTGTCATTATTTATCTGTTTAATAAAATGAATATATTCTTGATTGGGTATAGCTTAATGATTTGCATTGTCTGTATGGTTATACCGAAGCCTTCTTAATATATGTTCCATGCATATCTGAGAAATAAATTCAGCATTGTACGTCTTCTTAACAGGCCTGATAAAAACCAAGACTACAAAGTTACGGATTTTCTGCGTAAAAACCATATACAAAATTGGGATGTTCCAAGCAAGAATCGTCACATCTTGATTTTTGTCAAACTCATGTACAGAAACCATCTCAACAAGTTCCTCACGAAGAAAAGCACTCTTCCTTGATTCACAAGAAAGAATGCTCTTTACTATGATAACTATAACCACATGATTTACTTTTCTTCATCACGCTATGCTTTACTTCTTCTTAGGTCTGCGACGAGCCCAACCTTCTTCCTCGAAGTTTGGCTCCTCACCCTTGAACTTCACGTTGTCGTTGTTCTGGAAGAACTGGCGCCAATCGCCTGTATCCTCCTGAGGGCGAGACTTTCTGCCGCCACGAGATTCACCACGGCTTCCACGTCCTCCCTTTCCACGAGAATCACGAGAATCTCTTGCATCATCAGAAGAACCTCTGCGGCTGCGACCTTCTGAACTGCGACCTCCTCTTTCTGGAGAACGGGCGCCTCTGCCCTCAGAACTGCGACCGCCACGGGCTGCTCTGCCATGACCTTCCTCATCAGCATCGTTACATCTTACGGTTCTGCCCTTGTACTCAGTACCGTTCAATGCCTTCATCACGCGCTTCGCATCCTCCTCAGGCACCTCGATGTAGGCAAACTTACTCAGCAGGTCGATGTGACCCACCTCCTGACGACCCTTCACGTGCTTGTTCAGATACTGCATGATTTCGCCCGGATAGAAACCATCCGCCTTACCCAGGTTGATGAACAGGCGCTTGAAACCAGCCTCTGTCTCATGCTTTCTGCGACCATTGGAAACCTTGCCACGGCCTTCGCCACGATTTCCACGACCCTCACCGCCACGGGAACCCTTGCCGGTTTCTGGCTTGATAATCTCAGGAGCGTTCTTATAGTAATCGAGGAACTTACCGAAGGTGATGGTCACCATCTTCTTAATGATGTCCTCCTTGTCGATGTACTCAAACTGGCGGTTGATTTCTGCCATGTATGGTTCAATCTGATCCTCATCCACATCGGTCTTCATGATGTCGTCCATGGTCTTGAAGAGCTGCTTCTTGCAGATTTCCTCTGGGGTTGGCAAAACGCCATCCACGAAGTCCTTGCCAATCTGCTTCTCAATCTGGCGAACCTTGAACTTCTCTCTGGTATGGATGATAGAGATGGATGTTCCCTTCTTTCCGGCACGACCCGTACGGCCGCTTCGGTGGGTGTAACTTGCCACATCATCAGGCAAACCGTAGTTGATAACGTGAGTCAGATCATCTACGTCCAGACCGCGGGCAGCCACATCGGTAGCCACCAGGAACTGAACGGTATGGTTGCGGAACTTCTGCATGGTGAGGTCACGCTGCTGCTGACTCAAGTCGCCGTGCAGTGCCTCTGCATTATAACCATCCTTAATCAGCTTATCTGCAATATCCTGAGTCTCCAGCTTGGTGCGGCAGAAGATAATAGCAAAGATGCGTGGATAGAAATCCACCACGCGCTTCAGAGCGAGATACTTGTCCTTGGCATTTACCAGATAGTAGATGTGGTTTACATGCTCAGCACCCTCGTTGCGCGAACCCACCACGATTTCCTTGTGGTCGTGCAGATAGTTGAGGGCTATCTTCTCGATGTCCTTGCTCATGGTAGCCGAGAAGAGCAGGGTGTTTCTATCCTCTGGTACGTTCTCAAAGATGGCATTGATGCTCTCAGAGAAGCCCATGTTCAGCATCTCGTCAGCCTCATCAAGCACCACGTTGTTCACGTTCTCCAACTGGGCCACGCCACGATTAATCAAATCGAGCAGACGGCCAGGGGTAGCCACGATAATCTGCACACCATGCTTCAGGGTGCGAATCTGGCTTCCGATGTCGGTACCGCCATAAACAGCGGCAATATGCAAACCGTCGATGTACTTGGCAAAACTGTTCAAATCGTCTGCTATCTGGAGGCAGAGCTCACGTGTAGGACTGAGGATGATAGCCTGTGTCTGCTTGCTGCTGGCATCAGTTTTCTGGATTACCGGAATACCGTAAGATGCAGTCTTACCCGTACCAGTCTGTGCCAACGCAATCACGTCGTTCTTATTACCAAGCAAATATGGGATTACTTCTTCCTGAACTGGCATTGGATTCTCAAATCCAAGCTCTTCGATGGCACGGCGAATCTCTTCGCTTACGCCCAATTCTTCAAATGTCTTCAAATCTTTTTAACCTTAATTCATTATAATCAAAATGGAAGGCCGAATTCACCCTCCCAGCCATGAATTAGGGTGCAAAATCCTTCCGAGGGTGCAAAGATACAACTATTTTATTCAAAAACAGTAATTTACATGAAAAAAAATTGGTATTAACAAAGAAAAGCGTTATTTTTGCAGCAGAAAAATGCGTAAATACGCAAAAATCTTATCCAAAACATTAATAAGTCATGATTATAGTACGAAACAAATACATCAGACAACTCATAGAGAACAGACACAACGGACTTGTAAAAGTCATCACTGGTATCAGGCGTTGTGGCAAATCATTCCTTCTTTTCAACCTGTTCAAACAACAACTCCAAAAAGAAGGCGTTGATAATGATCATATCATCGAAATGGCATTCGATGATTTTGGCAATCGCAAATACAGGAACCCAGACAAATTCTACCAATACATCAAGAGCCTCATCAAAGATGAGAACATGTATTATATCTTGCTCGACGAGGTACAGATGATGAATGAATTTGAGGATGTCTTAAACGGATTACTCCATATTCCAAATGCCGACGTCTATGTTACCGGTAGCAATGCCAAATTCCTATCCAAAGACATAATAACTGAATTTAGAGGTCGCGGATACCAGATTCACATCTCGCCGCTCAGTTTTTCTGAATTCATGTCTGTATATCAAGGCAGCAAGGAAGAGGGATGGATAGAATACCTGCAATATGGTGGACTCCCACCCGTAGTACTTCAACCAACGGCTGAAGGAAAAATCAAACTCCTAAAAGACCTTTGGAAAGAAACATATCTGATAGATATTCTCAACAGAAATCGCATCAAGAACAATGCAGAACTAGAGGAATTACTCTGCATGTTGGCATCAGGTATAGGTGGGCTCGTCAATCCTCAAAAACTCTCCAATACATTTAAGACCAACAAGAATATAACGATTGCACCTGCCACTCTGAAAAATTACATAGATTACTGTTCTGATGCATTTCTGATAGAGGAGGCCAACAGGTATGACGTAAAGGGCAGAAAGTACATTGGAACTCCGATGAAATTCTATTTCTCGGATTTAGGCTTGCGTAATGCCCTACTCAACTTCCGACAGATAGAAAAAACTCACCTCATGGAGAACGCTATCTATTGTGAACTGAGAAGGCAAGGATTTAATGTAGATGTTGGCGTGGTCGTATTCAACGGGAAAGACGAGAATGGCGTAAGCTTCCGCAAACAGTTGGAAGTCGATTTCGTATGCAACAAGGGTAGTCGCCGTTATTACATACAGTCAGCACTCAGTTTGCCAACCCCGGAAAAGATGGATCAAGAAACTAATTCCCTCCGTCGCATTGACGATGGTTTCGAGAAGATTGTCATCGTGGGCGAGCATTTTGTCAGCAACCACGACAATAATGGAATCCTCTTTATGAGTATCTATGAATTTATGAGTAAAGAATTGTCTTAGCATCACCATTTACGGGATTATGCATTAAGACATGGCAAAAATACTAAAAATATCTATTCTGACAAAGAAAAAATGCGAGTTTCTTGCATTTTTTGCGCAGAAATCATTATCTTTGCATTATCTTTACAGATAAATCGGGCGACATTCTATGCCGAACGACTAACAATTGATAATAACAAACAACGAGAATAACGACCCTCGCACCTATACGATGCATCCGTTATAACCTCGAAACAACAAAGAATCAAACCATATGAAAAAGGTAATTTTCACCCAAGAGTGGATGGCAATGCATCCATACGAGAAGCCAAACGACGTTGACCAGTACTACACAGAACTTGCCAACGAAATATATCACGCCCTTGACGAGGCATGCTTCACCCACCAGTTTCCAAACGTGGAGGAAGCCAAGCAGCTTGCACTCAGCATCGCCGGCTACTTCGAGGACATCATCTCAGGCACCTGCATCTGGAAGACCTTTACTGCCGAATGCAAAAAGCGCTACGGCTCCTACATCCCTTTCTATGAGAACGAGGACGATTTCATCCAGAATACCCTGAACGAAAATATGCCTCCATACGACCCGGACGAAATCAACTTCGCCGACATCAAGTTCCTCTGCTGGCATCATTACCAGCAGAGCAGTCATGTGCAGGAAGCCGTACCTTTCCTCTTCAGCACCGTAGAGCTGGCTGCAAAGCTTGCCTACAATGTGCTAGACAAGGAGTATGAAACGGCACCAGAGAACGACCGCCTCTATGAGTTCCTCTGCGAACTGCCTACCGATGAGGATAAGTTCTATGAATATCGCGATGCACTGGCCTGGTTCCACTATGGCTGCTACTTCAACGTGGGCAACCGCTTCCGCCTTCAGATGGAGCTGGAGCGCCTAGCCCACTCTCCACAGGGCTTCAACGACATCATCGCCTACTCTATCCAGATAGAACAGACGATGAACAGCCGCAACAACCTGCTCGCCCTCACCTCTGCCGAATGGCTTGCCAAGGTGAGCGAACATCATCCTGCCCACAAGCTTTGGACAGACATCGACTATAAGAGCACCCGTGCCTTCAAGATGATAAAGGAAGATGATAACTTCTTCTATCTGAAAGATGTATATGATGCTTCGGATGAAGAGAATCTGCTCAGAGTGCGCAAGGATTCAACCAACATTGAGGATGCGAGCGCATTCCTCAGCGGTGAGCAGCTGATTGTTACCAACCTCTTCTACTTCGGTGGTGACTGGTGGCAGACGGGTGCCCTGATGAATCCTCCTTACGAGGAGAACAAGGAGCAGATTGAGGCTGAGAAAGACCGCCTGAACCGCAAGCAGCCTATCCACGATTACAACCTGCTCAAGGCGAAGGATTTCGGGGATAAGTTCATCTTCCTGGAGGATGTCAAGACCCTGAAGGAGTTCTTGCAGGAGGTAGGTTTCGAACTACCAGCCAACATCAAGTTTCCTCCAAAATACGAGAAGGGAATCATCGTTTGCGGAAGTCCATATACGGGCATCAACATCTGTTTCGGTTTGGCTCATTGCATTGCAGCTCCAGAGAATCCATATTATGATGCAGAGCGTGCAGAGATTGATGGTTTCAACATCATCAGCGGCAACGGTCGCCCATTCCCTTACGAGATTGTGTGCAAGCTGATAGACAACAACATGTTGCCTGATGCCAACCTCTTCACCAGCCGATACGTAAAGGAGGCTGGCTTGAAGATTACCCAGGCAAACCTCCAGTTCCTTGCCGATTACTATCTGATGGGCAGAAAGGACAAGGATCTGTCGCCAGCAGAATTGTGGTAAATTCATTCAGAATATTCAAAAGTCTAGAGAAGAAAGAGCGGAAAAACAACTGTTAACTGTTAACTCTGTTACCCCCGGTTGTTCTTCCGCTCTTTTTATTTTTAGTAATTTCTCAGTTAGTTATTCTAAAATCACTAATTTAAAATGTTTGTACTAAGGAAAGAATGAAAAAGGGCACGATTGCTCGTGCCCCAATGAAAGCGTCTGTTAGTAAGCCTTCAAACTGGATAACAACATTAAGGCCACCAACAAAAGAACCTTAATCCACGTTGACTTTTTCATTGTCTTCGTTTTTTAGGGTTAGTTTAAAATAGGTCTTCACCTGCCTACGGTATCTATGCGGCAGAGCACCTAGTAGGCCACAGTGCTCCCATATAGCATCACAAGATGCCTGTCGTCATTTATTGAACAACAACTTTCTTCACACTACCATCACTATACTTCACGATGTTCAAGCCCTTGGCTGGAGCAGACAATCTCTGACCGTTTACAGAATAGCGAGAGAGTTCCTTGGCATCGGTAGAGGTTGTAACCTTATCAATGCCAGTTGCATCGAACTCTACGATATTCTCGAAATAGCCAAATTCTGACAACCAATAATCGCCAAAAGTTCCTATTGGTACATAAACAGTACAATTCTTTGCGTCACATCTATAAAATACACCTGTCCCCAGCTTTGGTAATTTTTCCGGATATGCATAAATGGAGGTTAACCCACTGCAACCTTCAAAAGCATAATCGCCTATCGAAGTAACACTGGAAGGGATGCTCAAGCTAGCCAATCCACTGCAACCATTAAAAGCATTCTTGCCTATCGAAGTAACACTGGAAGGGATACTCAAGCTAGTCAATCCACTGCAACCCAAAAAAGTACCCCAATCTATCGAAGTAACACTGGAAGGGATGCTCAAGCTAGTCAAACCACTGCAACCTTGAAAAGCACTATAGCCTATCGAAGTAACACTGGAAGGGATGCTCAAGCTAGTCAATCCACTGCAACCTTCAAAAGCGCAAATGCCTATCGAAGTAACACTGGAAGGAATGGTCAAGCTAGTCAAACCACTGCAATTAGAAAAAGCATTAGCACCTATCGAAGTAACACTGGAAGGGATGCTCAAGCTAGTCAAACCACTGCAATTAGAAAAAGCATACACGCCTATCGAAGTAATACTGGAAGGGATGGTCAAGCTAGTCAATCCAGTGCACCTAAAAAAAGCACGATAGCCTATCGAAGTAACACTGGAAGGGATGCTCAAGCTAGTCAAACCACAGCAACAATAAAAAGCTTCCCTGCCTATCGAAGTAACACTGGAAGGGATAGTCAAGCTAGTCAAACCACAGCATTCATAAAAAGCATAATCGCCTATCGAAGTAACACTAGAAGGGATGGTCAAGCTAGTCAAACCAGTGCATCCATAAAAAGCATGATCTCCCAAATTATCATTAGAGGTATAACTGCCTTCCCAGTAATCAGATCCACCTTCTACAATTTTAGCATCAGACAAATCTAATATAGATAGTTTTCCGTCGGTTATATTCATATTATAATCACGACCAGCCATCTCACGGATAAGACGCCAATCCGTACCATTAACTTCACCAACAATCTTCAAATTGGTAATCAGATATTTCTTGCTTGTACTAATCCTATGAGGTAAAGTACCAGCCTCATCCAACTTGATTGTTATTTGTTTGGTAATCAAGCCTTCATCAGCCGCTTGGATTGCCAAGCACCCAAACAACATAAATACTGTTGCCAAAAACAGAGTTTTCAATGTAGATAAATTCATCATATTCTAAAAATTAATTGTTCTAGTTATTCAAATAATTCCATCCTAAAGGACCATCGCCTTTATCTGAAAGATAGCAAATAGTTCTCACTGTATCATAGACAGAATCAATATGCGCAACAAAAGAAGTTAAGGCTTCCTCACCTAACTTCCTTTCAAACAGTTTTGTCAATTCATCACTACATTTTTCATTGGTTACACCATCATCTCCTTCCGATAGCGCAGCTAACATATAACCAACTATTGCTGCATGAATCTTAGCATCATCCAATGGACACTTTGTAGCATCAGCCTCTTGGTTGATGACATCTTGCAAATGTTTCTTTGCTTGTTCTAATGTACTCATATTTATTCCTTTCTTGCTCACTTCTGAAATCCCATAGAAACAAGCATAAATTAAAACAGAAAGCGTGGGATCTCCTCGTTACTCGTCCCACTGATTGAGGCCTTCGCATTGCCCAGGATTGTTGAACGAGCAACATCGAAGCCCACGCCGATATGTGTACACTTTTCCCTATACGGATATAAGACTTATCACTTGACGCAATAAGCCATACCAGTAAAGGGATGTGGCTAAAACACATCCCGAGGGCATCTACCGTTGCATTGCTCATGACAATCCTTGAAGTTTGCGAAGTTTCAATCAGTCTAGAACAAAGCGCCAAGTAAACGCTCTATATTATGTCACGATACCTCTACCCTCCCAAGTCCTCGTCTCAACCATCTCCCTTTTGAAAAGGAAGAAAAGCATCAACTCGGCGTGAGCGAACGGGTATCTGCGTGCAAAGGTAATGAAAATATTCGGAAAGTCGTATCATTTCCGATTATTTTTTTCAAGAAACATAAAGATTCTGTTGTGTGAAGGCACACAAACAGCCACAAAAGCCCTTTATCTATTCTACTTTGAACAAATCATCCAGCACCACCTCGTTCTGAATGTTTTGCCAACCGGCATTATGCTCCACACCATACGAAGTTATCATTGTTAGATGGAGAGTCTTCTTCGTTCCTGTAGCTTGCCAGAACTATTCCCTGCGCTTGATTAACCAAGCCGCATAATCGGGAATAATGGAATAAGTACACAAGTAAAAATACAAAAGTCTACTACGCTAACCCCTTAAAAAATGGCGTTAGCGTAGTGGACTTTTGATATTTAAGAGAAGAAGGTACAGAAAAACAGCTGTTAACTGTTAACTCTGTTAACCCTTATTTCAGATTCCTATCCAAGAACTCCAGCATTTTCTCCTGCGCCTTCAAACCACAGGAATGAGGGATTTCCCAATGCTCCGTATCCAGCAGATTATCAGCTCCCTGACTCTTCCACACCTTGTGCATTTCGCTGAAAGCATCTTCTACGCCGGGCACTGGGAAGAGCTTGTCTTTCGTGCCATTGATGAAGAGCATCGGCTTCGGACAGGCGAGAGAGGCGATGTGAGGATAGTCGAGATATTGCCTCAACCCCGGGATGCAATTCGCAAAGCCGCCATTCTCCTTTCTTCCGAATCTCCGGGTAAGCTGCGCATCAGTGGTAATCATCCAGCAGATGGAAGCACCCGCCTTGATTCTATCCGATAATGCAGAGAGCATCCACGAACGATAGGCTCCCATCGAACAGCCCACGCAGCCAATACGCTTCGCATCCACCATCGGCAGCGAAGCCAGGAACTCGGTGCTGGAAATATCGTCGTAAGTCATGAAGGCAGAAAGGTCTCTACCCAGCATCATCATGTTGCCGGCTATCAGGTCGTATTTGTTTCTATCCACGCCCTCCTTTCGGCCTCGTTCTCCCCACATCGGAGCATCAATCGAAAGCACCACATAGCCATGTTTAGCCAGGTAATCACCCACGTATTGACCCTCGTAAAGCTGGTTTACCCACGCATCTGCATCATCCAGAACCTCCTGGTTGGCAGCCTTCTTCTTTTCAGAAAAATTCCCATCCGCATCTTGCTCTTCAGAAGCGATGAAGAAAGGGCGAATCATCTTCTCCTTTCCGATAAAGAGATGGGCACCATGGTCGTGGAGCGCCACCACGGCTGGGAATTTTCCATCTCCTCCATCCGGAATCAGAAGATAAGCCGTAATTCGGGAATAGGCGTTGATATTAAAGGCGATTTTCTGTGCCTTATATCCTTCTCTCTGTTCCTCGCCCAATACTTCCATATCCCAAGCCGCAGCCGCTTTCGGAGGTGTCATCATGCATTCAAACACCTTCGCCCTTGCCGCCTTCTTCCACTTCTTGAAGTTCTTAATCGGACTGTTGCCCCAAGCCATCGGATAGGTCAGTTCCTTCTTCAGCGTTTCTACATAGGTAGGAATCTCTCCCTGCCATTCATACTTCTCCCGCTTCTGAAGCTTCGGCTTCGAAGGGGTTTGCGCATGCGACACAGAGGTCTGAGCAAACGCCACAGACGCCTGCAACAATGCAATAATACTATATGTGATAATCCTTTTCATTCTATCTTTCTGTTTATAGTTTGTCAATAAGAAATCTATCTTCCTGTTTATAAGATTAGTTATAGTTTGCAAAATTAAGAAATTATCCGCAAAAAGAGCCCAATAATCTCGATTTTTTTACGTACCTTTGCCTAAACATCAATAAATAACGGATAAAACATTATCAAATAGAAGATAAAACATTTATAAACAACGGATAAAACATCATAACATAGAAAGATTAAGACATGAAAATAGCAGTTTTTTGTTCAGCAAATAAGATTATCGACCCCGACTTCTTCACGATGACTGAAGAGATGGGAAAGTGGATGGCAGAGAACGGCCACGACCTGGTTTTCGGCGGCTGCAACTCCGGCCTGATGGATTGCATCGGCAAGGCAGTGAAGGCGAATGGCGGCAGAACCATCGGTGTGGTTCCTACGCTTGTAGAGCGAGGAGGCAGAACCTTCCCTGATCTCGACATCGAGATTCCGTGTGATAATCTCAGCGACCGCAAGGACCTGATGCTTGCCCAGAGCGACACCTTCGTAGCCCTTCCTGGCGGAATCGGCACCCTGGATGAAATCTTCACCATCGCCGCCTCCCACACCATCGGCTATCATCACAAGATGGTGATTCTCTACAACATGAAAGGCTTCTGGAACTCCATCATCGCCCTTTTGGACGATATGGCAGAGAAAAGCATGATTCGTGGCAATTGGCGGGATGTGATAGCAGTGGCAGATAACCTGGAAGAATTGGCAAAGCTCTGCGAGGGATAGAACCCTCTATAGAATCATCTATAGAAATGAAGTAAAGCGACCTTCTACCGAGAACACAATTCGGCAGAAGGTCGCTTTTTACGTTCTTACAAGCCAAAACTCTTCCTGGCTTGCCTCAATGTATTCTCTCCTACCGTATAAGCATAGCAGGCAGAAGGAATGAAATGAAGCGTACCAAAATCCATCTCCTTTACTCCTCCCTTACTGACGGAAGTTACCAATGCCTGAGGCAGATGATTCTTCTCCATAAAAAACTGTAAGGACGAAAGTTCAGAAGGTCTGTCGAAGAACCTGTCCGACCATTTGATTTCCACCGCCCAATAAGGCTTCTGCAAAGCATCATTGATGCCCACCAAATCCACCTCGCCCTGCGAACGCCCCATCTTCCAGTTGGCATAGGCAATGTGTCCCTTTCTCGGAATCCACTGCGAATAAATGGCAGTTTCTATCATGTCTCCGATATTGCCATCCATGATCTTGATTGGCTCAAACAGCGCACATCTCAACGAAGGATTCGTCAGATAAATCTTGAAAGTAGTTTGGCGCTGGAATCGCTTTGCCGTATCATCCGTTCTTGTCACAACCTTTATCAGGAAAGCTGCCTCCAGATACTGGACGTACCTGCGAATGGTTTCCTTCTTGACTCCCGATTCCTTCGACATACTTTCATACGAAAACTCCATACCGCTATGATAAGCTATCATCGTAAACAACGAGTTCAGCTCCTGCACATCCGAAATGCCATAAAGACTCGGCAAATCTCTCAACAGCACCTTATCCACAATATCGTGGCGAACAAACTGCCCCGGGTCTTCCTGCATTCGGGAAGAAAAAGCCACCTCAGGATAACCGCCATAATTGATGTAGTCGAGGAAGAGACTGTTCAGCTTATCAATATCTATCGTACTATAGATATCGCTCTCTATCCCATCCCATTCTACCTTGGATTGGCGCATCAGATGCTCATATTTCTTAAGATGGATATACTCGAAGAAAAGCAACGGCGGCAGATTGAAATCGGTAAACCTGCCCGCTCCGCTTTCGTTGCTGCTCTTTTTCAATGCCGCAGCAGCAGAACCGGAAGCCACAAACTTCACGTTGTGATAGGTATCTACCAGGGATTTCAGATTGATTTCCCAGTCTTTGAGATACTGTATCTCGTCGAAGAATACATAAAATTCTTCCTGGCTGTTTTCCTTATCCAATATCTGTTTTGCCAAAGAAAACAACTGCTCCAGGAGGATATTATTATAAATAGGGGTTTCCACCGAAACATAGATGATATTCTGAGGCGATACGCCCTCGTCTATCAACCGCTGGATGGAATGATAGAGCATCACCGTCTTACCCACTCGGCGAGGTCCCATCAGGATGAGGGCACGCTGAATGCTGACATCCCTTACCAGCGGATAGAAGATGTCGAGATAGAGGCGAGGACTCATCTCCTGATAGTAAGAAGGTATTCTGCCTTCCGTCCACCAGGGGTTGTCTATCTTCAACCTACCCAATATCTGTTTCTCTAAAAGTGCCGTATATTCCATAATTCCAACTATTTTAGGGCACAAATATACGGATAAATTTCTTGATCTGCAAGTTTTGGTAAAAATAAGCCTATTTTTTTATGCTTAATTTGCATTTCAAGGCGATTTTTCAGGCAAAAGCGTGCATTTTAAGGAGAAAGGGACTCTGTTTCGCTCATTTTCTATATTAATTTACGCTTATAACTTACTGAATATCAATATTAAAAACAAGGCTTGCAAATTAAGTATGTTTCAACATGCTTAATTTGCAACCATATAGAACTCTAAAGAAAGAGCGGAAAAACAACTGTTAACTGTTAACTCTGTTAACCCAGCTGTTCTTCCGCCCTTAAACTTTTATTCCGCCAGCAGCTTCTCAGCCATCGCCTTACCCAGCGCCTCGCACTGTGCCTTTACCTCTGGAGTAATCGCCTGCTTCATATCCACCGGCTCGCCCACTGGCTCGTAGTGGAGCTTGGTTTCGTTCCACTCCTGAATCTTAGCCACAGCCTTGCTTGCCCAGCAATGAGAACCATACCAACCCAAGAGGTGGTTCTTGATGTCCTTGTTGGCAAGCTCGGAGAGGAGAACCTCCATCTCGTGATAAAGACCGGCATTGTAGGTTGGAGCACCTACGATAAGACCCTTGTAGCGGAAGATGTCGCGCAGGATGTAGCTGTGGTGAGTCTTCGAGATATTATACATCACGATGTTCTTCACGCCAGCCTTGCTTGCTGAACGGGCGATAATTTCAGCCATACGCTCAGTGTTGCCGTACATGGTGCCGTAGCAGATAACCAAGCCCGGTTCCGTCTCGTACTTCGACATCTTATCATACATGCCGATAACCTTCTCAATATGCTCGTGCCAAACAGGACCATGGGTTGAGCAGATGTAATCCAGTTCCACGCCAGCCAACTTCTTCAAGGCATTCTGAACAGGGATTCCATACTTACCCACAATGTTTGAGTAGTAGCGAACCATCTCCAGCCAGAAAGTCTCGCAGTTGATTTCCGTATCGATGATGCCGCCGTTCAGCGCGCCGAAGCAGCCGAAGGCATCGCCCGAGAAGAGCACCTTGTTCTTCGCATCGAGGGTTACCATGGTTTCTGGCCAGTGAACCATAGGGATGAGAACAAAGCTCAGATCGTGGTTGCCCAGAGAGAGGGTTTCGCCATTCTTCACCTCTACCACATCATCGGTAACGCCATAGAAGCCTTCGAGCATTCCCAGCGTCTTCTTGTTGCCCACGATCTTGATGTTAGGGTAATATTTCTTGATGAGGGCGATAGAGCCACTATGGTCAGGTTCCATGTGGTTGATGATAAGGTAATCGATTTCGCGGTCGCCAATCACTTCGTGGATGTTCTCCAGGAACTGGGTGAAGAAATCCACCTCTACTGTATCAACCAGCGCTACCTTCTCATCATCAATGATATAAGAGTTGTAGCTCACTCCGTTAGGCAAAGGCCAGAGGCCCTCGAAACGATGCTTGTTGCGGTCGTTAACGCCTACGTAATAAATCTTGTTTGTAATCTCAGTCATATCTTTTTCTTTATATTTTTATTCTTTATTCCTTATAATTCCTTCTTATTCCTTATAATTCCTTCTTCTTTCGCTCTCCAAACTCCTTGGAAACATAATTATAGATGTCCTTGCAGCATTCGGTGGAGAACTCCTGGGCACTCTTCAGCAGGCTATCCCATTGCGCCTCAGATAATCCACGGTCGATGTCCTCGCGGGTGATTCCATCCTTGATCAGTCCGAATACGAAACCGGCATTGAAGTTATCACCGGCTCCGATGGTGCTCACCGGCTTCATCTTCTCCGAAGGATAACTCTTGGCAAAGCCGTTCTCGGCTCTCACCTCTACAGGCTCAGCGCCCTGGGTGCAGATAAACTTCTTGCAGTAGAAACTGATTTCGGCATTATACACCTTATCCGCCTCCGGCTTCTTGTAGAGGATTCCGAAGTCCTCGTGACTGCCGCGCACGAAATCAGCATGCTCCAGATTCTCTATCAGATTAGGCGTAATCTTCATGATTTCGTTCTGATGAGAAGCACGGAAGTTGATGTCGTAATAGAGGATGGCGCCACGACTCTTGGCGTACTCCAGGAAACCTGCCACCTGAGGGCGAACCACAGGATTCAGGGCGAAGAACGAACCGAAGAGCACGATGTCGCCAGGATTGATTTCCGGAGTGGCAAACTCCAGCTGGTCGTGGGGATGGTCCTTGTAGAAGATGTAGTCGGCATTGTTGTTCTCGTCGAGGAACGCCAGCGAGAGCGGCGACTTTGATTCCGGGAAGATGCTCACGTTGTCGGCATTCACCCCATTATCTCTCAGAAACTGAATCACATACTCACCAATACGGTCGTTGCCCGCCTCGCTGATAAACGAAGCGTTCACGCCCGAACGTCCCAACGAGATGACTGCATTGAACGATGAGCCACCCGGTACAGCCTCTATCGGCTTGCCGTTCTTGAAGATGATATCAAGCACGGTCTCTCCTATTCCTATAACCTTACGCATTGTTTTATGTCTCTTTTATATTTTTTTGGGGACAAAGATAATTCTTTTTGGCGATAATGCAAAATAAATGCCCAATATTTTGGATAAATTACATTTTCAATGTAACTTTGCACCTTGAAATGAAATACAATACTTATACACTCGACAATGGACTCCGCATCATCCATCTGCCTTCGGATAGCAAGGTGGTGTATTGCGGCTATCAGATAAACGCCGGCACCCGCAATGAGGAGCCGGGCGAAGAAGGCTTGGCGCACTTCTGCGAGCACGTCACCTTCAAGGGCACTGAGCGCCGCAAGGCGTGGCACATTCTCAACTGTCTGGAGAGCGTGGGCGGCGACCTGAATGCCTATACCAACAAGGAGGGAACGGTGTATTACTCCGCCATCCTGAAGGAGCACATTGCAAGGGCCGTGGACCTGCTTTCCGACATCGTCTTCCATTCGGTTTATCCGCAGGCGGAAATAGATAAGGAGGTAGAGGTAATCTGCGATGAGATAGAGAGCTATAATGATTCGCCTGCCGAACTGATTTACGATGAATTCGAGAATATCCTGTTCAAGGGTTCGCCGCTGGGGCACAATATCCTGGGCACAGCCGAGCAGGTTCGCCGCTTTACCACCGAGGATGCGCTGCGCTTCACGCAGAAGCTTTATCGGCCGGATAATGCAATATTCTTCGCTTATGGGGATATTGATTTTAAGAAGCTGGTGAAGCTTATCGGGAGGGTGCTCGCAGATTCTGTGGGAAATAAAAAATCTGTGTCATCTGTGAAATCTGTGGGACTTGAAAAATATCCATCTGTGGGAGAAGAGATTGCCGGGCAGACGATTGTGGTGCAGAAGAATACGCATCAGGCTCATGTGATGATTGGAACCCGGGCTTACGATGTGAACGACGACCGACGAATGCCGCTCTATCTGCTCAACAATATGCTGGGCGGACCGGGCATGAACGCCAAGCTGAACCTCGCCCTCAGAGAGCACAATGGCTTGGTTTACACCGTAGAAAGCACGATGGTTTCCTATGGCGACACGGGCACCTGGAGCATCTATTTCGGCTGCGATGAGCACGATGTGAAGCGCTGCCTCCGCCTGGTTCGCAAGGAGCTGGATAAGTTTATGCAGAAGCCTTTGAGCGATGCGCAGCTCAAGGCTGCCAAGAAGCAGATAAAGGGTCAGATAGGCGTGGCTTGCGACAACCGCGAGAACTTCGCCCTCGACTTCGGCAAGAGCTTCCTGCATTATGGCTGGGAGAAGAACGTTGACCGCCTCTACGAGCAGGTGGATGAGATTACCGCCGCCCAGATTCAAGCTGTAGCTCAGGATCTGTTCGACAAAGACAGGCTCACCACCCTGATTTTCAAGTAACAATCCAAGATTCACAAGTGAGGGAATTGATTGAAGTTAAAGAAGTTATCACTCCCTACGGTCGTTCGGGAAGTGAAGAGACAATAGTCTTCTTCCGTAAACGCAGGACATTTGTCCTCTAACTACCCTAACTTCTCTTAACTTCCCCACATGCGAAAGTTCTGTAGAAATATAACTAACTTAATATAAAAATTATGATGAAAAAAATCATGTTATCAATCTGCCTCCTCTGTGCCTGCACTACCTTACAGGCGCAGGGACGCAAGCACACTACATTTTATGACCAGAGAGCTACGCTCTTTGAAGTTCTCCCAACCAGCAAGAAGGACATCATCTTCCTGGGCAACAGCATCACCAACGGAGGTGAATGGGCGGAATTAATTGGTAACCCACACGTGAAGAACCGTGGAATCAGCGGCGATAGAACCGATGGCATTCTCGACCGACTCCACGTCATCACCAAAGGCAAGCCAGCCAAAATCTTCCTCTTAATCGGCATTAACGACCTCTCCGGCGGCCGCAGCATCGAGGAAATCGCCAAGAACATTGATGAGATTGCTGAGCGAATCAAGAACGAATCTCCTTCTACCCGTCTCTATCTGCAGAGCGTTCTGCCGCTGAACCCAAAGTTCAACATGTTTGTTACCCACATGAGCCGTAAGAAGGATGTTCCTGCCCTCAATGCCCTGATCAAGGACATCGCCAACCGTCGTGGTTTGACCTACATCGACCTCTTCTCTGAGTTCGTGACCCCTGGAACCCAGGAAATGAACCCGGATTACACCAACGACGGATTGCATCTGCTCGGAAAAGGCTACCAGAACTGGATTAGAATCCTGAAGCCTTATCTTGGAAAATAAAGAGAACAAAGAAGAATAAAGAGAAACAAAGAAGAATAAAGAGAAACAAAGAAGAATAAAGAGAAACAAAGAAAATCGGGCTGTTAACTGTTAACCTGTTAACTGCCCGATTTCTTTTTTCCTTAAAAAACACTCAATAAGAACAAAACCTACGCTGCCATTCCAGGCGTTCCATAATGACCATACTTGCCGATGAACTTGGCCGTCTTCGAGAAGGTGCCATCCTCGTTCTTCACGATGAAGCCACGCTTCTTCCAGGTGCATAGGAGGACGGCAAGCTTCGTCTTGGTGCCATGAACCATGCAGACTTCCTGGATTTCAGCCTTATCAAAAGTATCATGAACGAAGAGCAGAAGATTGCTCACACCGGATGCATGATAGATAGAACGGGTGTCTGCATCTATCGCCTCCTGCATCTGATTGCCGAAGAAACGCATCTTGCACCACAAATCATACTTCACACTCCATACGATGAAATCCTCTATCGCCTTCTCCCACTTCTCGCCATTCGCCAGATAAAGCACCATCGCTCTGCGGAAACCATTCGCCAGACTGCGCTTGGCAAACTCGGCGTAAGGCTTGTTATAAGCCAACTGAGCCAGTTCCATAAGCTCACTGCCCAGGCGCTCGATAAGCTGGCGCACCTTCCTGCACTCCTTGGAACCGCTGGCGGCATTCAACTGATGGATGTAAGGAGCCAGCTGCGACTTGAACTGCGCATCATAATTCCCCACAACCGGACAAGGAGCGAACTCGGGAAGGAAGATGGTGGCAAGCGACAATCGGCTCACGGCTCCATCAGCTACTTCACGAACCGAGAAGAACTTCTGCGTGACGGCGATGGTACTGGAAGCATTCCAGTTGAAACGGGTCTTTACACGGGCGGTTACGCTCTTGGTGCCCACACGCTCCTGACCATCCTCTGAATTATCCCAGCAGAGACGGATCAGCTGACTAGGGTCGTTGAACTTCTTGAGCATGTCCACCTCGTCCATCTTGCAGTAGAGATAAGCATCGCCAGCCTTCTGCGCATCGTCCAGACGCTGGATGTAGGCAGCACGGGTAAGATCGGGCGAAACGATGCGGATGCAGATGTCTTCCGGGCGCACCGGCTTCTTCTTGTTGTCGCCCATGGTGTTCACCTCATCCTTCCAATCCTGCTCCTTCTGACGGTTCACCTTATCCATCTGCACCAGGTCTTCGATGATGCAGTCGATAGGTCCGTTTACCGCCGATTTGCCTGACGACATCGGCGCTACGAGCAGATTCATCATCGCCGCCTCATGCACCTGATTGTCGATGTAACGGAAGTTGACGCCCTTGAGATGAGCGGCAAGCGGTGGGAAGACCGCCATCGCCACAGGTGCCTTGAAATCGGCTGGCACCTTGCTGGTGAGCAGTTTGATGAGCTTAGGCAGCTTGGCAGGCATCTGAGGCGGAACATCGGCATAGATTCCCGCCTTCTCGGTGGCTTGCTTGGCGAGATAATTCTTGCGGGCAAGCTCTATCGCCACCTTCACCTTTTCGGGCATTACGGCAGACTGAGCCACCTTGCAGGCGCTATCTACGGCAGCAAAAGCCTTCTGCTCGTCCTCGCCATAGGTCAGGATTACCTGCTTGATCCATTCGGGGTCGTTGTTGCAGATGTAACGCAGATAGAGCGCCTCTCTGTAGATGAAGTTGTTGCGGTTGCCGTGAGCCGGATCAGGACCAATCTGCGCCGCCAGCTCCTTCACAATCTCCTCGTAAGGAATGCCCTCGTAGGTCTGCTCATACGCTGCGGCATTGGCAGCCTTTCTCGCCTTCTCCTCCTCGCTCTCGATAGGTTCAAAGTCTACGGTTGGAGCAGAAGATGAAGATGCTGCTGATGATGAAGAAGAACTCTGAGAAGATGAGCACTGAGATGAATATGGATTCTGAGATGCTCTTGACTGGGCTGAATTCACATCCTGCGGACGGCCGTCGATGTCCAATCCTCTCTTTCTGTAAGCCTCACGATATTCAGCCACGGCTTCCTCATCCAGGCGCTTGTACCAGTCGTCGGCAGTATAGATCTGGCTCACGGCATCGGTGATGAAGATGATGCGCTCAGGCGTAACGCAGCTAGGGTCTTCGGTGGCATGGATGAGCTTGCAGAAAGCGCTCTGAGCCTCAGCGATGGTCATTCCGACAGGGATTCGGATGTCGATGTGCGCCTTGTTGCGGGCCGAACGTTCTACGTGAAGCACTTTCCCCTTCCAAAGCTCGATGTCATCGGCAGAGAAAATCTTCTCTCTGAAAAGTTTCTCCTCTGCATCATCAAACATTCCGTTCAGCAGCAGGGCATTCTTCACCGCCGTCTCCACCTCCTCCGGGTTGTCGATGTCCACGGTGGTCTGGAAGGTGAAAGCCTCTGGGTCGATGGTCTTCTGGGCACGGTGGTCATCCAGGAAGTGGAAGTAGTGAGGAGAGCGGAACGGCAGCTGCTTCTTGAGGACGGAAATCTGCTTGTCAAGCTGCTTGAAGGTCTCGCCCGCCTTCACCTCCTCCTGCTTCTTGATGATGGCAAAGGCAAGGTCATCCTCGTTAGCATACTGAGATGCATCTACCGCATCAGTCACCTGCTGCAGCATCTGGTTCTGCTTGGCGGTGAGGTCGCGAATCTGACCTACGAGGGTGCTGAGCCAAGGCTGCTTGGTAAGCTCGGTGTAGTAATCGAGAAGATAAGTAGAAATCTTACCCATATTCGCATTGCGGTTAGGGTTCATGGCGATGAGACGGCTGCTCATCTGCTTGCACTCATCAAAAGAAAGATTGTTTTTTACCATTTGAATAATTTTTATGTTATACAATGACTGGATTACTGAAAACCAGCCACTTCTCTTCCGAAAAGCGATGCAAAGATAAACAAAAAAATAGCCGCTTACAAGTTTTTCCTGAAATAAAAAAGCAGGGGTATAAGAGGGGTATAAAACAAGGTATAAAGAATCATCAAAGGGTATAGGAGGGGTATAAGCGAGGTATTAATATACCCCGCTAGCTACCATCTTCCGCCGTCATCTCGTCATCATTCTTGGTGTCCGAGGCTGGCACTTCCTTATCCACCAGTTTCGGCAAGATTTCCTTCAAGTCCACATTCTCCGAATAGGATGTTTCGCCCAAAATCTTCTTGAAAGCATTCACAATATCGCAATAATGATTGAATCTTTCTACGCTTACCGAGCCCAACTCATCTGAATCAAGTTTCCACCATTCCAGAGCCGCATATTCGAATGGTTCAGATTTCACCTGCGCAAGATCCTTCCATTTGCAGAGCGGAGCACGCTCCGTATTCTCCGGAGGTAGTTTTTCATACAGGTGGGCCAGATGTTTGCAGAAGGCTGTAGGAGTTCCCATATTGAATAGCCCCCACCCGTTTAAGAGGCGGAACACAGGAAACCAGTCGGATTGCCTTTTCACCAGCACTTCAGGACAGCCTTTTTTCTTATAAACCGCTATCTTCGGAATTACCAAATCAACCAGTTCCATGAATTTCTCTTTCTTCACTTCGTTCGAAGGCTTGGCACCCACCGCCTTCATCGCCTTCATCGCCTCCAGCGATGCTGCATCACCGTGTTTTCCCCACTGCTTCACATCATTCACCCTGCCATTCATAATCATCAGCACGATGCCCGAAAGCAGCTGGAGCATCTTCTTGCGGGGCACACGCTTATAGAACACCTGACGGAGGAAATCTACGGGGTCCGCCTTGAAAGTCTGGTAGAGCGAGAAAGGGAAGGCCTTGAGCTGGCGTTCTATCTCGTCCAGCTGGTCGGCGTAATCGTAGGTGCCCGTCTGCTTCTGCTTGAGGGCAACAGGCGCATCTATGAAGAACGACTGGGCAGCGCGCTCACGATAACTGGAACTGGTAATGAATCCCAGTTCGGTAGTCAGGACTTCGCCCATGCGATGGATTTCCTCATCATCTATCAGATAGAGCTTGTTGAGGATCCGGTTTCTCGTCTGGGTCATTTCGCGGGAATAATCGCTCCGCTGAATCTCCAGGAAGCAGGCGAGGCGCTCCCTAGCCTCTTCCAGGTTTTCGCGCAGCTCAGCCTCCAGTTCTGCCCTGGAATCAGTCTCCAGTGAGAGTTGCTCCTGAATCAGGATAATGTCATCGATGACGCCTTCCAGCATCATGGTGCAATCGCTGAAACGGGTCAGCTTGTCGATGGGCAGGATGGGACCGGTATAGTGCCAGTCGTCATAGATACTGTCTTCATAGACCCCCTTGCGCGCCAGCTCTATCTCCTGATCAGAGACATCTACCCGTGCCTCAACAATCAGCTGGAGCCCCGACTTCTCATCGCCTCCCTCCTTGCTGTTGCTTCCCAAGCATCGGGTTCGCAGGTTTCTGTCTTTTCTGGCGATGATGAGTGCTCTTACGTCCTCGCCCTCCAGGGCTGAGACATAGCCGATGAAAAGCTGCTTGTCGTAAGCCTTCACAGCCAGCATATCAAAGGAATTGGCGTCATCGGGCACAAGACAGATGGTTCTGCCCTCTGCCTCCCTGGCGTATTCTACCTCACGACCTTTCACGTCGTTGTGGGTAAGACCTACTATATGGAATTTCAGATTCTTCATTTTATGCTGTTATTATTGTTCTTATGTTGTATTTTGTTTGATGTTGCTGTATTTTGTTTGATGTTGTTGTAGTCAGGTACAAAAGTACGGCTTTTCGACGAAAACACCAAGCATTCTTGTTTAAATTTCCTAAAAGAGCATTTTGGGCAGATGGGGTTAACAGGGTTAACAGTTAACAGCTGTTTTTTCCTACCTCCCCCTTGCGTACCTTATTATATTAAATATATATATATACTTATTTTTATATTTGTGTGGGAGGGGGAGTATGCATTTTTGGGGTGTTAACTGTTAACCTGTTAACTCCTGATGCGGATAATGAGGGTTGAGGGGGATGAAGACAAAGGGATGAGAATGATGAAAAAGAGGGGGATGAGAACGATGATAAAGAGGGGGATGAGAGGGCATCAATGAAGACCGAGCCTAGACATCATTGATGACAACGGGAGGGCTTAATAGAAGACCGAAAAAGATGAAGAGCAATGAGTTACGAGGCAAAAACCTATGAGCTTTGGGATAGAAAACTATGAGCTTTGGGTTAAAAAACTATGACTTAGGATTCTTAACATAAAGCTCTAAAGCAGCCAAAGGAGAATAAGAGAGGTTGGAACGTAAACAGTTGGGAATGAGTAGATTTGCACAAAGTTGCCAAATCGGCATAAAGCAAGCGAGTGAGGAATATTGAAGTAGTTCA
>ERZ773235.1418-NODE-1418-length-24511-cov-3.164295_pt1 | contig 24511 bp, 26 predicted proteins | sample MGYA00580522_ERZ773235 | MGnify/ENA primary metagenome ERZ773235 (study PRJEB29015, sample SAMEA2737797) | human gut metagenome | biome: human gut; feature: human-associated habitat; material: faeces | place: China | collected 2012 ...
TTTGGACATTTCTTTGGTATAGTAGGTATGATTATTGCAACACCTTTAGTAGCAATATTAAAAGAACTATACTTTTACTTAATAAAAAAATATAATTCGTATAAAAGAAAGTTAGTGAGGTAGTATGGAGTTAATAAATAGAAATCCAAAAATAATTATATTAAGTGGTAAAATGAGATCAGGTAAAAGCATGGTATCTAATATTATATGCAATTTATATAATGAGAAATGTAAATGTATAAGTATTTCTTATGCTGGATATTTAAAAGAATATGCTAAAAATATACTTTCTTGGAACGGAAGTGAAAGTGATAAGCCAAGGGTATTCTTACAAGAACTTGGTACTGATTTAATAAAAAATAAAATAGATGAGCACATGCTTATAAAAAGAGTGATTGAAGATATTAAAGTGTATTCATATTTTTATGATGTTATAGTTATAAGTGATGCTAGATATATAGATGAAATAGAATTAATAAAAAAAGAATTTAATAATGTAATTACAATTCATATTAATTCAAATAATTGTATTTTAAATAATCATATAACTGAAACTAGTTTAGATAATTATAATAATTATGATTATGTAATTGATAATAATGGAAGTGTTGATGAGTTATGTTTAAAAGTAAAGGAAGTGTTGTTTAATGAATAAAATAATTGCAGTAGTAGGAATGTGTGGTAGTGGAAAATCAATTGTAAGTGAATACTTAGAAAGTATTGGTTTAAAGAAAGTTTACTTTGGTGGAGTAACTATGGAAAAATTAAAAGAAAGTGGAGAAGAAGTAAATGAAAAAAATGAAAGAAAAATGAGAGAAGGATTAAGACGTGATTATGGGATGGGTGCATATGCAATTTTAACTTTACCCAAAATAGAAGAGTATTTAAAAAGTAGTAATGTAGTAATAGATGGACTTTATTCATGGGATGAATTAAAAATATTAAAAGAAAAATTTGAAGATAATTTTTTCGTTATATCAGTAGTGGTTGATAAAAGTATTAGATATAATAGATTAACAAAAAGAGATATTAGACCACTTACTAATAAGGAAGCTAAAAGTAGAGATATATCAGAAATAGAAGCTTTAGCAAAAGGAGGACCAATTGCATATGCAGATTACTTTATTTTAAATAACGGAAGTATGGACGATTATATGAGCGATATTAAAAAGATTACAAATGAAATACTAAAATAACATTTAGTATTTTTTTATTTACACTAAAAAAAAATATGATATAATATAAATATATATAATAGTAAAGGAGAAGAATATAAATGGGAAATTTCGGATTTAAATTAAAAAAGTTTTTACAAAATAAAAATACAGTAACTATTATTGGTACTATTTTAATAGTGGCAATATTATATCTAGGATATAACTGGAGAATAAGTAAAGCAACAACCCCAGTAAAGGTTCCTTATGCTAAGGTAACTATTCAACCACGTACTCAAATAACGGAGGATATGATTGGTTATATGGATGTACTTCCAAGTATGGTTAACTCAAAAACTATTACTAATGTTAAGTATATAGTTGGTAAATGGTCTAATTATAATACATTAATACCAGAAGGAAGTTTATTTTATAATCAAACCGTAATAAGTGCCGAAGAGCTTCCTGATGCTGCATTTGTAAATATACAATCTGGCTATGTTGCATATTATTTACCTGTTGATACTGAAACAACTTATGGTAATTCTATATATCCGGGTAATTATATAGATATATATTTTAAAGCAATAAATGCAGATGGAAAAGTAATGGTAGGAAAACTTATTGAAAATGTTAAAGTTCTTGCTGTAAAAGATAGAAATGGACAGCATGTATTTGAAAATAGTGAAAAGGAAAGAACACCAGCAATAATAATTTTTGCTCTTCCAGATGATATTAATTTATTACTTAGAAAAGCAAGTTATTTAAGAAATGTAAAAAATATTTCTGCTGAAATAATACCTGTTCCTACTACTGAATCATATAGTGCCGAACCAGGTGCATTAAAATTAAGTAGTACATACTTAAAGAGTTTTATTGAATCAAATACAGCACTTATAAATGAAGATCAACTTCCAGATGTTTATGATCCGTCAGAAGAACAATAAAAGATAAGAATTAAAAGGGGTAATAATATGGATGCAATGTTTACCAATATAGATTTTGGTCCTTTAGCAAAGTATTTAACTGATGATGATATAACTGACGTTTCATATAGTAATAATGGTCAGTTATGGCTTAAATCTTTGTCAAAGGGTATATATAAATCAGAAGTTCAAGATGTTGATAATGCAGTAGTTGAAAAGTTAGCATTTCAATGTGCAAATATGATGGGAAAAACATTTAATATGGCCCATCCTTTTCTAGATGCAGAAAGTGCTGAACTTCGTCTTAACTTTGTTCATGATTCTATTGCAAAAAATGGAATAGCATTATTAATGAGAAAGACACCAGCAAAGATAAGATTAAAAAAAGAAAAAATATTAGAAGAAAAATATATTACAGAAACAATACATGATTTTTTACTAAAGTGTGTTGAAGGACACTGTAATATAATAATTAGTGGTGAAACTGGTTCTGGTAAAACTGAGTTTTTAAAGTATTTAGCTTCACATACTAAAGAAAATGAAAAATTAATAACAATAGAAGATACTCTAGAACTACACCTTGATAAAATATTTCCGGGAAGAGATATAGTCGCAATGAAAACAAATAATATAGCATCTTATTCAGATGTATTAGTAACGTGTATGAGACAGAACCCTAAATGGATATTATTATCAGAAGTTCGTAGTGCAGAAGCTGTTATGGCTGTACGTAACTCTATATCATCTGGTCACTACATTTTATCAACAATACATGCTGATAAAGCACAATCTATACCAAACCGTATGTATAGTTTGCTTGAAACTAACCTAGATATTGATCAATTTTTAAAATCAATATATAGATATGTACAGTTAGGTGTACATATAAGAGGTTATCAGGATAAAGAAACACAGAGATTTAAGCGTGAAGTTTGTGAAGTTTGTGAATTTTATGTTGATGAAGATAATAATGCAAAATCAAATGTAATATACAAAAAAACTACAACTGGGCAAGTATATTCAGCAAATCCTACTAAGTATTTGCTTGGATATCTTGAGGCTCAAGGTGTAGTAATGGATCCTGATGTTATTGTACCTATTGGTGAAGAGACTAGGGAATTTGATGATAAAAAAGTATCAAAAGAAGAAAAAACAGTAGTTAAAAAAGAAGAAAATAATAAAGAAGAAGAGATATTAGATATATAAGGAGGGATACTATGGAATTTTTACTAATATTGGTAATTGCACTATTTATTGTAATTTATAGAATGAATACAGGTGCAATTACTTATAAATTCATAGTAGACAAAGTTGGTGATGTTTATGAGAAGTTTGCACCATATTCCTTTAAGAAAATAAGAGAAAAAGTAAAAGAACTTGGAATGGAGTATACTGCTAAACAATATACAGTACAAGTAATTATATTTGCAGGTGGGGCCTTTGTAGTATCATATTTATACTTTTACAATATAATTACAAGTATATTTTATATGATATTAGCAGTTGCTGTTATTCCATATCTTGCTTATTTACGTTGTAAAAGAGTATATAGTGAGTTTATATTTGAACAAATACAAGTATATACAACTAATACAATAATGGAGTTTGCTACAACCGAATCATTTGTTAAATCTCTTGAAGGTGTGTATGCATCAGGAGTTTTAGAAGACCCGGTATTAAGTGATGTAAAACATATGATAGATTTAGCATATACTAATGGTTCAATAGTTGAATCAATCAATTTTATGAACAAAAAATATGATTATCACATAGTAAGAAATATGCATCAATTATTCTTGCAAGTAACACAAGAAGGCTCATTAGATGCTAAAGATACACTAGATGCAATGCTATCAGACATAGATATGCTTGTAGAAGGGGTTTATAGAGACAGAATAGATAGAGCAGCATTCCATAAATCATTCGTACAGTATGGAATATTATTATATTTAATGGTTATGCTAATACAATACTTACTTGGAGTAGATGCATATTTAAAACTTTTAGATCAAATAGTTGTAAGGTTATTACTTCATATCCTTATATTAGTAAATAGTTATTTCCTATTAAGTGGGGAAAAATATTATAATGAGAATGTGGGGGCTGAATAATGGAAATACTAGTAGTAGGAATTATATTATTATATATACTTCAAAAAAATCAGAAAATTAGTAGCCAAAAGTTTATACAAGAAAATGCTAATTATTTTAGAAAATTAAAAGAAAGTGATTATGATTTTCTTGTAAGAAGTAAGTATGGTGATCAAGTGGATCCTGATTTATTATTTGATAAAAGAATTAAAAATGCAGGAATAGTAATTATATTTTTAATATTCTTATTCTTAACAAACTTATCATTTATAAATGTTATAGCTGCTTTTGTAGTTGGATATATAGTATATAAATCTGGTTATAGAAGTTTAAAAAGCTATTATAAGGTTCATTTACATGAAATCAATTTACAACTTCCATATTTTCTTAAAAATCTAGAAGTTTTAGCACAGCATTATACAATACCAGTTGCAATTGCAAAGAGTATTGATACGTCTCCTGAAATATTTAGAAGTGGACTTAAACGATTAATAGAAAAAATAAATGCAGGGGACTCTTCAGTAGAGCCTTATATGGATTTTGCTAAGGAATATCCAGTAAATGATTCAATGCGTATGATGAGACTATTATATAGGCTTGGTCTTGGAAGTCAGGATAATAAGCATGAACAATTAGTTATGTTTTCAAGAAGTGTATCTGCACTTCAAAATAAAGCAAGAGAAGTTAGATATAAAGAAAGACTACAAAAGATGGAAAATAAGACAATGATAATGCTTGGAGTAGTTGGTGGTGGAGTAATGTTACTTCTTTTACTAGCTATGGTACAATCATTTTAGTCAAGATATGTAAAGTTGTATTGATTTAGATATTATTGTGATATATAATAAATTTGTAAGGTAAAGGAGGGATATAATGAAAGCAGCTACAGGTGAATTAAACTTAACACTTATTACGGTTTTAGCTTTAGGTGCAGTTTTAGCTTTTTTCTGGGCAATGTGGCCAACTATTAAAGAGAAAATTAATGTAGACTGGTCTAAAGATCCAAATGATCCAACAGCTATGGTTACAGAAAGCGTTGATGATAATATTCTAATTGGTGAATATGAAATAATTTTATAATTTAATAACAAGGGAAGTGATTAAATGAGAGAGGCAATGGGTGGAGCCTTACTAATAAAATTAGTAATGTTTTTCATAATAATATATGTATGTTTTTTTTCAGTTGCTATTAATTATTCAGTCACTTTCCGCGTTAAAAACCAGATTATAAACTTGATTGAATCTTATGAAAGTTATGATTTAGCCAAAGATAAAATTGAAAGTTATATAGCAAATGTTGGTTACTATAGATCTGTTGGTACAATGACAGTAGGTGAAGATTGCGTTAATGCATCAAGTAGTGGTGGTTATTGTATAAAGAAAAACACTGTTATAAAAGATGGTGTTGAAGTAGGCGAATACTATAGAGTAACTACATATGTATCTTTTGATTTTCCCATATTTGGTGAAATTACTAATTTCCCAGTATCAGGTGAAACAAGAGTATTATACAAATTATAAGGAGGAATACTTATGAATAATGTAATTATTTCTAATATGGCAGATGCAATTTTATCAACATTAGAAATGGATGTAATCAAAAAGGTTCAAGGAGAATATACAGTTGATGAACTAGTTTCTATGTTTAGCAACTTTTTTTATCAAAAAATGATAATAGATATAACTGCAATTAAAGGTTATGAAGACATTAAAAATTTACAAAATTTGTGTATACATTTTGATGTTACTAAGTTAATAATATTTATAGGTGATGGTGTAAATATTTCAAATGAGTATATTTCTAAACTTATATCTATGGGAATATATAATTTTACTAGAAACAAAGATGGCATTATTAAACTTGTTAATAGGCCTAATACTTATGCAGATGTTGCATCATTACATCAAATTGAAGATAAGGTTGCTATTATGACAAGAGTTGAGAATAGTAAAACTAAGGTTCTTGGAATAAGGAATTTAACTGAACATGCTGGTTCAACAACACTTGTTTATATGCTTAAAAAACAATTATCAGATAATTATACAGTTAAAGCAATTGAGATAGATAAAAATGATTTTGTATTTTATAATGATAAAGATATGATATCAACTACAAGCGCCGATTTAGGTAGTGAGTTGTTAAAATTAAATGGAAATGTTGATATTGTTTTAATAGATTTAAATAATGCATCACAAGATAAAGCTTGTAATGATGTTATATATTTAATTGAGCCATCTATAATTAAATTAAATAAATTGGTTGCTCAAAATAAACAAGTATTAGTGTTTGCAAGAGATAAAAAAGTAGTAATAAATCATAGTTTATTATCTCAAAAAGATGTTGAAGAGTTTGGAATGGAAGCGGGTATTAGAGTATTTTATGTACTTCCACCTCTTAATGATAGAACAAGGAGTACAGCATTAGATGGGCTACTTGTAAAACTAGGTTTTTTAAAGCAAAGGGCAGAACAAGTAAATATTAATAAAGATAGTAAATTATTCGGCTTATTTAAACGTAAAAGTTGACAAAAAAATATATATAGTATACAATTAAGGTATATTTGAAGGAGGGAATGAGCATGTGCAATAACACAGATTTACTAAGTATAATTGGTATTGCAAAAACAGTATTAAGAGTACTACAAATAGGTATTCCAATAATACTACTTATATTTGGTACAATTGATATGGGTAAAGCAGTAATGGCAGGAGACGAAAAAGAAATTAAAGCAGCTACAAATATTTTAATTAAAAGAGCAGTTGCAGCTGTAATAGTATTCTTATTATTCATGGTTGTATCAGTTATAACTGGCTGGGTAGGCGGAACAGAATGGAAAGAATGCTGGGCTGCCGCTAGAAATAGCAAAATTAATACAGGTCTATAAGAAATGCATTTATTGCATTTTTTTTATTTATTTTTTAATTTGTATTTATTAAATCTATTAATTATGTTATTATATTAACGTATATTGTTATGCGTTAAAGGATGTGAATTTATGTCAGGATTATATGCTTTGGGGTCAATGCCAGGGCCAATAAATGAAATTTTAAGACTTATATCATTTATTTTTGATTCAATCATATATAGTTTAATACCAGAAATTTTTAAAGTTATTTATAATTTATATGATATAAATCAATTATTCGGGTGTACAGTTACTGAATCAGGTGGTCTTTGTTCTAACTTACAAACATTACTTAAAACAATGAAAGAAACAATATATTCTTTTCTTGCAATAGTTATGTTTTTTAGAGTGGCATTTTCACTATTAACAATGCTTGTTGATCCTAACAAAATTAATGATAGAGAAAAGGGTGCAGAAAAATTAATAATCAATATAATGATAACTTTAGTATTAATTGTAGTTGTACCTACTGGTTTTAAAATAGCTAGACAAGTACAAACTAAAGTAATTGAAGATAAAATGATAGAAAGAGTTATTAGTGGGGATGAGTATGATGATAATGCTAGATATACTCTTGGTAAACAGTTAGCATTATCAACATGGAGTGTATTCTTATCACCAACTGTAGATAGTGGTCCTACATATAATGCTTATAATAATGTTTTTAATAGTTCAGATACTACAGTATTACCACTTGCTCCTTTATTTCTAGTTTTAAATAGTGTTACTGGTCTTCCAATTGTTGCAGATGCTATATCAAAACTAACACCTGGAATAAATGGTGTGCTTAACTCACTTGGTATTGGTTCACATTATCAATTATCGTATGTATTTTTTGTATCAACCATAGTTGGATGTTATGTACTTTGGGCAATGATAAAATTACTTATAGATATTGCATATCGTTCAATAAAGTTTTTTGTATTAGAAATATTATCTCCTATAGCGATAATTTCATATATAGACCCAGATTCATCTAAAAAAGGAATATTTAGTAAATGGGTTAATGAAGTATTTAAAACATATATATCACTATTTGTAAGAATTTTTGTATTTGCACTTTGTTCAGTAATAATGGAACAATTTTCACTGCATACATTTAAAGGTGGAATTATTTCAAAACTTATATTTGTTCTTGCTGTAGTTGCATTTGTAAAAAATGCTCCTAAGTTAATTGATAGTATTTTAGGAACTAATTTATCTAAGGACGGTGATACTAAATTTGCTACAGACTTATTAAAAGGCATAGGAGGAGCTGCTGTTGGTGCTACTGCTGGTGGTATTGCACGTGGAGTAGTTGCTAAAAGAGTAGGAGCTCCAGTATTTAAAAATGTAGTAAAAGGAGCATGGGATTCCGGAAATAAAGGATTTGCTGCTGCTAGAAAAGGCGGGATTGCTGGAATGCGTGGAGTAGTTGAAACAGGAGTTGGTGCAGTAGCGGGTGCTAAAAAAGATTTAGGATATACAGAGGATAAAGATAAAGAACGTGAAATTAGTAGATTAGAAGGAAAAGTACCACAAGTAGATCAAGCAAAAAAAGATCGTACAGCAGAACTTACTAGAAATAATAATGCTGCAATTAATTCTATGTTAAGTGAAGGAAAAGCAGTTAATGGAAGAACTTATGGTAATGCTTTAGTTGGTGATGATGAAGCAAAGAATGCTATGATCAAAAACGAAGCTGGACTTGCTGCTGCGGAGGTACTTCATGGTGATAGTCCTGAATATATGGCAGCTAGAAATTTTGTTGCAGAAAAGAATGCTACTGCTACAATGGTTAATTTAACTTATGAAAGAGCAAAAAAATCATATGCTGCAAATCAAGAAGCTTATATGACTTCTAGTGATAAAGCAAGTTACTTAGTATCAATGGCTGGTGATAATGTAAGAACTGCATTTACTACGCTAGAATCTAGTGCTACTAGAGAAATAACAGCACGAGGTAATAAAGTTGATGCAAGTGGTATTAGCGAAAAAGCTAAATTTGTTGCACAAGCTACAGGAAAAGATGTAGTAACTCTAAATGCAATGAGTGATCAAGAATTAGTTAGAGAATATGTTAATTCTAAGATATCTAGTAATTATGGTGTTAGTTTAGCTGGTCACGAAGGTGATAGTGTAGAAAGTAGAATTGAAGTTGCTGTAAGGCAAGTAGCTACTAATGAAGCAACTAGGGTAGCTGACATGAGTGCTACACAATTAGACACTGAATTTACTCATCTAAATGAAGAAGCAGTTGTTGCAAAATTTGAATACTCTCTTGGTGATATGGCTGCAGATGCGGCTAAGGCTACTGATGATGCTAGTAAGGCAAAAGATACTCTTAAAGAATTTAAAGCTAGTGCTAAAGGTGCTAAAGATAAGAGAATTGATGACAATTACGATGTTGCCGATGCTAGATACAAAGTTAAAGAACTTGCAAGAAGACAAAGAGAAAGAAACCAAAACAACAGCGGTAATAACAGTGGTGGTACAGTTTAGAATAAATAAGGAGGCTATATGATAAATGGTGGTTATTTGATACCAGCAAATACTAAAAAGGGTCAGCTAATATTTGGTGCATTTACTATGCCTGATCTAATATTGCTTGGTATTGGAGTTGGTTTTACAATATTATTATTATTAATCCTTGGAGTACAGGATACTGTAAGTGCTATAGTATCCTTACTTCCAGCATTAATTTGTTCATTTCTAGTTTTACCAATTGCAAATTATAGAAATGTGAGAACTTTTATTGCATGTGCTATAAGTTTTTACACAAATCAAAGAATATATAAGTGGAGAGGATGGTGTTTACATGGCCCAGGGTTCAAAAAATAGACCAGCAGAAGCTTGGTTACCAGTAAGAAATATTACTAGTGGAATGATTGTTTTAGATAACAATGAAAAAGTTACAGGTGTTAAAATTACACCTAAAAATATATTTATAATGGATGAAGATTCACAAGAAAATACAATTAGAGCATTAAATAATTTTTATAACTCACTTGATTTTGAGTTTTGGTTAGTTGTATCTGATAGAGTTGTTGATATATCTTTATATCAATCACAATTACAACTTTTATATAACAATGTATCAAAACCAAAGTTAAGAAAATTAATTTCAGAAGATATAGAAAAAGGTAATCAATTTATGAATAGTAATGTAGTTGATACAGAATATTACTTATTATTTAGAGATAAAAATCCTGATGTAATTGGTAAAAAAATAAGAAATATAATAAATGGACTTGCTACATGTGGTTTAAATGCTATGCAAACTACAAATGAAGATTTAAGAACTTTAATTGAAAACTTCTTAAATGGTGGAGTAAGAACTGAATTTGGAACGGTGGTGTCTATATGAGTATAAAAAGTGAACTAGCGCCAAAGGGTATAGATTTTAGTAATAATAGTAGCTTTGTAATGAGTGATAAGTATTGTACTATATTAACAGTAGTATCTTATCCAAGATTAATTGGTGAAGGATATTTATCATCACTAACAAGTATGCCTGGTATAAAAATATGCATCAAACATATTCCAGTACCATTCTCAAGTTTACAAAGAATGATTAATAAACAGGTTGCTGACTTAAGACAAAAATATATGGAAGAAAATGATAAAACAAACAAAGAAAGATATAGACAAGATGTTGAGTCTTTGGAATATTTTGTTTCACAACTTGCTGCTTCTCAAACAAGAATATTTGATTTTCAAATGCACATTTTAATAACTGCAGATAGTTTTGAAGAATTAAATAATAGAAAAATTAGTGTTAAAAATTATATGGATGCGATGAATTTAAGAGCAATACCATTACGTTTTGAACAAGAAAAAGTATTAAAATCAATGCTTCCAATATTCCCAATGACAAGAGATATAGCAGATTTAGAAAGCAGAATAGGAACACCTATTCCATCAACTACAATTGCTGCTATGTATCCATTTGTATTTGATAGTATAAAAGATGAAGGGTTATCAACACTTCTTGGAACAGATTTCTCTGGTGGAGTAATATTATTTAATCAATTTTTATATCAAATAAGAAAAGAAAGTAATAGAAATAATGCTAATTTAATTATATTAGGTACTTCTGGTAGTGGTAAGAGTACAAGTGCTAAACTTATTTTAAGAGGGCATATAAGAAATGATTATCAAATAGTTGCAATAGATCCAGAAGGTGAGTTAGAAGAGATGACTAGTCTATATGATGGTAATTTCGTAGATTTAGGTAAGGGTGGAGAATTTGGTATGATTAATCCACTTGAAATAGTAATAGATGCTGATGATGATGAGATTAAGCAAGGATTAGGATATACAGTGCTTACTAAATCATTACAATTCTTAAAAGCATTCATGAAATACTATGATCCATCAATTACTGAAGATTTACTTACTTTATTTAGCGAAGTAGTACAAGATACATATAAAAGATTTGGCATAGATTTTAATACAGATTTTAGTACATTAACATCAAATGATTATCCAACATTCTCAGATGTATATGCTACTATAAAGGGTAGATTATCACAATATATGGATAAAACAAATGAACAAGATATAATGGAACGTCTTGAAATAAAAATAAGACCACTTACAAAAGAATTAAAATATTATTTTGATGGTCATACAACTATTTCAGGAAATAAACATTTTATTGTATTTAATATAAAAGAATTAATGAATTCAGAGGCTAACGTAAGAAATGCATTATTCTTTAACGTATTAAAATATGCATGGAGTTTATGCTTAAATAAGAATGAAAACACAATATTATCTGTAGATGAAGCTCACGTATTATTAGGTGCAAATAATGCACTTGGTGCTGAGTTTTTAGCACAAGTTCAAAGACGTGCACGTAAATATAACACAGGTTCTATAATAAGTACACAACAACCAAGTGATTTCTGCGATCCAGCAGTAATTACTCAAGGAAAAGCAATATTTGATAATGCTTCATATTACTTAGTTATGGGACTTAAAAAACAAGCAGTTGAAGATTTATCATTATTAATAGATTTAAATGATAATGAAAAAGAAAGTATAAAAAGATATAGCCAAGGTGAAGCATTATTCGTATGTGGAAATAGAAGAGTACGTATGAATGTAACAGTTACTCCTCAAGAATTAGAATCTTTTGGAAGTGCTGGAGGGCTATAATAGATTGGAAATGAGTTTATGAAATATATTAGTAAAATTTACGAAAAATTTATTAATATTGATGAAAGCAAAAAGCAAAGAGTATTTGCTCTTTTTGCTTTTTGTTTTTATATTTCATACTCATTAATTACTAAAGATAAAAACAGTGGATATATATTAAGTGCTGTTCCTGTAGCAGTTGCGGCTGGAGCTAAAACTGCTGCTGCAACTTCTGCTAAAGTTGCTGCTAAGACTGCCGCTAAAAAAGCAGGAGCAGCTGCACTTGAAGGTGCTAAGGTAGGTGCAGCAAAAGGTGCGGTAGAAGGAGCAAGCAATACTGAAGAAGGAGAAAGTAAAGTAGGTGGAGCAGTAAAAGGAGCTACTAAAGGTGCAGCAAAAGGTGCAATAAATGCAGGTAAAACTTCACTTATGGGTTCTGCAAAAGAAGCTTATAACCTAAAAAAAGGTAATCCACAAGTAAATGCAGGAGTTAAAAATACAAATCCTAATCCAGAATCTGTAAAAAGTAGTGATAGAATATCAGCAGATGAAGCTTCTTCAGATAGTAAAGCATCAAATACAGAAAATAAAGATGAAACTAAATTAAAAGATGATAAAAAGAAAAAAGGATTTGTCCCTTCCGAAATTGATTTAAGTAACGATGACATAAATGAAGGCTCATCAACAGTATTAAAAAAGGATACTGGTAAAAAAGTGATGATAGGATGTGCATTATTTGGCCCATTCTTATTAATAATGTTTGGTATACCAATTTTAGTATCAACATTATTAAGCCCAACATCAAATGTAATAAATCAAATTGAATGTAGTGAGGTTGATACAAAATGTCAAAACAATAAAAAATTAAATGATTTTATTGAAAAAGCTCAAAATTTCTTTATATATGGAAATTTTAAAACTACAGCAGGTGTACTTGCAGATGAAGCACTTTTAGTTCACAATAAAATATATGATGAATATGGTGTTTCAATTGATATACCACTACTTCTTTCAACTATGTTATCTGATACTGTAGGCTTAGAAGATGATGAAGTAGAAAGTAATAAAGAATCTAATAAGATAATAAAAGAAAGAATGGAGTACATGGAAGAATTGGCACTTTTACAAGTATTTGAAAATAGTGTTGTATATACATGTATGGAAAAAGAAGTAGATGGTAAAAAGATTTATTATAAAGAAATAGATTATACAGGAATAGATCCATCAACTGTAGAAAAAGGTGAATGTAATGCAAGTACAGTTGGAAAAACATTAAAAGAAGAAGCAAATTCTATAAGTAAATCTAATTATTATGATATTCTAAAAGAAAATAAAGATTTACTTGGAAAAATTTACGGAGAAGATAGTGTAAAAAAAGAAGAAGATTTAACGAATTTAATAAATGATATTAGATTAGAAAGAGATTTATTCAAACTTATGTATCAAGATGATTCTGATGAAAGTGGACCTGGAAATATACCATTATCAGTAATTTATGATACTAATATTAATTTACAAACACCATTAAAAGGTTCTTACTTTATAACCTCTCCTTATGGTGAAAGAACAGGTATGTTTAGTGGATTTCATAAAGGTGTGGATGTTGTTTCAGGAGATAAAAATATATATGCCGCTGGGGATGGTGTAGTTACTGGAAGGTATACTGAAAAATTAGGTGGTAATGTTATAGAAATTACACATACTGCAAGTGATGGTACTAAATATATTAGTACTTATGGGCATTTATCTAAGTTTTTAATAGAAAAGGGAGCTGAAGTTAAAGCTGGAGATATAATTGCAATTATGGGTGATACAGGAGAAGTATCAGGAGTACACTTACACTTCCAATTTAGTGAATCTAAAACAAGGAAAACTTATAATCCACTAAATCTATTTACAGAAGCAACAAATTATTCGAGTTATAGTTAAAATGCTTTATTAAAAAGTGTATATTTGTTATAATAAAAATTGATGGATGTGATATTATGAAATTAAAATTTAAAGCTGAACCTAAAGATATATTATATTTTGTATTATTCTCAATTTTCCTATTTTATTTAATTGCAGTCGGTGTAGGAAATTTATCAAGTTATTCACAAACAGGATATTTAGTTGGATTTAATCCACTTCCTGGATTAAGTGAAAAAAATTTATTTGGAACAGTACTATTCTTTATAATAATAATGATTGGAATTGTTATGATGGTTTCTTCTTATTTCTTTGAAAGAGAAAGTGGTTTTGGCTTTGCAAAAGAGAAAAAAGGTGGAGACGGATATTCAAAATGGGCTAAACCTAAGGATATTAAATCAGCAAGAGATGTAAAAGAAATAAATGAATCTGATTATTCATATAAAGCAGCAGGAGTTCCTTTATATTCAGAAAAAGGAAAGATATGGGTAGATGATGGAGAATCACATTCATTAATAATTGGTGCGACAGGTAGTGGTAAAACTTATTGTATAGTCAATCCTCTTGTTCATATTCTTGCTAAGAAGGGTGAATCAATGATTATTACTGACCCTAAAGGAGAAATATTTGAAAACAATGCAAATTTCTTAAGAGATAGAGGATACAATATATTATTATTAAACTTTCGTAATCCACAAAAAGGTAATAGTTGGAATCCATTATCATTACCATATAAATTATATAAAAGTGGTAATTATGATAAATCTAATGAATTACTTCGTGATCTTGCTATAAATATACTTCATGATGAAAAAGCAGATGATCCATTTTGGCAAAATACATCAGCAGATTACTTTGTTGGTCTTGCACAAGGATTATTTCAAGATGCAGATGAAAAATGTGTTAATATAAATTCAATTATTCAAATGCTTACTGTAGGTGAAGAAAAATATGGTGCATCTAGTTATGCAAAAGAATACTTTAAATTAAAAGATGTTACTAATCCAGCGTATATAAATGCTGCTGGTACAATTGATGCTCCAAATGAAACAAAAGGAAGCATTATATCTGTATTTAGACAAAAGATAAATATATTTGCAATGGCAGAAAATTTATCTGAAATGTTATCAGCTAGTGATTTTGATATGATGGATATAGGAAGAAAGAAAACAGCAGTATTCCTAGTAATACAAGATGAAAAAACAACATATCACTCACTTACTACAATATTTGTAAAACAATGTTATGAATCATTAATAGATGTAGCACAAGAAAATGGTGGTAAACTTGCAATAAGAACAAACTTTATACTAGATGAATTTGCAAATATGCCAGAATTAAAAGATGTAACAACAATGATAACAGCTGCACGTTCAAGACAAATTAGATTTAATTTAATAATCCAGAACTTCGCACAGTTAAATCAAGTTTATGGAAAAGAAAATGCAGAAACTATTAAAGGTAACTGTGGTAATATGATTTATTTATTAAGTAGTGAATTAAATGCACTTGAAGAAATAAGTAAATTATGTGGTGAAAGAAAAGTAAAAGGTAAAGGAAAGGATAAACCAGATGAAACAAGACCACTTATTACCGTATCAGATTTACAACGTTTACAATTTAAAGATGCTATAATTAAAAAACACAGAATGGATCCTTTTAAAACTAAATTAAGAGGTGTAGATGAATATAACTGGAATATTCCAAAATATGAAAAAGCAGCATATCCAGAAAGGCAAAAACATTCAATTGAAACTTTTGATATGAGGGCATTTGTTAAAGAAAAGAAAAAAGAAAGTATGATGAATAGTCCACTTGGAAGTTCTTTAAAAGATAATCCTCCATTTAAATCAAGCATGCCAATAGATAGACCACCAATGAATTTCCCATCTAAATCAATTACAAAAAGTGATGAAGATGAGTTTGATGTTGATGAATTAATAAAGAAAATAGATGCTAAAATAGCAGAACTTGAAAAAGAAGAAGAAATGGAAAAATCTAAAGAAATAAATAATAGTATTAAAGAAAATAAGGTTATTGATATTGATGATAATATTAAAGAAAAAATTAATAAAAATAATGATGATCTTAAAAAGATTATTGAACCTGATACTAAAGATGCAGTTAAAGTATCAGAAGATATAGATAAAATAATAAATGATATAGAAGATGAAGATACAACAGATGATCAATTCTTTGATGATTTCTTCTTTGATGAATAACACCTAAACAGTGTTATTTTTTTTTCATAAAATATATTGGGTGATAAGATGGAAGTTAATCTTAATAGTTTAAATTTAAATAATATAACATTAATTGATATAAGAGAGAATTATGAATATAAAATGAATCATATAGATAATGCTATAAATATTCCAATAGATATACTAGAATTAGTGCCAGAAAAATATCTAAAGAAGAATAAAAAATATTATTTATATTGTGATTTAGGAGTTAAATCTAGAGAATTATCTTTAAAATTAAATAAAATGGGTTATAAAATATATTCAATTAAAGGGGGATATAAAGAATATAAAAACACTAATTGATTTTGAGTAAAAAAGAATGTATACTTATGATAGGTGATGATATGAAAAATAAAAATGGCTTTACTTTAGTAGAACTTTTAGCAGTAATAGCAATATTAGGTATACTTATGGTTTTTGCAGTACCTGAGCTATTAAGTCAATTAAAAAAATCAAAGGAAGATGCTTTAAATAGAGTAAAAGATATAGTAATATCTGCTGCAAAAAATTATGTAAGTGATTATGAATTAAATGCACCAATATCAGTTTCTATTACAGATTTATGTGATGAAGATTATTTAGAATGTCCAGTTAAAAATCCAGTAACAGATACTAATATGACAGGGTATGTTATTGCAAATAAATTAGATAACTATATGTATGTTAATACCTACATAGAAAGAAATATAACTAATTTAGTAAAAAATGGTGGTATGGAAAATGGTACAGAAGGGTTTTTATGGTTTTCTCCTGGTAATAAAATAACTAATGACGATAAGTATGAAGGAAATGCGTCATTATATACTGAAACAAGTAATAGATGGGCTGGAAGCAATTTTGCAGTTGATAGTAATGAAGTTAATATAGGAGATGTTATATATTTATCTGAATATGTAAATGTAATTGAGTTTGCTAGTGATACTTCTACAATGTATATGACAATTGCTCCTTATGGTGGTGGAGACTTTGTAGTCGCATCAATTAATAGAGAAACAAACGGATGGGAAAAAATATCTGCATTAGGCTCTATCACAGAAGATAAATATAATGGTAACTTCTTTGTAGGTGGAAATTATTTTCATAAGGATAATGAAAGTGCAACTGTAAATAAAGCATATATAGATAATCTACTAGCAGTTAATTTAACAACAACATTTGGAAAAGGTAATGAACCATCAAAAGAATGGTGTGATAAAAATCTTAGTTATTTTGATGGAATGAGTAAGGTATATATAGGAGGATAATGTGGATTATATAATAATTGTACTTCTTATAATAACTATAATACTAGTTATTATATCTTTATTTAAGAATATAAATGAGGGTAATATTACAGAAAGACTAGGTAGATTTGAGACTAATATTACTAAAGAAATAGGGGATTTTAAATCAGATTTTAGTAGAAATTTAAATCAAGATTTTAATAATTTAAATGATAAGATAGAAGATAGATTAATAAAAATAAATGAAAAAGTTAATAGTAGATTAGATGAAAACTTTGATAAGACTAATAAAACTTTTATGTCTGTTTTAGAAAGATTATCTAAAATAGATGAGGCACAGAAGAAAATAGAAACTTTATCTAGTGATATAGTATCTTTACAGGGAATTCTTACTGATAAAAAGAGCAGAGGTACTTTTGGAGAGGTTAATTTAAACAATATATTAAGAAATGTATTTGGTGAAAATAATACTAAAATATATGATTTACAACATAAATTTCCCAATGGATATATAGCAGATGCAGTAATGTATGCGCCTGAACCACTTGGTACAATTGCAATTGATTCAAAGTTTCCTCTTGAAAACTATGAAAGAATGGTTGATAAAAATCTATCTAAGTTAGATAGAGAATTATATGAAAAAAAATTTAAATTAGATGTAAAAAAACACATAGATGCGATTAAAGAAAAATATATAATTCCTGGTGTTACTTCTAATCAAGCATTTATGTTTCTGCCTGCTGAAGCTTTATTTGCAGAACTTAATGCATATCATCAAGACATAATAGATTATGCATATAAGAATAGGGTTTGGATAGCATCTCCAACAACACTTATGTCTATGCTTACTGTTGTACAAACCGTTATTAAAAATACTGAAAGAGATAAATATGCAGTTATAATTCAAAAAGAATTAAGTGCTTTAAGTGTTGAATTTTCTCGTTATAAAGAAAGATGGGATACTCTTCAAAAAAGTATTGATAAAGTAAGTAGAGATGTTAAAGAGGTTAATATAACTACTGAGAAAATAACTAATAAATTTGAATCAATAAATAAAGTAGAAGTTGATAAATTTATAACTAATAAAGATAATTAAAAAGAAATCAGTTGATTTCTTTTTTGTTAATAAAATTATAAAAATTTTCTTTTTCAAATACAAAGTGTCTCATTTTCCAAACATAGTTTACTCTTATTGGAACGAATAATTCAACTTTATTTTTATCTATTATAAATGATGATTTGTATATATGATGTATAGTACCATTTAACTCATCAAGATTAGTATCAATAAGTTTAGGTTTATCAAAATTAATGCCATCAACTGATTCAGAATAATAAAGTTTATATCTTATTAAAAGTACTAGTACATATTTTCCATCTACATATTGTATTTCACCATGCCATATAAATTTATTAAAATCATTAACTTTTACACTTATTGGTTTACTAAAATTTTTTAAATCAGCACTTTCTATATATCTAATTACACCATCATAATTTATATACCATATTTTATATAAATTATCTTGTTTAACTACTGACATACTCATATATCTTTCAGGTGGATTATTTAATAAAATGTATTCTTTTTCACTCCACGAAATACCATCTTTTGAAGTTTGATATATCATGTAATTAAATCCATCTTTTATATATTTGCCGTTATCTATCGATTTAGTTTTTCTATAAAACAGTTCAAATTCACTCCCATTATATAACATAAAAGGATCAGAATAATATGAATTATCATTATATGTATCTGAAAATCCACTAACTGGATTTTTAATTCCATCTGGTTCAATAAAATTAGTTCCATCGTTTGAAACAGTTATAGAAGGATTTTCATAATATGCATCATTAAATGGGTAAGGAGTAGATACCATCCAGTATTTATATCCATTTATTCCTTTATTTTGATATATTACCTTTGGATGTGTAACTTCACCTGACTCTTCATAAGTTGGAATATTTATCCATTCACTTTTTTCATCTACTTTTTCTATTTCAGTAAAAGGTTTTGAATCATAATCTATTTTAGATATAGTTACTGACTTTGAAAAATCCGTTTTAATATAAATTAATAAACACAAAATTGCATATATTGTACATATAATTACTTTTTTCATATCCTACACCAATTCTATTATAGCATTTATATAATAAAAAAAGCAATTTTTTGCTTTTTTTTATAAAAATAATATTGTTAGAATTCCTACAACTAAACAGTAGTATACAAAATATATAAGTTTACCTTCTTCAAGTAATTTCTTAAACCATTTAATTGAATAGTAAGTAACTACCATAGATACTAACATACCAAGTGTATATGGTAACCATAAATTACTTAAATTACCACTTGTCGCTACATCTTTAACACCTAATATCATGGTTGCAAAACTAATTGGTATATAAAGCATAAAACTAAATTTAAAAGATGTTTCTCTATTTAGTTTAGAACTCATTCCTCCAACTAGAGTAGATCCACTTCTACTAATACCAGGGAATAGTGCGATTACTTGAAATAATCCAACTGTTATAGCTTCTTTTATACCAATATCTTTTTTTGTTTTTGTACCTTTAATATCTTTTACTAAAAACAACATTAAAGCTGTAATAAGTAAAGATATTCCAACTACTTTTGGGCTAGTTATAGCTTCTATTTTATCTTTTAATAAAAGTCCAGCGAGACCTGCTGGTATAGTTGCAATAACTATCATCCAAGCATACTTATAATTTTCTTTATATTTATTATCTTTAGTTTTAATATACATAAAGAAATCTTTAATAATACTTATAAGTTCTTTTCTATAAAAATATAATATTGCAAGTAAACTACCAAAATTAACTATTATTTCAAAGTTTAAATCTTTAAACTCTTCTACATTAAGTAGGGAATTAAATATTACTAAGTGTCCACTTGAAGAAACTGGTATTGGCTCTGTAAAGCCTTGAATAAATCCTAAAATAATATACATTAATAATTTCATAAAATCACCCTCTAGTAAATTATATAATAAATTTTATATTTAATAAATAAAATTTAATGGTGATATTATGTTTTTACGAATTATTACATATATTTTAGGAGTAATTATGTCAGTAATTGGTGTAACATCATTAATTCTTTATTTAAATTTACTCGTTAATGGGTATACTTTTTTAGAATATGTAAACTTTATTATTAAGAGAATAGAATGTTTATTTATTTTTATTGGGCCGTTAATTATATATTTATCAATTTTTAGGAGGAAGAAATGAAATATATATATGATATTTTACTTAATTTTAATGAGAAGTTATATGAGTTTTATGAATGGGATGATTGTGATAATTTTGATTATGTAAAAAAGATTGCAATAATAAAGGTTAATAAAGATACCCTTAATGATATTAGAAATAATAAGATAATGCTTGATGATGAATTTGTAAAAGAAATACATAATACTTGTGAAGTATATACAAGTAAAAGTATAAAAAGTATTGAGTACGCATGTTTATTTACCTCTAATTCATCTATAATCGCATGTTTATTTAATTATAAAGGTATATCAATTATGAAAAGTGACTTATTACTTGATGAGGGTCTTGATATAATTGAAATATGTAAGAAAATAAAACCAGTAACTTTAAAATATACAATTATATCTAAAGAAGATAAAGAACTTATTACAAGACATGATAAAAAGAAGTTAATATTTATGAAGCAGGAAATAAATAATATGTATAAAAATAATAATATAGATAAACTTAAATATTTATATTATGAATGTTTTAATAAAAATGAAGAAAGTATTATAAAAATATATGAAATTTTAACTAATTATATTAATACAATACCAAGTGAATTATATAATTTATTAATGCTTCCATATATGGTAAATAAATCTTGACAAAATAATAAAATAATGTAATATAGTGATTGAAAGAGGTTATTTATGAATAAGTATTATATTTTAAGTTTAAGAAATATGCCTTTTGTATATGATAGTGAAAGTGATTTTCCATATACAAAAGATAATGAATTACCAGGAGTCATTAATGTAGGAAATTATTATAAAGCATGCGATATTATAGGTATTGAAAGTGATAATATGCGTGATTTTGTTACCATGGAAATTATTAGTAAAGAAGATACTGATAATTTAAGTTATTATAAAAAAGTAGAAATAAGTGAAAATGAAGCATTTTTAAAATTATCAAAATTATCAAGTGATGATATTCTAAGATATAAAAATGTGCTTAATATGGTAAGAGAAAATAGCAAGAAAAAAAGACATGTAAAATGTTTACAAAAATAGAATTATTTGATATATTAGGTGTATAAACTTTGAAAAGAGAAGTAATATAATGATTATTATTAGTGAGCTTGGTATAGTGAAAACAAGTTAATATAGTTATATGAATAACACTTGGAGTTGCCTGAAGAAATTAAGTAGACCGGGCCGTTTATTACGTTATAATATTTGAGTGGTCATTTTGACAAATTGGGTGGAACCGCGGATTAACAGTTATTCGTCCCTTTATGGGACATAACTGTTTTTATTTTATAGGAGGGAATATGAAATTAGATTTAAAACAAATATTTGAAAAAGATTATAAGGGTAAGTCTGTAATTGTAGAAGGATGGGTAAGAAATCATAGGAAGCAAAAAGAATTTGGTTTTATTGATTTTTCTGATGGTACATGCTTTAATCATTTACAAATAGTTTATGATAACTCATTAAGTGATTTTGAAGAAATTACTAAGATAAAAAATGGTTCTGCAATAGAAGTACATGGTGTGATAGTAGAATCAGTTGGTAGTGGTCAATCAATTGAACTTAAAGCAGAAAAAGTAATAGTTTTAGGTGACTGTGATGAAGATTATCCAATGCAACCTAAAAAGCATACTAGAGAATTTTTAAGAGATGAAGCTTATTTAAGGCCAAGAACAAACCTTTTTCAAGCAGTATTTAGAGTAAGAAGTGTAGCTGCGTATGCGATACATAAATATTTCCAAGACAATGGATATGTATATTTTCATGCTCCATTAATTACAGCTAGTGACTGCGAAGGTGCTGGACAAATGTTTCAAGTAACTACACTTGATTTAGAAAAGGTAAAAAATAGTAAAAAAGTAGATTATACAAAAGACTTTTTTGGAAAACAAGCATCTCTTACAGTATCAGGACAACTTGAGGCAGAAACTTTTGCACTAGCATACAAAAAAACATATACATTTGGTCCTACATTTAGAGCAGAAAACTCTAATACAAAAACACATGCAAGTGAATTCTGGATGATTGAACCCGAAATAGCATTTTGTGATTTAGAAGGTGATATGAATATAATGGAAGATATGCTTAAATATGTAGTTAGTTATGTACTTGATAATTGTAAAGATGAGATGACCTTCTTAGATAAATTTGTAGAAAAAGGTCTTATTGATAAATTAACTAAATTAGTAAATAGTAAATTTACAAGAATACGCCATGAAGATGTTATTACTATATTAAAAGATGCTAAAGTAAAATGGGAATTTACTCCAGAATATGGTGAAGATATAGCAAAAGAACATGAAAAATATATTACTGAATATTTTGATGGGCCTGTATTTATAACAGACTGGCCAAAAGATATAAAAGCATTTTATATGAAACAAAATCCTGATGGTAAGACAGTAGCAGCAGCAGATCTTGAAGTGCCAGGAGCAGGTGAATTAATAGGCGCAAGTCAAAGAGAAGAAAATTATGATAAATTAGTAAAACGTATGGAAGAATTAAATATGCCAAAAGAAGGTATGCAGTGGTATTTAAATCTAAGACGTTTTGGTGGATGTGTACATTCTGGATTTGGTATGGGATTTGAAAGATTATTAATATATTTAACGGGTGTTGATAATATAAGAGATGTTATTCCATATCCAAGAACACCAGGTAATTGCGATTTTTAGTATAAAAATAAAATATTAGTAAATCATATTAACAAGGAGGAAATATGAAAAAAATACTAATATTTTTATTTATGATAATGTGTTTATGTGGATGTGGATGCAATAAACAAACAACTAATACTCCAAAAGGAGAAGTAGCAAAATTATTTTCAAATTATAATTCTTTAAATAGTGATGTATTAATACAACTTGATTCTGTAATGTCTACTGAAGATTTAACAGATTCTGAGAAAGCAAAATATAAAGATGTATTAAAAAGAGAAAAAATCAGTGCCCCCTTTCTCGGGGGCGGGGTTGCACTGCCACATGGAATGGCGAATCTGGTAATAAAACCAGCAGTTGTTATCATGAAATGTGCACAAAGAACTGAATGGCAGGATGGTTGTGTGGATATCGTCTTTTTGCTGGCACTTAATTTTGAAGATATTCAGTCAACAAGAGCATTTTTCTCATCATTCTATGAAATGACAATGGAGAAAAATACAACATTTCTGATCAGAAAAGCAGAAACAGAGGAAGAAATCATGAATGTGATCATGAACAGCATGAATGAAACAGAAGAATAGATATTTTACATAAAAAATGGTATAATAACCATATTGTGAGAGGAGGATAGATACAAATGTTTGTAGAAGAACGACATCAGGAAATCTTACGTCTGTTAAATGAAAATGAAAAAGTAAAAGTCAAAGAGTTAAGCAAACGATTTGAGGTTACAGAAGACTGTATTCGAAAAGATTTAGCGAGTATGGAAGCAAAGAATCTTTTAAAACGAACATATGGAGGAGCGGTTCTTCCAGATACTTTGCATCCGGGGCATACTAATATTGTATCAATAAGAAAAGATAAAAATATAAAAGAAGCTGTGGATTTTATTACAGGAAAAGAATTGCTTTCAATTGGAATCAAAGAAAATCTTGAACGTCTTAAAAATGAACTTTTAAATAAAGACTGGTTTATGACATTCCTTGACTTTGACAGTTATGTTGAAACAAAAGAAAAGGC
>ERZ773235.1421-NODE-1421-length-24486-cov-5.426016_pt1 | contig 24486 bp, 23 predicted proteins | sample MGYA00580522_ERZ773235 | MGnify/ENA primary metagenome ERZ773235 (study PRJEB29015, sample SAMEA2737797) | human gut metagenome | biome: human gut; feature: human-associated habitat; material: faeces | place: China | collected 2012 ...
GGCGGCGAGAAAATGAGCGCCGAGCTTGACGTATAGTACGAGAATACGTGGCATTCTGTTGCGCAGCCGCCACGCAGGCGAAGTGGCATAATGAGAGGATTGTCCCCATCTATGCGAGTGCCGACTTCCCCTCTTGCGAACGATGAATTGCTTTGTAGAATAACTGCATAATTTTGAGCAATAGGGGAATGCCCGAAGGGAAGGGGTGATGTTTTATTTTAGAGTTCACGCCGTTCAACTCTTGTAGAGGAAGAATATCACTCTCAAAAAAAAGCGGTGCGAAGCGCACCGCTCTTTGTCATTTTGCGTACTTATCCAATTCGTCTTCGACGTATTGGAATTTTTTGACTTTCGGATTTTTTATCACATTGCCTCGCAACACGACCATTTTGGGCGTGCGCAATGCTTCCAGATTTTCGAGAGGGTTGTTGTCCACAACCATAAAGTCTGCCGATTTTCCCGCTTCTATCGTGCCGGTTTTCTTGTCAATGCATGCGATTTGCGCATTGACTTCGGTTGCGGTGTGAATTGCAAACTCGTTGCTTACGCCGAGATATTTTTGGAAATAGCGGAGTTCTCTCCACATATCGTAGTGCGTTACGAACGGGCAAGCGGTGTCCGTGCCAAGACCGACGGGTATATCGTTTTCAAGACACTTTTTCGCGCAGTCCAGCATGCCCTCAAACACAATTTTTCCGTTGACTTTGTGCAGGGGAGTACCACCCGATACGGACAAATCGAACATGCAAAGGGGGATAGTTGGAGAGATTGTAAGCACGTGAGCGGAACCGTTTTGTTTGAAGAGTGCGATCTCATGTTCGCCGATGTTTGCGCCGTGCTCGATCGTGTCAACGCCGCCTTCGAGTGCAACGGTTACGCCGAGAGGACTTTCAACGTGCGCCGCAACTTTGAACCCGAGTTTGTGCGCCTCGTCGCAGCACGCTTTTACGATTTCGGGGGACATACGCAACACGCCGGGTTCGCCTTCTTTTTTGGCGTCCAAAACGCCGCCCGTGATCATAAGTTTGATAAGGTCGGGTTTGGTTTTTGCAATTTCGCGAACATAGCGTCTTCCGTCTTCCGCGTCTTTCGCTTCGTATGCCAAAACACCTGCCATATGCCCGTTTTCGACGGATACCGCCATGTTCGAGGCAATCACCCTCGGAGCTTTCAACTTGCCTTTTGCACCGTTGTCGCGAATCTTGGAGTCGATGTCGTCAAGGCCGCCGACCGTGCGGATCGTCGTTACGCCCGACATAAGTTCGACTTTGGCATAGTTTGCGCACAGACGGTACACGATTTGCTTTGTGATCGCGTGATCCATCAAAAAACGTACCGTCTTTTTGTTTTGCTTTTTGGTGTCCTTTGGCATGCCCGATCCGGGAAGATGCACGTGAAGATTGATAAGGCCGGGGAGGATGTACTTGCCGTCAAGATCGATAACTTTGAGCCCGTTTGTCGCGCTTTTGTCGTCGGTTATGCTTGCAATTTTGCCGTCCTCAACGACAATATATTTGCCGCTTTGCACGCCGTCGCCCAGTTTGCCGGTTATGATATTTGCATTTGCAATTGCATATTTTTTCATATAGCCGCTCCGCATATTCATATAGTTTGGATTTATTAATAATATATATGATATATAATTATACGACGATTTTCCCGCCCGTCAAGCGTAGTTGGCATTGAAAAATCGCATATTGTCAACAATAATAGCCATGTCGTGCAAAATTTGTTGCAAAAATAAATTTTATATACTATAATAAACCACGCTGAAACCCGATAATAAGTGTTTTGGAAGTGTATCGAAGTGGTCATGGCAATACGCACAGCGTGCCGATTATGCCCACTCCGCAATGGCTTTTCAACATCAAAAATACGGAAGTGTATCGAAGTGGTCATAACGGCCCGCACTCGAAATGCGGTAACGGGGTAACTCGTTCGTGGGTTCGAATCCCACCGCTTCCGCCATGTTGTACCCAACTGAACCCGTAAAAGTTCGGTTGGGTGCTTTTTTTTACAATTATGGGTTCAAATCTCATTACGTCACCGAGTGGGATTCGAACCCACAAACTCATTTTTTCATCATTTTACGGGTTCTAATCTCATTACACGGCTAAGTGAGATTCGAACCCGTTGCCATAAATTAACCCATTTCTATTTGCCCTTCGTGGTGGTTATCGTCGCATAAGTCAGCGAATATATCAACGGTACGGAAAAATAGTGGTAGATGTTTAGAGAGCCATTTTTTAGAGTCAGACTCATAGAAGTTTGGCTCTTTTTTATTTTTACACTATTTTTCGCTCAAACGGATTTGGCCGTTGACATATTCCATTGCAACAGTATTTGCATTTGAAACGTTTCGGCTTATGCTCCTTGCCCACTGCCGAACGGCAATCTCAAATAAAGAGGAGTTAGAAAAATGATTAAACTCAACAAAATTGCATTCTTCGATGAAGATGGTTTCGATTTCAATGACGGTGAAAGCCTTATCAGATTTGATACTGTTGCTTATTTCCCTGACAGAAACGAAATCATCTATGCAATTACCAACAACGGAAAGATTTCCGTTATCACTTACGACGTGTTTGAAGATGACAAAGGTCATTATATCGAATACGGAAACATGCTTATCAAGATTTATATCTCGGAGGACTGACAATGGGAAACATTAGTATAGTTATCGGATCTTGGGGTTCGTACAGCGAATGCAACGAAAGAGCATTAGGCTCTAATTGGCTTGATTTATCGGACTACAACGATTGGGAAGAAATCGTTGAAGAACTAAAACGAGAAGGCTTTGAACTGGACGGTATAGACGAAGAATTGTTTATACAAGACATTGAAGGTATATCGGACCGTTCTGTCAATTGGGATTATATGAATCCCGAAAACCTATTCAACACGCTTTACGAATCTGGCGTCCTTACCAACGATTATAAATACAAAGAACTTTGCGCCTTCCTTGAAGTTAAAAACTATGACGATTTTGAAGAACTTGTTAAAAATCACGGTGAGAATTGGGACGATAACGTCAACCTTTGGAGTGGTTTTTCTTGGGAAGATTACGGAAAAGAAATGCTGGACTGTTGCGGATATAACATCCCCGAACACCTATTAGACTTTTTTGACCTTGAACGCTACGGCAGATACTGTGGCGATTACAACGTTTACGAATGTGAAAACGGCTTAATTGAAATCTATTAAAAGGAGAATTACCCATGAACATAACCATTGAAGAAAAGAGACAAAAAGCACTTGAACTGATGAAGAAATTGGACATCTACAAGCCGTATATAAAAGGCTTTGAAAAAGACAACGAGGTTTGCTTTTTTGAAGGCTTTGTCGGATTTTGGGCTTATCAAGAGCCTGAACTTATGGAAAAGATAAAGACATTTGAGAAGGAACACGACTGCCTCGTGTATGCAGTTACACACGAATACTTGGAATTTGGCGAATGTTACGACTTTCTCTATATCCCCGACTACAAAGAAGATTGGGATTTCGTTCTCGAGCATCAAGGCAACATGTACTTTGCCCTTGCTTACGTTTGGAACAAAGACTGTGAATGGTGCTCGGAATTCGGCACGATTGGAATCCGCGCTTTTGCCGGCGGCATTAAACGTGTTGCGTAAAGGAGAAAAATATGAAACAGATAGAAGTAAAAGCACATCTTAACTCATTGGACGGAAAGACGGGCCGGGCAATATTGCTCGGTCCTAATTATTTATTTGCAAGACCTATAACCAACTCTTACGTTTTCAAGGTTGGAGGTCAACTTTGCACGGGCATTATGAACTGGTTTGTCGGAGAATACTACGTAGACGACAAATACGGAATCGTGGACGAGAGAAACGAGAACTACGACATCTACAAGAAATATATCAAGGAGAACAGCAATGGCAACGATTAAAGACTTGGAAAAATACATAGACTATGAGTTTTCTTCCGGCTGTTATACGGGAGATGACTACAAAAGTTTTCAAACGAAATACATCAACTTCTTGCGTTCTATATGCAAGCAAAATCATTGGCAACTCGTGAATGTCGGAAGAAATCATTACTGCTTTTCAGCATTTATCAAGAGTGCGGAAAACAAGTGCGTTTACGTTTCCATAAGCGACGTTAGGTTTTTCACCAACGAATGGTACAACAACATTTTGATACGCACAGCCAAGAACGAGCAAGATTATTACGGCGGATTCAACCACCGCACAACACTCAAAGAACTTGAAATGAAAGCAATGGAACTTCTTGAAGATTTTCCGTTTTAGGAGGCAATATGGAACTCAATTTGACTGCTCAAAATAAGCAAGAAGAACTTGTCTTGAAATACCTTCAAGATAATGCGAGCGAAATCCTTGCAGACAAGATAAACAACGGCACACCGTTTGAGAAAGACGGTAAGCCTTTGCTTAACAAAAAGACGCTTACAGGGTTTATGAAATACGCATGCGATGAGGCGAAAAGTCTTGCCGAAAAAGGTGCAACGTCCGCTTGTATTGACGACGCTACCGCTTACGGTTGGGCAATTCATTTCTTTGAAGAAGATAGCATCGAAGGGGCGCTTTATACCCTCGACGGAGCGGAATACAAACCCACAGTTAAACGTGTCGAATCCAACGCGGTTAAAGCAAAACCCGAGCCGAAAAAGCAAGAAAACGTACAATTCTCATTTTTTGATAACTTGACCGAACAAGAAGTTAAAGAACACGAAACAGACAATTCAAGTGTCGATACGGAAAAATACAGCAATATAGGCAAATCCGAAATGCAAATTAAAAAACCTTCTAAAAGCAAATCTCCAAACGCCACATTTTACGATAAATATCATATTTTACAGCAGCAAAATCCAAATAGCGCAGTTGCATATAGGCTTGGCGATTTTTATGAAATTATGGGAGAAAAAGCGGTTGAGATTGCAAGAGAAATAGACCTTACATTGACAAGCAGAGATTGTGGATTGGAAGAGCGTGTGCATATGATTGGATTCCCGTATCATGCAGCGGAAATCTACTTTTCAAAGATTGCAAAAACACACGATTTGCTCGTTGTAGAAACTGACGATAATACAAGATTTATATCAAAAAAAGGGAGTGAAAAAACATCTCAAATCGACTATGAAACAGGCGAGATTTTGGGCGAAGATTTAGAGCCAAACAACGCCATTATTTCAAAACTATTTGAGATATTCGGAAACACACTGGAGGTAAAATAATATGAAAATCGAAAAGATAAAACCGATACCAAAATACATCAGAGAGAAAATACACCAATACGACAAGAAGTTTTACAACGGCACTTATGCGAGAAACCACTTCTATTCTTACCTTGCCAAAAAACGACGGCGAGCTTGTCAAAGTAACCGTTGCGGTCAAAGTCAAGAAAGGCGTTTGGTATTGCAAGCAAGTTGCCGTGCACGGTGTTCACTCGGACAAATGCTTTGTGAAAGATATGTATTACACCTACATTGGCGGATATTCTGTTGGCTGGCATGCCGAGGGATTGACGTCATATAAGCCTTGGTACGAATACAGCGAATGGGGTTGGACGGTTGACAATTTGTACGATCCCTATGCCCCAATAATAAACCGCGAATATATCCTTGAACACTTCTCGGAATACAAATTCAGCGCAATAGACAGATACACGGGAATTGACGTTTTCAAATACTTGCGACTTTACGAACAGTATCCGCAAATCGAATATCTCACCAAACTCGGATTGCATAATCTCGCTATGTCAAAACAGATATTAAAATTGTGCGGACAAGATAAGCGGTTTTGCAAATGGCTCGCTCAAAACAGGAACACGTTAAACAAGTCTTTTCTGTATATTCCCGTTGTTTTGCAGGCGTACAAAAAGAATCGCAACGTGCTTGAGTTGCAGTCGTATTACAAAGCAAAACTCTCTATGGACAAAGACCAAACCGTGGCTCCTTTGAGAGACGCGTTCAAGCGCGAGCGAGAAAAACTATATCACTACTTATCCAAACAAAACACCAATACGCACAGTTATCTTGACTATTGGAATGCGTGCAACTATTTAGGACTGAATATGACCGACGAAAAAAATCGTTACCCTCACGATTTCAAGCGATGGCATGATATACGCATTGACGAATACCACACGATGATGGCAATGGACGACGAACAGAAGCGTGACTATTTTTATAAAAAGTTCGCAGCGGTTGCCGAGAAATATTTGGGCTTGCAATATGACAGAAAATCCGACTACGTTGCAATCATTGCCCTATCCCCAAGCGACCTTGTGAGAGAAGGTCAAATCCTTGAACATTGCGTAGGGAGTATGAACTATGACCAAAAGTTTGTGCGCGAAGAATCCCTTATCTTCTTTATCCGCACGAAAGATGCCCCAAACACACCGCTTGTAACAGTGGAATACTCGCCTTCTCGCAAAAAAATACTCCAATGTTACGGAAAGAACGACAGCACCCCAAACGACAAAATCCTTGAGTTTGTAAACAAAAAGTGGTTGCCGTTTGCAAACAGACAACTCAAAAAACTTGCTGCATAAAGGAGAAAACACTATGGCAAATTATTACAGAATCACCGCATATCACAAAGAAAAAGACATCTCAATCATTATGGATTCATACGGGCTCTTTGAAAAGAAATGGCAGTTTTCTGCCGACCTTATTCGTCGCGGATTTGACATCATCGAAGTATCCGATGATACACAATTCCTTGACGGAAACATTGAACGATTGACCGAACCAAAACAAGATAAGTTAATTCTAAGGGCTTGCTCAATGGGAGAACCTTCGAGAATTATCCAAAAGGTAGGGAGTGAAGAACACCATGCAATACAAGTAAACGATAAAGTATATATTCCCTTGAGTATCAATAGAGATTGCTGTCATCAATGATAGAGACAAATCGCTTGAAAAACCATGTCAAGACTGATATAATTGTTTCGATAAAAAAAAGAGAACGAAATATATTATCACTAAATATGCCACAAAAGGAGATACTAATGGCTCAGAATTTAGAAACAATAAAAGAAAAACTAAAAATCGAAATATCAGATGATACTTTAATTGAAATTTTATTTGATATAAACCGGTTTTTTGATAAAAACTTTACCAAAGAATTGAATGCTGCTCAAAAAAGACAAGACAAGGTATTAAATAGTATCGAAAGGAAAATCCTTAGAACTTATTATTATTATAAACGTTATGACACATCATATGAATCAATAATTGAAGGTTTTCCCTCTATTGTTTTTACCTCCAATGACTTGAACACCGTGATACAAGATACATTAAATCGTCTATCGCAGTATAATCCTGAAAAAATCTTAGACTCTATAAAGGAAAGATATAAAAATCTAATCTCGTCTAATTCGGCGTCAATTTCTCACATGCACGAATGGCTTGAGTATTACAACAAAAAGAGACATAGTCTTTCAGATTATTCGATGTTCCTCTTGAGGATAGATAATGAAGATTTTATTAAACATGATAGATCACTAGAGTATATCTATGAATTAATTAGGAATACGTATAGTCGTTTGGAAAATTATCGACATCTTATTGTTTATATTGACGGCCAAATAAAAGATAAAGCCGGGAAAGATATAACATGGCAAATTGCTTATAAAACCTTGATATATGCGGAGAATTTTGTCCAATTTAAAAACAAATACAATCCGTGCAAAAAAAATGAACAGATCAAAAATTTGGATTGTTGGTTAAATGCAAAATTTGGAACAGAACTCAGTTTTGCTTCTGAATTTTACAGCGCAATTTCTACAGGATATAAATACGAAGACTGTTATGTATCAGATAATCAGCAAAAAATCATTATATGTTTAAAGAAAATATCTTTGGACGAAACCCCTGTTCCATGCCCTTCATGTATGACAACAATTCAAACAGGCAACTCTTATCCAGAGATGTTTTTACGTAGCTATGAATGTAAGAATTCTAAGTGCCAAGACCGCAGCAAATCTGGAAGAGGCAAGCGATTTGATGAATTTAGCGCATATAGAAGTTTCAAACTGGAAGAACACAATAAAGATAACATAATCAGCAATGAACTATATTCAAAATGGAGAAGAGATGTTTTCCCAAACGAATTAGACCAATATGAGATGATAATAAAGTATTATACATGGGACAATGAAAACATTCTCGTTTTTAACACGAAATTATCTAAAGAATTGTATTCGAGACATACTATAAATTATAATGAACACAATATGCACGTTAACACATTGGACTGCATCGACTCTTATGAGCACTTACCTATTGTAAAACTGTTAAATAAAGTCAACGCATTAAACTGCTACAAAGATACAGGAATAACCGAGTTAAAAGGAGATATCGTTCTGCTAAATGGGGATTCAACAAAGATAATAGAATCGATTACTCGGGGAACAATTGGTTGTGCGATAACATCTCCACCATACTATAATGCGAGAGAATACTCTCAATGGCCCACTTTAATACATTATTTAATCGACATGTTAATAAATGCAAAAGCTGTATATAACTCGATGGCAGATGGTGCAAGCTATTTATACAACATTGGGGACATTGTATGCGAAGATAATGTATTCGTTAGATCTAATATGTCAAACAGAAGATTACCGCTTGGATTCTTATCATGCATGGTTTTTGAGATAGCAGGTTTTAGGTTAAACGGCAACATAATATGGGACAAAGGAGAAGTCCAATCAAAACGCAATTCCACTGTAAACTTGTATTCAGGATACGTTAAATGTATAAATTGCTACGAACACGTATTATCATTTGGTAAAAATTCTTATAAAGAAAACAAAACCAAAATTGTCCAGATAACTCCCGTGATAAAGATAAATTCTAAGGGAGAAAACAGACTAGGTCATACTGCACCCTATCCACTAGAATTAGTATCTTTAATAGAACCATATATAATACCAAACAAGTATATTCTTGACCCCTATCTTGGCAGTGGAACGACTCTAAAATGGTGCTTGATGAACAATAAAAAGGGAATAGGTATTGAAAAGGACAGCCAATATTACCAATTGTGCGTTCAGAATATTTATGGGAAAGAAAATCTATTCGATAACCAGTTATCCTTCTACGACATTTTGAATTGAGAATAGATAATAAGATAATCTCCTTTTCAAAAAGCGATAAATTTACGCGATTACAAATCTTTGTTGTATTTAAAATACACTAACCCCAAAAGTCTTACTTTAAGTAAAACTTTTGGGGTTTATTTATATTGGTTTTTCTATATAATTGAAAACACCCTCATCGATGTTCGGCTAGCAGTGCTTTTCGTCTGCTAATTATTTCTTCTTCATGTCTAAAGTATTCATCTAAGGTAAAGTTTTGTTGCATCATGTTTGACAAATGTTTAGACCAAAAAACGTTTGTTGGCCGTGCGGCTGATAATATACAGTTCTTTTCGTTATCCCAATAATAAACATCCTTATTAACGGCTTCATTATGTGTGAAGTCAAGATTTCGATTATCTTCTTTATTGTCTACTGCAAAATCATCAATACAAATTTCTTCAACCTGGATAGGATCATATAGTTTTCCCGGAACAAGTTTTGCAGAGGGGTGATTAACACAATAATCCAAAAGATTGCCTGAGTACGATAAATTATCATATCTAATACTCGTCAACGTTGTGTAAAACTCATTCTTCAAAAACTGTAATTTTGCCATATCGTCTGGAGACAATCTGTTTGAATCAATGCTCAACAATGCAAAAAAAGCCATAACTAAATCTAAATCACATGAGACATCCGCGTTTGCAAACTCACAGGCTGGATTAAATATTGTTTGATCTTCCAAATGGCTCTCTACAATGTCTTGCTGTCCACCTTTTATAGAGACAAACAGGAAGCCATCCCATTTATCATTACCACTTCCGCCTGAAGTATGTTGTCTTATTCCATAATTCTTGTAATTGTTAGGAGTAATTGTTACAAGCTGATTGAGATATAACACTTCTAAGTTATCAATTAATCGCTCAAAAGCTTTTCTTTGAATAAAAGACGATGAACTTCCAGATTCGGAACGAATAGTTATAATAGAGGAGACGTTTTCATTTGATCCCAACCTGTTCTTCAACTCTAAAAAAAGCGGATTGGTTTGATTATTCTCTTCAAAAAAATCTTCGTTGACAAATTCAACAACAACGCCGCCAGAGAAAGTGTTTAACTCATCCAATGATAAGTTATTCTTAATTACGGTTTTCCAAGAAATTAGTACTCGATTCTTTCTGTTTGTTCGCTTTTGATATAAACGATCGGGAACATTATATTGCCCCGTTTTTCCAGAGATATTATCCAACTTTGTTCTTATTTTGTTGTCAAAACTTCCTAAAAAAGCAAAAGCTTCCCTTCTTAATCTTGTTTTCTCCATAGTTTGTTTTCCTTATGAGTTATATCTTAAAGCAATATATGCGAATGCTTAATACGTATTGGCTTTGCTTAGCAATTATAAAGTTAACACAATTGCAAACAAAATGCAATATTCAAATAATAAAAAACTAAGCACTAGACCGTATTGCTAATAGAAGAAGTTTGCCTGTTAGACGTGCCGTAGTCTTGATACAAGTGGCGCCGCTGCGCGTCGCCAAAGACTACGGCACGTCTTCTCTAAAACACTAACACGAATCCGGGCAGATCAGCACGGAGCGGAGCGAGGTTTCGCGCTAACCCGCTTGGCGAAATCCTCGCTTATCCGTCATGCCGTTGCTGGTGTCTTGCCTCGGTATCTTCGGTGGTTTTTAGTTGGAAGTTCGTAGGCGCGATTTTGTCTTTTGGCTTATTACGCCTATCTGTTCGCCTTCGTCGTAACACATAAATTTGTCTTGCAACAACAGTTTTTTTTCTTCAATGCCAATACCGCATAGCACATCGTTTTCGTCTATGTCCGAAATAACATAGACGGGGAGTTTCCGAGAGTAAACAATCTTCTCGTGAGTCTTGTCAATGTACTTCAAAATGTATGCCATTGCGTTGCCCATTTCCACGAGATTATCGTCTATCCGTTCAAAGTCATTTCTACCAAAACGTGAGTTAAAGTATTCACTTTGCATAGTTAACTGCATTTTATGCGTATTGAGATTAAAATCTTTCTTCTCAATCATATTGCCCGGTATGGTGCCTTCGGGTATATAGAATAGCCCGTGAAAGTGCAATCTTTTCGTCTTTGGCGCACGCTCCCACACACCCATATATCGCCAACCTTTACGCTTTTGAAACGTATTGAAACACATGCTCAACTTCTTCCTAAATGACGCTTCATCGTGCTTGGTATCGTCGTATGTGAACGTCACGAAGTAGTTGAAATCGTTAAGGTATGCCTTGCGTATAAAGCGTGTTTTTCTCGCTATAAGGCTCTTGAGTTTGGCATCCAATTTGGAACCAACATAAGCGTCTGCATCTTGCTCTTTGGAAAAATACGGATGCATACCTCTACACAAAAACTTGCGCCGCGCTTTCTTGCTCATACCGTCGGATTCGGCATACAGTTTCTCAAAAACCTCGCTCCGTTTCACATACTTTTTCTTAGGCTTTGGCGGCTCAACGTCAAACGGCATATTATCTGATTCAACAGGAGTCATATCCGTAAAATCCCATTCGTCCTTAATTTCTTGTGACATAATTTCTTGCATTTCGGGTTCGTCGCTTGATATGCTTATAATTTGCGCTCCCTCGGGTACTTCGACGGGATTTTCAATGACACGCTTGCGCTTGCACTGATTGCTCGTATGCGGTATTGCAATGTAGTGGCTGCCGTCGCTATAAACCTTTGCGTCTTTATAAAACATATACATCACCCCCTGTCACGATAGAGCGCATCTATGAAATAACTATGCTGCTGTTTGAGTTCTTCCACGCTCGCTTTCTCTGTTGCGTAAGTGATATAGTCATTCAAGCCGACCTTTGCCTTTATTGCCATATCGCTGAAATAATCCGAAAAACAGTCTGTCGAGAAACGCTCCTTATAAATCTTGTAATTCATAAGATTGTATCGCTCGCGATGTTTCTTTCCGTCCATAGTGCCTTGTTCCGTCTGTACAAACACGGTTGAATATCCATACTTGTTATAGATTTTCAAATTGCGCTGATACAGCAAGTTCACAAGCCATTTGAGCGTATGCATAAACAGCGTGTTGTCGCCACGCTTGTAACGGAAATCGTAATACAGTTTTATAAACCACTTGAACGCCTTTTCCGCTATCATTTCTTCAAGCGTATAGAACGGCAAGGCAACGTGAGTTTCTCCGGTAGAGATGATCGTCACAATGTCGGCAAGATCTCGTGCGTCTGCGCCCCAACTTTCAGGGCGTTGCTCGTCGGTGAAAACTTTTATGAACGGGAAGTTCTCAACGGTCGCCGAGTGCCTGCACATTTTGAGCCAGTTGTTGAAAAGGTCGTTCTTTTGATTTGTTTCGAGCGTGCCTTTCTTGACTTCTTTCAATTCAAGATTGTTGCCGCGCTCTTTACCCACTTCGGTTATAAGCTCAACACCAAACTCGAAACTGCCGTTATTGATATTGTCCGCAATGACCTTTCGTCCAAGGCGCAAAGTATCGAAGTCGAGGATGTGTGCATTGTGACTGTTCGTCTTATCCCTCTTAACGAAGAAGTCTGAACTCCATATCGGGAAATTGCCACCGTCCATAAGCACGCTGTCCTCTCGCACGGAATAGTTGGACACGATAAGGCTGGATTCTATGACGTATATAAAGTACAACTTTACATAATTCGTCATGACGTCGAAAAGATAATACGTTTTGAGTTCGTCATTGTATGTAAGCCCATATAAGTCATAGTCGTAACCAAACAACTGCCACTTTGCATTGCGATGCTTTTCAAAACGTTCTCGCTTCAACTTCATCCATTTCTCGATGCTCGCAAGATTATAGATGACGTGATGCTCCATACATTTGCGCACTTCCATTTCAAGCGCAATCCACGGGAAAGATGGGAAACGCATATCGTTTTTCTGCAAGAGTTCGAGAGCTTTTTGCCTGAACATAACGTCTTGCGAAAGTGCCATATCCGTAATGATTGTGGTCTTGCGTTTGCCCATACTTCCGCAGGTCATAGACACTATCGGAAGGGCGTTTATAAAACCGCAATTTTGAGCCTCCTTATGGCGTAAAATATCCACTGCGATTTTGCGCCTGATGTACTCGAAAATAAGCCACGCAAAAGGCAGCAAACTCCACCACGGAAAATGTTTGAAAATCACTTGCAAATCTATGATGAGTTTCCTTGCAATCGTGTATATCGAAACGAAGTCAAACGACACCGAGAAATACAAAAAGTATGCAAAGAACGATATGACGATGCTCGTCAAATTCAAGCTACAAAACCAAATGATTGCCCACACAATCGGTATCCATTTTTGACAGTTCAAAAACGTAAAATAACCGATGATAAATTGCCTTGTCGGGCGTGTTATTTTTCGTGCTATTGACTTGTGAATTTGTAGCGGTTTTGAGTCCTTGTTATGCTTTGTGTTCGGGGTTGAATACAACTTCTTGATAACAAAGAAAAGCACAAAAACAAAGGGCAAAATTATCACGAGAATTTGTGCTGCGACGCCAAGTTTTTCGCCTACGGTTTTACCGTATAATATGAAGTTGTCAAGGTTCGCAAACAATATCCAAAACTCAACGAATTTGACTTTGAAATCGCCAAAGTCGGAGGGGAGTATAGACTCCCATTTTATAACGTTTGAGCCGTTGAGAATGCTCGGATGTAATTCTACATCTATACCGAATAATTTGCAGAAATAATATTTTATCGAGTGTATTAAGTCGGTTAAACTCTCGAATATGCGAATATAGGACGTTTTGAACACAAGTGCTGCAAGTAGTATAAACGCTATTGTAACAAGCACGCTTATCACTATGTACACTATGTTTTTCTTGCTCATAATACACCTCCTATATTGGTTGCTACATTGAGTATTCTTGCCTCGTTATCGGTCGTAATAGAAGGCAATCGGCTACCTGTAAATATCAAGTAGCCGACTGCGAATACAACTAAAATAATGAGCAGAATACATACGATTCTTTTTACTGTTTTCATTGTATCTCCTTGCGCGTTTTGGCACTATTATCGACTTATGATTTATCTTTTGCTTTACGCTTTTCTTTGGCGGACTTTATCGCCTTGAAGGGAGTGCAAATAACGAGCCAAATTCCTTTGAAGATATACGGCAGTATCGGCGCAAGAAGTATAAGGCAAATGACGAGAATGATAACCGCAATGATTATCTTCCACCATTCCAACTTCTGTGCCGGAGCTGTAAATCCGTTTATAACGTCGATAGGGCTGGACACAACGGGAATGACGTGATACACGCCGTCCTTGTTGAAAGTCAGTTCTATGATGTCAAAATCAAGGAATATGGTTTCGCTTGCAATATAAGTATCTGCCTCGTCCTCGGGAACATAATTGCCTTCGTTGTCACTTCGCCCGCATGCTTGCGAGAAATAGTCCGTGTTTGCAAATCTGAACAATACCACTCGTCTGTTGAGCGCACTTTCTTTTGCATAGAAGGCTCTCAAACTTGCAACGTCGTTCTTGTTCACGAGCAATCTTTGAGATACGCCGTTATCGTCGGCAATCAGGTCATTCGCTTTCACTTCATAGATGGGCGAGATGTCCTTATAGTCACCGTTTGTTTGAGGCCACGAAAAACCATAGTCCCAGAGTTTGTCCCACCACGAGTGGTTGGAGTCGTAGCTCATAAGATTGAATGTGTCGGCAAGGTCAATGGTTTTGTCGTTGTGTCCCATTTGCCTGCCTTCGTCAACGAAAGATTCAAACAAGTCCTTGCTTATCTCTCGTCCGTTGCAGTCTATGTATCCGTTGCCGAGTTCGTTGGAATATCCATAGATATATTCGGCAACTCTGTTGGCTGCAACGTCGCCCGCAATGGGTTTTGAGAAAAGGAAGTCAAAGACTTCATCCAAACCGACGTATGGTGAATAGAAAACCATTGGCATCATATCCGACTGACTGTTTGCCCTGCTCACTTTCGTAGAATTGAAAACTGCGCCTCCGGTTGTCTCTTCATAATTGGTACGTTCGTTGAAACACCAATCATATTCAATCGATGTATATCCATGAAATTGATTTGATGTTTGCTCAACCTTGTAACCCGTGAAGAGTCTATATGGGATTTGCGGATTGTTTTGATCTTTCTCGGTTTTGAGTTTTGAGCCTGCAAGCATCTTTTGATAGAACGCTTCGTTTGAAGTGATAGCGGCAAATTTGGTTTTATACTCCCACCATTCCGCGCGTATCTTTTGCAACTTTCCGTACTCTTGATAGATTCGCTCCGGGATAGAGAAATACACCGAGTTGACTTCGTTGTAATGGTCTTTGCCTTTGCTCGAAACGTTGGTTCTGAAAGATGTGTGATGCACTTCGAGCTTTAAGGTTTCAAGGTCTTGCACAACGCAATTCAACGTGGATTTTGCATTGGCGTCAGGGCCGTATCCTTCCGAATATCCCGTGAAAGTGTACGTTCCGCCAACGCCGTATTCGGTAGCGTTTTTATCTCCGTACGTTACGAGTTCTATGCCGGAAATATCGTATCTGCGCTTGTTGGTATTTACTCGCTCCGCAAAGGTCTTATCCGCTATTTTTCTATCTACGATTTTGTATTTGTAGAACAGATTTTTATAGTCGTTTGATGACTTGCTGCAGAACTGCAAATCAAACTTTTCATACCTTGTAGGCGTGCCATTTTTGTCGTAACTTACAGCCATTTGGATTTTGTTCTGTTTGCTGTTTATTGACAAATTCAAGGCTTGTGGGTTATAAATCAGCAGATAAAGTCCGTAATTTGCTCGCATATTGGATTTGAACGAATAGCAATACTCTATAAAACTCACAATGCGCAGCGTCCCGTTTTCGTTGTACGGATAGTCTTTTAGATCGAAAGGCTTTCCGTCTATGGTGGACGACAAAAGGTCATCCAAAACGTTCGTGGTGTCAAACGAATTTTCACTTGACGCATACGCAATTTGAGGTGTCCCTTGCATCATCAAAACGATGGTGCAAAGGACCAAAAGTATTGCCATAACCAAACGGCTATTTTGCCTTGATTGTGCCATCCGGCTGTACCTCGAATACGAGTTGTTCTTGCAGTGTGACACCTTCCACCGCAACGTAATTATGGAAACTGATTTTAATCACCGCGTCGCCGTTGTACGAGTAAACAAGCAATGTGAAGTTGTCTACGGAATTGTCCACGTCATCTTGATTGAAAGACACTTCTTTGTCTGGATAAAGTCTTTGCAAAATGCTTTGCATTGTATAGTTACCGCTCACAACGAAATCGTTTTCGTTCTGGGTAATGTCAAAGCCTTTTGTGAGATCTTCCTCCGCGCCGAAACTGTATATCTCTCCGTCCACCGTGAAGTCAAAATCATTGTCGTGCGACACATTCGGAACAATCTTTAAGGTATAACCGCTTATATCTTTATTGACTGCTCCGAAAGTGTATTTGACAACGAATTTGTTTTCCGCTTCCTGCTTCATTATGTAGTTGTCATAGTCCGAGAGCATTCGCTTTCCATCGCTTTCAACATAAAAAGTTTTGAAATCAGATGTAAAACCATTAGTGAAGAAAGCAATAGAACCGACGGCAAGCACCAAGAGCAATGCACATACGATTACGGCAATCGTCTTGCCAACATTCATTTGCTTTTTCATGCTCCACCTCTAATTAAAACGAAAGCGTCGAATCGGAAAGCGATACGCTTTGCACGCCGGATACCGTACGAATGTTGATGGTGGTGCTGATACCCGTTTTCACTTCGGTGACCGTGATAGTTACATAGGGGAGTTTGCCGTCCACATAACTATCAAAGGACTCAACGACTTTGCGAGAAGGATCTGCCGAAATGCCGTAGTAAGACGAAGGCATACTGCCACCGATAACTTTCAACTTGCCGTTCTCGATTGAGAATTTGTTGACGTCCACATAACCACCCGGTTTTTGGAACGAAGTCCAAATGTATCCTGCCGATTCAAACACGTCTTGAACCACATAATCAACCGTGCCATAATCCGTGCTTTGAAAGGTGCCAGATTTGTAAAGGTCTTTCTTAACCTTGATTGCGCCATAAGCAACAGCGGAGATTTTGTATTCAGGAGTGAACGCACTTCCTACAAGGCCAAACTCATTGTCAAGCGAGAGATTGAAATTGTAGGTCTTTGAACTTTCAATTTCCACAATTTTTGCGTTGTTCCACTTGCTATCGGTGATGGTTTTTGCTCCGGTAGGCGTAACTTTGATAGAAGTAGGCGCACCGACATAAAGCACTTGACATTTTGCGGTAAATCCGCCTTCTCTCGTGGTAACCGTGATAATGATTTCATCGTCACCGAACGCATTCTTACAAGTTACGGTCGCGATATTGCTACCGTCGCTTTTCGGAGTTACGGTAACGTAGTCCGTGACGTTTTCACTTCCGTGTTGTTTTGTAACGCCCCAAGCAACGCTCCAATCCACGAGTTTGTTTGTTGCCTCGACTGGAAGGACGGTTGCGGTAAGGGTTACGGATTCCGTATGACCGGAGTCTGCCGCAGTCGTTGCGTCTGCCGAAAATGCAAGTACGGAAGGCATTTCATATATTTGACCTTCAAACATATTCTTGCCATCACCCGATGCAATAGGCGTGTCGGTGTTGTTTTGTTTCATTTGCTGAATTACAAGCCCCAGCGCTGCGCCGACGCCTGCAAAAAGGACTATGATTGCCATAAGTGTCGCAATCCATTTGATACTGTTTTTCTTTTCTTGATTCATATAAATCCTCCATGTTTTTTGAAAGAAATACGGCTGTATTTCAAGCCGTATTCCGTGACGCTTATTTATCTGGTAAGCATATTGAGCAATGCTCTGTCCGATGATTTGAACGGCTGAATCTTGCATTCGTAAACTTCGCCGTCTTCGTCAAAAGAACGTACGCCATAGGTGTTGCCAGAAACGACTTTGCCTGTTTTCTCGTCCTTGATTTCGTAGGGCGTTACAACGAGTTCCGCTTTGTTTTCATTGCCGAAAACGATATCCAAAACCGTATAGCCCGTGAAGTCCGGTGGCATAAGTTGCACTCTTGCTTCGATACCGCGCACAACGCCTTTGATGAAGTATGTAAAATACTGCTTGCCGTTTTTCTCGTAAGTTTCTCTTTCTACAAAGATTTTCTTATCCATTGCTTATATCCTCCTTATTTTTTCTTCCCGATAGTACGAGAGATTGTTCTTGCCTCGGATTTGGATTTGCCTTCACCGAGCGCCTTTTTGTACTTGTACAGACCTGCGTGATCCGATTGTGCTTGCAAGTATCCGGAGCGAAGTCCTGCCTCGTAATCCGTGAGTTGCTTGCCTTCTTTTGCACCGTGTTCGTGCACCTTGTTTTTACGCTCCGACGCGTAGTCCTTCGCTCTCTTGGAAGGCACGCTCCATCTGCGTTCGCCATATTTGTTTGCCATTGAAAAATTCTCCTTTACCCGTTGTGCCGATAGTGCAGCATAGTGATTTGTCTTTGCCCGTGTTGCCGTTAGCTAAGCGCGAAATTGGTATATTAAGTTGTAGTTTTGTAATCATAAAGTCTTGATTGTGAAACATTCCGTTTCTTGCGACTTGTTTCGGAAGGTGGCCACCTTTATCTGAATTCAGTCCGCAATCAACAGTCGTTCGCTTGTTCTCGCTCTTGATTACATCATCAGTATAGGGCTTATTTTTCACAAAAACCAGAACACTAATGTAAGCAAAAGGGACTGCTTTCAAATGAAAATTAAACAGTAGTGAAGTGCTAAAATGACACATTGAAATTTAATTGAAATATAGATGAAACATGTTTGTAACAAAATAAACTGTTTCTTATCTTCCAAATAAAATGAAAAATTAATGACATAATTACTTGTAATTTAGGGGGCAAAATGATATAATTCAGCTATAAATTGTCCCCTAAATAATTAAAGGAGTAAAGTATCATGGAAAACAATTTCGAAATGATTCAAGAGTTGTTAAGAACTAAAGCTGAATATCAGGCAAGACTTAACCTTATCCCGTATGATGGAGTTGTTGAAATAAAAGAAGTATCAGATAAAAAATATCTTTATATTAGGAAAAGGGAAGCGGGTAGAAAGACATCAACATATGTGGGCCCATATTCCGAAGAACTTCATCAAGTGCTGCTAAAAAGCATAAAGGATGCAAGGGAAATTAAAAAAGCTATTCGTGATATTGAAAAGCAACTTGCATCTTATGGCTATAGTCATGATGAACTATCGGCAAATGTTGTTTTGAACATTGATTTCGCGCGCGCGAATATGAAATCCATTATTTATGACCAAGCCGTGTTGGAGGGGGTTGCTACAACGTTCCCTGATACCGAACTCATAATTGACAACGGGAAAGTTAATAACGTAAGCGCAGAAGACGTGCAAAAGATTCTGAACTTGAAACACGCATGGGAATTTGTGCTAGATAAAGACGTAATTCTATCAGAAACAAATTATTACGTTTGTCAATATATCGCAAGATTGGTAAATGAAGGCTTTTATCAGCAAGGCGGTCGAATCAGAGCAGTACCCGTAACAATAGGTGGCACATCTTATATTCCGCCTATTCCGATTGAGCATCAAGTCAAAGAAGACATAGATAACATTATAAAGAGTGGTGACGATGTCGTCCAAGTTGCAATCGAATTGGCCCTATATGTTATGAAAACGCAGATTTTTAATGACGGCAACAAACGTACGGCAATAATATTTGCAAACCATTACCTGATTTCGCACGCAGGTGGTTTAATGGTCGTTCCTCAAAATCTTGTTCCAGAATACAAAAAAATGCTTGTTAAGTATTACGAAGGAAGAGATGAAGAAGCTATAAAATCATTTATGAGAGAAAAGTGCCTAAAAACATTTTAAGTCTACACAATTAATGAATACATAGATTTATCGACGACGTTGCGGAGTGGGCGGAAAATTGCCTTCAAACGTACGGCCGTTTTACGATTATGGGCATGTAAGGTGAGATTTTTAAAAATCGCGAGGCGGATAGGTTTCAAACACTAAATTTATAGACTGTACATATTTAGATGTTCTTTGCTTTGCAAAGACTTATGCCACCGCGTGCGGATAGCGGTGGAAGAACCCACTTCTCGTGGCTGACGCGATTGCTCAAACGGCATCGCGGTGATGACAACAAGCACGGCTTATTGCCATAAACCGCATTTGTTTTCGCAATCACTAACCGCGACGCCAATTACCGCTATCAAATCAAGCAGAATCTACACTCAAATCATAGTTCCGCTCAATTGTCGTCTTGGTGTACTCTCCGCTATTACGCTTGCCTTGCTCGCTACGAATCCCGTTTAACGGGTGGCAGGGACGCAATTTGCGTAGCAGAGACGCAGATTACTCGTTTTGAGTGATTTTGGTTTCTCCGTAGTGTGAAAAGGAACGTATTTTTTGCACGCTTGTTTTTTTGCGGTGCTTTGAGGGAGAACACCCTTCCAGTTTGCAGAAATCGTAGGAAAACTGTTCTCGGCTACCAAAACCGCATTGTTTTGCGATTTCCTCTATGCCGAGATTACTTTGCTCCAACAAATACTTTGCTTGAATGATGCGTTTTTCGGTTATCACGGCGTGTATCGTTTTGCCGTATTGCATTTTGAACAGCTTTTGAAGGTAAACGCTGGATATTCCCACGGACGACGCTATCTCTTGCACGGATATTTTGGACAAAAAGTGTTTGTTGATATAGACCATTGCCGAGTCGACGTATACTATGCCCGTTTTTTTGTGGCTCTCGAGAGAAATACAGTGAGATATGTCTATAAACAAATTGGTGGTTAACAAAGATACTTGAAGGTTGCGTTCGCCTACGGGGCAGGGGGTCGCCATTTTGTGGACGAGCTCTTTCATGGTGCTCAAAACGTTGTTATTGTCAATGAAGATGTAGTAGTTTTTGCCCTTATCGATTATTTTTTTCAAATCTTCGCAAAACGGAAACAGTTTTTTCAGCGGTAGTTGGAACGTGGTTTCGGTGAGAGTCGTATCACCGAGCAACGATGCGTCACAGGGCAAAAATTCCAGGTTGATTATTTTTGTTGCTTGCGATAGATTGGCGATTTTATGATAATACCCCGTGTTGACGATAATAAAACAGTTTTGATTTACGGTTTCTATATACGATTCGGTGTCCGTTTCGCTCAACTTATATACGAAGTCGAATTGACCTCGCACGCAATACATAATTTCTATTTGCGGATGGGTATGGTAGTCCATAACGAAATCGGAGAAGAAAGTCTCCGAATACCAGTTTTCCAAAGCGAGAGGTTGTGCCACCGCTTCCGAAAGTCGTTTAAATTTGTTGTTTGAATTACAATCTGTCGTCGTCATCATGGTAAATTCATTTTATCAGCAAACGTGCATTTCGTCAATTAAAAGCGATTTTTGTTTCGTAAATTTATCAAAAACATAAAAATACAAAACATTTTTCGAATATCGGTATTGAAATTGTGCATTCAAACCCATTAAAATATGATTGAAAAAAACGATTTCCGTTTCTTTGGCGGTTGTCGAAAGGAAGGTTTATCGTGAAAAAACACTTAATGCTTCTGTTCGTAATGATTTCGGTGTTTTGTTTATCGGCTTTTGTCGCCTGCGATAAGGGCGATAATCCGAGCAATCCAAGTTCACCGTCCGATAATCGGGTAGAAAAACCGATTGCGAAAAACAACGATTACAGCAATCCGATTTATCCTCTCGTCAACGGTGAAAGGAAAAGGACTTATCAGGCGGACCCGTATATCGTGCGCGATGACGATGGCACGTATTATATGTATTGTACGCAAACGGAAGTCTATTCCCCGACGATTGCTTTTAAGCGCGGTCCCGTTTGGAAATCGGTGGATATGCAATCTTGGGAATACGTTTCCGACGTTTTTGCAAATTACGTTCCCGATTGGGGCACGAGCGGTGCAGGGGTTTGGGCTCCCACCGTGGTAAAAGTCAACGACAGGTGGAATTATTACTATTCTTTATCCGTCGGCAGCGACACCAATCCCGGTATCGGCGTTGCCACAAGCCCGACTCCTTACGGACCGTGGACTCATCACGGCAAACTCTTCAACAGTAACGAAATAGGCGTTACGAACTCCATAGATCCTCACGTATTCGTTGACGGCGAAAATCTGTATATGGTTTTCGGTTCGTACGGTGGACTTATCACGCTTATTCAACTCACCTCCGACGGTCTTGCTCTCGAGGGCGGTCTTGATTATCAAAAGCAAAACAAGGTTGCGCTTGGCGGATACGAAGTCTATGATATGAACAATTACGAGGCGAGTTTGATAATCAAAAAAGACGGTTGGTACTATTTGTTGCTATCCACGGGTACGTGCCTTAGCGGAAATAATTCCACGTATCGCGTTGTGTGCGCGCGTTCTAAGGATTTAAAAGGACCGTATCTCGATTCCAAGGGAAGAAATATGTTCGGACCGAACAGGGGCGATACGGTAGTTGCGCCGTCCACTTCGGGTGCAATGGGCGTGGGACACTGCGCCGTGGCAACCGACGACGCTGGAGAGTATTGGTTGCTCTATCACGGTTACGATACAACCAACAATTCCGGATACCGCGTATTGTATTTGGACAAACTTATTTGGGACGATACCACGGGAATGCCTCGCGTCGAAAACAACAAGGCGTCAAATCATCAAACGCGCCCGGGTCCGTATATTTCGCTTTTGGAGGAACAAGAATAATATGAGAAAACTTTCGACAATCTTATTTATAACCTTATTTGCGTTGTTATGTTTGTTTGGATGCAATCCTTCTTCACCCGGAAATAACGGCAATGCGAATGATACCACCGATACCACCGATAAAACCGATAATGATGATTGGACATATACCAATGCGCATTACGCCAATCCCTTGAAGTTCTATAAACAGGACGGTTCGGAGTATTTCGTAACCGTCGCAGACCCCGACATTTTGCGCGACGACGAGAGCGGTTACTTTTATATGTACTGCACCAACACTCAATGCGAAATGGGCGACAAAGGGATATTGTACGACAGAGGACCTATTTTCAGAAGCGAAAACCTTGTGGATTGGACGTGGGTTGGAAGCGTGTTCGACGGACACCACGACGCGTTGAATTGGCACGACAAAAACGCAGGCGTATGGGCTCCTTCCGTCATAAAAGTGGGAGACCGCTACAACTATTATTATTCGCTTTCGCTTTGGGGCGATAGCAACCCCGGTATCGGCGTTGCTACGAGTCCGACTCCTTACGGACCGTGGACGCATTACGGCAAATTGCTCGATCAGGAAATGACGGGCGTGCGTAACGGCATAGATCCTCAACCATTTTACGACGGCGACGACCTATATATCATATGGGGAAGTTTCTACGGGATCGCCGCAACGATGTTGACTGACGACGGCACTGAGCTGTTTTACGGCGACAGCGTAAAAGATCATATCACTTATTTAATTGACGACAACACCGATGGAAAAATGAACGTCAATATAAATTACGAGGGCAGTTATATAATAAAGCGCAACGGCAAACTGTATTATTTCGGCTCGCAAGGAACGTGCCTTAGCGGAAAAGATTCGACATATAAAGTTAGAGTCGGCGTTTGCGATAATTTCCTTGAAAAGTTTGCGACGCACGACGGAATCACCCTTGATAAAGAGCCGTACGGAGAAGAGGTCATTTCTCCGAGCGATAAAGTCGTGGGAGTGGGACACAATACGGTCGTTCAAGACTTTGCGGGCGATTATTGGTTGTTCTATCACGGTTTCTATTTGGACGGCGAAAATCCTGGAGAGAGAATTGCTTTTATGGATAAATTGCTTTGGGATGAAAACGATATGCCGTACGTGGAGGGACGCAAGGCGTCAATCGGAAAAGATATACTCGGTCCTACCGTAGTGAAACATAATTAGGAGAAAAATATATGAAAAAAGCGATAGCATTGATCGTCGCGTTGCTTTTAGTGATATCCCTTTCGACGTTCGTTTTGACGGGATGCAATCACGATGACGACGATATTATCTTGGAAGGCGACGGCGACATCCAAAGAGACGCAGACGGCAACATCATTTACAACAACGTCAAATTGTCTATGTGGAGCGTTACGACGGGCGACGACGCAAATACGCAAGACGACATAATCGCGCGCTTTAACGATATGTACAAAGGTATGATAAACGTTGAAGTGCGACATATTACTCGTTACGACCTCGAAACGTTGCTCAGCAATACGATGCAATTTGACAAAGAGAACGCTCCCGATATGTTGTTCAATCACGGCTCGCGCACGGCGGAATACGTCGACAACAACTGGCTCCAACAAGTGGATTTCTTCTTTGAAAAGAGCGGAGCAGTGTTTGACAAGAGCGATTTCGTCGGCGCATTCCTCAACGCCGAAAATATCGGTTCTGACATCGTATC
>ERZ773235.1428-NODE-1428-length-24358-cov-4.581574_pt1 | contig 24358 bp, 22 predicted proteins | sample MGYA00580522_ERZ773235 | MGnify/ENA primary metagenome ERZ773235 (study PRJEB29015, sample SAMEA2737797) | human gut metagenome | biome: human gut; feature: human-associated habitat; material: faeces | place: China | collected 2012 ...
GCAGCGGCAGAATTGCAAAATCATGCTGCAAAATTTGATTTTGCAATTCGGAAAGCAGCTTGGCGAAAAGGCCCGAAGGGACTTTCTTTGACAAGCTGAAAAGAGCCGCCCTCGGTGGGCGGCTCTTTGGATAGATCGGGGATCAGAACTCTGCGGGGTTCTTTGCGGCGGCCTCTGTCTCGGCGGCAGCGGCGGCCTTGGACTTGCGGACGGCATCGCGGATGAAGAAGACGGCCTCCAGAATGCTGAAGACAAAGGCGATGCCAAGGTCCTTCAGAACGCTGGTTCGGATTTCCGCCTCCGTCAGAAAATCGGGAACGGATGCCAGAGCATCGCGGAACGTGACTTCATAGGTATCCTTGAATACATCGTAGATTTCCTTGGCCAGGCCGAAATATTCGGCGGCGACGATCATCAGCATGGTGAACACGACGGCGAGGATCGCGCCGTGCACGGTGTTCTTCCGGCCGGAAAACAGGCCATAGCCGAAGTAACCGGCGGCCATGCCGACCAGCGCGCTGATCCACGCAATGTAGCCGAGCTGCAGCAGGCCGAAATGGACCAGGCCACCGGCGGCGGAGAAGAGCAGCGCGCCGAGCACACCGAGGGCGATGTTTTCGCGGCGCTTCACCGGAAGCTCCGCGGGGTTGACATAGGGTTCTGCCATGGGAGGTACCTCTCTTTCTTTTCTGTAAGCCTATTCTACCATGCCTGGCAGGAGAAAGCAAGAAGTAGTTATTCCTCCGTCGGCACGATGGAGCAGCCGTCCGTGATGCCATAGGTGGCGAGCAGGCGCTTTGTGCCCTTGTCCGTCACCGGGCAAAGCAGGCGCAGGTGCTTTGCGCCCCCGGCACGCAGCGGGCAGATCGCCTCGCCCAGAAGCTGCGCCGCCAGCCCGCAGCCGCGGTGCTCCGGCAGCAGGGCCAGATGCAGCAGCGCGCCCTCATCGCCGTCCAGGCGGCGCGTGGCGACCATCCCGGCGGGGGTATCGCGCAGCATGGCAATGCGAACGCGGTCGCCCGGCTCCGTCTGCGGGCAGCCAAGCGCGGCCAGCAGGGGAGCGTCCTCCGGAGCTACGTCGCGATACCACATATTGAAATCCAGATAGCGGCTGCCGCGCCACCAGTTCTGGCGGCCGAGCGTCGAGAGCTCCGGCGTCAGGTGCGTAGCGTCGTTCAGCGAGATCAGCTCATAGCTGCCGTTTTCCCAGTGCAGCTCCGTGACGGCCGTGTTTTCACTGTGGCTGACGCCTTCGTCCTGCCCGGGAAAGAACAGCTCTATCAGCGCGCCGCGCAGGACCATGCCGTGAGAGAAAATGGCGATGGACTGCCCTTCGTGACGGCGGACGACGTCGTCCAGCCCGGCAAGGAAGCGGTGTGCATATTGCAGGAAGCACTCCGCGCCCTCCACATACCAATGGTAGGAATCGTGAGAGAAGGCGTGCAGCTGCGCGGGATAACGTCGCTCCAACTCGCCAAACGGCGTGTCCTCCCACGGGCCGAGGCCGACCTCGCGGAAGCGCGCGTCGCGGTGGAGCGGCAGGCCCTTCTGCCGGTAGATGGCCGTCGCCGTCAGGCAGGTGCGCTTCAGATCGCTGGCATAGACCGCGTCGACGGGGATGCCTGCAAAGCGCTGCGCCAGCGCCGCGATCTGGCGGCGGCCGTTCGGCGTCACGCAGGAATCATATTGGCCGTGGATGCGGCGGAAGACATTGCCCTCCGCCTCCGCGTGCCGGATCAGGTAGATTGTTGTCATAGTCCGTTCCTCTCTGTGCATGGGATTTTCCTTCAGTATAGCACAGCAATTCAAAAATGAAAAGTGACAGACGGTCAAAAAACTGCCGGCCAAAAGCTTCGGAGGGGAAGAAAAGCAGGAATAGAAACCGTCAGGGTCTCTCTTCTCGTTCCATCACTCCTGCAGCGGCAAAATTGCAAAATAATATTTCAAAATTTCATTTTTGCAATTTTGAAAGCAGCTTGGCAAAAAGCTGAAGTGTTTTTTTGCGCAGGCGCGGGCATGCTAACCGTGCAGAAAAGCGTGAAGGGAGGAAGAACGATGCAGGTACGATCCTTTTTGCTGACGCTCGGCCTCGGCATGGCCGCAGGCGGCACGGTAGCGCTGATGCTGCCGCGGCAGTCCGGCGTGCGCCGGGAGGCGCAGAAGGCCGCCGATGCCGTGGAGCAGACCATCACGGATGCGGTGCAGAAACTGAAGCCCTGACGGCCCGATGCTGCGGAGGACCTCCGCAGCATTTTTTATCGCGGCGTGCAGCAGGACTTGCGGGAACGGAAAAACCATGCTATAATTATGGCAGAATCTCTGCAAAAAAGACCTGCGGCCAATTTTAGGCAGCAGGTCTGCAGCTTATCCCAAAGGTCCTTTCGGACTTTTTCGCTAAGCCGTTTGCAAAAGTGTAAAATAGAATTATTATTTTGCATTTTTTTGCCGCTGCGGGAGTGATGGAACGAGAAGGGAGACCCTGACGGTTTCCGTTCATTCTTTCCTTCCCCCCGATTTCCGGTCCTCAAGCATGATTGCGGCACAGAACGTCTGTGCCTAAATAAAATTTCAGAAAAGAAAAGGAGACGAAGATGAAGCATTCGCTGACCTCTGGCTCGATCTGGCGCGGCATGCTGTTTTTTGCCCTGCCCATCCTGCTCGGAAACATTTTCCAACAGCTCTACAACACAGCTGACGCCTTTATCGTCGGCCGCTTCCTGGATAAGAACGCCTATGCTGCCGTCAGCTCCTCCGGCAGTCTGATCTTCCTGCTCGTCGGCTTTTTCAACGGCATCGCCGTCGGCGCGGGCGTCGTCATCGCACGCTACTACGGCGCGAAGGACAACGAGAAACTCCAGACGGCCGTCCATACGACGCTGGCCTTCGGCCTGACGGCGGGCATCGTGCTGACGGTGCTCGGCATGACGCTCACGCCGCAGCTGCTGCGCCTCATGAAGACGGATGCGGACGTGCTGCCGAACTCCATCGACTATTTCCGGATGTATTTTGCGGGCTCCATAGCCATCGTCATGTATAACCTCTGCGTCGGCATCCTGCAGGCCGTGGGAGACAGCCGCCACCCGCTGTATTACCTGATCCTGTCGTCCCTTGTGAACATCGCGCTCGATCTGCTGTTTGTCGGTGTGTTCCATTGGGGGGTCTGGTCTGCCGCACTGGCCACAAGCATCTCGCAGTTCGTGAGCCTCGGCCTTTGCATCTTCCGCCTGTGCCACTATGACACGGTCTACCGTGTGTGCCTGCGCAAGATTCGCTTCCATCTGCCCATGCTCAAGCAGGTTATCCACTTCGGTCTACCCTCCGGCGTGCAGAATTCCATCATCGCCTTTGCAAACGTCATCGTGCAGAGCAACATCAACGCCTTTGGCTCGAACGCCATGGCGGGCTGCGGCACCTATGCCAAGCTCGAGGGCTTTGCCTTCCTGCCCATCACCTGCTTCACGATGGCGCTGACGACGTTCGTCAGCCAGAACCTCGGTGCACATCAGTATGACCGCGTGAAGAAGGGCGTGCGCTTCGGCATCGTCTGCTCCACAACGCTGGCCGAGTGCATCGGCGTGGTGCTATTCCTGCTGGCAGAGCCGCTCGTGGCCATTTTCCAGAACGACCCCGCCGTCATTGAGATCGGCGTGCGGCAGGCCCATGTGGAGGCGCTGTTCTTCTGCTTCCTGGCCTTTGCCCACTGCATCGCGGGCATCATGCGCGGCGCTGGCAAGCCGATGGTGCCGATGTTCATCATGCTTGCCATCTGGTGTGTGCTGCGCGTGGCCTATATCTCCATCGTCGTGCCGCTTGTGGCCAAAATCGACGTCATCTTCACGGCCTATCCGCTTACCTGGGGCGTGAGCTGTATCATTTTCCTCATCTACTTCCTTAAATCCGACTGGCTGCATAACTACGACCGGCTGGAGCAGAAAAAGGCGCTGCTGTAACACAATTTCAAACCGGCCGTCCGGGTTTTCCGGGCGGCCGGTTTTACCGAGAAAAGCCCCCACCGGCGCAGCCGGTGGGGGCGGTTTCTACAACGAAAAAGCAGCCCTTGCGAACAAGGACTGCTTTTGGAGCTACTGGCCGGACTCGAACCGGCGACCTGCTGATTACGAATCAGCTGCTCTACCAACTGAGCCACAGTAGCATGGCGCGATTTGCGTGAATTATTGTACTTCATTTTGCGGAATTTGTCAAGCCATATTTTTGCTATTTCAGAAAATTCAATTTCTGGGCCGTTCTTGTGAAAGCTGCACAGCATTGTGTCCCTGCATGACGGATTCTTCGTCGGTTTTTTGGATTGACTTTGAATAAAAATTGATATAGAATGTATATAAATTCAAACGATAAAGCGGACACGCTCCGCCGAAACATGAAGGAGAATGAAAGCATGAAAAAATGGATCGTCCTGACGCTGGCCCTTGCGCTGGCGCTGTCTCTGTTTGCGGGCTGCGGCAAGAGCGCAGACGCAGATGAAACCGATTATGCATCCATGTCCATCGAGGAGCTGAAGCCCCTGCTGAAGACGGTCACGGACGGCAAGCTGACCGTCGCGACCAGTCCGGACTTCGCGCCGTATGAATTCTATTCCATCGATGAGAACGAGAATCCGACGCTGGCCGGCTTCGACATCGCGCTTGCGCAGTACATCGCTGATTACCTCGGTCTGGAGCTTGAGATCATCCCCATGGACTTCGACGGCACGCTCAGCGAGCTCAGCGCGAAGAAGGTCGACCTTGCGCTCTCCGGTTACTCTCCCGATCCCACCCGTGAGGACAAGATGGACTTCTCGGATATCTACTATGTCGGCGGCCAGTCGTTTGTGACTGTGCAGGACAAGGCGGATTCCTTCTCCACGCTGGCCGACGCCAACAAGGCGGAGTACCAGATCGGCGCGCAGCTCGGCTCCATTCAGGCCGACCTCGCCAAGGAGAACACGCCGGATGCTGATATCGTGGAGCTCTCGAAGGTCACGGACATCATTGCCGAGCTGCTGAGCGGCAAGCTGGACGGTGCGTTCATCGAGACGGTCGTCGCCGAGGCCTATGCCAAGAACTACCCGGCGCTGTGTGTCAAGTTCGACGTCCCCTATGAGCAGGAGGGCTCCGTTGTCGGCGTGAGCAAGGGCAACGGCGCGCTGCTGGCTGCCGTAAACCTCGCCATTGCCGCTGCCAAGGAGGACGGCTCCATGGACGAGTTCGTTGCCGAGGCCAACACGCTCGCCGAGGGCAATACCTACGAAGGTCTGCTGGATAATCAGGGGTAAGCACGCATCTGAAAGAGTAAGGAAATCGCAGACTTCTCCCGCCGGAACGGCGAGAGAAGTCTGCCTGTCTGTCAAAATAAAAAAGGAGGGACCCCCGTTGCTTTCTGTCAATGGCTTCCGCGCCGCCCTGCGATACCTGACCATGTTCAAGGAGGGCATGATCTGCACCGTCTCGCTGTCGTTCCTGACGGTCGTGTTCGGCTTCCTGCTGGCCCTCGTGCTGGCGCTGATGCGCATGAGCCGCGTTAAGCCTCTGAGCATTTTCGCTTCCATCTATGTGGAGGTGTTCCGCGCGACGCCGATGCTCGTGCAGCTGTTCATCATCTATTATATCGTTTTCGGCGGCGTATCGCTGCCGTCGTTCAAGCTGTTCGGCTTCATTCGCTTTGAGCGCTTTCTGCCGGGCGTCATTTCGCTGGCGCTGAACTCCGCTGCCTACCTCAGCGAGATCATCCGCGCCGGTATCCAGAGCATCGACCCCGGCCAGTCGGAGGCCGCCCGCAGCCTCGGCCTGACGCGCCGCCAGACGCTGCAGTCCATCGTGCTGCCGCAGGCCATCAAGAACATCCTCCCGGCCATCGCCAATGAGTTCGTGACGATCATCAAGGAGTCGTCCATCTGCTATACCATCGGCGTGCAGGAGATCATGTCCGCCGTGAACTCCGTGAAGTCCGCGACGTTCTCCATTGGCGAGCCGCTGATCATCGCTGCCTGCGTGTATTTCTGCCTGACGTTCCCGACGTCGAAGATCATCCAGTATTTCGAAAGGAGAATGAGCCGTGGCGACCGCAGATAATGTCATCATCTCCGTGCAGAATCTCTGCAAGTATTTCAAAAAGGACGCCATCCGCGCGCTGGACGGCATCTCCGTCGATATCCGGCAGGGCGATGTCATCGCGGCCATCGGCCCCTCCGGCTCCGGCAAGAGCACGTTCCTGCGCAGCCTGAACCTGCTGGAGACGCCGACGAGCGGATCTATCCTGTTCCACGGCGTCGATATCACGCAAAAGAAGGTCAACATCGATCAGCTGCGCCGGAAGATGGGCATGGTCTTTCAGCATTTCAACCTCTTCCCGCACCGGACCATCCTGCAGAACATGACCCTGGCGCCGGAAAAGGTGCTCCGCGTGCCGCACGAGGCCGCGTCGGAAAAGGCTCTGCAGCTGCTGCGCCGCGTCGGCCTCGAGGACCGTGCTGACGCCTATCCCATCCAGCTCTCCGGCGGCCAGAAGCAGCGCGTGGCCATCGTGCGCGCGCTCATGATGGAGCCGGAGGTCATGCTGTTCGACGAGCCGACCTCCGCGCTCGACCCCGAGATGGTCGGCGAGGTGCTCGACGTCATGAAGGAGCTGGCGCACACCGGCATGACCATGGTCGTCGTCACGCACGAGATGGGCTTCGCCCGCGAGGTCGGAAACCGCGTACTCTTCCTCGATCAGGGCAAGCTCGTCGAGGAGGGCACGCCGGACCAGATCTTCGGCGCGCCGAAAAACCCGCGGCTTCAGGAATTTTTGGCAAAAGTGCTTTGAGTTTCAAAAAACGGGATCGCCTCGTCGGCGGTCCCGTTTGCTGTATCAGGTATGCTCCTGCCCGGCGCGGTAGACACTCGGGGAGCAGCCCTCGCTGGCGGCGAACACACGCGAGAAGTAGAGCGCATCCGGATAGCCGACGGACCACGCGATCTCGGAGATATGCATTGTCGTGCCGCGCAGCAGGGTGCGCGCCGTTTTCAGCCGGGTCTCCCGCAGCAGGGCAGTTGGGGAACGGCCGAAGCGCTGCATGAAGCCGCGGTAGAGCCAGCTGCGGCTCACCCCGGCAAAGGCGGCGATGTCGTCGACGGTGATGGGCTCGGCGTAGTTGTTCTCGATATAGGCCGCCGCGCGGTCGATGACGTCTCCGCGGTCCTCTGGGCCTTCCCGTCCCTCGATGAGCTTGCCGAGCAGCAGGTAGGCATAGCCCAGCATCTGCGTCCGGCTCCACGCGGACTGGCCGCGCGCCTCGTAGATCGCCGTGATATAGCGCTGGAACGTCCGCCCAAAGTCGATGTGCAGCACGGGCGCGTCCGGGCGCAGGTCCGTGCGCGCCAGCAGGGCGGCGGCATCCGGCCCGCTGAAGCCGAGCCAGTAGTATTCCCACGGCGATTCCGTGTCTGCCTCGTAGCTCACCACGACGTTCGGCCAGACGAGAAAGACCTCACCCGCGCGCACGGGGAAGGCCCGCCCGGCCGCCGTGAACGTCCCGCGGCCGGAGACAACGTAGTGGATGAGATAATGATCCCGCACGCCCGCGCCCCAGCGGTAGCCGGGTGTGCATTGCTGAAACCCGACATTTTTTACCGACAGCGGCAGAGCGGCGCCGTCGGATTTATAGGAATTCTTGAAGTAAACTGCCATGATACCCGCCTCCCGTACCAGAATACCACAAAAGGCAACAAATTTCCATATCAGCGCTTGAAAATTCCATTGCATCCGCAACATATTTCCCTAAAATAAAGATATCGGTAATAAAAAGCGAACAAAAAGAAATCACAGAAAGGTGCGTCATTCCGATGTACGAATCTCTCAAGAAGCGATTTACAGATCAGTTTGGCACGAAGCCCGGCTTCGTATTCTCCGCACCCGGCCGCACGGAGATCGGCGGCAACCACACGGACCATCAGCACGGCTGCGTGCTGGCGGGCGCCGTGAACCTCGACACCGTGGCGGCCGTCGCCCGCAGCGAGCGCGGCGCGATCCGCGTGCTGTCCGAGGGCTATCCCCTCTGCGAGGTCTCCCTGTCGGAGCTGGAGGCCGTCCCCGCCGAGGCGGGCACGACGAAGGCCCTCATCCGCGGCATTGCCGCGCGGTTCGCCGCGCTGGGCCATGCGCCCATGGCCTTTGACGCCTATGTGACCTCCACGGTGCTGCCGGGCAGCGGCCTGTCGTCCTCGGCGGCGTTCGAGGTCCTTATCGGTGTGATCCTGAACCACCTCGGCAGCTGCGGCCTGACGGCTCCGGAGATCGCGCAGGTCGGCCAGTATGCCGAGAATGTCTACTTCGGCAAGCCCTGCGGCCTGATGGACCAGACGGCCTCCGCCGTCGGCAACATCATCGGCATCGATTTTGCCGATCCGGCCCATCCGAAGATCCAGCCCGTCGCCTTTGACTTCGCGTCCTGCGGCTACAGCCTGTGCATCATCGATTCCGGCGCGAGCCACAGCGACCTGACGGACTGCTACGCCGCCATCACGAACGAGCTGAAGGCCGTGTGCAGCGTGTTCGGCAAGGAGGCCCTGCGCGATGTGCCGGAGGACGAGTTCTACGCCCGCCTCGGCGAGGTGCGGCAGGCGGCAGGGGACCGCGCTGTGCTGCGCGCGATCCATGTCTATGAGGACAACAAGCGCGTTCGTCTGCAGCTGCGTGCACTCGAAAACGACAATTTTCCCGCGTTCCTCGAATATGTCAAGGAATCCGGCGATTCGTCGTGGATGTATCTGCAGAATGTGATCCCCGAAGGCCGCACGGCCCGTCAAGAGGTCGCGTTCGCGCTGGCGCTGGCCAAGCATCTGCTGGGCGGCCACGGCGCATGCCGCGTGCACGGCGGCGGCTTTGCGGGCACCATTCAGGCCTTCGTGCCGAATGAGCAGCTCGAGGAATTCCGCGGCGGCATCGAGGCTGTCCTGGGCGAGGGCAGCTGCCATGTGCTGTCCATCCGCCCGGAGGGCGGCATTCTGGCGGAGGTGTGCAGCCATGATTGACGCCTGCATCGCCGGCCTGCTCCGCTATGCGGAGGATACCGGCCTCATCGAGGCGGACGACCGTCTCTGGGCGCGCAACCGTCTGCTTGAGGCCCTGCAGCTCGACGGCTGCGACCCAAACTGCGCCCCGGCGGAGCTGCCGCTGGCAGACCTGCTCCGCGAACTGACGGAGGACGCCGTTTCCCGCGGCGTTGCACAGGATAATTCCGTGGCGCGCGACCTGTTCGATACGAAGCTGATGGGCGTGCTGACACCTGCTCCGCATGAGGTGCGGGCCAAATTCCGCAGCCTGTATGCCGTTTCGCCGGAGCAGGCGACGGACTGGTTCTACGCCTTCAGCCAGAACACGAATTATATCCGCCGCGACCGCATCGCGCGCGATCAGAAGTGGGTCTACGAGAGCGCCTACGGTCCGCTGGACATCACGATCAACCTCTCCAAGCCGGAGAAGGACCCGCGCGCCATTGCGGCGGCCAAGCTCGCGCCGCAGTCCGGCTATCCCAAGTGCGCCCTCTGCGCCGAAAACGAGGGCTATGCCGGACGGATGAACCACCCGGCCCGCCAAAACCACCGCGTCATTCCCGTGACGATCAACGGCAGCGGCTGGTATCTGCAGTATTCGCCGTATGTCTATTATAACGAGCACTGCATCGTCTTCAACGGCACGCATACGCCGATGAAGATCGACCGCGCGGCCTTCCGCAAGCTGCTGGACTTCGTCGGCCAGTTCCCGCACTACTTTGTCGGCTCGAACGCCGACCTGCCCATCGTCGGCGGCTCCATCCTGAGCCACGACCATTTCCAGGGCGGGCACTACACATTTGCCATGGAACGTGCGCCTGTCGAGGAGCCTGTCCGCTTCCGCGGCTTTGACGATATCCGCGCAGGCATCGTCAAGTGGCCGATGTCCGTTCTGCGCCTGACCGGCCCGGACAGCGACCGCCTTGTGGAGCTGGCCGACCGTATCCTGCGCGCATGGCGCGGCTACACGGACGAAAGCGCCTTCGTCTTTGCCGAGACGGACGGCGAGCCGCACAACACCATCACGCCCATTGCCCGCCGCCGCGGCGTAGACTATGAGCTGGACCTCGTCCTGCGCAACAACATCACAACGCCGGAGCATCCGCTCGGCGTGTTCCACCCGCATGCGGCCCTGCACCATATCAAAAAAGAGAACATCGGCCTCATCGAGGTCATGGGCCTTGCCGTTCTGCCCGCCCGCCTGAAGGGCGAGCTGGCCGCACTGGAGCAGGCCATCCTGTCCGGCGCGGACATCCGCGCAGACGAGACCCTCGGCAAGCATGCTGACTGGGTCGAAGAGCTGAAAACGCGTTACACGTTCACACCGGAAAACACGGCGGACATCCTGCGCCGCGAGGTCGGCGCGGTGTTTGCGCAGGTGCTGGAAGACGCGGGCGTCTTCAAACGAAATGAAGCCGGGCGGGCGGCATTCCGCTGCTTCCTCGGCACTGCAGATCAGGAGGGATCGTTATGAAAATTCTGGTAACCGGCGGCGCGGGCTTCATCGGCAGCCACACCTGCGTCGAGCTGCTTGAGGCGGGCCACGACGTCGTCATTCTGGACGACCTGTCCAATGCGTCCGGTACGGTCATCGACAAGATCGAGACCATCACGGGCAAGCGCCCCGCGTTCTATCAGGCGGATGCGAAGGACCGCGCCGTCCTGCATGAGATCTTCACGGCGCACCGCATCGATGCCGTCGTGCATTTCGCGGGCTTCAAGGCGGTCGGCGAGAGCTGCCATATCCCGCTGGCCTATTACCGCAACAATCTGGATTCCACGCTGGCCCTGCTCGAGGAAATGGCGCAGGCGGGCTGCACGCGCTTTGTGTTCTCGTCCTCCGCGACGGTCTATGGCCCGGACAACGCCATCCCCTATGTCGAGACGATGCCCACCTATGTCGCAACGAACCCCTACGGCTGGACGAAGGTCATGATCGAGCAGATCCTGCGCGACTACTGCACCGCAACGCCGGGCTTCACGGCCGTGCTGCTGCGCTACTTCAACCCCATCGGCGGCCATCCCTCAGGCCTACTCGGCGACGATCCGAACGGCATCCCGAACAATCTCATGCCCTATATCGCCCGCGTGGCGGCCGGTCAGCTGGACAAGCTGACGATCTTCGGCGACGACTATCCCACGCCGGACGGCACCTGCCGCCGCGACTATCTGCATGTCGTCGATCTGGCCAAGGGCCATCTCAAGGCCATCGACTATGCCATGGAGCACACGGGCGCGGAGGCCTTCAATCTGGGCACCGGCCACGCCGTGAGCGTGCTGGAGCTGGTGAACACGTTTATGGAGGCCACGGGCGTGAACGTGCCCTATGTCATCGGCCCGCGCCGCGAGGGCGACCTGCCCCAGATGTGGGCGGACACGCACAAGGCGGAGACCGTCCTCGGTTGGAAGGCCGAGAAGACCGTGGCCGATATGTGCCGCGACAGCTGGAACTTCGTCTGCAGCGTGAAGGAGCAGTAATGTCCGGTCAGGAATCGGAATAACAAAACAGCCGTCTCATTACGAGATGGCTGTTTTTGCTGTCTGCATCTCGTCGATCCCGGCGGCGCAGTCGTGCGGGATCGGCTTCCAGTCCACATGGGAGAACAGCGCGATGACCGTGCTGATGCGGCCGATGACGTCGAACAGCGGGAACGTCACGGCAAACCAGAGCTTCCGGTACCACGGCAGGGCGGGCATGTGCCGCCGCTCCGTCAGAAAGACATAGAGCGCGATGACCGCGTTCCGCAGCCAGCGCTTCCCGAAGCCGGCGGCCCATGCCAGCAGCGCCGCGCCGACCACGCCGAAGCTCTCCTTTGTGAACAGCCACAGTGCAAGGGCGCACAGCAGCCGGGCGGCGTAGGTGAAGATGCTCCACAGCGCGCGGGGGCAGACGAGCAGGAACATGTCGTAGGACATGAAGGCCGTCGGGGCGTCGTGCGACGTGAACACATGCTTCCACAGCGGCCAGCCCGTCTCGGCAAAGGCCTGCAGGTGGCCCTTGGCCCAGCGGATGCGCTGGCGCAGGGCGATGCGCAGGGAGACGGGCTGCTCGTCATAGAACACGGCTGCATCGCAGTAGGAGATGGGATAGCCTGCAGCGACGGCGTCGGCCGTAAAGGCGCGGTCCTCCGTCAGCGAGGTGTAGTGCCAGCCGTTTTTGACCAGCTCAGAGGCGAACAGGAAGCCCGTGCCCTGAATGCGCGTGGCCAGCCCGAACACGGAGCGGGCGCGGTGTTCCATGCGCACGGTGCGCAGCCAGTGCAGGGCATAGGAGGCGGAGATCCAGTTGTCGCCGAAATTTTTGCTGGCGCGGCAGGACGTTACGATGCGCTCGCCTGCGTCAAAGGCCTCATTCATGCGCGAGACATAGTCGCGGTTGAGCAGGTTGTCTGCGTCAAATACAAAATAGCCCTCAAAGGCATCCGTTCCGTAGTCCCGCGCGATGCAGGAGAACAGATATTCCAGCGCGTAGCCCTTTGTGCGGTGGTCCGGGTCGCAGCGCTCATAGCAGACCGCGCCGCCGCTGCGCGCCGCCTGCGCCGTCCCGTCCGTGCAGTTGTCGGCCACGACAAAGACCGTGAGCAGCTCCGACGGGTAGTCCTGCAGGCGGATGCTCTCGAGCAGACGGCCGATGACGGCCTCTTCGTTGCGGGCTGCAATGACGATGGCATAGCGGTGCTGCCGCCGTGCGGGTGCAAAGCGCCGTGTGGCGAACAGACCGACGATGGCGTAGACGGTATAATAGCAGCTCATCGCGCCGAGCAGGGCACCGATGGCGGCAAAAATTTTGGGCAGCAGATGCAGCATAGGCGGCACTTCCTCTTTCGAACTCAAAATGCACGCCTGATTATAGCACAGAAGGTCGAAAAAGGAAATGCTGCCCGGATTAAGATTTTATGAACGTTAGATGTGTTGACGCAGTGCCGCAAGAGCCTTTTTCTCGATGCGGGAGATCTGCACCTGCGAAACGCCGAGAATTTTGGCCGTTTTGTCCTGCGTCAGGCCGTGAAAATAGCGCAGGCGGATGACCATCTGCTCGCGGTCGGTGAGCTGGGCGATCGCCTCGCGCAGCGCAATGCGTTCCAATATTTTCTCCTCCATTTCTCCCTCGGTCAGGACGTCCTCCAGCGCAAAGCCGTCCTCGCCGGAGCGCCGCTGCAGGGACTCCGTCGCGCAGGTGGCTGTCTCGGCTACGGCGATGTCCTCCGGCTGCAGGGCCGTGGCTTCGCTCAGCTCTGCCAGCGTTGGTTCGCGGCCGAGCGTGCCGGTCAGCCGCTGACGCGCGGTGCGGATGAGGGCGGCGCGTTCCTTCAGGCTGCGGCTGACCTTGATGGTGCCGTCGTCCCGCAGAAAGCGGCGGATCTCGCCCGCGATCTTCGGCACGGCATAGGTGGAAAACTGCGTGCCGTAGCTCAGGTCGAACCCGGCCACGGCCTTGAGAAAGCCGAGGCAGCCGAGCTGATACAGGTCGTCCGGGTCGACGCCGCGCCCGAAAAATCGCCGCGCGACGGACCAAACGAGGCCGGAATTCGCCTGAATCAGCGCCTCTCCCGCCTCGCGGTCTCCATCGCGGGCGCGGATGAGCAGCTCCTCCTGATTCATTTTTTTCCACCCCGGCGTACAATCCGGCGCTTCATATGGACGGTCGTACCCTTGCCGGGCACGGAGCTGATGCGGAACTCGGTCATAAAGCTCTCCATGATGGTGATGCCCATGCCGGAGCGCTCCTCTCCACCGGTCGTGAACATGGGACGGCAGGCCTGCTCAAGGTCCGCGATGCCGCAGCCGCGGTCCTTGACCATAATGTCCAGCACATTGTCCGGCAGCAGCCGTGCCCGCAGGATGACCGGCCCGATCGTCTCGGGGTAGGCGTGGACGATGCAGTTCGTCACGGCCTCGGACACGGCCGTCTTGATGTCGCCCAGCTCGTCGAGCGTCGGGTCGAGCTGCGCGGCAAAGCAGGCAATGGCAGAGCGCGCAAAGGCCTCATTGGCCGAGCGGCTGGGAAATTCCAGATTCATGTAGTTTTCGCTCTTCATCGGTTGCATTCCTCCCTGATCTCCGTGATTTTTTCGATGCCCGCCGCGCGCAGCACCTTATAGGGCTGGGGCGGGATGTTCTGCAGCAGCAGGCGGCCCTGCAGCGTGTTCATGCGGCGCAGCGTATGGATGACCACGGCGATCCCGCTGGAATCCATGAATGTCACATCGCGGAAGTCCAGAATGCAGCGAAGGGGAAGGTAGAGATCGATCTTGGCTGACAGCGCCTGCATGATTTCCCGGGCGGCATGGTGGTCGATCTCGCCCCGCAGAGCGATCGTCAGCTGCCTGTCCTGCACATAGCTCGTCAGATTCATTGGTATGGTTCGCCTCCAGCAAAAAAATAACGCACACGGAACCCGTGTGCGTTTAGTATAAAGCACTGCCCGCGCGCCGTTTGTCGAAGCGGATGCGCGGGCGGTAATTTTATCAGGAAACAAACCAGTAGTTGCGTGCCGTGTGTACGGCCTGCAGGGAGTCGTCCCGGTAATTTGGCTCGAGACCCTCGACCAGCAGGTCGACGGTCTCGACCTCTGGCAGGGCGCTCAGCGAAGCGACGATCTCGCGCACGGCCATGCGCTCCTGCTCGGCCGTGCGGCAGCCTTCGAGAAATTCGGCTGTCAGGTCGAGCGTGCATACGCCGCCTGCCAGCTTGAGGGACAGAATTTTCGTGCCCTGCGGGATGGAGTTTTCCAGCCCGTTTTCGCCCTCGAGCGCCAGCAGGGCCTCCAGCACACACTGCACGCTGCTGACGCCCTCAGCGAGCGTGAGCTGCATCGGCACCTGCGCCAGCAGCGGCATCGTGTCGCAGGTCAGGCTGAGCGTGACGTCCAGCGTTCCGTCCAGTGCAGGCACATAGATCATGCGCTCGTCGCGTGCAAGGCCGTTCTCCAGCTCCAGCACATACAGCCGCTCCACGGGTGCGCCCGCGATCCAGAGATCCACGGTCTGAATCTGCGGCAGCTCTGTCAGAGAATTCACAATGGCGTAGACGGCCAGCCGCTCCGTGTTCCAGCTGCGCGGCATTCCCGTCAGGAACTGCGAGGAGAGATCGACGGTGCAAACGCCGTTTTCTACACTGACGCTGCGCAGTGCCGTGCCCTCGGGAATGGCGCTCTCGCTTTCCGGCAGGGCCAGCAGGCGGCGCACGATCTCCGCGGGCCGGTCGGCCGCATTCATGGCGGCGACGGTCTGCGTTTCGCGCACGAGGTAGCGCTGCGCCTCGTCCGGCACATAGAGCACGAGCTCCTCCTCCTGCTCCTCCATGCCGTTGTCACGCAGCAGGATATCCTTGGCGGCCAGCACATCGGCCGCGCCGTCGCCGCTGCACAGAATGCTCACGCGCTGCACGCCGGGCAGCTGCAGGAGCGTCCGGGCAAGGCAGGCGTTGAGAATGGTGCGGTCGAGGCTCCGGCACGGTATGCCGGAAAAGACCAGCTCCGCCGTGCCCTCGGTCAGGCCAATGGACTCCAGCGCCCAGTCTGCGGGCAGGGGAGTGCGCAGCTCCGGCGAGGCGGGCCCCTTCAGGTATTGCAGCACGACGGTACGCAGACCGGCGTCTGGCTCGAGCGGCGCGGCCTCGGCGCGGATCACGCCGTCCTCGCCGCCATAGGCGACCTCGGCGCAGCGGTAGTAGAAGGAAAACGGGGCGTCCGCCTGCTCTGCGGGCGCGGTGGTGCAGGCGCACAGCAGCGCAAGCGGGAGCAGCAAAAGCAGCAGGCGTCTCATGTTTCGTCCTCCTCCAGATCAAAATGCGGGAACCGCACGGTGAAGATCGTGCCGCCGCCCGGCCGGGCCTGCACAGTGATGGTGCCGTAGCTGCGCTCGACCATGTCGTGCACGATGGAAAGGCCCAGCCCGGCGCCGCCCGCGGCGCGGGAGCGTGCCTTGTCCACGCGGTAAAAACGCTCGAAAATATGCTCCATGGACTCCGGCGGGATGCCTGCACCGCTGTCCTCGACGCGCAGCTCCACCTGATCGCCCGCCCGGCGGACGGACACGCCGACCCAGCCGTCCTGCCGGTTGTATTTGATAGCGTTTTCCGTTAGATTGAATACGATCTGATACAGATCGTCCTCCACAGTCATGACGCTGCAGTCCGGCTCGAACGTTGTGTCGATGCCGATGCCGCGCAGCCGCGCCAGCGGCAGCAGCATGCGCACGACCTTGCGCACGACGGGCGCGGCATCGAGGATCTCGCGCTCCTCTTCCACGCTGCTGTCGAGCTTCGTGAGCGTCAGAAGCTTCTGCGTCAGGCGGCCGAGACGGTCTGCCTCGCGGCCGATGTCGCCGATGAACTCGCGCTGCGTCTCGGGGTCCATCTCGTTTTGCAGGATGGAGTCAGACAGCAGCTTGATGGAGGCCAGCGGCGTTTTCAGCTCGTGGGACGCGTCGGAGACGAACTGCCGCCGCCGCGCCTCGGAGCTTTCCAGCCTTGCGGCCAGCTCGTTGAAGGCCCGGCTCAGGCGCTCGACCTCGTCGTGCCCGCGGACGGGCGGCTGCTGGGAATAGTCGCCCTCGCGCATGCGGCCGACCTGATTCAGAATGGCGCGCATGCGCCGCGAGAATGCGGCCGAGAAGAACAGGGAGAACAGCACGACGCCGCCCTCCAGCGCAAACGAAATGCGCAGAATGTTGCGCTCCAGCGCGGCGATCAGCTCGCCCTGATCCGTGTCGTACGACATGAGATACACGGCCCCCAGCGTTTTGCCGCCGCGTATGAGCGGAACGGCGGCGTGGCTTTCTACGGCGCCGTCGGCATAGCGGGCGAAAAAGACGTCGCTGCCCTCCAGCGCCGTGACAAGCTCCGGAAACAGCAGCGTCTTTCCCTCGGCATTGCCAGTGGTCAGAGAATCGTATACGGCAACGCCCGCAGCGTCGGTCACGACGGTGCGGGTGGTGTGAAGCTCCTCCATGGAATTTACGGCCTGGGCGGCCCGGCCTGCGGAAAGCTCGTCGAGCTGCAGCAGGGCATTGCTCAGGAGCTGTGCTTTGCTCTCGAGCGAATCGGCCTGCGCGTGGAACGTCATGCTGCGGATGGTCGTCGAGGCATAGAGATTCAGCAGGAACAGGGCGGCCGCCGTGATGAGGATGTAGGCGGCGGCATAGCGGAGCTGTGAGCTGGCAGGCAGAAAGCTGCGGCGTTTACGCTTTGAAATAGTACCCAACTCCCCACTTTGTCATGATGTATTCCGGTTCGGCCGGAACGGTCTCCAGTTTTTCACGGATGCGGCGGATGTGGACGTCCACCGTGCGGATATCGCTGCGGTACTCATAGCTCCAGATGAGGTCAAGCAGATTTTCGCGGGAGTAGACGCGGTTCGGGTTGCGGATGAGCAGCTCGACAAGGTCAAACTCGCGGGCCGTCAGCTCGACGGGCTTGCCGTCCTTATAGACGTTGCGCTCCTGCGTGTCGACAGTCAGGCTGCCTGCCGTGATACGGTTGTTCTGGTTCTCCAGCCCGCCGCTGCGGCGCAGCAGGGCGCGGATGCGCGCCTTCAGCTCCAGAATGTTGAAGGGCTTTGTCAGATAATCGTCCGCGCCGTGCTCAAAGCCAAGCAGCTTGTCCATGTCCTCTGTGCGGGCAGTGAGCATGATAATGGGAACGTCCGAAAATTCCCGGATGGTGCGGCAGGCGGTCAGCCCGTCGACCTCCGGCATCATGACGTCCAGCACGATGAGCCGGATGTCCGGATCGCGCGCCAGCTCGATGGCCTCACGGCCGTTGCTGCCGGTGACGACCTGATAGCCGTCGTTCTGCAGGTTGAAGCGAATGCCCTTGACCAGCAGTTCTTCATCATCTACGACCAGAATTTTCATGGTTCTACCTCCACCGTGACCAGTTCCCGGAGCTTTTCCAGCTTGCCCTCGCCGATGCCCTCGACCGCGATGAGCTCCTCCACGCTGCGGAAGGGGCCGTGCGCCTCGCGGTAGTCCACGATGCGCTGTGCCAGCACCTCGCCGATGCCGGGAAGCGTCGTCAGCTCCTGCACCGTGGCGCGGTTGAGATTGAGCGGACCCGGCTCCGTGGGCGGCTGCGTTGCGGCCTCTGTCGGTTTCCCTGTCGGGGAGGAAGCCGCCGGGACGGACGGCAGGGCAGACTCCGTCTGTGCGGGGACGGTGCGCGCCGTGCGCACCGTAACGCCGTCCGTATGCTGTGTCCAGCGCGCCACGCCAAAGCCCAGACAGAAGGCAAGAAAGGCGGCCGCCAGGGTGATGACCCAGTTCCAACGCGGTTTCTGCTCCATTTTCGCTCTGCTCCGTTGACATAATCCGGATTTTTGTTATAATGTGTCTGTCGGACCGGCACGCGGTGTCCCACGCGGCCTGTCCATCCTCATTATATCACACAGTTCCGCCCTGCGGCAATGCCGCCGCGGCGTTTTTGGAGGAGAATATGAAAAAAAGACTTTTGTCCGGGCTGACCCTGCTGGCCCTGCTGCTGCAGTGCCTGCTGCTTCCGGCCTTTGCGGAGCCGACGGACGCACCGGCCGATCCTACGGAGCCGTCCGCCTCGGAGACCGCGGCCGATCCCACGAATGCGCCGGCGGATACGACGGAGCCGAGCGCGGCAGACGCCACCGAGCCGGAGACCGCTGCGCCTGCCGAAAACGGCAGGACTCCCGCCGCCGTGACGGATGAGACGCCGCCCGCGCTGAACGATTTCGGCCAGTATCTCGACACCACGGTGCAGGCCAGGGCGGCGGCGCTCGTGGAGCTGAACAGCGATACGCTCGTCTATGGCATGAATCTGGACGAAAAGGTCTATCCCGCCAGCCTGACGAAGATCATGACGTGTATGCTGGCACTGGAGCACGGCAATCTCGACGACATCGTGACGGTCAGCCATGAGGCTCTGCAGGATCTGAATGCAGCGGGCAGCTCCGCCGGCCTGCTCGAGGGCGAGCAGCTGTCTCTGCGCGAGCTGCTGTACTGCGTGATGATCTCGTCGGCAAACGAGGCCTGCAACGTCGTGGCGGAGTACATCGCGGGGGATATCCCATCTTTCGTGGCGCTCATGAACGCGCAGGCGGCGGCCCTCGGCATGACAGGCACGCATTTTGCCAATGCCCACGGCCTGCATGACGAAAATCACTACACCACCGTGCGCGACCTTGTTACGCTGGCGCGCTGGGCCTGGCAGAGTGAGCAGTTTCAGGAATTCTCCACGCAGACATCCCACACGGTGCCTGCGACGAACAAGTCCGAGGAGCGTGTGCTCCGCACGACGAACTATCTGACGAGCGGTCAGACCGTCGGAAAGTATTACTACGACAAGGCGCGCGGCATCAAGACCGGCTTCACGACGCCTGCGGGCGGCTGCCTCATCTCCACGGCGGAGAGCGGTTCGCTGCATTTCCTCAGCGTCGTCTGCGGCTGCGAGACGCTGCAGAACGACGACGGCACGGAGACGGACCAGCGCTTTACGGAGACGAAGCGGCTGTTCGAATACGGCTTCAATCATTTGAACAGTGTGCAGGTGCTGGCGGACACGGCCCTTGTGGACATGCCGCAGGTGCTGTATGCCGAGGGGCGCGACAGCGTTGTCGTACGCGCGAAGGACAACATCTCCGTTCTGCTGCCGGACAGCTGCGATACCTCCGGCATCACGCTGACCGTGCAGTATGATTCCGAAGCGCCGCTCGAGGCGCCGCTTGAGGCCGAGACGAAGGTCGGTACCGTCAGTGCCGTGCTGGACGGCAAGGTGCTGGCGACCTGCGACCTCGTGACGCTGACGGCCGTGATGCGCTCCACGCCGAAATACGTCGCCAAGCAGACCGAAAGCGTGCTGGCGAAGATCTGGAAGGGCATGTGGCGGCTGTGGTTCGTGACCGTACCGGTGCTGCTGGCGCTGGTGTTCTGGCTCATCGTTGCCATCCTGCGCTCCGTCAATCGCCGCCGCGCGAAGAAGCGCGCCATGCGCGCGCGCCGTCCGGGAGCCCGTCAGGGCAGGGAGGACCGCCGTGGATGAGCTCAATGTCCTGCGCATGTCCTGCGAGGGCTGCACGGGCTGCGGCCTAGCCGCCACGCGCCACAGCGTCGTGTTCGGCGTCGGACCATGCCCCTCGCCCGTCGTCTTCATCGGGGAAGGCCCCGGCCAGCAGGAGGACCTGCGCGGCGAGCCATTCGTCGGCCCGGCCGGGCAGCTGCTCGACGACATGCTGTCTATCATCGACCTCGGGCGGCACAACTGCTATATCTGCAATATCGTCAAATGCCGCCCGCCCGGAAACCGCGATCCGCAGCCGCAGGAGCAGGACGCCTGCTTCGGCTGGCTCGAGCGGCAGCTCCGGCTGCTGCAGCCGAGCATCATCGTCTGCCTCGGACGCATCGCGGCCATGCGGCTCATCCGGCCGGATTTCCGCATCACGCGGGAGCATGGCCAGTGGTTCGAGCGGAACGGCGTGCGCTATCTTGCCATGTACCATCCCTCGGCTCTGCTGCGGGATCCGGCGCGCCGCCCGGAGACATACACGGACCTGCTGACGCTGCGCGAGGCCGTGCGGACGCTCGGCCCGTTGCCAAATGCCTGAATCTGCACCGCCCTGCCGGATTTTTTTTCGCGGCGGGGCGCTCTTTTTTGCAGAAAACGGTTGTAATTTTTGTAATAATTTGTTACCATAAGGAAAAACAAAAGGAGCAGCCCATGAAACTGATCTCGTGGAACGTCAACGGCATCCGCGCCTGCCTGCAGAAGGGCTTTGAGGACGCCTTCCGGACGCTGAACGCCGATTTCTTCTGCCTGCAGGAGACGAAGGCACAGCCGCATCAGGCCGAGCTGGACCTGCCGGGCTACCGGCAGTACTGGTACTCCGCCGAGAAGAAGGGCTACTCCGGCACGGCGATCTTTGCCCGGTACGAGCCGCTCGCCGTGACCTACGGCGTCGGCGTGGAGGAGCTGGACCACGAGGGGCGGCTCATCACGCTGGAATATCCGAACTGCTTTATCGCAACGTGCTACACGCCCAACGCGCAGGACGGATTAAAGCGCCTTGACCACCGCATGGCCTGGGACGATGCGTTCCGCGCCTATCTCGTCTCGCTCGACCGGCAGAAGCCGGTGATCGTCTGCGGCGACCTGAATGTGGCGCATCAGGAGATCGATCTGAAGAACCCCGGCCCGAACCGCGGCAACGCGGGCTTCTCGGACGAGGAGCGCGGCAAGTTCACCGAGCTGCTGCAGGCCGGGTTCACGGATACGTTCCGCTACCGCAATCCCGACCTCGCGGGCGCGTATTCGTGGTGGAGCTACCGCTTCCATGCGCGGGAGAAGAACGCGGGCTGGCGCATCGACTATTTTCTTGTGTCCGACTGCCTGCGCGAGTCCGTTGCGGCCGCGCCCATTTATCAGGAAATTTACGGCTCCGACCACTGTCCGGTCGGCCTGGAGCTGGATATGGAGGTATCTGCATGAAAAAGCAACGCATCATTCGCTGGCTCAGCGCGCTTCTGTGCTTGTGCCTGCTGGCAGGGTTTGCCCCTGCAGCCATGGCCTATTCGAATGTCAGTGACTGGGCAAAGTCCGAGGTCGCGGAGATGGAGGCGCTCGGCCTGCTGCCGGACTGCCTGCTGAACGCCGACCTTTCCGCCAATATCACGCGCGGCGAGATGTGCAAAATGGCCGTCGAGGTCTATGAGAACCTGATGAACGTGGAGGCATCCTGCGCCAGTGGGGCCAGGTATTTCACGGACACGCAGGAGATGGAGATCAACTTCGCCTTTGAGCAGGGCATCATCAACGGCTACGAGGACCAGACGTTCCGCCCGAATGAGCCGCTGAGCCGTCAGGACTTCTTCAAGATCACCTATAACCTGATGACGCGCGCGCTGTTCTGGAAGGACGAGAGCGTCGAGCCGTCCGACCTTTCCCAGTTTACGGACGCAGCCTCCGTCAGCGACTATGCGCTCGAGCCGACGCAGTATATGGTCGCGCTCGGCGTGGTGCGCGGCACCGGCACGGCCCTTGAGCCGAAGGGCACGACGGAGCGGCAGGCGGCCATCGCCATGTTCCGCCGCGCGTATTACATTGTCAGCGAGTGGCTGCGCAAAAATGATGATATGCCGGTCGATCCGGACCCGGATGACGACGGCGGCTACAGCGGCATCCCGGCGTGGGCCGTTGCGGAGTTCTCTGAGGTCGTGAAGCTCGGCATCATCCCGTCGAGCCTCGACAATGCAGACCTGAGCAAGCCCATCTCCCGCGCGCAGATGTGCTCCATTGCCATGCTGGCCTATAACGGCCTGATGGGCACGGAATACACGCCGTCCGGCACGGCGCACTTCACGGATACGAACGATCCGGACGTGAACGCGGCCTATGAGCTCAAGATCGTGCAGGGCTACGGTGACGGCCGCTTCGGCCCGAACGATACGCTGACGCGCGAGCAGTTCTTCAAGATCTCGTGCAACTTCATGCAGACCGTCGGCTATCCGACGGAGCAGAATCCGCGCGTGAACCGCTATTCCCTCAGCGAATTCTCCGACCTGAAGCAGCTTGCCGACTGGGCGAAAACGCCGACGCGCCTGCTGTGCTACATCGGCGCGGTCAAGGGCAGCGACGGCAAGCTCCTGCCGCAGTCGTCCACCAGCAGTCTGGAGGCGCTTGTGATCTTCCTGCGCTGCTATAAGTTCACCACATCGTGGGACGGCACGATCGAGCAGCCCTCGCTGGCGGACGATCTGGTGGCCTACGCGCTGACGTTCGAGGGCTATGACTATGTCTACGGCGGCACGACGCCGGCAGGCTTCGACTGCTCCGGCTTCGTGCAGTATGTCTACCGCCACTTCGGCTTCAACATCACGCGCACGGCGACGTCGCAGTATTATAACGACGGCGAGCATGTCAGCCGCAGCGAGCTGATGCCGGGCGACCTCGTGTTCTTCGGCTCCGGCGGTGAGATCACGCATGTCGGCATTTACATCGGCGGCGGACGTTTCATCCACGCGGCCAATCCGCGCAAGGGCGTCATCATCAGCTCCCTGAGCGAGAGCTATTACAACGCCCGCTACTTCGGCGCGAACCGCATCATTTTTGAATGAACCATACGATCAAACATATAAAGCAGGCGTGTCATGTTTGGCACGCCTGCTTTTTACGGTGGCATAATAGCATGGGAAAGATCGTATTGTGCGAAACTGCACAGATAATGATTGTTATATTGCGTAATTTTGGAGAAAATATTTTCATCTGTACCTCTTGACAAAATTCAAAATGGTGGTATCATGGGGTCAAAAGAGGTTAGCACTCTACAGACGAGAGTGCTAAAGAGGCTCCGGCGAATGCGTCGGATGCTTCTTGAAACCCCTCGGCGGAATTCGCCGCCGGAGAGGAGAATGAGGTTATGAACACGAATCAGTATACGCAGAAAACACTGGAGGCCCTGCAGAGTGCGCAGACGATCGCAGCGGCGCATCAGAATCAGCAGATCGAGCAGGCCCACCTGCTTCTGGCTCTGCTGCAGCAGGACGGCGGGCTCATCCCGCAGCTGCTGAAGAAAATGGGCGTGAGTGTCGAGAGTCTGACGGCTGCGGCGCAGGCGGCTGTGGAAAAGCTGCCGGGCGTCAGCGGTTCCGGCCGGGATGCCGACAAATTCTATATTTCCCGCGGCATGGACAGCCTGATGGCTGAGGCCGAGCGCACGGCGCAGGGCATGCGGGACGAATACGTCTCCGTGGAGCACCTGTTCCTTGCCATGCTCGACACGGCCGACGAGACCGTCGCGCCGCTGTTTGCGGACTATCGCATCCGCAAGGAGGACTGCCTGAAGACCCTGCAGGCCATCCGCGGCAGCAGCCGCGTGACGACGGACAGCCCGGAGGACACCTATGAGGCGCTGCAGAAATACGGCACCGATCTGGTGAAGAACGCCCGCGAAAAGAAGACGGACCCGGTCATCGGCCGTGACGACGAGATCCGAAACGTCATCCGCATCCTGTCGCGCAAGTCGAAGAACAACCCCGTGCTCATCGGCGAGCCGGGCGTCGGCAAGACGGCCATTGCCGAAGGACTGGCGCAGCGGATCGTCCGCGGCGACGTGCCGAAGTCCCTGCAGGACAAGACGATCTTCTCGCTGGACATGGGCGCGCTCATCGCGGGCGCAAAGTACCGCGGCGAATTTGAAGAGCGCCTGAAGGCCGTCCTGAACGAAGTGAAGAACTCCGAGGGGCGCATCATCCTGTTCATCGATGAGCTGCATACCATCGTCGGCGCAGGCAAGACCGAGGGCAGCATGGACGCGGGCAACCTGCTCAAGCCGATGCTGGCGCGCGGCGAGCTGCATTGCATCGGCG
>ERZ773235.1434-NODE-1434-length-24261-cov-5.164629_pt1 | contig 24261 bp, 43 predicted proteins | sample MGYA00580522_ERZ773235 | MGnify/ENA primary metagenome ERZ773235 (study PRJEB29015, sample SAMEA2737797) | human gut metagenome | biome: human gut; feature: human-associated habitat; material: faeces | place: China | collected 2012 ...
ATCTATTTTTATGTTATTTTTCTTTTTCATATTTTTAGAAAATTATTATAATTATAAATTTAATAAAGAAATTATAAATAATATAAATAATAGATATATTAAAATAAATGTATCTAATATAAAAGATAAAGACAATTTTATAAATAATCTTAATAATAATAAAAATATAAGTTTGCTTTATTATGAATATCCCTTGATAAAGTTTAATAAATATACTTTATCATATATAAATGATGATAATTTAGATGTTTTAAATACTAAGATAAGCTTACTTAAAAATAATGAAATAATAGTGTCAAATACTTTAGCAAATATATATAAAATTAATAGTAATTTTGAATTTGTTTTTAATAATAAAACTTATACTTTTTTAATAAAAGGATATTATGATGATTTAGATAATACAAAAATTTATTCATCTTTTGATACTATATCAAATATACTTTTAGATAATAATTTAAATGTAAGTGATAATATTTTAATATGTTTATTAAATGATTATGAAAGTAGTATAAAACTTATAGATGATTTGAATAGTAAGGATATACCAGCATATTTTGCTGATTATACGGGCATTCAAAATATTAATACATATAGTAAAATAATAAGTATAATGAAAATATTAATAAAGGCAATAATAGTTATTTTCTTTATAATTTTATACTTGATTATTAATAGTATTATTGATAACGATAAAAATGATATTGGTTATATGCTTATATGTGGATATAATAAAAAGGACATATTTACTTTCTTATCTTTAAAAAGTTTAATAATTTTATTAAGCTATTATATTTTTATATTTATAATATTTATATTGTTACTTATTACTTCATTTATGTTATTTAATAAAAATCTTTTTTCTATACTGCCAATTATTATAACTAAATCATTTTATGCTTTAATTATTGTTATTATATTTGATATTATTAATGTTTTAATACTTGAAAATAAATCATTAAAAAAATCAATTATTAGTTTTATAAAAAAACAAGAAATGTAAAATCTCTTGTTTATTTTTATTTGGTTACCCAGATAGGCACATATATATTGATAAAATACTCAATTTATTGCTAATATATATGTATATTTTGTATATTTTATATATTTTACATAAACTTTGGGGTAAAAATGGGGTAAAAAAAAATAGCACTTTTTTATATGTATTTATCAGTACTATTTGCAATTTCTTTTTTTAACTCTGTTGAAAGATGACCATATTTATTTACAGTAGTGGAGTAATTGCTATGCCCAATTCTACTACTTATCTGATACAATTCTCTTCCTTCATACATCATAGTCGCTACATAGGTATGTCTTAAGTCATATAATCTAATTTTTGTTACTTTACATAAATCACAAAATCGATGAAATTGTTTTCTTAAAAATGTATCTGAATAAGGTGCATTAGTAGAATAATTGTAAAATATTAATGAGTCTTTTTCAACTTTATAATGCATTGCTTTTATTAAGAAATTTCTATATATATGTATTTGATTAATTAGTTTATCGGTAATCAATATTTCTCTTTGAGAGTGATAATTTTTGGTATTCGATAAGAAATTATTGTTGCTTTTGTCATAATTAATTGAGTGTGAAATTATTATGCTTTTCTTTTCTTCATTAATCGAGGAAAATCTCAATGCTCTTGTTTCACCAATTCTATCACCGAGTGAGAAACAAATCATAACAAGAGTTTTGATCATAAGAGCTTGCTTTTTGAAGATAATATCAGGACTATTATTTATCAAAATATCAATCTGATAAAAAAATTTTTTAACCTCTTCAATAGTCCAATATTTCATTTCTGAATTTGTAACTTTGTATGTTTTTATTTTAGCAATTTCATTGGTAATGATAATATTTTCTTCTATACACCAATTTAGGAATGCTTTTATTATTTTAATTATGTCATTTTTTTGTTTATCAGAACAATTACATTTTTCAATGAATTTTGCCCAGTATTCTTTGGTAAGTTTATTTACTGAAATCTTAATTTTGCTTTTTATATATTTGTTGTATATTTTTTCTTTTTTAGCAATTGTATTATAAGCCTGTTTTTTTACATACTTACAATTTTCAATATATTTTTCCCATAAATCATCGAATGTTTCCTTATGTTTGATTTCAATTTTCTTTTTTTGAATTAAAATTTGATTATCTCTTATCTTTCTAGCTGTGTCAGAATCGTATATTTTATTTCCTCGTTCATCTTTAGAAATACTTGTTTGCACACTACCGTGAAATCTAATTATATAATTTTTATTAACTTTATGTCTGAATATATTTTCCCATCTGGTTTTTTCATATATTTTTGTATTCATTTTTATTATACCTCCTGATATTTTCTTTGATTTTTTCAATATCTATGGTATAATGTAATAGAAAGATCCAGAACATTATATCATTGATATTTTGTTTTTAGTCTTAGCCGACTTTGTGATTTTTCAATTTGACTTCGTGTTACCGCACGAGGTCTTTTTAATTTGATTTAATTTTATTAATCAAGTATTTTATTGGAATATATATTACATATTTAAATAATAGGTAATACATCCATAATATAAATTTAACAAACATTATAAATAATCCATCTTTTTTCGTTGGCATTAAACTAAAAGTGGTTTTATTATATACTTTATTGTAAATTGCTTTTTGGGGATTATTTACATATCCCATACCTTTTGTTTGATATAAGGGATTAACTGTTTTCTTTAAATTTCTTTTGATTTTTCCAGTTGTTCGTGATTTGACACTTTTTTCAATATTTGGCTTTCTAATTCCAATTTTCATTTTCATCCCACCTTCCCATAAATTATATTAATTTTCATTTTTTTCCTTCTTTATCAATTAAATTTAAAAAGTCCTTTAACATTTTCTTCTTTTCATCAGAGAGATTTGAAATTTGTTCCAATAATTCATTATCATTATTTAAATGATTTACTTGCGGAAAAAAGTAATTAATTGAAACTCCAAAATACTCTGCAAGTTGATAAAGAAAATCTTGCTTAAATTGTCGCATATTATTTTCGTATCTTGCAATTTGTTGTTGAGTAATATTGAGTTCTTCTGCTAATTTTTCTTGTGTTAAATTTTTTTGCACTCGTAATTCTTTTAATTTTCTTGCGGCGTATTTATTTATATCCATAATGCCTCCTCAAACAATATGATAACACTTTTTACTCCAAAATGGAAGAAAAAGTAACAAATATTACAAATAAGTGTTGACAATACTCCATAATGGAGTTATCATTAAATTGTACGGAGGTGACAAAATGCAGATAAAATTAATTGGATTAAGAAAAGAATTAAAAATAAGTCAGAAAGAAATGGCTATATTATTAGGCATTTCACAGAAAACTTATTGTCAAAAAGAAAATGGTAAAACAGAGTTTCTATTAAGTGAAATGTTTATAATATCAAAATACTTTAAGTTACCTGTTGAACGTATTTTTTTACCTAGAAATACACCAAAATGGAGTTAAAAAGTCGGCTAAGACCAAAAACAAAAACTAAAAACAAAAAATGATATAAGGAGGATCTATTTATTATGGAAAAAAAACAATTTTATACTGTCAAAGATTTAGTGGAAATGACTGGCTATGCAAGTTCAAAATGTTATAGATTAATTGATAATCTTAATAAAAAACTTAAAGAGCAATATCCAGATTTAGTTATCTTTAAAGGAAGAATATTAAAGAGTGTTTGGGATAAACAATTTGAAATGAATGAGGATGGTGATAAAAATGAAATTAAATTTTAAAAGGACATTCATTTTTATAGGAACTTTAATATTACTTGTATCTGTTATTTCTCAATGGTTTATAGTAACATTTACAGTTGCATCATTTACAGTATTTGGAATTATTATTAATTTAATTGAAATGACTATGTGTGCTTATGGATTAGAATTTATATTTAATTACATAAAATAAACAATTTCAGGGGTGATTTTGGTTGTTTAGAAAGGAAAGATAAATTTGAATACAAAAGATAGTATAATATTTTACATTTCGCATTTTAATATAATTAAAGATGATTTAACCGATGAACAATTAGGTAAATTATTTAGAACTATTTTTAAAAATGTTGAAACAAGCAAAAACAACCTAAAACAAGCAAAACAAACAAAAACAAGCAAAACAACCAATGAAGATTTAGAAACAATTAAAAACAACCTAAAACAACCTAATAATTTTGAATTAGATGATAAAACTATTATGGCTTACAAATTTATAATAAATCAAATTATTACCGATGATGAAAAATATATGCAAACTGTTGAAAAACGCCGTATTTCCGGACAAAAAGGTGGTGCACCAATTGGAAATTCAAACGCAACAAAAACAAGCAAAACAAACAAAACAAGCAAAAACAAGCAAAACAACCTTAATGATAATGAAAATGATAATGATAATAATATTAATATTTTTATTCTTTCTTTAGAAAAAGAAATAAAGAAAAAGATATCTGATGATGAAAAGTCAAATATTAAATTATGGTTTGAAACTTTTGATGGAGAAGTTATTAAGGCTGCTTTTAATATTGCAAAAAGAAATAACAAGATGTCAATTGGTTATATTGATGGAATTTTAAATAATTGGAAAACTCAAGGAAAAACAAAATCTAGTGATTTTAAGACAGATATAATTAATACAGTTAATAATCAAATTGATAATATTTCTAAAGCTGGACTCACCGAAGAACAAAAGCAGTTAATGAATTATGACTGGTTGGGTGATACTGATGGTTAATTTAAAAGAATTTTTTGATTACAAAACTAGATATAAAAAGTTATCTAAAAAATATAACACAGTTTTGCTTAAATACGAGGCATTAAAAGAAAATGTATCTGATAAATGCTTTGATGTTATTTATGAACAAATTAGCGATTTATCACTTGTTAAGCCTTTGAAAGAAGAAAATAAGAGATTAAGAATAAAAAATAAAAATTACAAAGAAGAGATTAAACGATATGAATCCAGGTTTAACAAAAAGAAGAAAAAATTGAGGTGAAAATGTCAAGAAGAATTAAATATTTTGGGGGTCAGCAAGAAACATTACCAATAAAATCCGAAAAACAATTAAAGTCAGTTATGTTGTATTTGCTTCAGAAAAAAGAACATGCAAAATCCAAAATAAAAGAATATATTGCATATCGAAATTATATGTTATTTCTAATTGGTCTTAATACTGCATTTAGAGCAGAGGATTTATTACAACTGCGTGTTAAAGATGTTTTTAAGGGTTTTGTCTCAATAAAAGAAAATAAAACTGGAAAAGTGCAAAACTTTAGAATGAATAAAGAATTGCATAAGCAAATACTTGAATACATTGAATATTATAATCTTCAGCAAAATGATTACCTATTTATGGGGCAAAAGAAAAATGATACTTATAAAGGCAAATCTTGGAAAATAATTTATCCAATTACACGCCAAAACGCCAGATTAATTTTTAAAGATGTTGCAAAGGCTGTAGGAATTGATTTTAAATTTGGATTACACAGTTTAAGAAAAACATTTGGTTATATGTACATTAAACACGGAGGTAATGTTGTAACACTTATGAAAATGTATAATCACGATTCACCAAGTATTACACTTCTATACATTATGTGGGGTAAAGAAGATGCTGAATCAGATCGTACTGCTACATTTATCGGGGGGATAAAATAAAAAATTATCAAAAAGGAGGAATGTAGAAATGAGTAATTTTTTAAACAAAGTTGGTTTATATACAAAAAAAGACTTGCAAAATGAAGTTTATATCGCAACAAATGATTTAGAAGATTTTTATGAACAATCATTAAAAATCATTAAAGATGAATTTAGCAAAAAAACTAATGAAAAAGATAAAGAAATTAATTCTTTGAAAGAACAACTTTCAAAATCTAATATTGATAATAGAAATCTTAATTCAAAAGTAAATAATTTGCTTAAAGGTACATCAGAATTGCAAGAAGTTAATATTGCATTAGCTGAAAAAAATGATGAATTAAATACTGAAAAAATGAACCTTCTAACGGAATTAGATGGTGTTTCGAATAAAGTTAAATTATATCAAAGCAAATTTGGTGCTGAAAGAAAAGAAGTCAATAAATATAAAAATTTATCAAGACATTTGCTATCAATTATTTTGGGCGAAAAAAGAACAATTGACTCTGATTCCAAAGCATTTTTTCAAAAAAAATACAAAGAATTAAAAAAAGAACTTGATATAATTAAAAAATAGTTTTAAAGACCTTGAATGAAATCTAAAAACCACATTTACATCCTTTCTAAAAACGATATTTTCTCATACCTCGAATACAAGCAAGAGGTTAGTGGTATTAATGCTTGTATTCAAAATAATAATAGTTGAATTTTAAATAATGGAGGAATAATGTTTAACGATATTAAAAAAGTAATTAAAGACATCAAAACTGATATTTATGATGTTAATGTAATATTCAATGAATTTCAAGACACACTCGGAAAAGAGTGCTTTAGAGTTGAAATTTATGATAAAAAATTAAGAGAAGTAATTCTTACTGAGGTTGTTTCAGAAATCTACAAAGATAGTATTTTACTAAAAATTTATAAGAAAATATTACTTGTATATAAGAGGTATCTAAATGAGTAAAGAGGTTAAAGTTGGTGCTAATATTGTAATATTTTGCTTAATAATTTTAACTATATTTGTAACTATAAATGTTATCAGAGATAATCAAATAGATTATACAGAATATGACAATTGCTTAAAAACTGAAAACTATGAATATTGTCAAGAAATATATTTTAATAAGTAGGTTTGTATGCTAAAGATTAGTGATGATATAGAATTTGAAAAATTAAAAAAGTGGGGTTTTAAAATAAATAAGAGTACATTACCGCCTTGCATATACATTGATGATGATATATGCCAAATGTATTTTGATTTAGATACAAAAAGGCTTGCATTTATTAATTATGGTTATGATCTATTTTATGATCTAATAATTTGTGGAATTATAGTTAAGGAGGCTAAAAATGAACAAAACAGTTGAAGAAGCATTAAATGAACTAATAGATGAATTAACATTTTAAAGGAGAAATAGTTATGAAAGTAATAATAACAAAAGCAAGTGATTGGGATTATAAAGAAGTCAAAGAAATAAACACTCTCGAAGAATTATTAAAAATTTATCCTTCATTGATTATTGATAGTGACAAAACTACTATTGATATTCACAAAGAAAAAGATGAAAAAATAGATTGTATTGTAAAAATTTATGATGCTTGTGTTGAATAAGGAGGATTAAAATATGAAAAGTGCTAGAGAGTTATTTGGAGAACTAGGATATAAATTAGATAAACAAGAAGATTATTTAATATATTGGAAACTTGCTAAAAAGCAACGAGTAAATTTTTATCGTACACAAAATGAAATACAAATAGAATTTAATTTAACCTATAAAACAATAGAGAAAAGAGAATTGTTTCATACCGATGAAGATAGCACAATAATTACTCTAAGAGAATTACAAGCCATAATCCAACAAATAAATGAATTAGGATGGAATAATGCTAACATTACCGATTAAGAAAAAATGGTTTGATATGATTTTATCAGGTGAAAAGAAAGAAGAATACAGGGAAATTAAACCTTATTATAATTCTCGTTTAGGTGTTAGATTAATAATACAAGAATTGATTAATGGTTCTAACGCCAAATTTATATCAAATATTATGTTTAGAAATGGATATGGTAAAGATAGACCTACTATTTTATGTGAATGTGAAATTAGTAAAGGATATGGTAAACCAGATTTAGGTGCAGAACCCGATAAAAAATATTATGTATTAAAAATATTGAGTGTTAAGGAGGTTAAAAATGAACAAAACAGTTGAAGATGCATTAAATGAACTGATTGAGTTTTATTCAATCACAGATATTAATGATTTACAGTATTTAAAAAAAATATTTGTTAGAAATTTGAAAGATGTACGAAGAAGATGGATTAAATATGATAAGCCTATTAGGGAAGATTATTTAAAACAAAATAGGCAGATAATAAAAGCAATAGAACTATTAAAAAAATCAATTGAATATTGTGAAAACGATAGTCAATGTGCTTATGATGTATGTAATATCGCAATAAATAGAGAAAAAGAGATTTTAAATATACTGATGGGAAGTGATAGCAATGTTGAAGATTAAAGATTTTGTAGATTTAAAAGAATTAGAAAAGTTTGGTTTTAAAATTAAGGGTAGAATGATTTGGAAACCTAAAAAAGGTACTTGGGAAGTTATTGAATTAAGAGTAGATCCAAATTCTAGATTAATTGTGTCTACTGGAATTAGTGATTTGTTTTATACTAAAGAAGATACTTTATTTGATTTAATAAAAGCCGATTTAGTAGAGAAAGTAAATAATGATGAAGATTAAAGATAATGTAGATTTAAAAATATTAAAAAATTATCCTTTTGAATGTTCTGATAGCGGTAGTATTTTTTGGAGCAGCAAGAACTGTTCTACATACATTCGTATTTGGTTTCATTCGAGAGAAATCTCTTGTAATGATAAGAATAATAGAATTTTAAAAATGCTTAAAAAAGATGGGCTGGTGGAGGACTAATGAAAATAGAATTTGAATGTACTTATGAAGAAATTCATAAAATATTTGGCAAAATAAATGACCAAATAGAAGAATTTAGAAAATTGTATGGAAAAAAACCAATGTTTATAATTTTATCAAATAATTTAGCATTAGCATTCAGAGAAGTGTATGGATTAACAAACAAGTTTGAAGCAATTAAGCTAAATGATGAGTATTTGGAAATAAATAGAGTATTTGGCTTTGCTTGTTTTACTAGCCCAGTATTAAGCAGATTAGATTTTGAAATTAGATAGAAAGGAAAATAAATGACTGATAAAGAACTAAATATCCACAATTTGGCTAGAAAAATAGCAAAGTTAAATGAAGTATTAGAAGCATGTAAATATGCTAATAAGTGTGATGAACTTGATGACTGTTCTAGGGAAGAATATGAAGATATGACAAATGCAAATGAAAGTTTAAATGTTGAAAATTATGATTTAAAAGAAGAAAACCAGGAATTAAAGAAACAACTTGAAGATAAAGAAGATTACATAAATAAATTACAAGCAACTAAAGATAAATTAGATAAATGGGATTATGAAAACACAATGCAACAAAAGGAGTTTATAAATTATTTAGAAGATTTAATAAAAAAACATGAAGCAGCTGTTGAAGCATCAAAATTATTAATAGTTTTTTATAAAGAAATTTTACAAAAATACAAAAGTATAATAGGAGAAAATAAAGATGAAAAGTAGAGAATTTATAATTAAAGCAAAAGAATTAGTAAAAAAATATGCTAATGAGCATTTAGATAAAAGCGATGACATACCTGAATTTGATGTATTTGTAGTTTGGTATGCTTATGAATTAGGACATAGTAAAGCATTATTGAGTACAACGTTATTAGATGGTATGTATTATGAAATAACTTATAATTCAAATAAAAATGAAATATATTTTGATGCTTATAAAAAATTTGAAAATAAATGTATAAATATAGGAAATGATAAATAATGAAATTAGAACTTAGGGAAAATATGCTTTATGGAACTTATAGTGGATTTATTAACAAAATAATATCGATAAAAGATTATAACGACCCTTTTTATAGTTTTGGGTGGGAAAATGAATAGATATCATTTAGTAATTTATTCTTTAGATAAAATAAATTATGAAACTTATATAGACAGTCAATTAGATATAAATGAATTTACAGATGAAACAGCAGAAAAATTTAATACAAAGGATAATATATTTATAAATTTTGTAGGTGATGATATTAAATGTTGTGTTAATAAAAATAATGTATTGTTTTATACAATTGAATTAACACAAAAAGACATAACGGAGGTTGGTTAGTAAAATGAGATCATTAGAAGAATTAAATGATACTTGTTATATTCTGGAAGAATACGATAACTAGATGTTAATAAATATTATAAAAAATATTGAAAAATCGCAAATATTACTTATTGTAAAGTTTTTAAAAAAATAAAATAGTGAAATGTTAGATGTTTACTTTGAAAATGATATTAAATTGTGTGTACATATAAACTTTACAGTTTCAGCTGTTATGACAAGTTAATTTCATTCATAAAAAAGTAAAAAAAGAAAAAAAAAGAAAGGAAAAAAATGAAAAAATATAATCATTACTGGGATGCACAAAAACTTATTGTGAATTTTAATCAAAAAATCTGGAGACAAGACCTTGCTGATTTTATCAAAAAAAAGAAGTTTTGGGGTCCAACTCGAGTGTCAAAAGTAAAATTAGTTGATATAGAGCGTAATATCAAAATGTTTCAAATTTATGATAATTGGAATAATTGTGTAGAAATTAAATTTACAAATAAAAATGATATTGTATTCTCTTCAACTGATTTAACTGAAGATTATTTGAAAGAATTTTCACAGAGGCTTTATGAATGATAAAGATATAATTAAAACTGTCTTATCTGAATTAGAAACAATGGGAATTATAAAACCTAGAAATGAATTATTTAAAAATACTGAATCAATTTTGTATAATTATAAAGCAATTAAAGAAACTATCGGACAACGAAAAAATCAAATTAATGATTTAAAAAAATATGGTATTCCCAAAAAATCTAAATCATTATGTCCAGTAAGCAAAAATAATTCGATTAGAATTGAAGATAATGATTTACTTGATGTTACAATTAAAAATATTGAAAAATCTATTATTAAAACAAAAACATTAATTAAATACATTGATTCAATATTATCGAAATTTATGTCAGATCCTTATTACGATATAATTAAATTAAAATATTTTGAAAAAAAATCTGTAGAAGAAGTTGCAAATGCCTTTGAAAAAGATGTAGCAACAATATCTAGAAATAAAAATCGTTTAATAAATGACCTAAAAATATACTTTATGCCGAATGATGTTTTATCCGATATTTTGGGCTTTTGATTAAGGTGTCGTGCAAAAATCGTGCAAAAAGTGCGCAATTGACATACCGATTTTTATATATTATAATGGGTAAAATGAAATTATTGTAAAACGAGATGACAAAAGCACGATTTTTGCCATCTTTTTTTATGATATAGAAAGGAAAAAAATAATGGATAAATCGATTATTATTACAACAATTATTTGCTTTACATTAGTATTGCTTTCTTTGATTGGTGGTGATAAAAAATGATTAAAACAACTAGAATAGGTGATAAAGATTATATTTTAAAATCAAGTGCATATACAATTTTTGCATATAAAAATGAAACTGGAAGAGAATTACTTGATGATATATCATCACTTGAGAAAATGCGTAATTTAGGTAAATCTTCTATAAATGATTTATATAAAATGACTAATTTAGGATTAAAGCTTGCTTATATTTTGATTATGGAAGGCGATGCTTCATTTAAATTATCTTATGATGATTTTTTAAGAAGTATCGATACATTGTATGAAGATACAACTTGGATTAAAGATGTAATTTTAGTTGGCAGTTCACCCTTTTGTGGGAGAATACAAAACTCCCGAAACGAATAATGCAGATTTTGATCCAACATTTGATATCTATAGCATAGTTGCTTTAGCAAAAAGGTTAAATATTACATTGGATGATATGAAAGAAATGTCTTTTGTATCATTTTTCAATATTGTAATGGCATCTGTTGAAGAAAAATCAAATTCTGCATCGCAAAATGATATAGATATGCTCTTTAGTTAGGAGGTTATGTGAAAAGTGGTTCATACACTGAAAGTTATAGATATTCAATTGTTGAAGCATTATCATATGATATTCCAATATTAACTTTTGAGAAACCTATTTTAAATGAAATAGGTTTTTTTGATGGTAAAAATGGTTATCTATTAAAAAAAGATAGATTTAATTGGAATGATGTTATAAAAAATATTTACAATATTCCAAAGAATTTTAATTATCATAAATTAGATGATTATGAGTCTTGGAAAAAAATAATAGGAAAAATAAAAAGATATTCAAATTATAAGGAGGAATTAAAAATGAGATATCTAGTTAAAGCATTAAATACTTATAAGGAGCAAAATTTATTAGATAATGAATTAGGCTTTATTCCTGAAGAAGGATATGAGTGGGAAGTTTCAAAAGAAAGATTAGATGTTCTTCTTGGTGAAAATGGATTTGGTATGAAGTTTGTTGAATTAGTTAAAGAAATTATTTTAGAAGAACAAGAAAATCAAACATCTAATGAAGAAACTAAAGAAATAGAAACAAAAGAAGGAAACAAAGAAATAGAACCGGAACAAGAAAATCAAACATCTAATGAAGAAACTAAAGAAATAGAAGCAAAAGAAGAAAACAAAGAAATAGAAACAGCAACTTTAAAAGATAAAAGAAATCCCAGGAAATAGTAAATTAAGAACTAAATTCTATAAACATAATAAATCTTGGCGGTCAATTAGAAAACTAGTATGGATAGAGCAGTCATTGTTATGTAATAGATGTCATAAACCTGTTTGGGTTGAAAGACTATCTAGTCCTTATATTCCAAAAAACAAAAGAGTTAAAGGTATTGTACATCATATTAAATATTTAAATGATATTAATTTAAACGATATTAATGTTGCTTTAGCAAGAAATAATTTGGAAGGTATTTGCATTGACTGTCATAACAAAGAACACTTTAAAACTGATGATAATGCTGTAAGGAGTGATATTAAATTCGATGAATTTGGCAATTTAATTGAAGTTAAAGAAGAGTGATACCCCCCTACATTCAGTTAAATTGATGTCTACGAAGGGAACGGGTAGGGAACCTTCAAAAAATGTGTAACTCGTGCGCATAGGAGGGGGGTAAATTGAAAGGTGGCGAAATTTGAATGAAAACAAAAGAACTTCAGGAAATGTTTGAGAAAATACCCGAAGATAAGAAAAGTCAGGCAAAAATCTTATTAGATGAGATAAAATTTATGCTTAAAACTACTAAAGTTTTAAAAGCAAAAATTAATAAAAATGGACCCACTGAATTATTTGAACAAGGTAGTCAAAAATTTGAAAGGGAAAGCCCAGCATTAAAGTCTTATAATCAAACAATGAAAATCCTAGATACATATTATAAGACATTTAGTGCATTAGTTTCAGAAACACCAGAAGTTCCAACTGGAGATGATTTTGATGAATTCGTTAACAAATATTGAAAAGTATTGGGAATATATTCAAGAAAATCCAAAACGAATTAATGATAAAATTAGAACTGTTTATTCTAAGTTAGTCAATGATATTAATACCCCGCAGACAGTAACTCATCAAAACAAATATTCTGGTGAAATGGAAACAAAAACTTTTATATTTGATAAAGAAAAAGGTCAAAGAGTTATAGATTTTATTCAGAAATTTTGCAAACATTCAAAAGGAAAATGGGCGGGTAAACCTATTGTGTTGGAATTATGGCAAAAGGCTTTTTTAGAAGCAATTTTTGGATTTGTAGATAAAGAAACAGGATTACGAAAATATAAGAAAGTAATCTTTTTTGTTGCAAAGAAAAATGGAAAATCAACTTTATCATCAGGTATAGGTTTATATTGTTTAACTGCAGATGGTGAAGGTGGAGCCGAAGTCTATTCTATTGCAAAAGTCAAAGAACAGGCAAAAATTGTATTTCAAGAAGCAGTAAGAATGAGAAATAAATCACCATCAATAAGGTCCAGAACAAGAGCAACGATTTCTGGATTATTTTTTGATAAAAAAGATGCAGTATTTGCTCCACTTGCAAGTGAAACCAATTCGCTAGATGGTAAGAATCCTAGCTGTACTTTAGCAGATGAAATATGGGCGTGGACTGACCAAGGATTATTAGACATTATGGAGGATGGCTCATCTTCTAGAGAACAACCATTACTGGTTGAAACATCTACAATGGGAAATGTTCGTGAAGCAGTATTTGATAATGAATATGATTATGCAGATAGAATTATTCTAGGATATAAAGGCGAACCTGGAGGAATAATTGATGACACTGTATTACCAATTATTTATGAAATTGATGATCCTAAAAAATGGCAAGATGAAGATGCTTGGTATCAAGCAAATCCAGGTTTAGGAGTTTTAAAAGCTTTAACTTATATGAGAGGAAAATCTACAAAAGCACTTAATAATCCATCATCTTTACCTAATTTTTTAAGTAAAGATTTAAATGTTCGCCAAACAAATGCTAATTCTTGGTTAAAGTTCCAAGAATTAAATAATGAAAATACATATCAAGAATTAACTAATAAATACTGTATCGGAGGCTGTGATTTGTCATCTACAACAGACTTAACTTGCGCAACTCTACTTTGCCTTGATGGTGAAGAAATAAAGGTAAAACAAATGTATTTTATTCCAGAAGATATTATGGAATTTAAAATTAAAGAAGACCAAATTCCTTATGATATTTGGGAACAATTAGGATGGGTTAGAACTTGCAAGGGCAGTAAAGTAGACTATCATGAAGTTACAAATTGGTTTTTAGAACAAGTAAATAAATATAACTTACGACCTTTGTGGATTGGTTACGATAGTTGGTCCGCATCATATTGGTGTGATGAAATGAAACAAAATGGTTTTGATATGGTAGAAGTTAGACAAGGAGCTAAAACATTTAGTACACCAATGAAGCAAATGAAGGCGGATTTAATTGATAAAAAAATTAATTATAACAATAACCCAATATTAAAATGGTGCTTATCAAATGTTGCAGTAAAAGAGGATGATAACGAAAATATTAGACCTGTTAAAAGAAAGTCTAGAGCAAGAATTGATGGTGCAGTTAGTTTATTAGATGCTTATGTTGTTTATTTTGAACATTTACAAGAATATTCAAATTATGTTAGGAGGTGATAGTTATGAAAAGGAAAGAAAAAAGAAGTTTATTTAGTAAGATTTTTGGTACGAAAAAGCCAAATGAAACTTATGGTACTCAATTAGAAATGTTGAGTGGGTGGGGCGGCTCATTTAAAGCATTTGATGGTTTAATATATAATACTTCAGCAAGATCGTGTATTGATGCAATTGCTCGAAATTCTGCAAAGTTAAATCCAAAACATATTCGCAGCAAAGATAAAAAATTTGAAAAATTAAATAATAATATTACAAGATTAATTAGTCAAAGACCTAATGAAATGATGAATGCATATGATTTCTATTACAAAATTGTTACATATCTGTATTTAGACAATGATGCATTTGTTTACATAATGAGAGATGAAAAGGATAATCCTATAGGCTTATATCCAATTCGTTCTAAATCAGTAAGATTATATGAATATAAGCAAATGTACTTTGTACAATTTTCTTTTTCTTCAGGAAAAACAAAAATGGTTGCGTATGATGATGTTATTCATTTAAAGAGAATGTTTTGCGAGAATGATATTTTAGGTGGCGATAATACGCCAATTATTAAAGCACTTTCATTTAAACAAATTATTAATGAAGGAATTATTAATGCAATTAAAACAACACAAGGTATTAAAGGAATATTGTATTCATTAAAAACAATGCTTAATCCAACTGATATTAGGCAAATAAGGGATGATTTTATATCAAGTTTTGTCGAAGATAATGAAACTGGTATTGGTGCATTAGATTCGACTACTAAATTTGAACCAGTTAAGATTGAACCTCAAACAGCAACTGATAGTCAAATATCTGGAATTGATAAAGAAATAAAAGATTATTATGGAGTAAATGATCATATTATTCAGTCAAATTATTCCGAAGATGAGTGGAATGCATTTTATGAGAGTGTTATTGAACCGATAGGAATAATGTTAGGATTAGAATTTACAAATAAATTATTTACATTATCTGAAATTAATCACGGAAATAAAATAGTATTTGAAGCAAATAGATTACAATATGCTTCAAATAAAACGAAAATTGAAGTTGCTCAAAAATGCAACAATTATATGACTATAAATGAAATAAGAGAAATATTTAACTTACCACCTATTGATGATGGTGATAAGATTATGCAAGATTTAAATCATATCAATAATAAAATTGCTGACAATTATCAAGGAGGTGAAGAATAATGGATAAGGCAAAGAAAGAATTTAGATCATTAGTTGTAGAGATGCGTGCTGTTGAAGATGAAGGTAAAATGATAATCGAAGGTTATCCAATAACTTTTGATAAACCAGCAACACATTGGGGTTATACTGAAGTTATTGATAAACACGCACTAGATAACACTGATATGAGTGATGTACCTTTAAAATATAATCACGAGGATAGTCATTTGATATTAGCTAGAACTAGAAATGGAAGTTTGCAATTAACAATTGATTCCATTGGACTTAAAATGCGTGCTGAATTAATTGATACGCAAACGAATATAGATATTTATAAATCAATTAAATCAGGATTACTAGATAAAATGTCTTTTGCATTTACAACTAAAGAATCTAGTTATAATGAAGATAGTGAAACAAGAACAATTTTAGCAATTGATAAGTTATTCGATGTGTCAGTTGTTGATGTACCATTTTATGATAGCACTTCTCTATATGCAAGGAATTTGGATAATTCAAAAGATTTTGCTAAAGAATTTGAAAAAAGAAAAAGAGAAAAGTTGCTTAATAAAATGACTAGAAATGAATTATTAAAAAGATTATAATTTCCGACAAGAAAGAATACTGGAGAGTGTTCTTTTTTTGATTTGGACAATGAGATAGGAATTTATGATATATGCTGGAGAGTATATTTATTATTTTAATCTGAAAGGAGGATAAAATGGACAGATTAAATGAAATTAATGCTAGAAAAGCACAGATTAAAAGTTTATTAGAAGATGAAAAATCTGATGTTAATCTAGAATAAATTAGAAGTGAACTTGAATCTTTAGAAAAAGAGGAAAGAGAACTTAACGCTCAAATCGAAAAAGAAGAAAGAGCGGATAAAGAGGCTAGAGAAGAAAGAAAAAAACTAGCATTAGAAGTTGAAACAAGAGGCGTTCAAATTAAAGATAAGGAGGATAATATGAACGAAAGAAAATATACCATTGCAGATAAAGAATATAGAACTGCTTGGGCTAAAAAAATGATGGGTTTATCTGAAGATAGATTTACTGAAGAAGAAAAAAGAGCATTAGGCGATGCTGTTACAACAACTGCATCAACATTTGTTGCTGCAACAGCATCAGCAAGTGGAGTTAATAATGGTGGACTTTTAGTTCCTACAACATTAATTACTGATTTATTAGATTTAATTTCTCAAGAATCACCTTTCTTTAGAGATATTAGAAAATTACAAGTTAATGGAAATGTTGAATTGCCATTTTTATTTAGCGCTGATGATGCTAAATGGGTAGCAGAAGGATCAGATACAACAAATGAAGGAAAACAATATAAAAGTATTAAACTTACTGGTTTTGAACTTGCTAAAGATATTGTACTTACTTGGAAAGTTGAAGAAATGTCTGTTGAATCATTCTTAAATTTCATTTTAGATGAATTACAAAATAAAATGGGAAAAGCACTTGTTAATGCTGTATTATATGGTACTGGTTCTAATGAACCTACAGGAGTAACAAATGGTATAACTCCAGTTACTTCAGGAACTGACCCAATTGATACTATCATTAAAACATATGCTGATTTAAGCAGTGAAGAAAGAATTGGTGCTAAAGCATATATTTCTACAAATCTAAACATTGCAATTTGTGGTTACAAAGATAAAAATGGTAATTATCCATTCTTACAAGGAATTTCAAATAATTCACTTGTTAAAACAGAAGTTGATCCATATTTAAAAGACAATGATGTAGTTGTAGGTAATGCAAGAAATTATATTTTAAATGAAAATACACCTATTAGAGTTGATCGTGAAATTACTGTTAAAGGTAGAAAAGTTACTTATGGTGCTTATGGAATCTATGATGGTAATAAAAAAGCTAATGCATTTGCATACGGAAAATATACTCCTGCATCATCTTCAACTGGTGTCTAATTAATAATTAATGAGGAAAAGCAATGCTAGAGAAGATTAAAAAAATAAAAGGCATTAATCATAATGATTTTGATGACATTATTAATGATTATATTGAAGCCGCAAAACTTGATTTAGTAACATCTGGTGTTGCTAAATCCTGGGTTAAAAATCCAGATAAATTGTTGGAATCAGCAATAATTAACTATGTAAAATCTCAAATAGATTCAACGAATAGTGAAATGTATTTTGATGCTTATTCTTTGCAAAAAGACCATATCAGAAAATGTAAAACATATCGAACTGATGTAATAGACAACAGTGAACTTGAAAGTGTATTATATGAAAATAATAAATAAGATTTTAAAAAAGATATTAGGAATAAAATCTCCGAGTAAAGAAATATTCAAAATAATATCTGAAAAAAATTTAGGTCAAACTGAACAAAGTGAGGTTTAAATGGAATATACTGAAATACTTTATTTAATTAAAAATACTTCTGAAAAGGATGATATTGGTAATATATTGAATTCTAAAACGGTTGAAAGAAAAATCTATGCAAAGAAAAATAAGGTTGGTTCAAAAGAATTTTATAATGCAGTAGCAGTTGGAATTACTCCAACTGCTGAACTGCAAATAAATAGATTAAATTATGATAATGAATCTAAAGCAAAATACAATGATAAGATATATTCAATTATTAGAACATTACCCGCAAATGATCCACTAGATATAATTCTAGTTTTAGGTGTTAAACAAGGAACTAAATAATGGCAGATTCTTTTTTAGATATCAAAGAAATTTTAGAAGATTATTCTGAAGATATTAAAGAAAAAATAAGCGATTCAGCAATTCAAATTGCTAAAGAAGGAAAAGAAAAATTAGTAAATACAAAAAATACCTATAAAATCAGAAGCGGCAATTATAACAAATCCTGGAGTGTTAAATCACAAAAAGGAAAAGATTTTGTAAAAGCCACTATCTATAATAAAAAACATTATAGATTAACACACTTACTTGAATGTGGACACGCCACCAGAAATGGTAAAAGAACAAGGGAATTTACACACATTGCTCCGGTTGAGAGTTATGTAACAAAAAAATATCAAAAAGAATGTGAAAATTTAATCAGGAAAGGATAATTTATGGAAGAAAAAGATATGTTTATTTTATTAACATCATTAGGAATTGATGTTGCATATGATCATTTTGATAATGATGATGAACAGCCACCTTTTATTTTATATAGAAATACGGACCCTGATTTGTTTGGTGCTGATGACAAAATCTATTATAAATCAAATAGTTACATAATTGATTATATTGATATTAAAAAAAATGTTGCAAATGAGAAAAAAATAGAAAAATTATTTGATGATAACAATATTTGTTACGAAAAAACTGAAGATTTTATTGATAGTGAAAAAATCTATCAAATAAGATATTTTATTTAATTTTAAAGAAGGAGGAAATTAATGAAAATTATTTATGGATTAAAAAATGTTGTATGTTCAAAATATACAATTAAACAAGATGGTTCATATGAATATGCTACACCATTTAAGATTCCTGGAGCAGTAAGTTTATCTTTATCTACATCCGGCGATAGTAATGAATTTTTTGCAGATGATGTAATTTATCATTCATCAAGCGCAAATCAAGGTTATGAAGGTGATCTTGAAATTGCCCTTATTCCAGAAGAATTTAAAACTGATATTTTGGGAGAAACAAAAGATTCAAATGGTGCACTAATTGAAAATGCAGATGCTGAACAAAACGGATTTGCTTTAGGTTTTGAAGTATCTGGAGATGTTAAAGCTAGAAGAATTTGGTTTTACAATTGTAATGCTTCAAGACCAAATGTTGATGCCAAAACAAAAGAAAAAAGCATTACACCATCTACTGAAAAATTAACTATTAAAGCTATGCCTAGATTAAATGACCACGCTATTAAAGCAGTTATGGAACTTACTGATTCCAATAAGGCAAAATATGATAGTTTCTTTTCAGAAGTTTACGAAAAAACAGCATCAGTTTAACTTGAGGTCCTCATTTGTTTGGGGACCTTTTTTTATTTATATAAAAGAAAGGAGTGTTAAAAATGGCTAGTAAAAAATTACAAGGAATTACTATTGAAATAAATGGTAATACTTCTAAATTAAATGAATCATTAAAAAATGTTAATGGTACTATTTATAAAGCAAATAATGAATTGAAACAATTAAATAGTGCACTTAAACTAGATCCAAAAAATACTCAATTATTAGCTGAAAAACAGGATGTTTTAAAAAAGAATATTCAGGCATCAAGAGATAAATTGCATCAATTAATAACAGCCCAAAAACAATTAGGCAAATATCAAAACCTTACTGAAGAACAAAAAGAAAAATATAGAGAGTTGTCAGTTGCAATAACATCTTCTAAAAAAGCAGTTGAATCAATGAATAACGAGCTTAAAAAAACAAGTTCAATTGATTTGTCAAAAATAGGTTCTACGCTTAAAACAGTTGGAAATGTTGCTAGTGAAGTAATGAAAAAGGTTGCTGCTGTAACTACTGCAGTAAGTGGTGCATTAACTGCTGTTGTCGGAATGGGCGTTAAATCTTATGCTTCATATGAGCAAAATATTGGTGGAGTTGAAACATTATTTAAAGATTCTGCTGATAAAGTTTTAGAAAACGCACAGAATGCATATAAGACATCTGGATTATCAGCAAATGATTATATGGAAACAGTAACATCATTTAGTGCAAGTTTATTACAATCACTAGGTGGAGATACTGAAAAGGCTGCAAATGTTGCTGATATGGCTTTAGTTGATATGGCAGATAATGCGAATAAATTCGGTACTGATATGTCGAGTATTCAAAATGCTTATCAAGGATTTGCTAAACAAAATTATACTATGCTCGATAATTTAAAACTTGGTTATGGTGGAACAAAATCCGAAATGGAAAGACTACTTGCTGATGCTCAAAAACTTACTGGAGTAAAGTATGATATTAATAATTTAAGTGATGTATATAATGCTATTCACGCAATACAAGTAAATCTTGATGTAACTGGAACAACTGCAAAAGAGGCAGAAACAACAATTTCTGGTTCTGCTGCTTCAATGAAATCAGCATTTGATAATTTTTTAAATGGAAGTGGTTCGCCAGAAGCGTTAGCATCGACTATTACAGTTTTTGTAGGTAATATTACTAATGCAATTACTAAACTTGCACCAAATATTTTAAACGGAATAGTAACAGTTATTAATCAATTGATTCCTCAAGTTGGACAACTGTTAATCAATTTAGTTCCAATGCTTTGGGATACATTAAATGAACTATTAACATCTACTTTGAATCTAATAAGTGAAAATGTTGATCCTCTAGTTAATACTGTACTTGATTTAGTTACATCATTTATTAATTTTATATTAGATAACTTACCTAGAATCATTGAAGTAGGATTACAAATTGTACTTGCTCTTGCAACAGGAATTGCTGATAGAATCGATGATATTATTCCAGCGGTTATTAGTGTTATTTTAAAAATAGTAGAAATAATTGTTGATAATGTCGATTTAATAATTGATGCTACACTTAAATTAATGATTGGTATAAGTAAAGGAATTGTACAATCAATACCAGAAATTCTTACTAAAATTGTAATACTAACAGCAAAAATTATAAAAGCCTTACTAGACTTATTAAGTCCTTCTAATTTATTAGATGTTGGTTCTCAAATAGTTAGAGGCATATGGGGAGGAATCAGCAATGGTTTTGATTGGTTTAAAAAGAAAATCAAAAGCTGGGTAGGTAATGTAATGTCATTTATAAAGAATTTATTTGGCATTCATTCACCATCAAGAGTTATGAGAGATGAAGTAGGATTACAAATCGGTAGAGGTGTTGCAAATGGTATTACAAAGTCTGTATCAGATGTTCAAAATGCAATGTCATATTTATCTGGAAAAGTTCAAACAAGTTTTAATCCTGTGATTAATCCGACTACGAATACTAATCCATTTATTCTTCAAATAGATAAATTTGTTAATAATAGAGAACAAGATGTTCAAGGGCTTGCTGAAGAAATGGAATTTTATAGAAGACAAGCTGCTCTAGCGAAAGGTGGTAATTAATATGTTTAAATGGAATAACATTGAATTTAGAGATAAGGGAATCATTGTTGAACACACTCCAAAAATTGCCAAACCGAAAAAAAGGATCAATGTATATACGATTGAAGGTAGAAATGGTTTCTTATCAATTGATACTGGTACATATGATTCTTTCATATTGTCAGTTTCTTGCCACTATAATTCAAATAATGTGAATTTTGAAGATATTAAAGAATTTTTAGATGGTTATGGAACAATTACTATGGATGGTCAAAAAGAATATACTGCCATAATTCAAAATCAAATAGACTTTGAAAAAGTGCAAAATTTTAAATCATTTTTAGTGCAATTTTTAGTAAATCCTATTGCTCATGATATTAACTCAACAACATATAATGTTACCGCCACTCCATCAACTTTGAATATTTCTAATGCTACATACGAAATGGAACCTATAATTGAAATAACTGGAACTGGCAATATAGATGTTACAATTAATGATAATACATTTAAATTGATAAATATTGATGGTAAATGTATTTTAGATTGTGAGAATAAAGTTATTACAAGTAATAATATTAATATTTCAAATAAAATGCAATATGATTTTCCAATTTTAAAACCAGGAGAAAATACGATATCTTATGTCGGTACAGTAACTGAATTTAAAATAATCTATAAGAAAGCATATTTATAGGTGATATATGAATATTTATCTTAAAAATGAAACAGACTTTGATAATAATGGTTTAGGATTTTTAACAAGTGTATTAGAGGCTAAAGTTAATGAAAAATTAAACGGTGAATATTATTTACAATTAAAATATCCAATTAATGCTCAATTATCAGAATATTTAGTTGTAGGTAATATTATAAAATGTAATGTTGGATTTAATAATTATCAATTATTTAGGATTAATTCAATTGATAAAACATTTTATGAAATAACAGTTAATGCTCTTCATATCTTCTATGATCTAAATAGTAATTTTATCATTAATTCTACACCCACAAATAAAAATCCTGGAGATGCGGTAAATTGGCTTTTAAATAGAGCAGAAAATAAAACTTCATTTAAAGCATCATCAGATATTACTACATTAAATACTGCAAAATTTGTTAGAAGAAATATTACTGAATGCATTATGGGTGATATTGATAATTCAATTTTAAAAAAATTTGGTGGTGAACTTGAAAGAGATAATTATAATATAAAAATTTTGTCAAGAAGAGGCAATAACAACAATTTAAAATTAATTATTGGTAAAAATATTCAAGAAATAAATATTTCAATTGATATTTCAAGTTTGTGCACTAGAATTTATCCAGTTGGTTATGATGGATTAGTTTTACCAGAAAATAATAAATATGTTGATAGTTCTTTAATAAATAATTACCCATCACCATTAATTAAAAAATATTTATTTAGTGATATAAAATATGATCCAGATAGTGAAGATGCGTATCATACTTTAGATGAAGCTTATGAGGCTTTAAGAAACGCATCACAAGCATTATTTGATAATGGTTTAGATAAACCATCAATTAATATTAAAATTAATTGGCTAGAGCTTTCAAAAACAAAGGAATACTATAATAAGTATAATTTTCTTGAAACGGTCCATCTTGGTGATACTATTACGGCACAGTTATTTAATTTAAATTATGAAACAAGAGTTATTAAAACAACTTATAATGTTTTAACAGACTCATTTGATGCATTTGAAGTTGGTACAGTTAAAACATCACTTAATAGTTATATTAACTCTATTGTTAATGAAACTAAAGAATTAAATCTTACTTCATATTTGAAACAGGCCCAAGATAAAGCAACAAAACTGCTTACAACCGCAATGGGTGGTAATGTTTATAAAACAAGAAGTGAATTATTTATTATGGATACAGATGATCCAAAAACTGCAAAGAAAGTATGGCGTTGGAATTTAAATGGATTAGGTTATTCTTCAGCTGGAATTAATGGTCCATATGGAATAGCAATTACTGGCGATGGTTCAATTGTAGCAGATTTTATTACTTCAGGAAAAATTAACACATCTTTAATTGAAGGATATGATAGCCTTGTTCAAAAGGTAGAAAATGTAGCAGATTTAACTCGAGAAGTTACTTCTACATCATATATTGAAATCACAAATGCATTTAAGGACAATGC
>ERZ773235.1437-NODE-1437-length-24239-cov-4.750289_pt1 | contig 24239 bp, 18 predicted proteins | sample MGYA00580522_ERZ773235 | MGnify/ENA primary metagenome ERZ773235 (study PRJEB29015, sample SAMEA2737797) | human gut metagenome | biome: human gut; feature: human-associated habitat; material: faeces | place: China | collected 2012 ...
CATCGAGGCTGTGCCCAAGGGCCAGACCGAGGCCGGGCAGGTGCTGGGCATGACCAAGCCCCAGATCTTCTTCAAGGTGACCTTATTGCAAGTGATCAAGCGCATCCTGCCCCCCATGGGCAACGAGATCATCACCCTCGTCAAGGATACCTCGCTGGCCAATACCATCGCCAACAAGGAAATCATCATGATGGCGAAGGAATACAGCGCCAAGGGCCTGATCTGGCCGCTGTTCTCCACGGCCATCTTCTTCCTCGTCTTCGTGGGCGTGCTGACCATCCTGTTCAACTGGCTTGAGAAAAAGCTCGATTATTTCCGCTGCTAAGGAGGAACGATATTATGGCATTGCTCGAAGCCTCCGGCATCGGGAAAAATTTTGAGGAGACCCATGTCCTGAAGGACATCTCTCTGACCTTGGAAAAAGGCGAGGCGCTGGCCATCATCGGCTCGTCGGGTTCCGGTAAAACGACGCTGCTGCGCTGCCTGAACTTCTTGGAGCGCCCGGATACCGGCGTCATCAAGGTGAACGGCGAGACCATGTGGGACGCCGCCGACCCCGCCACCCAGAAGGAGAGCGAGATCCGAAAAAAGCGGCTCCACTTCGGCTTGGTGTTCCAGAACTTCAACCTCTTCCCGCAGTACACCGCCCTGCAGAACGTGATGCTGGCGGGGGAGCTGCTGGCGAAGGAGCGCCCGGACTACAAGGTCAACAAAAAGGCCATCCACGCCGAGCTGGAGCAGCAGGCAAAGGAGCTGCTGGGCCAGATGGGCCTGTCCGAGCGGGCGAACCACTACCCGCACCAGCTCTCCGGCGGCCAGCAGCAGCGGGTGGCCATTGCCCGTGCACTGGCTCTCCACCCGGACATCCTCTGCTTCGACGAACCGACCTCGGCCCTTGACCCGGAGCTGACCGGTGAAGTCCTGCGCGTCCTACGGGACCTTGCCGAACGCAAGACCACCATGATCATCGTCACCCACGAGATGCACTTCGCCCGCGATGTGGCGGACCGCATCCTCTTCATGGATGGCGGCGTGGTGGTGGAAGAGGGCCCTGCCAAAGAGCTCATCGACCACCCCAAAGAGGAGCGCACCAAACAGTTCCTTGCACACTATTCTGAATGACCACATCTGCCCCCGGAGAGGTTGCCTTTCCGGGGGCGGTTTGCGTCTTTTCGTGGATTCTACTGCTGGTCGGTTGCAGTTTGAGCGTGGTTTTGCTACACTGGAACTAACAAAACCGGACAAAGGGGGCAGCAATGTGGAACAGCAGAACTTTGAGCTGAACAAGCAAGCGTTTGGATCATTTCTTGCGCAATTGCGGCGGGAAAAGGGCTGGACGCAGAAGAACTTGGCCGAGAAGCTGTATGTCTCGGACAAGGCAGTTAGTAAATGGGAGCGGGGGCTGAGCGTGCCGGACGTCTCCCTGCTCCTGCCGCTGGCCGAACTGCTGGGAATTTCGGTGACGGAGTTGTTGGAAGGACGGCGGCTGGAAGAGCAGCAGCTCCCAGCCAATGAGGTGGAAATACTGGTCAAAAAGGCGCTGACCATCTCCAAAGAGCCGGTGGAAGTCCGGCGTGGACGAGTGAAAAAATACCTGCCGGTGTATCTGGTCTGCAACGTGCTGGGCGCGGTGGAAGCGCTGGCCGTCTGGAATCTGGGATGGGTGTCTGAAAAAATGGGAACGCTGTTGTGGGTCAGCTGCTTTTTCGGGTTCTTTTTCGGAGCATACTATTTTTTTACAGAGGAAGTTCTTCCAAGCTACTATGATGAAAACCGCATCAATTACATTGCGCAGGGTGCGTTCCGGATGAATATTCCGGGAGTCTATTTCAACAATCATAACTGGCCGATTATTTTGCGGTGGGCACGGATCTGGACGGTCGTCACCGCACTGGCCATGCCGCCGCTGTTTGCGGTCGGAACATGGATCGGGAAACGGGTCGGCGTGGAGCTCGGCTGGGTGATTTGGGCGCTATATCTTGGAAGCATGGTTCTGTCCATCATTGTTCCGGCAAAAAAGTATGAATTTCATGCCCCTCTATGATACCCTGCCTTGCTGGCCGCATCGGCAAAAATTGGCGCTTCGGCCAAGAAGGGGGCGTGCGGGGAATCGCGGATTTTTGTGCTCCATGCAGTAAAAGGGCGTTTTGCATCGTTTTATAGAGCGAAAGGATGTGTGTTCTATGAAACGGAGACGTTCTGCGCAAAAGCGCCGCACGCGGCGGCGGTGGCTGATTTTTCTGCTGATTTTGCTGGCGCTGCTGCTGTTCTGGCCCCGGCGGGTCAGTCTGGAAGGACTCATCAGCCCTGAAGCGGTTCTGATGGACGCGGACAGCGGGGAAGTGCTGGCCGCAAAAAACGCGGATGCGTCCATCTATCCGGCGTCCATGACCAAGGTGATGACGGCACTGCTCGTCCTCGAAGCAACCCCCGACTTGGATACGCCGGTGACGCTGCCGGGGGAGATCTTCCCGGCCTTGCAGACGGAGAAAGCTTCCATGGCGGGCTTTCTGCCCGGTGAGACGGCCACGGTGCGGGACCTTTTATACGGTGCGCTCCTGCCCTCCGGCGCGGAGTGCTGCGAGACACTGGCGCGGGAAGTGAGCGGTTCGGAGGAAGCCTTTGTGGAGTTGATGAACCAAAAGGCGGCAGAGCTGGGGATGGCATCCACCCACTTCTGCAACCCCACCGGTCTGCACGACCCGGAGCATGTTTCCACCGCGCGGGACATGGCTGTTCTGCTGCGGGCGGCGATGCAGAATGAGATGTTCCGTACGATCTTCGCAACAGCCCGCTACACCGTGCCGCCCACGAATCTGCACCCGGACGGCTTTACGATGGAGAGCACGTTTTGGAGCGAACTGGACGGCACGGAGTTGCGCCGGGGAAAATTTCTGGGCGGCAAAACGGGCTATACCAGCGCCGCCGGGCTCTGCCTTGCCAGCGCGGCGGAAGTGAAAGGAAAGACCTATCTCATGGTCACGGCGGGGGCGCAGGGAAACCACAACACCGAGCCCTACCACGTCGATGACGCCGTGAATGTCTGCCGTCAACTGGCCCGGTGAACGGCCATGTGCAGAATCACTAATTTTTGCATCTATTTTTTAGTGAAGCTTATCAAAAGAAGACGCTTGAAAAAAACCTGCAATCTGTTATAATCACATTCGTGAGTCCCACAACGTCCTGCCCCTTTTCCGGCAGGACGTTTTTGTCGGTAAAAAATCGTTTTTTTCTGCCTTTTGATGATTCCCAAAGGAGGGCGCTGACATGACAAAAGATATGACACAGGGCAGCCCGCTGAAGCTGATCCTCGCCTTTGCGGTCCCGCTGATGCTGGGCAGCCTGTTTCAGCAGTTCTACAATCTGGCCGATACCATCATCGTGGGCCGGTTCGTCGGCGTGGAAGCGCTGGCGGCGGTCGGCAGCGTGGGCGGCTTGAACTATCTGGTGCTGGGCTTCGTCAACGGCATCGCGTGCGGCTTTTCCATCCCGATTTCGTGGGCCTTCGGCGCGAAGGACTACCGCGAGATGCGCCGCTACACCGCCAACGCGGTCTGGCTGTCGGTGTTCTTCGCCGCCGTGCTCACCGTGGCCACGGTGGCCATGACCCGCTCCATCCTTGTGTGGACCAACACGCCGGATAACATCATTGATCTGGCGGATATTTACATCCGCACCATCTTTGTGGGCATCCCGTTCACCCTGCTGTACAACATGACCAGCGCCTTGATGCGTGCCCTCGGCGACAGCAAGCGCCCGCTGTATTTCCTGCTGGTGGCAAGCTTTTTGAACATCGGGCTGGATCTGCTGTGCATCATCGTGTTCAAGATGGGGGCCTTCGGTGCGGCCTTCGCGACGGTTTTCAGTCAGGCCGTGGCGGGCATTGGCAGTCTGTTCTACATCCTCAAGCATTACGGTGAGCTGCGCTGGTCGAAGGAAGAGGGCAAGCTGAGCAAGAGGCACTGTGCCAAGCTCTGCAATATGGGCATCCCCATGGGCTTGCAGTGCAGCATCACCGCCATCGGCAGTGTGCTTTTGCAAGGCGCGGTCAACGGCTTGGGCAGCGACATCGTGGCGGCCCAGACCGCCGGCGGCAAGGCGGCCTCCTTCCTGTCCGTCCCGCTGGAGAGCATCGGCACGGCCATGACCACCTACGCCAGTCAGAACATGGGCGCCAACGACCTTGGCCGCGTGAACAAGGGCGTCAACACGGCGCTGGGCATCGGCTGCGTCTACAGCGTGGCCTCCTTCCTGATCCTGCGGGTGCTGGATAAGCCCTTGATCGGCCTCTTCCTTGAGGGCGACCAGACCGAGATTATGGCCAACGCCCAGAGCTTCATCTTCTGGAACAGCGTCTTCTATATCCCGCTGGCGGTCCTCATCATCTACCGGTACACCATTCAGGGTCTGGGCTATTCCAGCCTTGCCATGTTCGCCGGTGTGGCCGAGATGGTGGCCCGCGCGCTGGTGGGCTTCCTGTTCGTGCCGCTGTGGGGTTATTTTGCCGCCTGCATCGCGAACCCGGTGGCGTGGTTCTTCGCCTGTTTCTTCCTCATCCCCGCCTACATCGTGGTCTATCGGCGGCTGCAAAAGGAGAAGCTGACGCCCCACGCAAACCTATAAATACAAAAGGAAGCGTTTTGCACACGATGCGTTGCAAAACGCTTCCTTTTATATTATACTAAAACTACTTATGTCACAGAAAGGGCGGTGGAGCCGATGGAACAGGAACTGGAACAGATCGAGGGCACGGTGGAGGACATCATCTACGAGAATACGGACACGGGCTACACCGTCTTTGAGATCTCCGGCGGCGGGGTGCTCACGGTGGTCTGCGGCGTGGTGGGGGAGCTGCACGCGGGCGAGAGCGTCGTCTGCCGCGGCAAGTACGAGAACCACGCTGCCTATGGCCGCCAGTTCCACGCGCAGGAGTGCGAGACCGACATGCCCAAGGACTTGGAGGCCGTCTACGCCTTCCTTGCCAGCGGGTCGCTGCCCTACATCGGAGCCCGGACAGCCAACAAGATCATTGACAAATTCGGCGCACAGGCGCTGGAAATGATTGCGAACGACCCAGCCCAGCTGGTCACCATCCCCGGCATCTCGGCGGACAAGGCCGACCGCATCCAGCAGGAGTTCAAGCGGATGTTCGGGATGCGGGAACTCATCGCCTACCTCGCCCAGTTCGAGATCAGCCCCCGCCGCGCCATGGAAGTCTTCCGGGTCTTCGGCCCCGGCGCCATGAACGCCATTTCCTCGAACCCCTACCTGCTCTGCGGCGAGCCATTGCAGCTCGACTTCCGCCACGCCGACAGCATCGCCCAGTATTACCATATGGAAGGGGACTGTGCACAGCGGCTGGAAGCGGCCCTGCTGCGCACCCTGCGCCATAACGCGGGCAACGGCCACACCTGTCTGCCCCGCGCACAGTTGCTGGACACGGCGTCCAATTTCATCCACCAGCCGCCGGAAAAGCTGGCGGCCGCGCTGGACCGGTGCCTTGAGACCGAGGAACTCTGCCTTCGGATGTTTGACGGCACACCGTATGTTTATCTGCCAGACCTGCTGGCGGCAGAACAGGATATTGCCGACCGGCTGGCTCTGCTGACCCGGCGGGGCAAGAACCCCGTCTGCGACCTTGACCGGAACATTCAGGTCTTGGAGCTGACGCAGGGCTTCGCCTATGCGCCGCTCCAAAAGGAAGCCATCCGCAAGGCCATGACCGAGAACTGCCTTGTACTGACCGGCGGCCCCGGCACCGGCAAGACCACCACCGTCAACGCCATCTTGCAGCTGCTGGAGCATCAGGCGGAGCGGGTGGCCCTCTGTGCCCCCACGGGCCGCGCGGCCAAGCGGCTGAGCGAGCTGACGGGCCGGAAGGCTTCCACCATTCACCGGCTGCTGGAAGTGGACTACACCGGCGGCGTGGTCAGCTTCATTCACAACGACAAGAACCTGCTCAAGTGCGATGTGGTCATCCTCGACGAGATGAGCATGGTGGACGTCAAGCTGTTTCAGGCCCTCATCACGGCGCTGCGGTATAGCTGCCGCATCATCATGGTGGGCGATGCCGACCAGCTGCCCAGCGTCGGCCCCGGAAACATTCTGGGGGAGGTCATCCGCTCCAAGCTGGTGCCCACCGTCTGCCTGAACGAGATCTTCCGTCAGGCCAAGCGGAGCCTCATCGTGGAGAACGCTCACCACATCATTTCCAGCGAGCCGCTTCAGAAGGGCGGCAAGACCGACGACTTCTTCTTCTTGGAGTCGGACGGCGAGGCGGCGCAGAAACTGGTCTGCGACCTTGTCACCACCCGGCTGCCCCGCAGCTACGGCTTCGACCCCATCAAGGACATCCAAGTGCTCTGCCCGACCAAGCTCGGCCCCACCGGCACACAGGCGCTGAATGTGGAATTGCAGAACCTGCTCAACCCGGAACAGAAGGGCAGACCCCAATTGCAAAGCGCGGCCCGCGTCTTCCGGGTGGGGGATAAAGTGATGCAGGTGCGCAACAATTATGAGATCGTCTGGCAGCGCATCGGCGGGGAACAGGGCGTGGGCGCTTACAACGGCGACATCGGCATCGTGGAGTCCATCAATACGCGGGAACGGTCGATGGTGGTGCGGATGGATGACCGGCGGCTGCTTTACCCGGCCGAGAACCTGAACGAGCTGGAGATCGCCTACGCCATCACGGTGCACAAAAGTCAGGGCAGCGAGTTCCCGGCGGTGGTGCTGCCGGTGGCGCAGGTGCCGCCCCGGCTGTGCTACCGGAACCTGTTCTACACCGGCGTCACCCGCGCACGCAAATTGTGCATCGTCACCGGGCGGCGGGACGTCGTGAACCGGATGATGGGCAATGTGCGCCAGAACCTGCGGTACAGCGGGCTGTGTGCACTGCTGCAGCAAGCCATTCCGCCGGAGCAAGTTGCAGTGGAAAAAGTGTGACCGGTGTGTTATAATAAGATGATTTGAGATCACGCCCCACAGCGGGCGTTGCCCATACAAAACGAACTAGGGGAAGCAGAGAAAGGAACAACGCATTATGGCACAGAATGATATCGGTATCGACCTCGGTACCACGACCATCATCATCGCGCAGGAGGGCACGGGCGTCGTGCTCAACCAGCCCAGCGTGGTGGCGGTGGATACCCGCAAGAACACGGTGCTGGAGGTGGGCGACAAGGCGCTGGCCATGGTGGGCCGCACCCCCAACTATATTTCCGCCATCTTCCCGCTGAAGGACGGCGTTATCAGCGACCACACCATGACCCGCGAGCTGATCTGCCGCTTCGTCAATCAGGTGTACAGCTCCCACATGGTCAAGCCCCGCGTGGCGGTCTGCGTGCCCGCCGCCATCACCGGCATCGAGAGCGACGCCGTGGTGGAGGCCGTCATGGCCGCCGGTGCCCGGCAGGTCTACCTGATCGACGAGCCCATCGCTGCGGCCCTCGGCTCCGGCATCGACATCACCCAGCCCGATGGCCGGATGATCATCGACATCGGCGGCGGCACCACCGATATCGCCGTGCTGAGCCTTGGCGGCAAGGTCAAGGCCACCAGCGTCCGGGTGGCGGGCAACCACTACGACGATGAAATTTTGAAGCATGTGCGCAACAAATTCAGCATTGCCATCGGCCAGCGCACCGCCGAGCAGCTGAAAAAGAACGTGGCGTGCTGCCCCCAGAAAGCGGATTTTAACGAGACGATGGAGGTCAAGGGCCGCAGTCTGCTGACCGGTCTGCCCATCCGGGTGAACGTCTCCACCAGCGATCTGTACGAGCCGGTCATGATGCTGAGCGAGCAGATCGGCACCGCCGCCCATCAGGTGCTGGAAAAGACCCCGCCGGAGCTGGCGGGCGATATCTTCCGCAACGGCGTGGTGCTGACCGGCGGCGGCGCACAGCTCCACGGTCTGCCGGAGTACCTGAGCCAAGAGCTGAAGGTCAACGTCGAAGTCTCGCCCGACCCCGTCAACTGCGTGGCGCTGGGCACGGCCATGAGCCTTGGTGTGCGGGATAAGCTGGAGACCGGCTTCACCGACGCTACCCCCCGCATCGGCCGCCGCTGAGGGGCCGGAACAGGGAAGCGGCTCTTCACGATTTGGAAAAAATTGTGACGATTTTTGTTCATAGTTGTTGAATCGGGCCGGAAAATATTGTATAATGAGTTCAAATCGGTTTTTTGCGGGTGGGGGTCGTGCCCCGGCTGCGAAACAATAAATGACTAGGAGGAAGACCATGAATTTGGGTTCGGATGTGGTTATCACGATAACCGGTATCGTTCTGGTGTTTGCGATCCTTGTCCTGCTGATGGCAATCATCACGCTGGAGGGCAAGATCTTCGACGGCATGAACGTGAAGAAGGCTGCAGCAAAGGCTGTGCCGAAGGCCCCTGAGGCAAAGCCCGCAGCCCCCGTGCAGCAGGCAGCACCCGCTCCTGTGGTGGAGGAGGGTATCCCCGGTGATGTGGTTGCCGCGATCATGGCAGCCATTCACGCTATGGGCAATGGCAAGTACACCCTCAAGGCCGTGCGCCGCAGCCGCAATGGCTGGAGCAAGGCCGGTGTCAATGACACCACCGCACCTTTTTAACACAGGAGGAAGAACATGACACAGTTTATCAATACTCTGGTCGGTATTTTCCAAAGCTCCGGCTTCGCACGGTTCGGCGAGCCGGGCGGCTGGCTGTACGCAATCATGATCTGCGTCGGCTGCTTCTTGCTGTATCTGGCCATTGTGAAAGAATTTGAGCCCCTGATTCTGCTGCCCATGGCATTCGGCATGATCCTTGCCAACCTGCCCGGCAGCGGCATCATCCACATGCAGTACTTCGTCGGCGATGGTCTGGAACACCCGATGTGGGTCGAGATCCTGAACAACGGCGGTCTGGCCGATATGCTCTACATGGGCGTCAAGCTGGGCATCTACCCGCCGCTGATCTTCCTGGGCATCGGCACCATGACCGACTTCGCACCCCTGATCTCCAACCCCAAGAGCCTGCTGCTGGGCGCTGCCGCACAGTTCGGTATCTTTGGTACTTACATGGGCGCCCGTCTGCTGGCCGCTACCGGTCTGGTGGACTTCACCCAGAAGCAGTCCGCTGCCATCGCCATCATCGGCGGTGCCGACGGCCCGACCGCCATCTTCGTTACCTCCCGTCTGGCTCCTGAGCTGCTGGGCAGTATCGCCGTGGCGGCCTACAGCTACATGGCGCTGGTGCCTGTCATCCAGCCGCCCATCATGAAGGCGCTGACCACCAAGAAAGAGCGCACCGTCGTCATGAAGCAGCTGCGTGCCGTGACCAAGACCGAGAGGATCGTCTTCCCCATCATGGTCACCATCATCGTCTCCCTGATCGTCCCGGATGCCGCCGTTCTGGTCGGTATGCTGATGCTGGGCAACCTGATGAAGGAATCCGGTGTTGTGGATCGTATCCAGAAGACCGCTGGCAATGAGCTGATGAACATCATCACCATCTTCCTTGCCCTGTCCGTTGGATGCACTACTTCTGCCAACACCTTCCTGAACACCCGCACCCTGTTCATCATCGTGCTGGGCCTGATCGCATTCTCCTTCGGCACCGCAGCCGGTGTGCTGTGCGGCAAGGTCATGTATGCCCTGACCGGTGGTCAGGTCAACCCGCTGATCGGTTCCGCCGGTGTTTCCGCCGTTCCTATGGCTGCCCGCGTTTCTCAGAAGGTGGGCCAGAGCGAGAACCCCTCTAACTTCCTGCTGATGCACGCCATGGGCCCCAACGTCGCTGGCGTTATCGGCTCCGCCGTTGCTGCTGGTATCCTGATCAACATCTTCGGCTGAGCATGATCCTCCCATAAAAAATCTTAAACCGCCTGTCTGCTGGCAACTGCCGCGGACGGGCGGTTTTTTATGCTGGAAACCCTGTGCAATGAGCCGCAAATGTGATATACTATACCTTAGTGATTCATGCGAAAATAGCAAAAAGAACAGGTGAAACAATGGCAACAGATCTCAAGCAGGAATTTTGTGCCCTGCGCGATACCTACATTGAAAAACAGTTTGGCCGCCTGAACGAGATGCAGCGCAAGGCGGTGTTTACGACCAACGGCCCGCTGCTGATCTTGGCCGGTGCCGGAAGCGGAAAGACCACGGTTCTGGTCAACCGCATCGCGAACCTCATCCGGTTCGGTTCGGCCCACGGCTCCGGCTGGACCCCCCGCGAGGTGACCGAAGAGGACGTCAAGGCCCTGCGGATGGCCATTATGACCGGCACCGATGCCCCGGTTTGGCTGGACGGGATGCTCCGCAAGGACGCCGTCCGGAGCTGGAACGTGATGGCCATCACCTTCACAAACAAGGCGGCCGGGGAGCTGAAGGAGCGTCTGCGGAATATGCTGGGCGGCGAAGAAGGGGACGAGGTGTTCGCCTCCACCTTCCACTCGGCGTGCGTGCGGATCCTGCGCCGCTGGGCTGAACAGATCGGCTACCCCCGCAGCTTCACCATCTACGACACCGACGACGCCCAGCGTGTGATGAAAACGGTCTATAAAGAGCTGAGCATCGACGATAAATTCTTCCCGGTGAAGAGCGCCATCAACCAGATGAGCCGCTGGAAGGATCAGCTCGTCAGCCCCGAAGAGGCCCTGCGCACCCCGGCACGGGATACGAAAGGTGCCATCGCGGCCAAGGTTTACGCTGCCTACGAGAAAAAGCTGAAGGATGCCGGAGCCTTTGACTTCGACGACCTCATTTACCACACCGTGCAGCTGCTGGCCCAGCACGACGAGGTGCGGGAGTTCTACCAGAACAAGTACCGCTACCTCCTTGTGGACGAGTATCAGGACACCAGCGTGGCCCAGTTCCGGCTGGTCAGTCTGCTCACCGGGCCGGAAAAGAATATTTGTGTGGTCGGCGACGATGACCAGAGCATCTACCGGTTCCGCGGCGCGACCATCGAGAACATCCTTAACTTTGAGCGGATCTATCCGGGCACCAAGACCATCCGGCTGGAACAGAATTATCGCTCCACTTCCAACATCCTGAACGCCGCCAACTGTGTCATCCAGCACAACACCGAGCGCAAGGGCAAGACCCTCTGGACCAAAAACGGCGAGGGCGATAAGGTCCATGTCTACACCGCCGAGAACGAGCAGGACGAGGCCATGCACATCGCGGACGTCATCGGCCAGCACCTGAAAGCAGGCGGACATCTGGCTGACCACGCCGTGCTCTACCGGATGAACGCCCAGTCGGCCCCCATCGAAAGTTATTTCACCCGCGCGGGCATTCCCCACAAGATCGTGGGCGGCCAGCGCTTCAATGATCGCAAAGAGGTCAAGGATATCCACTCCTATATGTCCATCGTGGCGAACCCTCGCGACGATGTACGGCTGCGCCGGATCATCAACGAGCCCGCCCGGAAGATCGGCAATACCACCATCGAGGTCATCGCCGACTTGGCCGCGCAGGAGAACACCAGCATGCTGGAGATCATCAGCCACGCCGACCAATACGCGCGGCTGTCCCGCTCCATGATGCCGCTGCTGAAATTCTGGCAGATCTACGAGAGATTACAGGAATCGCTGGAAACAAGGACGCTGGACGAGTTCGCGTCCGACGTCATTGAGCTGACCGGCTACAAAGCCATGCTGGAGCAGGAGGTGGCCAAGGGCCACGAGGACGCCGCCGACCGGATGCAGAACCTCGGCCAGTTGGTCAACAACGTGAAAAACTACTGCGACCAGCACGGCGAGGACGCCACGCTGGAAGGCTATCTGGAAGATATCGCTCTCATCAGCGACATCGACAGCTACAACGAGAGTGCCGATCAGGTGGTGCTGATGACCATCCACTCTGCCAAAGGCTTGGAGTTCCCCTACGTCTTCCTCATCGGCATGGAGGAGGGGGTCTTCCCCAGCGAGATGAGCAAGTATTCCGAGGCCGACCTCGAAGAGGAGCGCCGCCTTGCCTACGTCGGCATCACCCGCGCCAAGCAGGAGCTTTACATCTCCGACAGCGTGACCCGGATGCTCTACGGCCGCACCCAGCGCAACGAGCCCAGCCGCTTTCTGCGGGAGATCGAGCCGGAGTACATTGAGGAGACCCGTAGCCCCGCCTTGGAGCGCCGCTCTCAGATGGGCGGCTGGGGTTCTTCCTACAGCGACACGGTGCCGGGCGGCGCGTCGGGCTACTCCGGCGCTTCCGGCTGGGGACGCAGCAGGACCGGCGGCTACGGTTCGGGTTACAGCTCCGGCTACCTGAATTCCGAGTACAACGGCGGCAGCCGGGGCTTCGGCTCCGAGTACGCCGGGCGGGGAAGCTCTTCCTCCGGCTTCGGCAGCTCGGCCCCCCGCAGCACCGGCAGCTTCGGTGCTGGATATTCCAGCGCAGGTACGAGCAGAAATTCTGCAAAGCCCATCAGTTTTACAGGAACACCGGCGGCCCAGAAACCCGCTGCCAACACCCCCAAGCACTACGAGCCGGGGGATATCGTGGAGCACAAGGTCTTCGGCCGCGGCAAGGTGCTCAAGGTCAAGCCCGCAGCGGGCGACCAGATCGTAGAGATCAACTTTGAAAAGGTCGGCGTGAAAAAGACCATGGCAAATTTTGCGCCGCTTGTGAAGATCACGGAGGAATGACAGATGATGACGGTACGATTGATCGCACATACCCCAGAACCCGAAAAGGTGGTGGCGGCGGCGGCCAAGCTCTGCTATTCCGATGCCCACATCACCGACCTGCTGGACGGCCTGACCGAGGAGAAGACCGCCAAGTTCCTGACCATGCTCAGCGACCTTGGCCACGCCAGCCCCATCGAGCACGCCAGCTTCACCTTTGGCATCGAGGGCGTCAGCCGCACCCTGCTGGCTCAGATCACCCGCCACCGCATCGCGTCCTTCAGCGTTCAGAGCCAGCGCTATGTCCGCTTGGACGATTTCCGCTACGTCATCCCGCCGGAGATCGAGGCCATCCCCGAAGCGAAGGAGGCCTTCATCGCCAGCATGAACGAGGATGCTAAGCGCTACCTTGACCTTGTGCAGAAGCTGGAGGACGGCCACACCGCCCGCCTGATGGCCGAGGGAATGCCCGAAAAACAGGCCCGCGCCAAGGCTTCCAAACAGGCCAACGAGGACGCCCGCTTCGTGCTGCCCAACGCCTGTGAGACCAAGATGGTCGTGACCATGAACGCCCGCAGTCTGCAGAACTTCTTCCACCTGCGCTGCTGTAATCGCGCCCAGTGGGAGATCCGGGCGTTGGCCGAGGAAATGCTGCGGCTGGTCTATCCGGTAGCACCCCATCTGTTCCGCACGGCGGGGCCCGCCTGCGTGTCCGGCCCCTGCCCGGAGGGCAAGATGTGCTGCGGCAAGACCGCCGAGGTGCGAGATCAATACGCCGCGCTGAAGGGGGAAGCCGTATGAGCCGGGGAAAGTTGATCGTGCTGGAAGGGCTGGATGGCAGCGGCAAGGCGACCCAAGCCAAGCGGTTGGCGGCAGCTCTGGCTGCCGAAGGCCGCCCGGTGCGGGAGATCACCTTCCCAAACTACGAAAGCGACTCCAGCGCGCTGGTCCGGATGTATCTGGCCGGGCAGTTCGGCGAAAAACCCGACGATGTGAACGCCTATGCGGCATCCAGCTTTTATGCGGTGGATCGCTATGCGGGCTACAAGGCCGACTGGGGGAAATTCTACGAAGAGGGCGGCATCCTCATTGCGGATCGGTACACCACCTCCAACGCGGTGCACCAGTGCTCCAAGCTGCCACCGGAGCAGTGGGGGGAGTTCCTCCACTGGCTCTTTGATTACGAGTTCCGGCTGCTGGGTCTGCCCGCGCCGGACCGGGTGATCTACCTCCAAGTGGACCCCGCCGTGAGCCAGAAGCTGATGACCCAGCGCTACCACGGCGATGAGACCAAGAAGGACGTCCACGAAAGGGACGTTGAGTACCTGAACCGCAGCCGCAAAGCTGCGGAGTTCTGCGCCGCCCATCTCGGCTGGTGCTCCGTCCGCTGCGATGCAGGCGGGCAGATGCGCAGCATCGAGGAAATTGGGGAGGAAGTTCGGCAGGTCGCCCTTTCTGCCCTTGAATAACGAATGCGTAAGGAGGAATCCTATTTCATGTACCGTTTGATGCAGCCGTCCGACCGGGCGGAAATTCTGGCGCTGTGGCAGCGCGAGCGGGGCGACGGGGAAACCTTCGTCACCAACGCCATCGAGCGCTTTGCCGGAGTGGAAAATGTCTACGTGGCCGAGGAAAATGACCACATCGAAGCTGTGGCGATGGCTGTGCCGGTCACGCTGCAGGGGCGGCCCGGCTGCTGCCTGTACGGGCTGACCGGGCAGGGGAGCCTGATCTTGGCGGGCCTTGTGGATTACCTGTGCGCGCAGCAGAAGCTGCGGGGCGCCGGCTTCGTGGTCGTGGTGCCCGCCGGGGCCGAACAGGCCGCTCTTTTGCAGGACAAGGGCTTCCAGTGGGCGTTCCCGCTGCGGTGCCTCCCGCGGGAAGTGGAGCGGAACCTGTGGAGCCAAGCGGAGTTCGACTCCGTGACGGCCCGGAAGCTGGGCGAGCTGCGGGCAAGGTTCTGGTCCGATACCGTCCAGCTCCCGCCGGAGCAGATGGCTGTGGTGCTGGGGGATCTGTACTCCCGCGGGGCCACCATCGTTTCCAACAACGACGGCTACGGCATCTATTTCCGGAAAGAGGATACCCTTTATTTTGTGGAGCTGATGGCCGAGAACGACCGCGCTGCCGAAATTTTGATGGAAGCGGCCCGCGAGAAGGAAGTCATCGTGGAAAAGGCTGTCATCACCGTGGGGGCCGCGCAGAACCTCTTCCTCGGCGAGGGCACCCGGCAGGATTACGGCATGATCCGCTTTGAGGGCGAGCCCTTTGACGTGAGCGAGAGCTACATGCGGCTGATGCTGGACTGAAAGGAATGGACGGATGGCGAAAAGCAATCATACGAAGCCCTGCAAAAAGGGCGGTGCGCTGAAGATCCTGCTGGTCGTTCTGGTGCTGCTGGTGCTGACAGCCGGTGCGGCAGGCGTGTTTGCGTATAACGAGATCAACGGCAATGGAGGAAAACCGGGTGCAGAGGTGACCGTCAGCATCCCCCAGGGCAGTGGCGTTGCTGCCATCGCAAAGGAGCTGAAGGAGGCTGGAGTTATCCGTTCGGCCTATCTGTTCCGCTGGTATGTGGGGCACAAGGGTGCCGCCGGAAAACTGCAGTACGGTGATTTTACGCTGCAAACCGGCGGATATTCCTACGATGGCCTGATCACAGAGTTGTCCGCGTATGCCAAGGCGGATTCGGTGCGTCTGACCTTCCCGGAGGGAACCACTGCCATTGCCATTGCCCGGAAAATGGAGGAAGCCGGTCTGTGTACTGCCGAGGAGTTTCTGGAAGAAGCCAATACCGGCGATTTCAGCGCGTACAAATTCTGGCAGTATGTCCCGGACAATAAGGAAGCCCCCGGCCGTTTTATGAAGTGCGAGGGCTATCTCTTCCCGGACACCTACGAATTCTTGACGGATGATACCGTACACAACTACGTGGCAACGTTCTATTCTCATTTTGATCGGCAGTTCACCGACGAAATGTACAAAGAACTGGACAAGCAGGATCTGAGCCTTTCGGAGGTCATCACGCTGGCGTCCTTCGTGCAGGAGGAGGCCGGCAACGAGCAGGACTCCAATGTGGCGCAGGTGTTCCGCAACCGGCTGGCGGAGGGTTCGCCCTACCCCAAGCTCCAGAGCAACACTTCGAGCTATGTCCAGAGCGATGAGGACAACAACTACCTGTGGAACTGGGTGGCCCCGTGGTACGGCGGCTGGGACAAGATCCCGGAAAATATCTTGAACGCCTACGACACCTACAGCTGCACCGGGCTGCCCGCCGGGCCTATCTCGAACCCCGGTCTGGCGGCCATCCAAGCCGCGCTGGCCCCCCAGCCCGACGAGGACGTCAAGGACTGCTATTTCTTCGTGACCGACCTTTCCGGCCATTACTACTACGCCCGCACCTATGCGGAGCACCAAGCCAACTGCGAAAAAGCAGCGCAGGTGAATAAAAATTATAAGTAAGAGGATCATTATGTTACAAATCCCGGAACTTCTTTCCCCGGCGGGCGATCTGGAACGCCTCCGCTACGCCATCAACTACGGCGCCGATGCCGTGTATTGCAGCTTGCCCGAATTCGGGATGCGCTCTGCCCCGGCCAACTTCACGCCGGAGCAGCTCACCGAGGGCGTCATCTATGCCCATGCCCGCGGCCGCAAGGTCTACCTGACCATGAACACCCTGCCCACCAACGAGGAGGCAGACCGTTTGCCGGAGGCCATCAAAAATGCCGCCGCTGCGGGCGTGGATGCCTTCATCGTGGCGGACCTCGGCGTGATGGAAGCGTGCAAGCAGTTCGCCCCGGACATCGAGATCCACATGTCCACCCAGACCGGCATCACCAACTGGGCCGCAGCCCGCGCTGCCTACAACATGGGTGCCAAGCGTGTGGTGCTGGCCCGTGAGCTGACGCTGCAGGACATCGCCACCATCCGCGACAAGACCCCGCCGGAACTGGAGATCGAAGCCTTTGTCCACGGTGCCATGTGCATGAGCGTGTCGGGCCGGTGTCTGCTCTCCAATTACATGACGGGCCGCGACTCCAACCGGGGCCAGTGCGCCCAGCCCTGCCGCTGGAAATACTACCTGAGCGAGGAGACCCGCCCCGGCCAGCTCTATGAGATCGGCGAGAACGAGAACGGCAGCTACATCCTCAACGCAAACGATCTGTGCACCGCGCCCTTCCTCGACCTCATCTGCAAGGCGGGCGTGGACAGCCTGAAGATCGAGGGCCGCGCCAAGACCTTCTACTATGTGGCCAGCGTCACGGCGGCCTACCGCAAGGCGCTGGATCAGTACCTTGCCGACCCCCTCAACGATAACTTCGAGCTGCCGGACGAGGTGCTGGCCGAGCTGACCCGCACCAGCCACCGCCACTATTCGCCGGGCTTCTACTTCGGCCGCGAACAGGCCAGACAGGCCACCGACAGCGCCACCTACATCCGCGAGTGGGAGTTTGTGGGCACCGTGGACGGCTGGGAAAATGGCATTGCCAGCTGCCAGCAGCGGGGCAAGTGGACCCTTGGCGATACCTTGGAGGCTCTCTGCCCGGACGGCCGCAGCATCCCGCTGCACCCGGAGTGGATCAAGAACGAGGCAGGGGAGAGCGTGGACTCCACCCCGCACGCCATGGAAAAATACACCATCCCCACCCCGGAGCTGCCCCCCATGAGCTTGCTGCGGCGCAAGGTCTGAGCAGGGCTTTCAGGATAGGATAAGGAGAGGAACCAGATGAAAAAGCTACTGAACAGTCTTCCGTTCCGGCTGTTGCTGGGCATCGTTGTCGGCGTGCTGCTGGGGCAGGTCTTCCCGCTGGGAGCCATGAAGGTTGTGGTAACGCTGCAATACATCATGGGCCAGCTGATCACGTTCTGTGTGCCGCTGATCGTCATCGGCTTCATCGCGCCGTCCATCACCCGGCTGGGCAAAAATGCCTCCCGGCTGCTGGGCGTTGCCATCGTCATCGCCTACACCTCGTCGGTCTGCGCGGCCTTCATGAGCACCGGCGCGGGCTATGCGCTCATCCCGCATCTGTCCATCGATACCGAGGTGGCCGGTCTGCGTGAGCTGCCGGAGGTGGTGTTTGAGCTGAACATCCCCCAGATCATGAGCGTTATGAGCGCACTGGTGCTCAGCGTCCTCGTGGGTCTGGCAGCAACGTGGACCAACAGCAAGCTGACCTGTGATCTCCTCGGCGAGTTCCAGAACATCGTTCTGTCCGTCGTCAGCAAGATCATCATCCCCATCCTGCCGTTCTACATTGCGGCCACCTTCTGCAACCTGAGCTATGAGGGGATGATCACCCACCAGCTCCCCGCCTTTATTCAGATCATCCTCATCGTCATGGCGGGCCACTATATCTGGCTGGCGGTGCTCTACCTGCTGGCCGGGGCCTACTCCGGCAAGAACCCGTGGGAGGTCCTCCGCCATTACGGCCCGGCCTACCTCACCGCAGTCGGCACCATGTCCAGCGCCGCGACGCTGGCCGTTGCGCTGGACTGCGCCCGCAAGAGCAAGGTGCTGCGCAAGGATATGGTCAGCTTCGGCATCCCGCTGTTCGCAAACATCCACCTCTGCGGTTCGGTGCTGACCGAGGTGTTCTTCTGCATGACCATTTCGAAGATCCTCTACGGTGAGCTGCCCGGTGTCGGCACGATGATCCTGTTCTGCGTGCTGCTGGGCATCTTCGCCATCGGTGCCCCCGGCGTCCCCGGCGGCACGGTCATGGCGTCGCTGGGCCTGATCACCGGCGTGCTGATGTTCGACGATGCGGGCACGGCTCTGATGCTGGCGATCTTTGCATTGCAGGACAGCTTCGGCACCGCCTGCAACATCACCGGCGACGGCGCGCTGACCTTGATGCTGACCGGCTATGTGGAAAAGCACCACATTCAGGAGAACGGCAATCTGGAAAGCCCGATCCTCTAAATCGACGATCTCTACACGACCTGTCCCGCCCAAACGGCGGGACATTTCTCATCTCAGTGGGAGGAATGCAGGATGAAAGGCTATCTTTTGGCGGAGGGAAAACGGCTTGTGCTGGCGGTGCTGGCCTTTCTGGTCGTTTTCGCGGCGGTGCCCGGCCTCCGGCTGGTGCACCTGCTGGGGCTGCTAACGGCAGGGCTCTGTGCGCTGGGGCTGCTGTACCGGAACGCCTCGTCCCGGTTCTTTGGCCGGGTGATGGCGGGCGGCATCGGCTGCCTTGGCGGCTTTGTGCTGGCGCGGACTATGCTGCAAGATCGGCCGCTGCGGATGGTCTCCGCGTCGGAATACGCCCTGCTCTTTCTGGACTTTTTGCTCTGGGCGGGTCTGCTGCTGTGGAGCTGCCGGGCGGATGCAGCCCCGAAACGGGAGAAGCCGCCGCTGTTCAAAGAACAAGTGCCGGATAAAGCGCGGCTCATCCAATACATACAGGATCTGCCAATCGTGGGCATCCACGCAAAATGGGGCAACGGAAAAAGCTTTCTGTGGGAAAATCTCCGGTCCGACCTTCAGGCGCAGTTCGAGATCGTTCAGATCGACCTGCTGGCCTGTGATCTGGACCAGATCGAAGCCTTCCTCATCCGGGAGCTGGAAAAGGTGTTGGAGCGCGGCCAGATCTACCCGGAAAACGCCCACTACCTCAAGGCACAGATGGGCAAGAACACAGCGCTGGAAAAGCTGGGGGGCATCGCGGGGGAAAGCGGCTTTTCGGATACCTTCGACTCGCTGCAGCAGGAGCTGAAACGGCTGCCCAAGAAGGTTTTGCTGAACTTTGAGGACATCGACCGCATCCGCAGCGAGGAAGTCATCCAGAAGATCTTTGCCATCTCGGAGAAGCTGGCCTCGGACCGGGTGCATGTGGTCTTCCAGTACAACAAGGAGGCCCTGCCGGGCCGCTTGCAGGACAAGGAGTATCTGGAAAAGTATGTGCCCTTCAATGTGGGCCTGACGCCGATCTCCTTTGCCTCACTGGTGGAGTATTTCTGGGATCGGTTCGAGATGGATAACCTGCCGCTGAAAAAAGACGCGCTGAGCCTCATCGGCGTGACCCGCCCGTCTTACGAAACGCTGAACTCTGCGGTGGGGCTGGATGCGGAGGCATCCTTTGACCTTACGTCCATGGTCTCGATCCGGAAGGTGCAGTTCTATCTGGAAGAGGTCAAGAGTCTGCTGACCTCCAACGAGGAGTTCGCCCGGCAGACAAATGCGGAGACCGTGGCGATGGTGCTGCTGGTCAAGCACTTTTTCTGGAATGAGTACGCGGCCCTGCAAACCAAGACCAGTCCGCTGAAAATATTTCTGTTTAAGACCGAGGAGGGGCCGCTCACCCTTCTGGAACTGGCCGACCGATACCGCAAACCGCAGCGAGAGGAGCCGGAAGCGCGGGAACAGCGCTGCGCGGCGCTGGAAGAAGTGCTGCAGCGGGGCGAAAACTCCGAGCACCTCTGGCTGCTGATGCTTCTGGGGTATCAGATCCCCTTTCAGGGAGGGGATGAAGAGCGGAACCGGAAGCAGAAAGTGCAGACCGAGATGCACAACGCAAAGATCGACCATCTGGTCTGGAACGTGATGGCCAACGGCGTTTCGGAGCTGACCGACGAGGAAAACGAGGTGGAGGAGTTGCTGCGCAAGGTCTTCTATGACGCGAAAAAAGAGGAGTGGCCCGCCCGCTGGGAAGCGTATCAACTGGACCGCATCGATGGCCGTTTCCCAAAGGACAACACGACCGTGATGAAGTGGGGAGACAATGCGCTGGCGTGCTCCTTCCGCGCCATGGCCCGTGCGGGAAAATACGCCAAGGTGCAGACGCAGTTGCTGGAACTGCTGATCGAGCTGGAACGGGCAAAAGAAAATCCGGCGGTGTCGGATGTGCTGCTGGAATGCCTTTCCTACTGCGATTGGTCCAACGGGCAGGACCTGATCTCGATGGCGGACTTCTTCGCCACCCTGAAAGGAGAAGAAAACCCGGAACATCTCCCATTTTACCGGACGTTCTTTCAAAATGCCATGGAAGCAATCGTGCTGAACCGCTATTGCGAACGGATGGAAAGCTTCATGTTCGAGTGGTCGGACAAAGACGGTTTTGCCAAGCATGAAACAGAGCAGCTTGGATACCTGAAGCGGGAGCTGGAAGAAGAGCGGGAAAAGCAGACTGTTCCGTTTTTGCAGAAAGAACTCGACACCCTGATCCGGTTCGTGGAAAAGAACACGGCGCTTCTTTCCAGCCCGACTCCGATGCCCCAGCGGAAACCGGGCTGGAAAGTCGGCGAGTGGCGGAGCGAGTACATCCATCAGACGGAGATCCACCGGCTGAAAGAGTACCGGAAGACCCATACCGAAGCGGAATTTGAGCAGGAGCTGCAAAGGAGCCGCTGGGGGCTGTACTACGTCGAGGTCAAGGAAGCTTTAAAACAGGACAAATAAACGAAACGATCCCGCCACATCCAATGGCGGGATCGTTTCGTTACAGCGTATCCAGAACGGTGCGGGCGTTTCGGATGGTGTCCTCGCTGGTCTGCCAGAGCTCGAACTCCGAGAAACCGGGCAGCCCCATGGGGACGCCCTCCCGGCGGAAGGTCATCCGGCTATCCAGCACCTGCTTGCCGGAGAGGTGGAAGGCGGAAGCGCCCGTCTCCCTTGTGAGGGCGGGGAGGTTGGCCGGGGAGACCCCCGCACCCACCAGAATCTCGATGCGGCCCGCCGCCCGCTCTACGAGCTGCCGGAGCAGGGAAGCGCCCTGCGGGGCACTGGCGGCTTGGCCGCTGGTGAGGATGGTGGAAAGGCCCAGCCCACAGGCCGCTTCCAGCGCGGCGAAGGGGTCACGGCAGACATCGAAGGCGCGGTGGAGGGTGAGGGCGACGGGGCGGTTCGCCTTGGCTGCAGCTTCGCGGGCGGCGTCGTAGATGGGGCGCAGAGCTTCCACATCCAGTGCGCCGTCCGGGGTCAGCACGCCGGTCACGATGCCGTCGGCCCCGGCAGCCACCAGTTCCGCGGCGGAAGCAGCCATCTGCGCCAGCTCCCAGCGATCGTAGCAAAAATCGCCGAAGCGGGGGCGGAGCAGGGCGCGGACCGGGAGGCCGGTGGTCTCCTTCACCTGCCGCACCAGCGCAAGGCTGGGGGTCGTGCCGCCTACGATGAGGTCGGCGCAGAGTTCCAGCCGGTCGGCCCCGCCCTCCTTTGCCGCAAGGGCGCTGGCGGTGCTGTCAACACAAACTTCTAATATATACGCCATGGAAATCTCCTCTGTTTTGTGCATCGATACTCGCGAGCCAGTGGGTATTCTCCCCCGCAAGTGAGACGGGGATTCCATACCCCGCCCTATTGCCTACGGCAACAGGGTCCCACCCGTCGGACACTTGCTGGGGAAAACACCCACCGTCTTGCTTAACAGTTCAACAAAACCCGCCAACAGGAACTGCTGACGGGTTTTGCATTGCGAAAAAGCTTAGTTTACGGAGGCGAGGAACCGCACAAAGCCAGCGCGTCCGGCTTCGTCCAGTTTATAGACACCGGCATCTGCCAGAACCTCGGCGAAGACATGGCCGACCTCGTCCTGCAGGATGAGGTGGACGTTGTCACCGTTCAGGTCGGGGTGCTTGGCAAGGATCTCCTCGGCCCATGCGGCGTGCTTCTGCAACGCTTCGGGATACTCGGCGGTGGGTACGCGGGCCACCAGTGCGTCGGCCAGATCAAACAGCTCCTGCTTCAGGCGGCTGGGCAGAACGGCCAGACCCATGACCTCGATGAGGCCGATGTTCTCTTTCTTGATGTGGTGGAGCTTGGCGTGGGGGTGGTAGACGCCCAGCGGGTGCTCCGGGGTAGTGATGTTGTTGCGGAGCACGAGGTCGAGCTGGAACCTGCCGTCCCGCATCCGGGCGATGGGGGTGATGGTGTTGTGGGGCTCACCGTCGGTCTCGGCAAAGAGAAAGCAGCTCTCGTCGGTGTAGCCGCGCCATGTGGTCAGGATCTTGTCTGCCAAGTCCACAAGGCGCTTGTCGTCCGCACAGGTCAGGCGGATGCAGCTCATGGGCCAGTGGACGATACCTGCTTCCACATCCTCATAGCCGGGGAAGACCCATGCCTTTTCGATGGGGGCCTTCGCCATGGCGAACTCGTAGTGACCGCCTTGGAAGTGGTCGTGGCTCAGGATGGAGCCGCCCACGATGGGCAGGTCCGCGTTGCTGCCTACGAAATAGTGGGGGAAGAGGGCCACAAAGTCCAGCAGCTTGCGGAACGTGGCCCGCTCGATCTTCATGGGGGTGTGCTGGTTGTTGAAGACGATGCAGTGCTCGTTGTAGTAGACATAGGGGCTGTACTGCAGATTCCACGCGCTGTCGTTGATGGTCAGCGGGATGATGCGGTGGTTCTCACGGGCGGGGTGGTTCATCCGGCCCGCATAGCCCTCGTTCTCCACGCAGAGCTGGCACTTGGGGTAGGCGCTCTGGGGGGCCAGCTTAGCGGCGGCAATGGCCTTGGGGTCTTTTTCCGGCTTGGAAAGGTTGATGGTGATATCCAGATCGCCGTAGGGGGTCTTGGTGACCCACTTCAGATCCCGCTTGATGCGGTAGCGGCGGATGTAATCGGTGTCCTGACTGAACTTGTAGAACCAGTTGGTCGCCGCTTCGGGACCTTCGGTCTCGTACCGCTCCTCAAAGTTGGCGCGGACGATGGAGGGGCGCGGGGTCAGCACGCCCATGAGCTTGGTGTCGAAGAGGTCGCGGGCGGTGGAGTTGTCCTCGCACACGCCGCGGGCCACCGCATCGTCCACCAGCGTTTTCAGGATGGTTTCGAGGTCGGTGTAGCAGACCTCGCCCTCCGGCTCGGTGAAGCTGTCCAGCTGCATGGTCATGAGCAGCTGGTTGCGGATGTAGATCTCATCGTCCGGCAGGATGAGGCCGGTGTCCAGACCGTAATTGACGAGCTGTTGGATGGCAGTGGAGATCACAGGACAGCACCTCCTTCCGGGCGGATGGAGAGGACATGGCAGCGGCCCGCGCCGAGGATGGCTTCCATCTGCTCCTTGAACTGGGCCAGCTCTTCCACCGGCACAAAGGCCTGTACGGTGCCCGCAAAACCGCCGCCGTGGACGCGGACGGCACCCTTGCCCCGCAGGAAGTGCTTGGCGGCGGCGATGGTCACGGCCACCTCCTGATGCTCCTTGTACCCGGCGGGGATGACGTTCTGCAGGTACTCCCAGCTGCTCAGGCCGGACTCGGTGACCAGCTGCAGGAAGGTGTCGAAATCGTCCGCGCGGAGGGCGGCCACCTGTTTTGCCACCCGCTCGTTGTCGGCGTAGATGTGGAAGGCGCGGAGCACGGCGCGGTCGCCGCACTGCTTGCGGCACTCCGGGAGCTTTGCGAGGAAGGTCTCAAAGGGAACATCCCGCAGCACCTCGCCGCCGCAGACAGCGGCCACGGCGCGGCACTCGCTGGGGATGGCGGCGTATTCGTCGGTCAGGTCGGCGTGGTCGGCACCGGAATCCAGAATGCAGAGCGCGAGGCCCGCCTTGGAGAAATCGACCTGCACCGGCTCGACGGCGGGGTGGGCAGGGTCCGCAAAGTCAATGGTGATAATGTTGCCGACGCTGGAGGCCATCTGGTCCATCAGGCCGCAGGGTTTGCCGAAGTAAACATTCTCTGCCCACTGGCCGATCTGCGCGATGGCGAT
>ERZ773235.1444-NODE-1444-length-24058-cov-11.917177_pt1 | contig 24058 bp, 25 predicted proteins | sample MGYA00580522_ERZ773235 | MGnify/ENA primary metagenome ERZ773235 (study PRJEB29015, sample SAMEA2737797) | human gut metagenome | biome: human gut; feature: human-associated habitat; material: faeces | place: China | collected 2012 ...
TCTTGCAGTCTTCTCCGGAACAGGCAGCAAATTCGCATTTTTCGTCAATGCTTTTGCCGGGGAAAAGCCTCTCGGCATCCTCCTTTTCAAGGCGGATATGCACCTTATAACTCATCGACAGTTCTTTGCGCAGCCCGAAGTAATTGCCGTTTGCCTCCGCAATAGCATTCAGAGCTTCCAAAATGTTGGTTTTTCCGCTTCCGTTCTTGCCGATCAGAACGGTCGGCAGAGAGTCGCGGAAGTTGATTTCAAGCGGTTCTTTTATTGATTTGTAATTTTGAATTACGATTTTCGTTATCTTCATAGAACCTCCGTCAAATATAAATTTCCCCATAAATATAGTAACATAAATTTCCGTTAATTTCAACCTCGTCATTACGAAGATGCGAATATATCGACCTTCGAAAAATGTCCGTGAAATTGCGGATGTCGGTGCGCGGACGCTCCGAAAAAACAAATCCGAGCCTGCGCCGATCGGTATAACCCCAATAGCGCACCTTGATTTCTTTTTTGCCTTTTCAAGTGTCTGCACTATGGGGGCTGTATCATCGGTAAAAGGTTCGGATTTTTTAATGTGCGGATACCGTCCGCATCTTTTCGAAGATTTTCAGTCCGTTTGATGCGATTTCTCCGGTGTCGCGGTATGAGCATTTTTTCCAAAAGCTCTCCGCGGGTCCGTAGGCGCAGACGTAGTATTTTTCGCAGTCCATCGCCTCTTCGGCGTATTTTGCGAGCATTCTGCCCAAGCCGCTGCCGCGCGCGGATGGAACGACCCCGATCTCAAGGATCGTGCCGCAGCCGGGCTTGTTTGAAAACGGGAAATCTTTTGTGTCAAGCCCGTAAATGATAAATCCGAGCGCGTCTTTTTCGTATGCGATGCATCCGGAGACTGCCCCCTCGGTACAAAGCTCGAAGAGCATTCCGATAAAGCCGTCGAGCTCCTCCTGCGGGGTCTGCGCGTCTTCGCCGTCCCGATAATAATCGGTCAGCAGGCGGTGAAATACGGGAAACTGTTCTTTTGTGACGGGGACTGTTTTCAACGTGCGTTCCTCCTTCGGGAAATCGGCAGTATATTTCGGAAAATGCGGCGGGCACGGATACGGGAACATCCTCGGTGGCTCCGCATTCGCCGCGGGGGAGAGGGATAGAGGTGCAATTCTCGATTTAGGGGGATGCGGTCTTTCACCGGCTGCACACCTGCGGGAGTAAAGCGAGCGTTCAAACCGTGCCGGCAAATCGGAAGGTGTCAAAGGCAAATCTCACAATACTTGCAAATATGACGTTTCCCCCGATAATCCTCTTCATCTGTTATCGCTGTCTTTTGCATACCGCATTTCTCCATTACACGAAGACTCGCCGTGTTTTCGGAAAAGTAACCGGCAGTAACTTTCCGAAATCCAATTTCACGCAATTCCGTAATGACCGCATGTACGGCCTCCGTTGCATAGCCGTGTCCCTGATATTGCGGATGAATCACATATCCGATTTCTATTTCATCATCCTCGATTCCGCAGTCATTGATAAAACCGATCAATTTTTCGTTCAGGTATATGCCGTACTCCAAATGCTTCGTGTCGTCGGGCCGGCTGAAAACGATCAATTTTCTCACCAGTTCTTCCGCACAACTTCGGGATTCCGTTTCCGGTACCATAAAAGTGCTTGTGACTTCCGGATTTGTCAGCAGATCGATCAAGGTATCAATGTCTTGTTCGGAGTACGGCTTTAAGATCAGCCTTTCCGTTTTGATTTGCGTTTTTTCTTGATGGGTAATGCCATGGATGTTCCTCCGCAGCTCTCGATTTGTCGAAATCATTTTACCATAATGCACCCCGGCTTGTCAAACAATAGATAACAAAAAAGCCCGCTGTAATTCTATCGAAATTACGGCGGACTTTCGCTGCCGGAAGCGGGGAGTCGAAAGGGGTTCGCCCCTCCGCCCAGCAAGAGGCAAAAATCAAGACCGCATCCAAAGAGGATACGGTCTCGCTTTATGGCGCCGGAAGCGGGGAGTCGAAAGGGGTTCGCCCCCCGCCCGGCAAGAGGCAAAAAGCAAGACCGCATCCAAAGAGGATACGGCCTTGCTTTATGGTGCCGGAAGCGGGGGTCGAACCCGCACCCTGTCGCCAGGACCGGATTTTGAGTTATTTGCTTCATACGGAATACAAACGAACTCAAACCCCTATGGAGGTCGTCAACGGACACCTAAAAGCCCGCAATTACTAATTATTTTGAAACTGATGTGTTAAAAAGCTCCGTTTCGTCTGCCATTTCCGCATTTCTCAATTTTGACGGGAATTTTGGATTTTGGAGGGACATCGGAGGGATGTAACCCCAAAACGGGGCACAACAGCACACGCAATAGATTTATAAATCGCAAACATATTATAGCGTATTTCTCTGCCATTGACAACATATTTTCAAAAAAAGAGGTATCGCTATGAAATCACGCGCACATTATGAAAAACTGTTTTCTTCTTTTCCCGATGTTGTAACCCTCCCCGAATTTCAATCAATGCTCGGAGGTATCGGTGACAGTACCGCCCGAAAAATAATGAGGGCAAACAAAGTTAAACACTTCTATATAAGAAGTACATACATGATTCCAAAAGCCTGTGTGATCGATTATGTATTGAGCGAGGATTATGCAAAATACAGCAAGACACTCAAAGCAAGGGTCTGAACTGCAAGCCGTTTGAGAAATCAAGCGGCTTTTTCATTTCCGTACATAGCCGTCTGCTTCGCCGCAGGCGGCTAAATCTATGTAAAGGAGGAAACCCCAAAATGGCGAACTGTAAAGTAATAGCGGTGACGAACCAAAAAGGCGGCGTGGGTAAAACCACAACAACCGCAAGTCTCGGTATCGGTCTGGCGCAGGAAAACAAACGGGTACTACTGATCGACGCGGACGCGCAGGCTTCTCTGACGCTCTCCCTCGGTTATGCCAAACCCGACGAGTTGCCCGTTACCCTGACGGACATTATGCAGAGTGTAATCGACGACACGCCGATTCCCGACGGACACGGTATTTTGCACCACGGCGAGGGCGTTGACCTGCTCCCGGCAAACATTACCCTATCGGGTATGGAAATCTGGCTCATAAACGCTATGAACCGTGAACGGGCGCTGCGGACATATCTGGGTGAGGTCAAACCTCACTACGACTATATCCTCATTGACTGTATGCCGTCGCTCGGTATTATGCCGCTGAACTCACTGGCGGCAGCGGACAGCGTTATCATACCGTCGCAGCCGTCGTTTCTCTCGGCAAAGGGTCTGGATTTGCTTATGCACTCCATTTCACAGGTCAAGCGGCAGATCAATCCCAAGCTGAAAATCGACGGGATTCTTTTTACGATGGTAGACAGCCGAACCAACGAGGCAAAGGAAATCATTGCTTCTCTGCGCGCCCACTACGGTGAGAAAATCCGTGTGTTTGGGGCGGAAATACCCTTTTCCGTGAGAGCCGCCGAAACCAGCGGCAGGGGCAAGAGTATCTACGCCCACGACAAAAACGGCAAGGTGGCTGCTGCCTATCACGCGTTGACAAAGGAGGTGTTGGAGATTGAGCGTAAAAACGAGAGATTTAGGAATGACGCCGTTAGATGATTTGTTTTCTACCGACGAAAGCCGAGCCGAATCACAGTTTGAAAAGGTCGTGACGCTGAACCCCGCTGAAATCTCCGACTTTCCGAATCATCCGTTTAAGGTCAAACAGGATGACGCTATGGCTGAAATGGTCGAGAGCGTCCGAAAATACGGTGTGTTAGTTCCGGCTCTTGTCCGACCGAAAGAGAACGGCGGCTATGAAATGGTCGCAGGTCACAGGCGAAAGTTTGCGGCTGCTCTGGCTGAGCTGACGGAGATTCCATGTATCGTCCGCAACCTATCTGACGATGAAGCTACCATTATTATGGTAGACAGTAATCTTCAAAGGGAAACGATCTTACCGTCCGAAAAAGCATTTGCCTAAGCTGATTACGCTTTCCACCTGCGAATACAGCCGTCAAAACGGCAGAATGGTCGTTGTTGCAAAACAGGTTATTCCTCCCGCCGTGGAGGTGGACGGCGATGAAACCTAAAAAATATGTTGTTTCGCTTTCTGGCGGCAAGGATTCGACGGCTATGCTTTTGCGGCTATTGGAAGAACAGCGCCCGGTTGATCTGATTATCTTCTGTGATACCGGGCTTGAATTCCCGCAGATGTATGAACACCTGAACCGTTTGGAGGCATATATCGGCAGACCGATTATCCGTCTGAAAGCAGAACACGATTTTGAATACTACTTTTACGATTACACCCCAAAAAGAAAAAATCCTGCTCTTTCAAAATACCGGGGAATGAGTTGGGCAGGCCCCCGCAACCGCTGGTGTACGGGTATTCTCAAAACCCGTGTCATTGACGCTTATCTCCGTGATCTGAAAGAACAGTATGAAATTATGGAGTATGTGGGTATTGCCGCAGACGAAACCCAACGCATAAAAACTGCCTGCTATCCTCTTGTGGAATGGGGAATGTCCGAAAAGGACTGCCTTGATTATTGCTATGCAAGAGGTTTTGATTGGGGCGGTTTATATCGTATTTTCAGCCGTGTTTCCTGCTGGTGCTGCCCGCTCCAAAGTTTAGAAGAACTGCGGAAGCTATATCGGTATTTCCCGGATTTATGGCGGCAACTTGAAGAATGGGACGAAAGCACTTGGAGGACTTTTATCAAAAATTATTCTGTCCGTCAGCTTGCCGCCCGGTTTGTCTTTGAAGCTAAATGGCAGGCCGCAGGCGGCAATATCCGAAGCAAAGCGTTTCACGCTGCTTTACGGAAAGAATTATCCCGGCTCGGATCGGAGGTGACGCTATGCCGGACATCAAAACAAAAAATGTTGTCAAAGGAACAGTAAAAACGATTGATAAATCGGCGGTTGCCGCAGAGCGGATGAAAGATGCCTATATCCGCACAAAGGACAAAGCGGAGCACGGCGTTTATTCTGCAGAGGGTTCAGCCGAAGAATATGCCGCAGACCGTATTTCCGGCTGTGCTGATACCGTCACCCGTGAGGCTGTTCGGCAGTTTGACAAACAAGGCCGCCGTGGGGTTCAATCTACCAAAAACAATATCTCCAAAGCAAAAGAGCATTTTCGGCAGCGGCAGGCTCAAAAATCCATTAAGACGCTGGAGCGTGGCGAAAAAACGATCAAGCAGACGGCAAAATCCACGGGTAAATCTACAATTAAAACGGCAAAGGGTTCAGTTAAGACCGCACAGAAAACGGTTAAGACTGCCGAACAGACCGCCCGAACTGCGATTAAAACGAGTGAACAGGCAGCGAAAGTCGCTCAAAAAACCGCACAGGCTTCGGCTAAAGCGGCAAGGACGGCAGCACAGGCGGCGAAAGCCACCGCCAAAGCGACCGTTGCCACGATAAAGGCGGCAGCCAAAGCCACGGTTGCGGCGGTCAAGGCGATTATAGCCGGAACAAAGGCCTTGATTTCCGCTATCGCCGCCGGCGGTTGGGTTGCCGTTGTGATTATCATTGTGGTATGCCTGATTGCCTTGATTGTCGGCTCGTGTTTCGGTATCTTTTTTTCGGGCGAGGATTCGGGAAGCAGTATGACAATGCAAAGCGTGGTACAGGAAATCAACACCGATTACCAAACGCAGCTTGACACCACCAAAACGAATATCTCCTATGATGTTTTGGAAATGTCCGGCTCCCGTGCCGTCTGGCCGGAGGTTTTGGCTGTTTATGCGGTTAAGACTACTACCGATCCGAATAATCCGCAGGATGTCGCCACTATGGACGCTTCAAAAAAAGCGATTCTAAAAGATATATTCTGGCAGATGAATACCATATCCTCACGAACCGAAACAAAGACCGAGGAAATTATCACCGAAACGGATGACGGTCACGGCAATATTGTTGAAACGAAAACGACGGTCACACGGACTTATCTGTATATATCGGTGGCTCATAAGACCGCCGGAGAAATGGCAGATAAATTCGGATTCAATGCAGATCAGCGCAAGCAGCTTGCGGAACTTCTTGCCGAAGAAAACCGCAGTATGTGGAGCGCGGTTCTTTATGGCATTTACACCGAGGACGGACAAATTGTTTCCGTTGCTCTCTCGCAGATTGGCAATGTGGGCGGTCAGCCGTATTGGAGTTGGTATGGCTTTGACAGCCGTGTGGAATGGTGCGCCTGTTTTGTTTCGTGGGCGGCGAATGAGTGCGGGTATATTGATAGTGGTATTATCCCGAAATTTGCAGGCTGCACAAACGGCGTGCAATGGTTTAAGGATAGAGGTCAATGGATTGACAACAGCGCCACGCCGTCGCCGGGTATGATTATCTTTTTCGATTGGAACAACAAGGGTTCGTCCGGTCCGCAGGACGGGCTATCCGACCATGTAGGAATTGTCGAACGAGTTGAGGACGGAATTATTTATACCATAGAAGGCAATTCCGGGGATTCCTGCCGGGAAAATCATTATGCCGTAGGGCATTATGAAATCCTCGGTTACGGAGTGCCTGCGCATTAAAAAATCAACCGCCTTTTTTGGGGGCGGTTGGTACATAATTATCAGGAAACAAAACGCAGACTATATTTCTTAACTTTTATGTGTTAAAATATACGATACGACAGTAAAGGAACGCTATTGAGGAATTAAAAACAGCGAAAAAATAAATTTTCAATCTACTATCTAAAATGCATCCGAAATTCTTTTTTTCGTGTTATAGATTATTGAGAGAGTGTCTTATAATTTAGGAGGTCGTATGAGTAAAGAAATTGAAAAAATGACCGCCATTTATGAAAAGCATAAAAACACAATGTATGCAGTCGCATTGAAAATATTAAAAAATCCGCAGGATGCAGAGGACGCAGTACATAATACAATCCCCCCGATTATGCGAAATTTAGATGCGATAAAAGATGTTGACAGCAAAGATTGTATATATTATGTGACAATGGCGGTAAAACATATGTCGTTTAATATGATACGGGACAGACATATTCAAACGGTCTCCTTGTCAGACATTGAGTATGAATTTGCAAGTGATGAAAACATTGCTGAAAGTGTTATTATAGACGAAAGCTGCAAAATCATCTATCAGAATATAAAAAGTATGCCTGCCGAATATCGGGATGTGCTAATCCTCCATTTGTATTACGAATTATCCACATCGCAGATTTCGGATTTTCTGAACAGAAAGCACGGCACCGTAAAATCACAACTCACTCGTGGAAAAAAGCTGCTGAAAGCTCGATTAAAGGAGGATGGATATGAACGATAAAAAAATCAAAGAAGCAATGAAACAGTATATCGAAACACAGGCTGATAATATTTCGTCTGAATCAGAAGAAAAGCACGACCTTACTTCTCTTGACGAAAAGGTTTATGCAACGCTCGGCACAAATCAAAATAAACACAAAACGGCTGCTGTATGGTCTTTTAGAAAGATAAGCGCGTTAGCTGCCACTTTTGTTTTGATTATCAGTTTAAGCATTACTGCTGTATTTGTTCTCAATAAAGAACCGGAACATATAGTTCAAGAAGTGATTTATTCAATCACTATTTCATACGAAAATGAGCAATACGGTTATTTTTCAAATCGCTTGGTTATTGACAAATACGGACTTAACAATATTTCGGACTTAAAACAGAACCCGGATTTATTTACGGGAATTTTAACCGAAACGGACATTATACAGACAGATAGCGTGATCGACAAAGACAGTATCATCGGAGCCAAGATATATCCATATAGTGACGAGGTTATCATTTTGCAGGGCGATGGGCAATTTTACTATTTTGAAAAAATAGTAACTGATTAACAATATGAAATCAGCACCGCAAAGCAGGCAGTTTTCTTTTGAAAAATGCCTGCTTTTTTGCATCCGATATTTCGCCTTTTGTGTTTATATAAGTAAGGCATGAAAGCCTAAAACAAATTATGAAAGGATGCAAAACTTATGAAAAAGACCATTTTTACGCTCTCGCTCTTGCTGATCGCAGCTACCCTTATTTTTACGGGCTGTTCTTCCAAAGGAGATTTTGAGTTGGAGCGCTCCAAAGGAATTAAGATTACCTACATTGACGAATTTGAAAAAACAACAATCTTGCCCGCCCCATTGACCTCGGAAGAAATCTTTAACAGTTACAGCGATACGATTGTACGAGGTACAATAGAAACAGTACGCAATATTCAAATCGACTACGGCAAAGGTGAAATTGCTCAAAAAGCACTTGCTACCATAAAAATCACAAAGGTTATTTCGGGAAATGCAAAAGCAGACAGCACGGTAACGGTTTTGCTGCCGAAATGTGTGGATAACGCTTCTGCAAATGACTCGTCTGTTGTAATCTCGCATTTGGAGAATGGAACAGAGGGCATTTTCCTTTTGAAAGAAGTAACAGAACAGAGCTGTGCGGAAATCAACGGAAAAACTTTTTACTATGACGATATTTGCGAATATTCTATGTTCGGAGAAGATCATTTTGCTGTTATCTTGTCCGACGGAGCTATTCGTTTCAATGCTGATCTGTTTGACGGTGCAATTACCAGCTTTGCCAATCTTGATGAAGCAGAAGCTAAAATACAAGAAAGCCTTACAAAGGAATGATTTATATGCCGATACTGAATGTTTGTAATCTATGCAAAACATATCAAGCGGGAGAGGCAGAGGTTAAAGCACTTGACAATGTATCTTTTACCGTAGAAAAAGGCGAATTTGTTTCTATCATCGGTCCGTCGGGATCGGGAAAATCGACCTTGTTACATATCCTTGCCGGTATTGACCGCCCCACCTCCGGCAAGGTGTATGTAGATGGTGAGGATATATATGCCAAGAGCGAAAAGGAGCTTGCCTATTATCGCAGACGAAAGGCGGGCTTAATCTATCAGTTTTATAATCTCGTTCCCACTTTGACGGTTGAGGAAAACATAACGCTCCCTTGCCGCCTTGATAAAAAGAAAACCGACAAAGAAACGCTTGACCGATTGCTGGATACGCTTGGAATGAAAGAGCGAAGAAGTCATCTGCCGAGCCAGCTTTCAGGCGGTCAGCAACAACGCTGTGCCATAGGCAGAGTTTTATTTACAAATCCTGCGCTTATGCTTGCCGACGAACCGACAGGAAATCTTGACAGCAAAAGTGCAGCAGAGGTAATGGAGCTTCTGGGGAGTGCAAATAAACAATACGGTCAAACGCTCATTATGATTACGCACAATTTGGAGCTTGCAAAGTTGGCAGACCGTATGCTTATCATCAAGGACGGTAAGCTCTCGGAGGGATAACTATGGGTGTTTGTATTAAACTTGCAACAAGGAGCTTGCGGAAAAATAAAGGGCGAACGCTGATAACACTTATGGGAATTGTATTGTCCGTCCTCATGGTGTGTACGATTTTTACGCTGTTAAATTCTATGCTCGATTCTGCGATAGATTCCATTATCGAAAAGGACGGATATTGGCATATTGCCGTGTATAACACCACCGCAGAACAAATAGCAGACCTTGAAGCGGCAGAGGGCGTTTTATCCACCCAAATGATCTCCATTGACGAAAATGATGTATTCCGCATTACACTTAAAAATCCAGACGAGGTGTACGAATTTGCAAGCCGATATTTAAGTGAAACAACAGAATATTCGTATCACACGGAATTGCTTTCCTATCTCGGGATTTCACAAAGCGAGAGTATTAAGAGCCTAATAATGGGGATTGCCGCCGCTTTGCTTCTTATCATCGCTGTGGGTGCAATTTCTTTGATATACAATGCCTTTGCTATATCCGTTTCCGAAAGGACGAAAGAACTCGGACTTTTATCCTCGATTGGTGCAACCCAAAAAGATATTCGCACGATTGTATATTCCGAAGCTCTTTTACTTGGGACGGTTGCGATACCGATCGGTATAGTCCTCGGTCTTTTGACTTCTTGGGCGTTGCTTGATATTTTCGGAGCATATATGGGGAAAGTACTCTATGTGAACATTGGTATGCGGCTGCATATAAACGGATGGCTGCTTATGATAACAGCAATTTTCGGTTATCTGTTGGTGTTACTATCCGCCGGTGTTCCTGCTCGCGCTGCTTCTAAAATTTCGATAATAGGCAATCTGAAAGGTGAAAAAGGCGTGATGAAAGTAAAGTGCAGTAACTTTACTTCTTCTGCTGAAAATTTGCTTGCAAAGCGTACTATAAAACGAGAAAAGAAAGCGTTTCGTGCAATAACATTTTCGCTTGCAATCAGTATCTTTCTTTTTGTGTCTGCAAATGCGTTCAGCCTGTATATGCTCTCATTTGTAGAAGCAGAACGGAAGAACATAGGCTACGATCTGCGTATGAACTATTCTATGGAGTTTGGCACGAAAGAATTTGATGAGCTATACAGCTTTGTAAAATCGCAGGACGGCATTGATGAAGTCGGTTGGTTTGCGGAAAGTCCCTCACATTTCCATAGTGTTTTACTTGATTCGGAATGGATAACTGACAGCTACCGAGGCTCGGATTGGGCTACACTTAAAGAAAGCTCCGAATTATATAAAGCTCCGTTTTATATATTCATTATTTCAAATGAACGCTATTCCGAGTTCCTTTCGCAAAATGGACTTAAAAATGATAATTCCGTTTATGCGAGTGCCTTTTATGATGAAATCGACGAGGATAGTAAAAGCACGAGTTTTCCTATCTTGAAAGACGGAAGCTATCACGCCGATGTGCGTTATATGAGTGAAGCAGCGAGTGAACGGCTCAGCCAAGATATTAACGCAAATCCAAATGACCGCTTTGATTATGAGAATTATTACGATACCTTTTTCAGCGTTAATTTTACGGTTGGCAACTATGACTTTCCGCTTGAATTCAGACCGAATTACGGAGGCATCAGTATTTTGATTCCCGAAAGCCGTATGCCTGAGTTTAATGCAGAAATCACAAGCAAGGAAATAATGATACAATCCCCAAACTATGCGAACATTCAAAAAAACACAACGGATTATTTAACGAGCGTTGGTCTTGCCGAAGATGTGTCAATATTCAGTTCTGCTGAAAGCTATGAATCGCAGAGAAACTTTGCCGCAATGATAAAGCTGTTTTCAACTTCCTTTTTAATTCTCTTGACCGTAATATCCTGTGCAAATGTTTTCAATGTCATAACTACGAGCCTCAATATGCGTAAGCGTGAATTTGCGGTATTGCGTTCGGTAGGAATGACGGTAAATAAGCTGTTTGCTATGCTCTGCATCGAAAACCTGCGGAATGGTTTGCTTGCGATCTTAATCGGCGGCATTTCTTCTTTGCCGTTATGCTATCTGATATATAAAAGCATTGTAGTCGGAGCGGTAATTGATTTTGTATTTCCGCTTGGAGCATTTGTAATATCTTCATTGGCTATGTTCCTTATTATGTTTCTTACATCGCTATATGGATTATGGAAAATCAAAAATGGAGATATTATTGCGGATGTCAGAAATGATTTTGTGTGATGATGTAAAAATGATTGTATGAAAAGGCGGTGGCGCAATGAAAAATGAGCATTGGATTTTATGCCCTGCTTGCGGCAGTAAAACGCGTGACAAAATCAGAGAGGACACGGTATTAAAGAATTTTCCTCTCTACTGTCCAAAATGCAAGCAGGAAAGTTTGATCGAAGTTGAAAATTTGAATATAGTTGTCATCAAAGAGCCGGACGCATAGACGCAGAGCCGATGACCTGTGGGATACCTCGCAGATCATCGGCTCTGTTTTTTGAAAAGCAGCTTTATGATTGTTCTTTTGGTTGACTTTCCAATGTGGCTTTTACGGTTGCTTTGATAATTTCCATTGAACGCTCATTACAGCCGTAAAGCATACGGACAAGATTTTCTATTTCGGAATCTTTGGACGGCTTTTCGGGATAGAAAATCGAATCCGCTGGTATTGCAAGTTCCCGGATGAGTTTATAGAGGACATCAAAACTGGGTTTCTTTCCCTCGTTCTCAATCCGATATAAGTATCGCTCGGTAATATCAACTCTTTCCGCCAGCGTTTCCATTGTAATATCGGCACGCATACGAGCAGTTTTAAGGATTTCTCTAAGCGTTTCAGGTTCTTTATGCACTGTCGGTTCACCTCCACATATAATTGTACCTAATTATGTCATGTTGATAATGGCATGGTAATTCAATTATAAATGAACGGGCAGTTCGTAAATTATTGAACTGAATAGAATAACAGCCCCGACAAATAAAAAAACGAGGTTTTGCCGGGGTGTGTAGTTATGCCTATCCCTCCAATTCAGCGTTTTGGTTTGGAGGTTTTTTATGCGCTGGACTGCCGCCAACGCTTCGCTGCTGATTATGAGCAGCGAGTATAATTGTATGACTTAGACCGCCTATGCCCCGATGGTACACGGTCAAAAAAAGTCTAAATTTTGCATCGGGATATTATGGCTCTTACCCTGAACCCACAGACCATATTTTATATGACATAAACTATAATGCACTTGTGTTACGGCGATTTTTGCCGTTATGCAGGTGCGTTTTTGTATATAGCAAAACCCCGTTACCACGTTGCCGTTCACCGCCTCCGTCAATCTGAATTTCTCAAATTTCAGATTGATCGGAGGAAACGACTATGGACGAGAAGCGTCCAAAACGCAGAAAAGACAAAGACAACCCCTATACACTTTCCAAACGGCAGGACAAGCATTATCTTTCCTTTCGGGACGGACAAGGTGTACTGCGGGAATTGCTGATAAATAAAGAACTGTTTGAGCTTCTGAATTGCTTTGAACTGGACGATCTTTCATTTCTTAATGAAGTGGATCGGCATTACGAGCATTCAGAGCTTACCGAAGCTACTCTATATGACCGGGCGTTTGTTCTCCCGGAATCGGTTGAGGATGCGGTTCTTCGCAATATGCGGTATGAGGCGTTGCACAACGCTATAAACAAACTGCCCGAAACACAACGGCGCAGGCTCATACTGTATTATTTCAATGGACTTACATACTCCCAAATTGCAGAAATGGAGGGATGCAAATATCAGACGGTGCAGGATTCGATTTATGCCGCTCTGAATAATTTGAAAAAAATTTTGAAATAGTCCCTGTGTTTTAGGCTTTAAGTGAGGAAACAGGTGGAGAGGTACGAAAACTCTCTGCCTGTTTTCCGTTTTGTGCGGTGAATGGGTTTGCTCTTTTACAACTGAATACCCATTCATCAAACACATTCCTATTGCTATTGTGATGAGCATAAGCCACATTAGCGGCTGCGCCACGATTTGCGGAAAACAGAAGCAACGAGATTACACCTATTTTGATTATACGGTCTTTGGCTTTCTGATTTCCGGCAAGGAGCGATAAACAGCCGGCTATAAGTATCGGGAGGCTCCCGGTATGGCGATGATAAGCAATAGGGCTAATGATACTCCTGTTCAGTCACAGTCCGAGCGAGCAGCATTTTTCGTGTGTGAGCCGTCGCAGGCAATGAGAGCAGCCGATAGAGAACCTACCGGGGGTGAGATTCCCGTGGAGCTGGTGAGCCGCCAGCCGTTTGATGACTTCCCATAACGATCCGGGGTGTCGAGGACAAATAGGATCGTTTTTGAAATATGAAATCATACGGCGGGACGGGTCTGCTGAAACGGAGAATGTTTGTATCTTCCTGACCTTAATTCTGTGCCGCTGTTTGATTTCCTACATAGGCGAATATTCGCCTTAAATTCAAAGGAGGTCAAACATTATGAATCAAACATATCTACGAGGTGATATGTATTACGCTGACTTGGGACAAGGGATCGGCTCGGAACAAGAGGGTTATCGTCCCGTTGTCATTATCCAAAACAATGTCGGAAACAAGCACAGTCCCACCGTTATCATTGCTTCTGTCACAAGCAAAACGGACGCAAAGCCGAAGTTGCCTACCCATTACTACATCAACGCAGAGGACGGTTTAGAACTGCCCTCTATTGTTTTGCTTGAACAACTGCGAACCGTTGATAAACGCCGTTTGGGTGACTTTATCGGTCATCTGTCCGATAAGCATATCCGCGGTATCAATCATGCTCTTGCCGTCAGTATCGGTCTGATTGAGAGCATACCGAAAAAGTTAATTCTTTGTCTTTGCAGCGCTTGTGCCGACAATTTCTACGGTTCGGGCGCTTATTCTTTACGCCGGATCGACCCGCAGCAAACCGAAAAAGACACCTGTACCTACTGTAATCAGCGTACAGGGTACGACTACGAGATTATCCCGAAAAACAGATAGGAGGCTGCCTATGGAATCACAAACAGCCTACAAACTGCTATTTGCCGATTATCCCGATGTAGTCAATGTTGAGCAGATGCGTGAAATGCTCGGCGGTATTTGCGACAAAACCGCTTACAGGCTTTTGCGGTCTGGGGAAATTAGAAGTTTCATTGTCGGCCGCCGCTATCGAATCCCGAAGCTCAACATTCTGGAATACTTGGAACTGATAGATAAATCTAATGCGTAAAACCTTGTTTGCACATTTGGCCTGTGGGATTCTTTCTGCTACAATATAAATGTCAATGGCAGATGAATCTACGCTGTACCATTCAAAGGAGGTTTTATTATGGTAGCAGGACATCTGCGAGAGAAAAACGGGTACTATCATATCGTACTCAACTATGTGGATGAATACGGTAAACGGCACACGCCGTCAAAATCCACGGGGCTCCCTGTAAAGGGCAACAAAAAGCGTGCCGAAAAAATGCTCATAGAAGCCCGTTCAGCCAAAGAAGCAGAGTTGGAGGCAAGAGCATTAGAACGCAGTACAGGCAAGGTTTCCACCGATTCCATACTCTTTACAACATTTCTGCTCGACTGGCTGGAAATGATAAAAAAGAATGTGGAGGAAACGACCTACGGGGCGTATTCTATGGGAATTAAGAGCAAAATTATCCCATACTTTGAGGAACACCACCCCGGCCTGCTCTTACGGGAGATAAAGCCAAAGCACATTCAGGACTATTACACCTATGAACTGACGGTGCGGGGCGTTTCCGCAAACACGGTGATACACCGCCACGCAAATATCCGAAAGGCGTTGCAGCACGCTTTCAAACTTGGTTTGATTGACACGAACCCGGCGGATCGCATTGAACGGCCGAAAAAGGAAAAGTTTGTCGGCAGCGCCTATGAGGAAGATGAGCTAAACCGTCTTTTTGAGGTGGTAAAGGGCGACCCCATAGAGCTTGGCGTTATCCTCGGCGCATTTTACGGACTGCGCCGCAGCGAGGCTGTAGGCTTGAAATGGGATGCGATTGATTTCAAGAAGAAAACAATCACCATACGGCACACAGTAACGCAGGCGACCATTGACGGCAAAAGCAAGATTATCCAAAAGGATCGGACAAAGACCAAAGCAAGCTATCGCAGCCTGCCCCTTGTGCCACCGTTTGAGGAAGTACTGTACCGCCTGAAAGCGGAGCAGGAGCTAAACCGAAAGCTGTGCGGCAGGTCGTATTGCCGGCAATACACCGATTATATCTATGTCAACGAGATCGGAGAGCTTGTAAAACCCGGCTATATCACCCAGCATTTCCCGCTGGTGCTTGAAAAGAACGGTATGCGGAAGATTCGTTTCCACGATTTGCGGCATAGCTGCGCAAGCCTTTTGTATGCAAACGGTGTCAGCTTGAAAGAAATTCAGGAGTGGTTAGGACACAGCGACATTTCGACCACTTCAAACATTTATACGCACTTGAATTTCGCCTCAAAGGTTGCGTCTGCCAATGCGATTTTGGGTGTATATCCCTCCAAATAATCGCAATGTCCCTCCAATGTCCCTCCTGAAAATGAGCTGCAAAACGGCGAATTTTCTGTTGTTGGAGGGGCGTTACATAACCGGAGCAGAGCATAAAGAAAAGCCCGCAAACCCCGATAAATCAAGGGTTTACGAGCTGTTAAGGTCTGGTGCCGGTGGTGGGACTCGAACCCACACACCCTTGCGGATAACAGATTTTGAGTCTGTCTCGTCTGCCAATTCCGACACACCGGCATTTATATTTTTAAGTCGTCTCCCGATGTCCTGTCCGAGAAATCGGAGGGACATCGTGGAGGGACATTAAAAGCAAGTTACATATTCAGTTTTCAAAAAACCTTGTAAAATCAAGGGTTTACGGAACGGTGGTATGAAACGGCGAAGTAGATTTTGAGTCCGGCACGTCTGCCAATTCCATCATTCCGGCTTATTTGCACCGACCGTGCGCGGATCGGTACAGTGTTATTTTATCACAGCTTGTGCGATTTTGCAAGAAGAATTTGCGGGAAATTTGCGCATGACGGGATTCGGGACGGGGATTGCGATGCGCGCCGCCGACCTTGCCCGCCGTAAGAGCGCCATTTCCCTGCACGATGAGCATTTCCCGGTCAAACGGCAACGCACCTCAGCCGCACCGCGCGCCCGCGCGGTATTTTGAGGGAGCGCTTTCGTGCGGAAGTTAGTGATTCACGGGGAATTTGCCGCGGTATCGCCCGTGCGGGAATTGTGCAAGTTCCGCCGTTTGCCGCTTGTGCAGCTGGTTTTGTGAGTACGCCCGCCACGCGGCGGGATTTATGGGATTTCGCTGTCCTGCGTGCGCTCGGCGGCGGGAGTTACCAGCGCGCGGTGCGTGCCGTGCGGGGGATGGGGTGTTTTCGGAATTTACAAATCGAATTACGTTGTTAAAACAACGGAATTCGGGGATGAAGCCGCCGAGGTATTGCCCGCGCGGTATTTTGGGGAGGCAATCGGGGATTATGAGGTTTCGGTCCGGTTATGCGTCGGCAGCGTTTTCCGAGCCCGGAATTTTTCGATCCCGTTTCATAAGGACGGCAGCCGCGGCGCATACCAGAAATTCCGTAACGGGAAATGCAATCCATATTCCGGAAATCTGCAGGGTGCGGTTCAGCAGCCACATCAAAGGGAAGAGCAGAATCCCTTGACGCAGAAGCTGGATCGTCATACTCGGCACGACTCTGTCCGTCGCCTGTTCATATGTTGCGATCATTGCAGAAAGTCCGCTGAACACAAATCCCGGCGACATAATGCGCATTGCGGAGATGCCGAGTGCGCGCATTTCCTCCGATGCGGAGAAAAGGGAGAGTATTTCATTCGGGAAGCAGAGCACCGCGGCTGTTCCGACAAGCATCATGACCGTTGCGATCAGCTTTCCGGTTTTGTAGGTCTGCCGCAGGCGCTCCTCTTTTTTTGCTCTGTAATTGAAGCGCATTATCGGGAGGCATCCCTGTATAAGACCGTTTACGGTCATAACGATAAGCTGCTGCACCTTGAAATATGCTCCGAAAAACGCAACTGCCGTATCGGAGTATCCGACCAGAAACATATTTACGAAGTTCACCATAACGGAACCAAGGGCATTCATGATGAACGACGGAAGCCCGTATGAAATGAGCAGCCCGAGCATTTGCGGCTCAAAATGATATCCTTTCATCAGCGGTTTGACCTTCTGCTTTGTGAAGAACAGCTGAATCAGGGCGATCACCATTGACAGAGTGTATCCCAAAACGGTTGCGAGTGCCGCACCGGCAATTCCCATTTCGGGGAACGGACCGATCCCGAAAATAAGCAGCGGATCGAAAACGAAGTTAAACAGCACTCCGGCGATCTGAAACCACATCGGGGCAAGCATATTGCCTGTCGCCTGCAGCATTTTCTGAATTGCAATATGCACCATATTGGGAATCTGCATATATACGCAGACCTGCATGTAGGATAATCCGTATTCGAAGATCTCGCGGTTTTTCGTAAATGCGGCGTAATAAGGCCTTATTACAAAAAGTGCCGCTATGTTTACCGCCGTGCCGACCAGTACGGACATAAGCAGCCCGAGCGTCGCCGCCGAATCGGCTTTTTTCTGCCTGTTCTGCCCCAGATACCCGGCGATCAGAACATTCACACCGACACCGATCCAGACGGAGAGGGCGTTCATCAGCGTCGTGATCGGGAACGAAAGCGACACCGCGGCGAGCGCCTGTTCGCTGATCTTGGCGACAAACATACTGTCCACAAGATTGTACGAATACTGCAGAAACATCGAGATAAGCGGCGGTGCGGACATTTGCAGTATCAGCTTGTTGATCGGCGTGTACGCCATTTTATTTTCTGTTTCCATTTTATTTATACCCGTATGCATTTGTCCTTTCTTTTTGATTTTTTCGACCGCTTCGGTCGGTATCCGACCGCAGTCGCCGTCACTCTTAGGCGGGCGGGCAAGTGCCTCAGCCGGGATTCGGCGGCGCGCCGCGGTGATTAAAGGTGTTATTCGGCGGGACGGCTTGAGATTGGCTTCGCCTCCGGAAATTTTCCGCAATGCGTTGCGGATGCAGCCGCAGCTGCCGTCGGGGATTCCGTCTGCACTCGTTAGGCGCGCGGCGGCACGCATCAGGGACTGCATTCGGCATTTCTTTCGGCACGGCGTTCGAATTTTGCCCGTGCCCGATATTTTGCTCGTCATGCGGATTCCTCCTAATAAAAAATCGCCGTACACTCCACTGAGTGTATGGCGAAAAATGAGCTTGATATCTCAGAAAAATCCATACCGATTTTGGAATTTTATTATACTGCGCACGGCGGGTGATGTCAATAGGATAGTAAAAATTTTTCGCGGACGCGGGAAAGATGCTTGCAGCGGCATCCGCACGGCTGACCGGGAGTTACGGGGGATGCTGTCGAGGTATCGCCGCGCCGCCCGCGTAGGAGGCTGTGGGCTGTGCCGTTTGCCGCATGTGCGGCGGGGTTTGTGAGTACGTCCGCCACGCGGCGGAGTTTATGAGATTCCGTTGTCCTGCGTATGCTCGGCGGCGGATTTACTCCGCGCGCGGCGCATACCGTGCGGGGAGGGGGTGTTTTCGATATCTGCAAATCGAATTCCGTTGTTTTAACAACGTAAATCAAAATCGAAACGAAAAAAACACATACTTTCGGAGCATTGCTGCCGTGTACCGTTTGTTCCCGCGTCAAATGATGGAGTCGAAGCCTCCTCGCCGTTCCCGGATTTGCCGCCGCGCCGTATTCCCTCTGTTTGAGCACCTACGCAGTTTCGCGCCCGTGCCCGTGCACGCCTTTTTGTGCCTCGTGCCTTCCGTTTCAGTATTTCTGCGCCCGCGTACCTGTGTCCAGTCTCTGCCTTTCTTCGTCCGCGTTCCTATATTTCCGTGTCTACTAAATTCGCCGTGTTCGCGCATTCGGCTTCCGAAAATCAGTAGCGTATCCAGCCGACGGAGCCGAGCGTAAGGTCCATTATGAGAAACAGCACCAGAAACGCCGTCAGCACACAGGCGATCGCAAACAGCACCGACTTATCCTTCTTGAGCGATTCGATATATCTTTCGTATGATTCCTGCATTTCCGCGAGCCTTTTTTCGTAGGCGCTTCTCACCTCGTCAAAGCCGTCCGATGTCTCTTCGTGAGGAATCCCCCCGTGAGGAGTTTTCTCCTTCGCGCTTTTGCCGCTCAGCATGGTATCAATCGAGCCGCCCATCGCCGAAACTATGAGCGAGATCGTTTCAAGACGCGGATCGGCGGTTTCACCGCTGAAAATTTTCCTTATCGTGGAATCCGGCAGCTTTGTCGCGGCGGACAGGTCCGCCCATGACATTCCGGTCACTTCTTTAAGATCCGACAGGTATTTTCGATTATTATCAGGTATTTTCTCCATATTTTATCAAACCTTCCCCCGTATTTTACAAGGTGCCGCAGAACTTTACCGACCTTAATAAAATTATGACAATTCCTTTTTTCAGCAAAATCTGCTATTCTGTAAGCGGACAGGAAGCCGGAAGCGGAAAACGTGTAATCGGCCGGCCGCACGGTTCCGATTCCGTCCTCTCATGCGAGGATAAAAGAAAACCTCTTATATCCATTATACATAAAAACAACCATATAGTCAAGACCTTGTAAGAAAAATATGTAAAAATACCGATGAAGTGAGCAAAGAGCGCTTCCGTCTTCCGAGTCCGTGCAGTCGAAGAGTCCGTACACGCTGCGGCACGGTCCGGGCCGCTGCCAGAGGAAGGAGAAAAAATGAACGTTTTAGTCCGATTTTTAGACGAGTACGCCACCGCCATTCTTTATGCAGGAATTACCGCATTTGCAGGTGCTGCCGGCGTTGTGCTGAAGCGCATCGGCAGCAGGTATTTCAGCAACCGAACTAAAAGGAGAGTCGTAAGAAATTGCATAAGAGCAGTCGAGCGTGTTTACGGGGATCTGCCGGAGGAGGAGCAGTACCGAGAAAAGGTGAAGGCGGTGGCAGAAACCCTCGAGGTAAAGGGGATACGCATTGCCGAGATCGAAACGATGCTGCGCATCGACGAAGAAGAGGAGGCATCCGCGCGCGGCGTCGTGCCGGAGCGAAAAAAAGCGCATCGCAGTGTCGGGATAAGGCACTGCGATACGCGGGAACCATGCCGGAGCTCGCACAGAATTTTGAGACCGGGCATATTCAAGGGAATCTCATGCTGCTCCGGGCGTTCGGCGAGGCACGGCATTAAGAATTGAATAAAGCTGCCGCGGGCGGCGGGCGGAAATGGTGCGCCGGGGAATTACGCCGGAGAGGAAAGCGATCTCCCTCTCCGCGGGGCAGCTTCAATATTACAAACTCGGCTTAACGTCGGGGGACACGGTAAGATAACGTGAAATTACAGCTTAATGAAATACCGTGCTCGGCTTCGGGATTACGTTGGAGTTTAGCGCGGCGCGCTAAACTCGCGGACACGGTAAGATAACGTGAAATTACAGCTTAATGAAATACCGTGCTCGGCTTCGGGATTACGTTGGAGTTTAGCGCGGCGCGCTAAACTCGCGGACACGGTAAGATAACGTGAAATTACAGCTTAATGAAATACCGTGTCCTTTTGCCGGCGGAGTTCTTTCCGTATGCATCTCCGCGCACGGTTGATGTGCCTTTCGAAATCACCGCTGTTCAAAAGCTCCGTCAGTACAAACTGCTCGAAGGTCGGAACGGTGCAGGAGTAAAAGCCGAGCTTTTCACGGAATGTCCCGATGAGCTTTTTCGGAATGACCATGTACCCGATGCGCATCGAAGAGGAGATCGTTTTCGAAAACGTGTTCAGATATATCACATTGTCCTTGTCCGAAAGCCTGAACAGCGTCTCTGTCGGCTGCGCGGATACGGAAAATTCGGAGCCGTAATCGGATTCTACAATGAAGCGTCCCGCTTTGTCCGCCCAGCGGATGTATTCGTAACGCTTGGACGCCGAAGCCGTTATCCCGCTCGGAAAGCTCTGATACGGCGTGGTGTGCAGCACATCCGCCTTCGACGCCGAAAGGGCGCTGCTGTCGATCCCGTCCTTAGATAAGGGCAGCAGCTCGTATTTCACTCCCGCCGCAGCGTAGATCTGCCCGATCTTCTCGTAGGACGGGGATTCGATGGCGAAAACCTTACCCTTGCCGAGCAGACCGACAATGAGAGTGTACAGATACTCCGCCCCCGAGCCGACCACGATCTGCTCGATATCCGCATTCATCCCTCGGTTGCGCAGAAGATACTGCCTTATCGCACTGCGCAGCTCCGTGCGCCCCGTGTTCGGGGATTTGTCAAGGATCACATCGTAATATTCGGTGATGACCTTGCGCATCGTTTTGCTCAGAACGGAAATAGGGAACCCCGGATACGATGCGGGGGGTGCCTTGCGTTCTTTCGGCAGAACGGGCACCGGCGCCGACGAAGCAAAGCCGTCCGCCGGACTGAATATGACAAAGTATCCGCTTCGCTCGCGGGACTCCGTGTACCCCTCGTCGCATAAAAGAGAATATGCGTGCTCCACGGTTATCGTACTGACGCCGAGCTCGTCGGCGAGCAGCCTCTTTGACGGAAGCCTGCTGTTGTACGGGAACACTCCCGACGTGATGTCGTCTCTTATCTGCCGGTATATCTGTAGATAAACCGGTCTGTCCGTATTGTTGACTGTGTAATTCATCTGGATATATTATTTTCTCCGCTTCTGGTTATTTTGTATCATCAGTTTATATTATATGATATTGTTACTCAAATAGCAAGGAGAAAATGAAAATGCTGAAAAATACAAAAAGAAGAACGGCAATATGGCTGTGCACCACCGCTGTGCTTACGGCTCTCAACATAGCCATGAGTTCCTTCGGAGTCCCCGTCCCCGGCGGACATCTCTATATGAATGATATCATTATATGCACCGCCGCCATTCTGCTCGATCCGCTCGCCGCGTTTACGGTAGGCGGCGTCGGCGCTTTCCTGGGCGATCTGTTCTTTTACCCGACGCCGATGTTCGTCTCCCTTGTCACACACGGCTTGCAGGCGGTCGTGATTTCCGTGTTTTCGCATTACGTTCTGAAAAAGCATCCGGTGCTGTCTTCGGGGATCGGAGTCGCCCTCGGCGCGGTGATCATGGTCGTCGGGTATTCGCTCGGCAGAGCGTTTATCTACAGTACGCCCGAGTACGCTCTTCTCAAGCTGCCGTATCAGATTCTGCAGGCGGTCGTCGGTGCCGTTTTCGGGATGGTGCTGTGCTGGAAATGCGGAATACACAGGCTGTATACCGGAGGCGCCGCAAAGGAATGACGGCGCGGTGAAAGAAAAAAGCGGTCGGATTTTCCGACCGTTTTTTCGTGGAAGGCGCACGGTGATGAGGGGGAGTCTGTCGCTTTTTGTTACGGTGACTTAACCGAACACATTTGGCTTTCAATTGCTATTCTTTTTTTGGCGCTGTAACATATCTATTGTAATCATACATATCATATTTTAAATATCGGTATTTGACTATTGCTATAATCAAAAGAATATGTTATAATTTGTCTGTAAACGGGGACGACACCCATCACAAAAAACTGCTTTACACATCTATTCGCAAGGGGGATGACACCCATCGAAAAAAACATTATTGTGGTCGATGAACAGGGAAAAACATACGAAGCGACCTATCCCAAAAGAGCGAAAGGTCTCGTAAAAAACGGCAGGGCACGCTTCATAGACGAAAACAAAATATGCTTGCTGTGTCCGCCGAATACAAAATTGGAGGACAACGATATGTCAAACACAGAAAATTTTTCGATTGAGTATATTTTAAAGCAGATTGATGCGCTACAAGGACAACTTTTGGATTTAAAAAACACAATCAATAACATAGGTATTGTTGAAGACAGTGACCATAACGGAGAGGAAGGCTCCACACTTCATGATGAAATCGCTATCAAAAAAATTGCGGCAATGACCGAGGTTTTTCATCACCGAGAAGAAAGTTTACAAAAGCTTTTGAAACTTTATAGTAAAATGTACGACGATTTAACCAATAAGAAGCCCTTAAAGGATAAGGCTCTTGCATCGCTTGAAAAATGTGCAGGTAGTGATGAACAGATGAAAAAATATCCGGTTTGATGACCGAAATCGTTTTTTTAGAAGAATAGTATTGGGAAGCTTTGTCTAACAAAGTTATATTAAAACAAAAACCAATAAAACGGATTAAAACACACAGTGGGCAGAGAGTTTTTACTCTCTGCCCACTGTGCTATAATGTTAAGTTAAGTCGCTTATAAAAATCAAAAATCCGAACGTGTCACCATTGATGACGATGTTCGGATTATTTGACTTTGTGAAGACAAGACAATAGAGATGTTTTTGCGTTTTCGCTGTCTTGATTTGAACACTCGTCACAATCATTTTACATCACTCCGTTTCTGTTTTCAAGGCTGTTTACAGCGTCATCTCGATTTCCGTGCCGCCGATAAAGACCACCTTGATTTTCTCTTTTGATTCCACCACTACGCATTCGATAATCTGTCGGACGAGCGTATCGTCATATATTCATTGAATCTCTTGCGGAAGGGCGGACAGCGTATCTGCCTCATGGTGGCTGTCAGTATCTCTGTGGGTGTAGCTGCGGTTACCGTGATGAGTATCTGCGACTCCGAAAAGCGAACACCGACACCTCTCGGCTTGAAGTTCGGGATTGCGGTCATAAACCGTTCAATTCGGCGGTCGTGAGGGTTATCTGAAAATATGGTCATTGTTTTTTCTCCTTGCTGTGAAATAAAAAAGCCCTCCGGTTTTTGTGTAACCGAAGGG
>ERZ773235.1447-NODE-1447-length-24036-cov-9.150536_pt1 | contig 24036 bp, 26 predicted proteins | sample MGYA00580522_ERZ773235 | MGnify/ENA primary metagenome ERZ773235 (study PRJEB29015, sample SAMEA2737797) | human gut metagenome | biome: human gut; feature: human-associated habitat; material: faeces | place: China | collected 2012 ...
AGGCTGGCGTATTCCTCACGGAGATACTTTGCGTTCAACTTGCCAGAGATCGTAACATCATCGCATTCAATAATAAAGGGAATGTCTGCGGAAGCCTTACCTAATATTCCCTCTAATGCTTCCTGTTCTCCTGCAGACTTAGTTTCAATCTGCCCCATTAACATAGGCATAAACTGATCAATTAAGTTAACTGCATCAAAGGCTTCCGGAATTTCAAAACCACTACATATACGCAAGAGCTTCATCGCTGGTATTGTAGTCAAATCATATTCTGCATTTAACACGCAATCGAAGTAGTCCTCACCCTCAAGCCTGCTAAGGTCAAGCTCAAAGCGATCGTAGTCGAAACTCACATCTTTCTCAAACTCTCCATCTATACTGGTTTCTGTTGCGCCGTTCAAACCGAAGCCGCTCACAGCAGCTGAAAAACCTGCAGTTTTTTTCTGGGATACTGCTTTGGGTTGTACATCGTTTTTGCCATCAATTTGCCGTTTATAGGTATAAAGTTTGTCTTCGTCAAGATAGATAAAGCTTCTAAACACAGGCGTATCCCTCCTTTACAGTCCCAGTTCTCTCAGGTGCTCCGCCATTTTCACCTGCACCTAGGCCAATTCGGTCTCAATATTGGCGATATTTTGCTGCACCTCATCAATATCCACAAGTTCTTTTTCCTCGAAAGTATCCACATACCAAGGGATATTCGGAGTGAATTCGTTCAATTTCTCACGGTTTCAGCCGCTTCACATCCGCGGTCAGCTCGTCCACATCGTCCGACGCTTCCAGCACCCGGCGGTTGGCATCGTACTGCTCATATTGCTTCAGCGCCAGTTTTTCCGCAACCTCTCGCTTCACAGTTCCGAAATTCTCCAAAACTTCCCGACCATTGAAACGCAGAAAATCGCCCAACTTGCTTTCCCAGTCCGCCATGTGCATAGGGTTGTGTCCTTTGGCCTGCAGCTCCGCATAGTCCAGATACATATTCACAATGAGATTCAGCGTGCTGATCTCCTCATGGGTCATGTAGTTTTTCGCTACCGTCACATCGCCCCGGCGCACTTTGACTCCCTTAAAAGAAGTGAGTCCCATGTTATCCTTGAAAGCATCGGCCCGATTGGCAATGAGTTCCGGCGCAGTGTGGCCCGTGGCAGCATATTCCAACTTGTTCTGAACCGATTTGAAGAAGTTTTGAGCGACCTGACTTTTGCTGTCGTAGTCGACCGAGAGGGCGAATATCTCCTTAACCTTCTGATACACCCGCTTCTCACTGGCACGAATATCCCGAATACGCTCCAGTAATTCATCAAAGTAGTCAGCGCCAAACTCACGGGGATTGCGCAACCGCTCGTCATTGAGGGCAAAGCCCTTCTTCATATACTCGGTCAGAACGCTACTGGCCCACCGGCGGAAGTGTATACCCACATTGCTACGCACCCGGTAACCAACGGCCAAAATCATGTCTAGATTGTAGTAGTCTCGCTCTCTGGTTACTTGCCGGGTGCCTTCAATCTGAACTGTTCGGAATTTCCGAACAGTTGCTTCCGGCTCTAATTCGCCGTCTTTAAAAATATTACTTATGTGCTCACTGACAGAAGACTTAGCTACCTGGTAAAGCTCACACATCGCTTTTTGAGTCATCCAAATGGTGTCTGACTCAAAATAGACATCAATTCTTGTGTCTCCCTTTTCGTTCTGATAAATCAGGATTTTTCCAGTGTTCTCTACCTCATTACTCATAATCCCAGCTCCTTCAAATAGCCTTTCATCTGCGCCTGCACCTCGGCCAATTCCGCCTCGATGGTGGCAATATTCCGCTGCACCTCATCAATATCCACCAGTTCTTCTTCCTCAAAGGTATCCACATACCGTGGGATATTCAGGTTGAAGTCGTTCTCCTTAATCTCGTCGAAGGAGGCCACATAACTGTATTTATCCTCGTTCTGCCGTGCTTGATAGGAATTGACAATACGGGTAATGTCACTGTCCCGCAGAATGTTCTGGTTCTTACCCTTTTCAAAGTTTCCGTCCCCGGATGCGTCGATAAACAGCACATCCCGGCATGTCCGGTTCTTCTTAAATACCAGGATACAGGCAGGGATTCCGGTTCCATAAAATAGGTTGGCAGGAAGGCCGATGACCGCATCCAGCAGATTCATTTCCACCAGCTGACGCCGAATTTTCCCCTCGCTGGCCCCCCGGAACAGAACACCATGGGGCAGTACCACTGCCATACGGCCGTTTTCCGCATCCAGGCTGGAGAGCATGTGCAACACAAAGGCATAATCGCCTTTGGAAGTAGGAGGCACACCCCAATCGAAACGATGGTACTGATCCAGTCCGGCGGACATTTTCTTCTTGCCTTTGCGGTCTGCCTCGGCCTCTGAGAGGAATCCACTGTCCCACTTGTCCAGACTGAAGGGAGGATTTGCCACCACAACCTGGAACTTCATTAAATTATCATCCTCAACATTCTGTGGATTGGAAAGGGTATCGCCCTGCCAGATCCTAGCGTCATCCACACCGTGCAGGAACATATTCATAGTGCAGAGAGCCCAGGTCTGAGCGTTGAGCTCCTGCCCATAGATAGCCACCTTGCCACTGGGTACTTTTTTATAGGCTTTCAGCAACAAACCGCCGCTGCCACATGTAGGGTCGTAGATTCGGTCGTTCTCCTTGGGCTGCACCAGAGAGGCCACCAGTTCAGAGACCTGGCTTGGGGTAAAGAACTCTCCCCCCTTTTTTCCGGCATCAGAGGCGAACATAGCAATCATGTACTCGTAGGCATCTCCGATGATATCGGCAGAACCCAGCTGACTGGGACGCAGATCCAGACCGTTGAAATCCTCCAGCAAGTTGCGCAGGGTAGCGTTCTTCTCTTTTGGTTCACCAAAATCCACTTGGGAGTTGAAATCGATAGCCCGGAATACATTGCGCAGCTTTCCGCTGTTGTGTTCTTCGATGTGGTTCAGTGCCACATTGATTTTCTGGCCGATTTCAGCGTCGTTCCGGTTGACATAGAGATAGTCGAAAGTGGACTGCTCGTCCATTGCAAAGCGTTCCCGGCTCATAGCCCGTTCCACTCGGCGCATATCCCCGTCATACTGTTTGATGTACTCCTCGCGCCTCTCTTTAGAAACATCGCTGAGGTACTTCACGAACAGCATGGAGAGGATGTAGTCTTTATAGCGGGAACTGTCGATCTTGCCGCGGAAACTATCACAGGCGTTCCACAGGACCTGTTCAATATCTTTTCTGTTTGTCATCTTCATTTCCCTTTCTTTGCTCTTTTGTACGCCTGATTCAGTACGCCAGCATAGTACTTTTCTTTTTCTTCCGCCAACATCCTAAGTAATTGGCGTTCTCTTTTGGCCAGCAGATTGAACTGGGAGATTTTACACTGATCTTCCTCGGAAAGAAGGACCAATTCAAAGTCAGCTAAAAATCTTGCGTTAACTGCGCCGAGCATATTACTGGTTGCATTCTCATAAATTTTTCGTTTTATCTTTTCTGTGTTCAGCAACCAAAAAAGATACTCTGGCAACAGGCTCTTATCTTCAACTCGAATCACTACAAAGTTTGAGGAAACCACCATTCCAGATGTAGTTTCATCAATCAGAACTGCTGTATAGGGAGCTGTAAGGCGGACAATGATATCTCCGCTTTGTGAGAGGTATTCTTCTTTCAGCGGTTCTTTTGCTTCATAGATATCAGCCTCTTTCAATTGAATTGTCCCTTCCTGCTGGATACACCGCAGATTAATCAAGGGATATCGATACTCACTTGGCTCTTTGGCCTGCTTTCTCGACAAGACCAGGCCGCTACGAACACTCGCAAGGTCCTGCAATTTCATTCTTCCACCTCTTTTGTCACGGTCAATAAATAACAATAGCTTTCTAAAAAAATTCTCTCTGATGAATTATTTTCATTATACACCAGGTCATCTTCCCTTGTCAACAGCAAATTGTCATGTCGAGAAAATAACTTTTGTTTCTTATATGGCCCACTTTCTCCTTGCCAAAAAATGAAGTCGTATTTCTTGGTCTGTTCGTCCAATATTTTCAACGAACCTTAATTATGATGTAAGCTAACACCTTTGAAAAACATTCGTAAAATATCATTGGTAAAATTATGAGGAAAATCAACAGCGTTTTCCTCGCAGGGCGCAGATGCCTTCCCTTACTTCGGTGCGCTTTCCCTTAAAATGCCACCCGAATCAGGGGAATGCAATGGCTGTTGAGTGTATTCTTTGTCTATAGCGCCGCAGCTTCTGGGCCGCCACCCCCGCAGAAACCACTTGCATAACACTCGCCTCAGAGTTACAATGTAGCCAACAGCAACGAGAAACGCTTCCCATCCGGCACCGGTGAATCTTCACCGGAAACCGGGCGGGAAGCGTTTTTGACCACATAGATTACCACAGACGGCGCTGGAACACTCGGAAACAGTGGAGATAAGAGCGCCAAAGAGTAAGTAAAACAAATAGAAAATGGCTGAAAATCGCTATAAACGCGCAGAAAAAGTTTTCCAGATAAGTTTGGGACCACGAGGTCGAGAGTTTGAGCCTCTCCACTCGGACCAAAATCCCTCTGAAATCATTGATTTCAGAGGGATTTTCTTATTCTTTGTCTATTGCGGCACAGAATTTGAATGACTATTCTTGCGCCAAAAGATTCAATTTGCTCGCCTGTTAGCAGGCGTAGTTATAGTGCTGTCCGGTTTCATAGTCATAAATGCTTGCAGACCTATTGCTAACAGAACATGAAAAGTGGTACCCGCTTCCGTAGTCATATCCCGTAGCGGTTTTCCCGTTTACGGTTAGGCTGATATGGCAAGAAGTCCCGTAGTCGTACAGGCTATATTGTTTACCATTATTGCTGTTTCCCGTAATGTGGCAGGAACGAGAATAGTCATAAGCGTTCACATGGCTTTTTTCAGCTGTCCCTGAAAGAGAAATGTATGTTGCCAATTCATAGCTGTACACGTTTTTGATCCGGCCATCATTGGTGAGAGCCATAATAATCTCGGCAACGGCTGCTCTTTGTTTTGCTTTCATGGTACTTATCTCCTTTTGGCTTTTGAAGTTGCCGACGGCATAGATACGCTATTGATTACGAAAACAAGGACCCGTGCCGGAACAGATCCTTGTTAAAGTTAACCGCGATACTTCTCGCGAGGAATCCGCAGGCAGAACACCTTGAGTCCGTACTGAGAGGCCCAGATGCGCACGCCCTTGCGGGTGATGTACGGAGTATAAATCAGTACATATTCGTTATCCATAGGGCGGTCACCTCCTTTTTAGAAGGTTCCTCTTGAAATCCTCGACGATGTATGGTACATTTTTAACGTGTTAGACTATGCACCCCGGCATACATGTCGGAGGAATCTGTGTTGGCGCACAGGTTTTCAAGAGGCAGATCACCTATGGGTGGTCTGCTTTTTGTTTAGATGTCGAGCTTAAACTTGCGTTTAAGAAGCACATCAAACATATCGTGCAGGAGCAACAAATCGTCCTCTGTTGCATCAACAGGAATAATAAAGCGGGCGATTTTTCCGGAAGTAAAAGGAATTGCTTGTGTGATGTAGTCAGCCTCACCGGGAACGGGAACCTGCACTACTTGTGCAGCGGCAGAAGGTATGGGTGGTGCAATGACCTGCGTTGGAATATCGGTTTCTTCGGTGACAGGCTGCTTGGCTGTGGGTTCTTCGGGCTCGTTTTCTGCATCAGTGTAACACAGGATACCACCCTTGATTAGCTCCAACTGCTCAGCGCTTTCAAGAAAGCATTTGGCTGCAGAATCCTTAACTGATCGAGTGATGCGATATTCGTTCATAAGAATATTAGCCAACAGTTCCTGCGCAGGTAAGGCCATGCCATCATATTTGCTGATAAGCTTTGAATACAGTGGCGCTTGAGCAAAGCAGGTGAGCTCAACGCCTCGTACAGATTCGCCTGTTGGGTACAATAACTTCTTGCTTGCATCCGTAAGTTGAATGGTGTTGCCCTGAACTGTAGTGACCAAACCAAATTGTTTCGCCGCACCAATCTTGGCTGTAAAGGATTTTGTCGTTGTGCTCGAAAGGCCGTATTTCTTCGCCAGTTCTTGATAGGAAACTGCCTTCAAATTAAACGAGCTAATCTTTTTGATAAGCTCGATGCACTCGGCCCAGGTAGCCCCTGGATACAGCGCACTCTTTTCTCGTTCCGCCATACTGCATGCTCCTCTCGTAGAAATAGTTTATGGTAATAAGATAACACCCTTGGAACGACATGTCAAGAGCATTTTCGATATTTTCGCAGACAGAAGTTATTTACGTCGAAAATAAGGCTTCTGAATTTCAAATATTGGCGCGCTTATGAGGATAGCGGAATGGATTTACTTTAAGAATTTTACTTTTTAATTTATAAGAAATTTAACATATTCTAATGTCTCGCAGAAAGTCCTGGCCCTGATTTTTATCGTTGTATTTTGGCGTTACATTCACAGACAGTCAAACGCAGCGCGTTAAAATCACCGACATGGGTACCAATTACTCGGCACCCATGTCGGTGATTCTTTTTATTTGTTCTCTTTCTTAGACTTCTTCGCTTTCTTCCCGCCTTTCTTCTTACCTTTCTCCGGCCCCTGCCGTGGCAGTGTTCCCTCTGCGTTCAGCCGCTGTGCCTCTGCAATTTCCGCTTTCATCTCCACGATCAGCACTTTTAGCTTCTCCTCGCACTCCTCGCGGGTGTGAGCGTAGACATTACGGGCGTGTTTCTTGCCATCGGGCCACTTGGGAGAGTAGCGGCCTTCAAACAGGTGGTCGTTAATCTGGCTGATGCAGCCGGTGCCGGAGCGGCGCTTGCGGCCTATGTAGGGCTTGAAGTCGGTCATTCTCGGCTTTTCTGCCTGGGCCGGTGCAGTTTCCTGTCCCGACTCTGAAGCGTACTCCTGTGGCGCTGCCTTGCCGATACTTCGGTCAATGTTGGCGGCGGCCGTTAGCCGCATGTCGTCGGTGATGTGGGTGTAGATGTCCAGCGTCGTTGCCGCCGACACATGACCCAGCATGGCGGAGAGCGTTTTCACATCCATGCCGTTTTCCAGCGCCAGCGTTGCGAAGGTGTTCCCACGAGCAGGTACACGTGATGTGCGTCTGCCTGAACAAGTATGAGCTGGCGTCGGTGCAGATGGCGCTCAGCGAGATCGACCCCCACGCCTTTTACGTGATTCAGGAGGGTGTCCGGGTGGGCGGCAACTTCGGCCGTCATTTGTCGCCATAAACGCGAACACCCCATTGCCCGTTGGGCAATGGGGTGTTTTTTTGTGGGGAGGCGCAAAAGAGCCTTGTGGTGTCACTGCGCGGCGCGGCAATCCGCTTCCTGCCCCTACGCACCGACCGGCGATAGGATTTCGTAGAGGCGGACGACGAGCGCTGTGAAGCGAAGCGAAACGAGTGCCTTCGGGGCAGCCGCCCTAACGATGGCTGTGCCATTTCTGACAGGGCTGACAGAGTTCTACTGTGCCCATTCGTAGGGGCGGTTCAGACTAATGTATGCGGGAATTTTTGGCAATTTTGACCAGTCAATCTGGCTAAATCGTATGGTTTCCTACTGCTGCGCGTTTCCGCGGAACTCGTCCAAGCTGCGATACCCGTGGCAGGACATGTAATGCGCAAGGCCGTCGATGATCTCCGCCATGGCCATGGGATCGACAAAATTGATGCATCCGACTTGCAGTGCTGAGGCTCCGGCCAACAGGTACTCAACGGCATCCTGCCAGCAGGTGATCCCGCCGCAGGCAATGATGGGAATATGCAGCGTTTTGTAGGCCTGATACACCAGAAACAGCGTCTGCGGCTTGATGGCCGGCCCCGACATGCCGCCGGAGATGTTGCCCAACACGGGCTTCTGCGTGGAGATGTCGATCTTCATGGCGCGATATGTATTGGCGATCGTCACAGCGTCAGCCCCGCAGGCTTCGGCGATCTGCGCAGTTTCACAGATGCTTGTTACATTGGGACTGAGTTTGACAAACAGCGGCAGCGTTGTGCGGCGGCGTACTTCCGAAACAGTCTGCCGCAGCAGCTGCGGATCCGACGAAAAAGGAAGGCCGGTTCCCACGTTGGGACAAGATAAATTCAGTTCGATGGCGCCGATACGGGCGTCATTGGCAACGATCTCCGCAGATTCATAGTAATGTTCCGGGGTATTTCCGGAAAGGCTCAGGATAACCGGGGTTTCCAGTTGAGCGTATTGGGGCAGGCGGAGGCTCATAAATTCTTCGATCCCGGCAGATGGTATGCCGACGGCATTAATCATCCCACCCAGCACCTCTGTAATACGCGGCGCAGGATTGCCGCTGCGAGGATTGCGGTGAACGCTTTTGACCATAACGGCGCCAAGCCGGGACATGGGAAACACATTCGCGTTACACTCAAAATAATCATAGGCGCCGGAAGCCGGCATCACAGGATTTTTCAGTTCCAGTCCACCAAGGCGGACGCGCATATCAATCTGTTCCATCGTCATATGATCCTTTCCGTGGGAAAAACAGGCCCGCACTGGCAAACCGTTTCATAATGTTCGGTATAATCGCCGTCGTGTGTTTTGCATACACAGCCCTTGCATGCGCCGATGCCGCAGGCCATCTGGCTTTCCAACGAAGCGTATGTGGGAAAACCGTATGCTTTGCCGAACCGGTGCATTTCGCGCATGAGCCGGTTGGAACCGCAGGAATAGGCGGCGGTAAATGGCAGCGTATCAAGATCCTTCTCAAAGCAGTCGGTCACATTCTGGGAGCTGTCTGTTGTACAGCGAACGACTGCGCCGATTGCGGACAGGTAGTCCCGCTCAAAGAGCTGCTGCTCCGTTTTCGCCGAAAGATAGGCATAGACTTCGTTTCCCCGCCGTAATGCGGTCTCAACCAGATAACGAAGAGGCGCAATGCCGATCCCCCGTCCGATCACCGCGATCCGGCCCGGCTTGTCACCCAAAGGAAAGCCGTTGCCCAGCGGCCCCAAAAGCTGCACAGTGTCTCCCGGCAGCTTGGTGGACAGCAGCCGCGTCCCTTCGCCGACGACCTTGTACAAAAGGATAACGGAGCCGCTTTGACGATCAGCCGAGTTGATGCTGATGGGCCGCATCAGGAACGGCGCGAAACCGTTCCATGCTTTCAGCATGACAAACTGCCCCGGTTTTGCGGCGGCAGCGATTTCAGGGGCCTGTAATGTAAGGTGATAGTATGATTCAAAAAGTTGTTGGTGCCGGGCAATAGTAGCTGTCAGATACATGGAGACGATCCTTTCTGTTGGGTATGGCGCGGCGCGCTGCCGCGCGGAACGTAGAAGCCTTCACCCGGCGGATAAGCGCTATCCCAGGTGAAGGCCCTGCGTTGAGAGAGATGAAGAGACGGGAATTATTCGACGATCGGCCAGGTACAAGGACGGAATTGGAAGCCGCCCGCATTCACCAGACGGCTCAGCGTTTTATTTGCGTCCGCGTAAACCGCAGCTTCATCTACCGTTGTGAAGTGATCGTCCGTCAAAACGGTGCGGCCATTGACGATCACCGTGTCCACAGCAGAACAGTTGGCCGAGTAAACAATATTGGAAATGCAGCTCAGCTTCGGCGTCATGGTGCCGTCGTTCAGGTTCAGGATCAGGATATCGGCCTTCTTTCCCGCTTCCAGCGAGCCTATCTTGTCCTCCATTCCGATGGCCTTTGCGCCGTTGATGGTAGCCATTTCCAATGCCTGCTCCGCCGTGAGCGACAGAACATCCAGTGTGTTGGCACGCTGCAGGAGTACAGCAGATTTAATCACATTGAACATGTTCAGGTTGTTGTTGCTGGCCGCGCCATCCGGGCCAAGTGCTACGTTGATGCCGGCACGCAGCAAGCTGGGAACGTCGGCAATACCGTCTGCCAGATACTGGTTGGAGACGGAGTTGTAGACCACATTGGAGCCGGTACTGCTGAGCAGGGCCATATCCGTCTTTGTCAGCCATACGCAATGCGCCAGAAGCAGGTGGCTGCCCAAAACGCCCAGGTCGTTCAGGAAACCGACCGGGGTCCTTCCAAAATGGTCAATGGTGCTTTGATAGCGAACGTTGGTCTCGGCCAGATGCATGCTCATTCCCACATTGTACTGCCGGGAAACATCATACATGGCACGGATCATATCAGGTGTTGCAGAGGACTCGTTCAGCGCCTCGACACGCACGCTCAGCAGTCCATCCTGATAACCGTGGTAGGCTTCGATCACACGGGCGCACTCCTTCTGCGCCACATCGATAGGCTCCAGAAACGGCTCAGGCGTGGTTTCCGGATTGTTTACCGTTGAACGCACGATCACACCACGGATGCCGGTGCGCAGTGTTCCGGCGGCGATACCGTCATAGCAGCGTTTGTCGCGGGTGATGTAATGGCTGTCCACATAAGTGGTAACACCGGAGCGCATCAGCTCCAGCGCGGACAGCTCCGCGCCCACGCGGCTGGCGTCCTCGTCCAGATGGTAGGACAGCGCATAGATGCATTTCAGCAGCCAGTCGGCCAGCGGCAGGTCATCGCCCAGACCCCGGTACAGCGTCTGAAACAGGTGAACATGGGCGGCAACAAAGCCCGGCATAACCAGCTTGTCATGGGCATCGATCACCTCATCATAGGTATATTTGTCAAGAAGGTCGGCGGTTTTTCCCACTTCAACAATGGAATCTCCGTCAAATGCGACCGCGCCGTCCCTGTAGACCTGACGGGCGGCATTCATCGTCAATACAACAGCATTCTTTATTAACTTCATGGTATTACCTTTCTATTAAGACATCGAATCAACTTGCGTCAAGCGGATAGGGTCAGAACACCAGCCGGGGAATGAACATACTGATCGGCTCGATATAGGTAATCATAAGCAATGCGATCAGGTCGCAGATCAGGAAGGGAGTGCAGCCTTTCATCATTTTTGTGATCGGCACTCCCGAAATGTTCTGCGCGACAAACAGGTTCAGACCAACGGGCGGCGTAATCATGCCAACGGCCAGATTTGCCGTTACGATAACACCCAGATGAACAGGGTCGACACCCATCAGAAGGCCGATCGGATAAACGATAGGCGCCAGGATCGTCACTGCGCCGGAGCCATCCATAAACATGCCTGCGATCAGGAACAGAATGTTGACGAACAGCAGGAAGGTAATGCGGTTTGCGCCCAGAGCAACCACCGTATTCGCCAGATTCTGCGGCACCTGGGCAATCGTCAGCAGATAGCCGAAGGCAAACGCGGCTGAGGTCAGGATCATGACCTGCGCGCAGCCGAACGCGCTCTTTACCGCTGTGCGCAGCAGCTTTTTGAAATCCATCTCGCGGTTGATGACCATTGCCACAAAAATGGCGTATACCGTGGCAACACCAGAGGCCTCGGTCGCGGTAAACTTGCCGGAATAAATGCCGCCCAAAATCAGCAGCGGAACGCCGAGAGAGGCAATGGAGCGTTTGGTACATTTCCAGAACTCCGCGCCGGATACCCGTTCGCCGCCTGCCATCTTATTCTTCTTGACCCAGATGGCGACATAGACCGCAGAAACCAGCGTCCACACCAGACCGGCGCCGATACCGGCCATAAACAGAGAGCCAACGGAAGCGCCGGTGGCCACACCATAGATGACCATGGTAACGCTGGGCGGGATCAGGATCGCCACCGCGGAGCTGGAGGAGATCAGACCCAGGGAAAAGCTTTTGTCGTATTTGTCGCGGCACAGCTCAGGATACATGATGCCGCCGATAGACGCAACGGTGGCAGGGCTGGAGCCGCAGAGCGCGCCAAATACCATGCAGGTGAAATGGGTGGTAAAGGCCGTGCCGCCGGGCAGCCGTCCGATCAGCGCCTTCATCCAGTCCAGCAGGCGGCGGGCAATACCGCCCTCCAGCATGATCTGTGCGGCAAACATGAACAGCGGCATTGCCATCAGGCCCATTTTATCCAATCCGGCAAAGGTGGTCTGTGCGATAACCGTGAGAGATGTGCCGGTAAAGCCCGCCAGAGCCACAATGCTGGCGGCGATCAGGCACATATAAATGGGGACGCCGAGCAAAAGCAGTACAAATAATGTAATCAACAGTGCAGCAACCATTACCGGTCACTCCTTTCTTCAAGCTCCTCCGTCTGGGCAGAGGGGTGATCTGCGGCGAAAAAGTCGACACCGATCAGATGACCGATGAATTCCTGTGCATAGCGAAGCGTCATCAGCAAAAAGCCAATGGGAACCATGAGATATGGAATGTATTGGGGAATACGAAGGCCCGCTGTCATCTGCGGGAAGCGGATGACCTTCAGCACCAGTTGAACACCATACACCGTAATGATACCGGAGAACACCGCGCAGATCAGACTGACGGCCACAGCCATGACACGAAGCACCTTTTTATTCTTTATAAAAGCGGCCACGATATCGATAGCGATGTGTTCCTTTCTGCGGACACAGCCTGAGCAGCCGATGAGCGTCACATAGATGATGAGATAGCGAACCAGCTCATCGGACCACGAAAAGGCTTTATCGAAGAAAACACGGTAAATCACGTTGATCGTAATCATAAAGGTGGCGATCAGAAGGGCAATGGCAATAGAGATGGTTTCCGCCTGAGACAGCCCTTTGTTGCAGGCAGAAAAAAACTTTTTGACACTTGACATAGTTAAGTATCCTCTCTTTCTTTACATGGAGAAGCGCCAGAGAAAATGGCAAATTTGACGATAATGCGGCGAATAGTGAGCGCAGTATTATGATAAACCTCACAAGAATGTTTGTCATTGTCTGCCGTTGACAAAATTAAGCAGAATTCTTTGTGACCCTTCTATGATGACAAGCTTTTGTAAAGAGGCTACAATAACTGGTGTAAATCGAATAGTGAGTACCCTTAGACAGCACAAAACAAAAAGAGAAAACAAAACACGAGAGGAGAACAACATAATGAAATTAAGGAAAACTCTTGCCCTTCTGCTGTCCTGTGCATTGGTGCTGATCCTGGTGGCCTGCGGAAATTCAGAAGCGGGTACACCCAACAATGACGGAGCGGCAACGACCGTATATACGATCCAGTACGGACACAACCAGCGCGAGGACTCTCCCCAGGGCGTGGGTGTTCAGGCTTTTAAGGACAAGGTCGAGGAGCTGTCCGGCGGACAGATCAAGGTCGATATCTATCCTAACGGTCAGTTGGGCGCACTGCGTGAGATGATTGAAAACTGCCAGAGCGGTGTTATTCAGATGACGCAGCAGCCCACCAGCATGATCGCCAACTTCCTGCCGGAGATCTGCATTACGGATCTGCCCTACCTCTTTGACAGCGAGGAGCACATGTGGAAGGCCATGCAGGGTGACGCCGGCCAGCTTATCAATGACCGTCTGGAGTCTGCCAACCTGGTCAATCTGGGCTTCATGCACGGCGGCGCCAAGGTGTTTACTTCCAACAAGCCTTTGACTTGTCTGGCGGATTTCAAGGGTCAGCGTCTGCGCGCAATGGAAACGCCCATTGTGATCGATACATTCACCGCGCTGGGAGCAAGCGCGATCCCCATGAACTTCTCCGAGCTGTATAACGCTCTGCAGCAGGGTATCGTGGACGGTCAGGAAAATCCCAATCAGACCGCTTACATGAACGCCTATTATGAGGTGCAGGATTACTGCATCGAAACGAATCATGCCTGGATGATCTACGGCAATGTCGTCAACAAGGACTTCTGGGATTCCCTGACACCGGAACTGCAGCAGAACATGCGCGACGCCATGGCGTATGCCGTGGAGGTGGAGCGCGAAACCATGAACAGTGAGGACGCCATGTACAAAGAAGTCTGCATGGAAAACGGCATGCAGTTTGCCGACCTGACGGATGCGCAGCTTCAGGAGATCAAGGACGCGACCAAGAGCGTCTGGGAAAAGGAAAAGAGCACCATCGGCGAGGAATTCTATACGGAGTTCCTTGAAAAAGTGGATCAGTACCGCTGATCTTTCAGTTTTCATACTCCAAAAGAGGAAGCCATACCCCAACTGGGTATGGCTTCCTCTTTCCCCGGCAGCGAACGGCGCACGATCTGCAAAAAGATGTAGATAAATAATGGTAATTCCTGTATAATTAAAAAACAAACCAAACGACTAGGGGGCACGCATATGACGATAGAAGAGCTGCTGAAAGCAGAATTCGGCCCGAAGCTCCAACTGTTGGCCGGAAAGGGCGGTATTCATAACCGTATCGACCTGACAAATGTGATGGACAGTTGGGAGCTGTGCAAGTGGCTGACCGGCCACGAACTGGTTTTCTCCAACGGCCTGCTGTTTCAAACCGCCCCGGAACGTATTGCCGCTACCGTTCGCAATCTTCACGCGGCAGGCGCCGCGGGCCTTCTCGTCAAGCTGAATCGGTATATCTCCCATATTCCGGAGGATGCTGTGGCCGCCGCCAATGCGTGTGATTTTCCCCTGATTGTGTCAGATGAAACGCTTCACTTCGGAGATGTTGTCCGGTTGTTGAACGAGGAGCTTAATAAGCTGCCGCAGATGTCTCAACGCTACTTCGCGTTTGCTGAGCTGATGTCAAAAAACGCGGATATTATCACGCTGCTTCGTCAGCTGAGCCAGTTTTTGAACAGGGATACTTTTTATTATGATAATCTTTCCGGAAAACATTATGGCTGCAGCCGCACATGCAGGCCTCCGGCAAAAGACAGTGCAGCATATGCAGAACTGCTGAAAAACAATTTCAGCCGCACCGTCTGGGTAAGCGGCAATATCGGCGGCACGCTGGTCGTTTCCGGTCTGAAGCAGGAGATCGCAGAGGACGAACTGGCCTACATTACGATCGAGTACGCGGTCAGTATGATTAGCATGGTGCAGCTGCGTATTCTGCCGCCGCAATATCAGGCAGATTCGTGGAAGGAACGTTTTGTGGCAGAGCTGCTTTGCGGCAATTACAAGGGAACCGAGGCGGATATTCGGACAAGAGGCTATCTTTGCGGCTATGACTTCTTTGGCACAACAACCGTGGCCGTGTTCAAATGCCCCGAAGAACAAACGACCGCCATCCAATATCTGGAACGGAATATTGGCCATTATTGTGCCGCTTCTGATAAATATCTGCTGGTTCCCGAAGAGAACACCGCCGTCATCCTGTGGCACGGAGATGACACCCACCTGACCTGGTGCGAAAGGATCCGGGAGGCCTTTGCCCGCGATGTGGGAAGTCCGCTTTCCGTCGGGATAGGGTGCCTTTCCCATACGCCGGCCGAGCTGAAACGGGCATACCAACAGGCGCAGCAAGCGGTACAGATCGGCAGATCCCTGAACGGGAACGGACTGTACCGCTATGACGCCATGTGGATGGAGGTATTTCTGGCGGCTTACGCAGATTCGGAAGAGGCTTGTCTGGCGATGGAGCAGATCCTCGGACGGCTGATCGAATACGACAAGAGCAACCCCTCTTACTGTTTGCTGCCCACATTGGAAATGATCGTGCGCTGCGGCTTTAACCTGACGAATGCGGCAAACGCCCTTTTTATCCATTACAACACATTAAAATACCGTTATGGAAAGATCTGCGATATCATTGATCTGGATCTTTCTCAGTTTGAAAACCGCGCCAGGATCCACACCGCAGTAACCCTGCTTCGCCTGCGAAGCAGCATGCAAACGGCGGAGCGGCAGTGACCGTATCGCTCTTTTTGCGCCTTATCGCAAGCACTTTTTGCCGTCAATGTAATTACAAATTTCGGCACCAAATGTTAGCAAAAGCTAACTTACAGAATAAAAAACTACAAATTTTGAAAAGAATTTTCCAGCAATGCCGGACTTTTACGCATGATGTATACTATAATCTTTAGCTGTGTGCTTCCGTTACCCGGCCCTTGTCCTCAGAGGTGCAATTCTCATCTGTGCAGACGCGGTAGTGACCGGTTTCGCCGTCGGCAGTCCAGTCGCCGTAGGTATGCTCATGCTGCGTACCGAAACGGCCGTAGGCGCAGACGTTGCAGAACGCATCCTGATCGTCGTCATAGATGTGGGGCGCGCTGCCCATTTTCTCCGGGTATGGGCAGTATTCGGCCGAGCAGATGTGATAGTGACGTTCGGCGTCATATTTCCAGCCGTCAAAGGTGTGGGTATGACTCAATATGGTGGAGCGTTCATAGCCGCAGTCGTTGCAGTTGTAGTCGCCGTCATCGTCATAGACATGGCTGGCTTTATCCTGAACGCTGCCGGCTTTGTTCGGGCAGTCCGGGTCGATACATTCATGCCAATGGCTGTTTACGTCCCAGCACCAATCGCCGTAGACATGGCCGTCGGAATGATCCGGGGCAACGGAACGGACATAGCCGCAAAGGTCACAGGTGGTGTCCGTGTCATCAGTATAGATGTGGGCAGCCCTGTTGATGATCCGGCCGTTCTCCTCCGGGCAGTTCGGGTCGGTGCATTCACGCCAATGCTCCCGGCTCTACTCGCCATAGTAGTGGGTATGAGCCGGGGTGATGGAGCGGTCGTAGCCACAGACATCACAGATGTCTCCGTTGAAGGTGTGGCCGGTCTTCTCGGTCTGAGCGGTGCAGCCGGGCTTGGTGCAGAGCTTCCAGTGGCCGGAACCGTCGTAGTGCCAGCTGCGATAGGTGTGATCGGTATGCCGGTAGCCACATTCGGTGCAGTCGCCGTAGGAGTTGAGGGTATGGGTCTCTTTATCCTTCCGGGCTTCGGAGGGGGCGGTGCAGTTGGGGTTGGTACAGTCACGCCAGTGGCCGGTCTCATCCCAGCTGTTGAAACCTTCGGAGTAAGTGTGGTCACAGATGGTGCGGGTATAGCCGCAGGTGACGCAGGTCATGCCGGTTCCACTGCCGTAATCATGTTCGGCGTAGTCGGAAATAAAATTGCAATAACCTGAGTCGACTAAGCACTGCTTCCAGTGGTGGGTCCCGCTGGTGTTCCACTCAGTTGCGAAATCGTGGTCATGTTTCCTATATCTGAAGCAGGTCTGGCAGTAGTACGTAAGCACGCCGTTGCTATACGAGCGGTTGAGGACGTGATCGCCGCGGGCTGTGACCGCGCTGCAGCCGGGGTTTTTGCACTCCTTCCAGTGCTGGTCAACTCTTCGCCCGACTTAGGATCAAAGAATTTGGTGATGGTGGTAACCGTTACCTCCGGCAGGGGCTTGGGCTCTACGGCGTAGGTATAGACGGCAGAAAGCTCCGAATTTGCCGCATTATCAAAGGATGCTTCCAGCCAGATCTTGCAGTTATCCAGAGATGACAGCTTTATTGAGCCACTGCCAAATCTGATATCGTCCAATTTGACATGAACGAACCCATATTCATCCGTAAGGCTGGGATCATTGCTGATATCCTTACACCAGTAGCGAGAGGAAGCAAGCTCGGTGTTGTCATCCACATAGGAACTCTGCACGACCAGCCAGACTCTGGGTTGACCAAGGCCTCCCGAACTGTTTTTGGCGTAGATCTCGCCCTTGTCCCGGTTGACATATAGCTCGCCTAAATTTTTACCATGCTGCTCTGCGTCCAGACGAAGCGTCATGGGGTAATGTATGTTTGTTTCATTAACGAAATCGGTTCGAACTTCACCCGCGTCGCTGCCGTTGCTGAGCTCTTCCTGGAGCGAGACCATGGAGGCAAAGAGGACTTTATCCAGATCCAGATTTGTCGCCGGCAGCATAGCCGCCTTCTCTCCCCAGACCACTTGTTCTGTCCCAAATTGGTTCGTATAGAAGTTGTGGACCAGATATGATCCGGTATAGATGCTGTTGTTAATGCTAACGCTATAGGCGGACACGTTTTGGTTGTCAAAGGCAGTGCGCGACCAGGCCGCGTAGCAATAATCGGCCTGAATGCTCTTTAGCCGAATCTGATCGTTAGAGCCAATATAAATCGTATCTTTCTCCGATGCCTTGATGGCAGGGGGATACAGCTTATCTTTGAGCGTATAGACGCGATTGTTGTTTCCGAGGTCTGTATTTTTGTAGGGCGTTTCGTTTAAAAGGGCTTTCTCAACACGGTTGAACAGTTTATTATCATAGGCGAGGGACAGGATCAAAAGATCACGGCTCCTGCGCCGCAGAGCAAAAATGCCTGCGGCAGCGGCGGCGCAAAGGAGCACCACGATCTGAAAGAAGTTGTCAATGAGTTCAAAGCTCTCCATCTTCGGCATCCTCCTGCTTCTGTCTTTCCCCTCTCCGGCGCAGACGGTACAAAAGAACCGTCACGCAAACCCCAAGAAGAAACGCCAGCAGCCCCATTATGATATAACCCAGTGCAGCATGACTTCCAAGTAGGCTTGCCGTCCCCGAAGGGTGGACGATCCCGCTGTTCACTGTGTTTCTCATCAGTCCCGGCATCAGCGCGCCGATGCCGATGACCAGAAGCAGGCAGACCGCCATGCACGCCGCATCCAGTCGGCGCTGTCTTTTTATTCGACGCTCCTGTTTGATTTCCGCTGTCCGCCTGTGAATCAGGCGGGCACGCGCTTCATTTGTCCGCATATGAAAATCCCTCCTGCTCCAAAATCGCTTTCAGGCTTCGCTTTCCACGGTAGACCAGTTTTGTGATCTGGCTCTCACTCCTGTTCATGACCGTTGCCGCGTCGCGATAGCTCATATCTTCAAAATAGACCAGATAGAGCGCTTCCCGGTATTCTGCTTTCAGCTTTTCAAGCGCATCATAAAGCTGCCTGTCTCGTTCACTGCGAAGTAGATCGGTATCGATCAGAGTGTCGCTTTGCGGCTCGAAGTCCAGCTCATTCAAGTGCAGGAACGCAAAACGGTGTTTCTGATTATGCCGAAGGGCAAGGTGACGAGCGGTTTTGTAAAGATATGCCTTAAAGCTTCCCTTGCCCCCGATAAGCCGTTCTTTCGCAAAAAGCTGTGAGAAAGCTTCGATCATCAGATCCTCTGCCTCGTGAATGTCCTTTATGTATCCATTTATGTAAAGCGTCAGCGCATCGCCGTAACGCTCCACCAGCAGGTCAGCAGCCTTTTCCTCTCCACTTAAATACCGCCGGTATGCAGCTTCATCGGAAACCATACCCATCGCCTCCTTCTGCGGCTTTTCTGCGCGGGTCGGACGGCTTTTCCGTGTTTTCCGGGATCGCCCATGAACGCCCGAACCGGGACGCGCCGGGGATCCGCCTCTCGGCGCAATATTGGTTGACCCGCCGCTCTGACACGCCCCAACGGTAGGATGCCTCCCGAATGGAGATATAGCCCTTGATCCCGTTCATACCGCACCTCCGCATGGATAATACTCAACACGATACATTATATACGAAATATACGAATATCCGAAGAAACACAAGGCATCCGGCGAAGTGGGCAGAGAAAAGATACGGATAAGATTGATATTTTTTTGAAAAAATCCTCCGAAATCTGGCCAAAACGCCCCGTTCAGATTGTAGTATGGGTAGAGGGGGAAATACGGCGCAGCTCCCCACACGGCGGTATGGTGCGTATCTGCGGAAGATGGCGATAGACGGGTATGCTTATTTTTGCCCCAACCTTTGAACTGTATGCCAACTTCCGTAAAGCAACTAATCATAACCACCAGTAAACTGGTGGTTATGATTATCTATTTCAATTCACTATTCAAATTGCTTCAATATCAGTCATGTCTAATTTTTTGTAAACACGTCATGCCAATAAACTAACATCTAATATTACCAATGATTCAATTAAGCAATTAGATCATCTATTGCCTCCCACATAGTATTGCTTGTTTGATCTCCATGATGTTGACCTCCTCGACCTTACTTTCAGAAAAGGATCTGTTCCGGCTTGATTTTGTCCACCTCTGTGATGGGGCGGATCACACGGCAAGGCGCGCCTGCCGCTACGACGCCGGCAGGAATGTCGTGTGTGACCACACTCCCGGCACCGATGACCGAGCCTGCGCCGATGGTCACACCGCCGCAGACGGTGGCGTTGGTGCCGATCCAGACGTCGTTCTCCAGCGTGATGGGCGCGGAGGTGCCGATGCCGCGGCTGCGCTGTTCCGGATCAACGGAATGGCCGGAACAGGCCAGGCAGACACCCGGCGCGATAAAGGCCCCCGCGCCGATATGGACCGGCGATGTGTCCAGAATCACGCAGTTATAGTTGATTACCGCCAGTCCGTGGACGTGAATATTGAAGCCGTAATCGCAACGGAAATCGGACTCGATGTTGGTCAGCGGATGGTAGGTGCCCAGAAGCTCCCGCAGGATGGCGCGGCGCTTCTCCGCGTCCTCCGGGGATGTCTGGTTATACGTCCAGCAGAGCTGCTTGGCGCGTCTCTGCGCCTCCACCGGGGCGTTTTCATACCCGCATGCATACGCCGCGGGACGTTTCATCAGGTCGATTGGATTCATGGGATTCTCCTTTGTTGACTGTAATTGTAGGTCTTTATCCGCGCTGGTGTTGGATGTGGATTAAGTTTGACGAACCGAAAGTTATTTCATCTTGCCCGAAGCGCCATCGCCAGAATGTGCAGCGTCTCCGCGCTAAGGTCAAATCGCTTTCCCATCAACATCACCTCGCAACCGCTTGCGCTGCCATAGTATCCAGCCAAAATGGCCCTACATTTTCCCATCGGCAATATGTACCTCTTTTTCTTTTGGTTTACAGTAAAACCTCCTGTTGCAGCAACAACAAACAACGATTCCATGATGGCGGCAAGCAGCAATACACCTCAAAAGTAAAAAAGCGCCAAAGCGTGCAGGATACGCCTGCACACTTCGGCAACTGGCTGAATGACTCTCCCGAGGGCAGTCCCTACAGCTTTGCGTCACCGGATCGCTCCGGTTTTGCTTATGCTTCTTTTGTGCGATTACTTGCATATCCTTTCCGCATTGATCATTATTACGGTCAGTCGCGCCCGTCAATGCACTGCAAATCCCGTTATACTTGGTCTGCATTATAGTGTCTCTCCAAAATTTAGCACTATCTTTACAGTTTTCAGAGTATTATACTACTTAATATAAAAGATTACCACTGCAATTAAAAAAATCAGGATCGTTTTATCGTTTATTTTATATGTAATGGTCGCCATACCGGCTAATACATTAAACTACAAACAGAAACAGTGCGTTTTATCCTATCCTCGACGAATGCGGTGCCGGGGAAAAGCGCTTATCTAATATACCTCTCCCGTTGTAGATATGAAGAAGCCGATCATAGACAAATACGGGTTTTGGATTGCTAAATCATGATAGTGCCTTGCTTCACAGGCTACCGCCTCCACCGTGAATAGTACTTTTGCTTGCACATTTTTCCTCTGACTGATACAATGTAACAAACCAATCCGAGGAGAATAGCTGATGGTTCGTAAGATTTGTAAAGATACGTTTTTCCTTTCCCGCAAAGCCGAACCCGCCACGGCAAGCGACCTTGAGGCAGCACAGGATCTGCTGGACACGCTGGCTGCTCACAAGGATGGCTGCGTAGGAATGGCGGCAAATATGATCGGTATCAACAAGCGCATTATTGTCTTTGACAATGATGGGGAATATATGGTTATGTTCAACCCTGTAATCATCCGGCATTCCACCGCATATGAAGCCGAGGAAGGCTGCCTCTCCCTTACCGGTACGCGAAAGGCAACGCGTTTTCAGACCATTAAGGTGCAGTGGCAGAATGAAAAATTTCAAACGCGGTGCAAGAATTTTACGGGTTGGACAGCCGAAATTATCCAACACGAAATCGACCACTGTGAAGGAGTCTTAATATGATTTTCTACTTTTCCGGCACCGGAAACAGCAAATATGTCGCACAGCGCATTGCAGATGCACTGGGTGATACCCTGCTGAGCATGAATGACCGCATCAAGACGCATGACAGATCGGCCGTGGAGATCGGTGAACGCCTCGTCGTTACCCCCACCTACGCTTGGCGCATTCCGCGCATCGTGCGGGAATGGCTGCTGAATACCATGCTTTCAGAGGCAAGGCGGGTATGGTTTGTCATGACCTGCGGCAGTGAAATCGGCAATGCGGCCAAGTATAACCGTGAACTCTGTCAGGCGAAAGGTATCGAGTACATGGGGACGGCACAGGTCATCATGCCGGAAAACTATATCGCCATGTTCAAGGTCCCACAGGCAGACGAGGCCCGGCAGATTATAGAACGAGCCGAGCCATGCATTGACCGCATCATTGCCGCCATCAAAGGAAACCGCATCTTTTCTCCACCCCGCGGCAACCTCTATGACCGCTTCATGAGCGGACCGGTAAACCCCGTTTTCTATTCCTGCTTTGTTAAGGCAAACGCCTTTACTGTTTCTGATGCCTGCATCGGCTGCGGCCAGTGCGCCTTGCGCTGTCCTACCAACAATATCACATTGCAGAACGGCAACCCCGTCTGGGGACACAGCTGCACCCACTGTATGGCCTGCATCTGTTACTGTCCCGCAGCAGCCATTGAATATGGCAGAAAAAGCCTTGGAAAACCGCGATACCATCTTGAAGCACTATGAAATCGTCCAAAGTCCATCAAGGAGATCGCGCTCTCCCCGATGGACTTTTTTATTGTCCAGACATTCCCGCTTGAGTATCCCGGCAGAATCCATAATATATGATTTGCCTCCGCCGCGAAACAACTTATCACCCAAATCAGCCTTCACAATATGGGCGTCACATATTCACGGTTATAAAGCAATACCGAAAAATTTCAGACAACCCTTGACATAGATTATGTTCTACGCTATTATTTAATTCAAATTTGAACTATTCATTTTTGAATTTATTGAGGCACGAAATGAATGTAAGCATGGAATTTTCACGGAAGCTGGCACTGGCCTACAGTATGGCTTGCAAACCCTTGTGCCGGCAGCTGAAGCTGCCGCAGACCGCATTTGATATTCTGATGTTTCTGGCCAATAACCCGGCTTATCAGACTGCGGCCGATATTGTAGAGATTCGAAAAATTAAGGCCAATCTGGTATCCGTTAATGTCGAAAAGCTTGTAAGGGACGGCTATTTGACAAGGCGGGCAATCATCAGTGACCGGCGCAAAACCCAGCTCATTTGTACGGAAAAAGCACAGCCGGTGATTGAAAAGGGCCGGGCACTGCAATCTGCCTTTTTGGATCGGTTGTTTGTCAACACCGATGAAGACATGCGCCATGCTTTTTTTGAAACAGTCGGCATCATGAATCGAAATCTTGACAGTCTGCTGAAAGGAGAGTTTCCGCTATGACCATATTACTTACGGTTCTCGTCACGTTCTTTGCTGGGATGGGCGCCGGACTGGGCACCGGCTTTGCAGGGATGAGCGCCGCCGCCGTCATCAGTCCGCTACTGATTACCTTTCTGGATATGGATCCTTACATGGCGGTGGGGATTGCGCTTTCTTCAGACGTACTGGCCAGCGCTGTTTCCGCCTACACCTATGGTAAAAACAAAAATCTGGACATCCGCAACGGACTGATCATGATGTGCAGCGTGCTGGCCTTCACCGTAGTGGGCAGCTATGTGGCCAGTCTGGTACCCTCTGCCACCATGGGCGGCTTTTCCGTGTTTATGACATTCCTGCTGGGTATCAAGTTTATCGTAAAACCTGTCATGACCACAAAGGAAACCATGCTGGCGGTATCCCCCGGGAAGCGGGCCGTGCAGTCAGTGATATGCGGCGTGATGATCGGCTTTATCTGTGGCTTTGTGGGGGCGGGCGGCGGCATGATGATGCTGCTGATCCTGACAGCGGTATTGGGGTACGAGCTGAAAACTGCTGTCGGCACCAGTGTGTTCATCATGACATTCACCGCGCTGACAGGCGCCATCTCACACTTCACCATCGGCGGCGCACCGGACTGGACGGTATTCGCGCTGTGTGTGGTATTCACACTGGTATGGGCCAGAATAGCCGCAGTTTTTGCCAACAAAGCTACCGCCGAAACATTAAACCGCGTAACCGGTGTGATTCTGGTCATCCTCGGAGTCGTCGTCATGCTGTTTCAGCTGCTGACATGAGCAGGCACAAAAACATACAAAGCAATTCCACAGAATCAAATCAAAACCTCCGGCTAAGCCGGAGGTTTGATCTGGCCCTATAAGGGCCTATTA
>ERZ773235.1454-NODE-1454-length-23959-cov-4.014475_pt1 | contig 23959 bp, 18 predicted proteins | sample MGYA00580522_ERZ773235 | MGnify/ENA primary metagenome ERZ773235 (study PRJEB29015, sample SAMEA2737797) | human gut metagenome | biome: human gut; feature: human-associated habitat; material: faeces | place: China | collected 2012 ...
TAAGTTCTTTATTAGTGTCTCTAGCTTTATCTGATATGAAAATTTCTTGTTCCATAATATTTTGGTTTAAGCTACTGACTTTTTCTAACTCTTTGAGTAAATTGGTGTTATTACGAATGATAGTTGCACGGATGTCCATCTTTTCATCCAACATTTTTCTTAAGGCTGAAGCTGCAGCATAATTGCGGCGAGCCTCTTCCAAACGGTCGTCAACAGCATAGCGGGTATGTGATAAAGCTTCACTTTCTTGTCCGTAATTAATGACCCGTTCTTGGACACAATATTGCATCAAATCATCTTCTTGCTTGTTTAATTCTATTTTTGCTAAACGGACTTGTTCTTCAAAATAAGCGATAACATCATTTGTCGCTTTAAAACGGAGAATTTCATATGCTTTTTTCAGTTCATCTATAAGAATGATTATGGTTTGCTGAGTGATACCCGGGTCAGCAGATGTATAAATAAGCTGAAGAACATCACTGGCACCTTTACGTTTTACAATTACGGTTTCTAAAGCTGAAGCACTATAAAATGGTATAGGGCGATTGAACATGGAGTATACGAAATTATCACCGTATTCCTTTCGATAATTAGCAAGTGCGTCTGCCGTCTTATTGACATCTTTCCTATCAACTAAAACCAATACTTCTTTGGGAGTCATGCTCAGTAATTGGCGATAGTGCTTAGCCTGGATATAATGATTGTCTTTCCACTCTTCACCATATGTCAGTGCATTCGCTAATAAACGGATAGAAACCTTTTCCAATGTACCATGGGATTGCGCAAGGTTGATGAGGTTATCGAAGGTACTTGTAACAGCTGAGTAATTTACGCTGCTCCCAGTAATGGAAGTCGCTGTTGTAACTCCGGCAAATAAACTACCTTCTACTGTGTAACTGTAAGGCAGAAACTGGGTGAAATAGATTACTAGGCCAGTTACAAATAAAGTTCCCCATAAAAGCCAATAGCGAATACGGTATAGAAATTGTGATATAAATAAAGAGGTATCTTTCATCACGATTTATTTTTCTTTGATAATTTTTATATTAGTGAGCATTTCCAATAAAATAACTGAATTATGCAGGGTAACACGTGCTTGCTCATAGCTTGTAACGGCTCCGGTTCTTCGTGCACGTTCTATGGACAATGTACTAATTTCAATTTTTCCTTGTATGAAATCATTTTCTAATATTTTAGTTTGGGCATTATATAAGGCAGCAGTTTCTGCTTTTGCCTTAATTGTTGACATTTGTTCTGTAACCGCATTATATGCTTCTAATACCCTTAATCTCCTTTCTTCCATTACTTCTTCTTGAGTATATTGCAGCTGTTCAATATCGTATTTATATTTTTTGAGTTTAAGCTGGCGGTTTATTAAATCTCCAAAACTAATACCTACACTTGCGCCTACACTAAAACTATGTTGTGCATTCGACATTGTAGTTTGATACATTGGGGTATACTCGTCACTAGCGTTGCTTAGCACATTGTATTTTCCGTATGAATAATTACCGTTTAGTTTAAAATAATTCCACCAATCACGTTTTTGTAAACGATATTCATTTTTCACTTGTTCAACTTCTGATTGTGCCCGTTTCACAGTCGCATTTTCTGTTACTGCGTCCAGAAAAACAGAAAGTGGGGGTAGCTCAAAGGTTTGAAGTTCTAATGGCATATCGGCAGATAGTTTTCCTATTGTATTTTCTTCCCATAACTTGTCTTCCATTTTTAATTTTTCAAGTGCTTTGATTCGCTCTTCACGTGTCATTTCTTGTGCTGATGCAGACAATGGGACGATGAGCAATCCTAAAAGGATAGCATTACAAACTATGAAAGTGATATGTTTTATTGCCATTTTCTAATATCCTTAATTATTATTTTATACATTCTCTTTCTGCACAAACGCCGTCAGCGTCTTGCACAATATCTTCATGTCCAGCCAGAATGAAAATTCTTTGGTATATTTAATGTCCAGTTGCTTGCGCTCCTCGGCAGACATTTTTCCGGCGCCGCCTCGTTTCTCCACTTGCCACAGCCCTGTCAGTCCGGCGGGGGCCATGAAGCGCTCGATATATGCGTCGCTGGTCAGCAGTTCTGCTTCGTAGAGGGGCAGGGGGCGGTTGCCTACAATACTCATATCGCCCTTGAGGACGTTGAACAGTTGCGGCAGCTCGTCAATACTGTATTTCCGGATGAAACGGCCTACGCGGGTGACGCGGGGATCGTTTTCTATTTTTATAAATGTATTTTGCTTCTCTTGAGCTTTCTTTTTTAGAAAATCTTCTTCGGTGATGACAAAATCATCCGAAATGAGCAATGAAGCCTCTTCTTCAGAAGTGCCTGTCAGGTCGTCGAAACGAATGTCCGGTTGTTCGTCCGTCAACGTTTCTTCTATCCTATATTGATTGAGGGCATTCAACTCTTTCAGGCGCTTGTCTGCATTGGTGTACATGGAACGGAACTTCAGAAAATTGAATATCTGATAGTTGCTTCCCACGCGCTGGGATTTGTAAATCACTTTACCTTTACTCTCCATGCGGATAGCTATTGCTGTGGCAATGAGTAGCGGAGAAAGCACAATGAGTACTGCACACGCAAACAGTATATCGAAGATACGTTTCCACATAGGCAGGTGGAAGGTATTGAATATCTTGCGGTGCGACTGGCTGAACTCTTGTAGCTTATGTTCTTTGCGCAGTTGGAGAAATTTTGTCATCTGCCGGATGCTCTCTTCATCAGCTTGGGGGGGGAGGGTATTGTTGACCCCTGCCTGCAAATAAACCTTGCGGCTTTCTGTCTGCAGCCCCGGAGTGATGAGGATGATATAGACGCGCGGGAAACGTTTGTGCAGGAAGCTAATGTCTTGGCTGTCTTTTAGAGGTTCATTCTGCTCGTAAAGAATGGAAGTGTTATATCGCTCGCGTATGCTGTCGATGACCTTTGCTGCCTTGTTGCTGGAGGAAACAGCCATGAACATGCCTCCTGTCACTTTGCTCAAGTGATTGATGGTGGACCGGTCATTACCTATGTAAATATAATATAACATATCCATTTGTTGTGTGTGTTAGAGGTATTTCTTGATACGGGCTTTCAGTTCCATAGGGTTGAAGGGTTTCAGAATGAAGTCTTCAGCTCCGGCTTCAAGCAGGTTGATGCGTTCGGTGGTACTCTCTTCGCTGGAAAGCATAACGACCGGGATGTGTCTGAAAAGTGCGTTTCCCTTCAGGTAGTGCAGGAATTCACTGCCGTTCATTCTGGGCATGCGGATGTCTGAAATGATGAGAGCAGGTTCATTCCCTTCATTCAACCATTCTATCGCCCGGAGGGGATCTTCAAAATATACCAGTTCGTTTTCTTTACCTAAATACACCGAGAGTACCTTGCCTATGGCAGGTTTGTCATCTACAAATAATATTTTCTTCATTGTTTATGCTAATTGTTTGCTGTTTTTCATATTATCTATATACATTTGCTTTCACCGGATTTGTGTACCAATCCTGATGGCTGCTGCGATTCTTTGCCCAATAAATGAAATCCGGATAGGCGCTGGCCGTAGGGTTGTCTGTACGTGAAATGTTGATAGTCTCTATCGGATAACGGAATCCGTAAGGTACGCAGATAGCCCATGTGTTGTTACCTGCCAAATCAAGATTTTCCTGTTGTACGGTTCCGGCAGCGGTGGCTCCATATCCCCAGAACTCGTAGAGGTGGACTTCCATGCGCTGCTGCATACTTTTATATTGGTAACAGATGAAGAAATCGAGGTTGTCTTTGGAAAACAGGGGTTCGGTCTTCGTCTGGTCTGCCAGTTCAATGATTATTTCATAGGTATACATATTGGCTGTGATACTGGTTCCTCCGGTATTAATCATAGTTCCGGGGCTTCTACCGAATACGTTGTGTACTTCACCCGCAATAGGGATAACGACACTGGGATCCCCATCTTCCATGTGTGTGCCACTGTTGTAGTTAAACAGACTGTACGGGTCGTCGAACGATGTCTGGAATCGTCTGTCGGCTCCTCCGGTGGTAATTTCTTTAATGTCGGATTTGCTGATACCTACTATACGAAGGCCTACACCAAGAGCTTTGGACGCTCCGGCAGCAGCAAGGGTCACATCGAGCTGGATGCGCTTGATGTGGTTTGTCTTTCCCTCAGTATGAAGAATTGTTTCTACGTCTAAAACCACGTCGTTGAAGTCATAGTCGCCTACCAACGGAAAATTATCCTCGAACACGTATGTATAAGGGATAGGGTCGGTAGGTGTCTCTGAGCCGGAGTCGCTGGGAGTGTTGCCTTCACCGGTACAGTCTCCGGCAGGAATGGTGATGGGGGATTCTCCCCATTTGGATATGGTTCCTTCGGTGTTCTTGATGGCATCAAGGAATTTGGCTTCCCACCAGATATCCTCGGTGATATCATCGTCAATTTCTTTCACTTCATAATGAATGTTTCCCTGGCTGGAGAAATTTCCTATATCTTCAATTTTATTGATTTTTACCAGTGCATATTCATTGTTTGGACCCATAAATTGTGCTTGTGACAATTCTGCTTCATCAAGTACGGTTATCATGGAGTTGTCACCCATCGTGATTTGGGTGTTGTAATTGTTGCTATGGTCCCCGAAATCCTCTATCTCTGCAGAAGAGGTGTCTCCCATGTTCAGTGTGCCTACAAATTCTTCCGCATATAGATAGCATCCGTTGTCTATAGTGATGTTGCTGTCGGTTTTCCCGATATAGGCTTTGCCCTGGTTGATGAATTTGCATCCGCTGTCGAAATTCATTTCATCGACACGCACAGTACCGCAATTATAGAATGCTCCTCCCTGGCTGACATGGAAATCATCTATTTCCATAGTGCCGGCATTGTAGTTGTAGCTGCCTCCGGATGCATTGGTCAATTCGATGTCGTTCCCTTTGATGGTTCCACCCGCGTAGACGATAAACCGGCTGGATTGCACTAAAGTGAAGGTGTGCTCGTCCGGTATCACGATTTCCCCTCCGTCAATCACATAGAATTCGAAGCCTCGTTCAACGGTCATGTTGTTTCCATTGGGTTCCCAGCTGCCTTCAATGATGATGATGGCCGGATTGTCACTTCCCATGCCGTCCTTGCTGATTTTATTCCTATATATATTGTCTTTGGAGATTTTGTAGGCTTTTCCGTTTTGAAAATCGGTATTCGGCCTTATTTCTTCGGCACTTGATAGCATTGCGGTGATTTCCGCCTCGGACTTTTCCGGTGAATAGGTCTCGATGCTGACACTGCGTGTCCATGCGGCACGTGTAGTTGCAGGGGAACTGCCGAAAGCGGCGTGGAGCTGACCGTTTTGGATGGATACGTATTTTACTATGTTGCGGCTGTGTGCATCGGTGCGGCACACAAAAGCGCTCGTCAGCACAGAAGGGCAGTCCATGACGGTAGTAAATACAGTTGCATTATTGGTGGTGCCTTCTGCCAGCAGTTTGGCAGATGACCGGCTGATTAAGGGGTTCTTGTCGTAAATACGTATGGTGTAGTCGATGCCGGTATCTTCGGATACAGAAACATTGACCCGGACCTGCTGAGTCATTTTCCAATCCATAGCCGGGTCTATGTTCTTGACCGGAAACCTATCCTGATAGGCTGCTTTCACTTTCTCGGGGTTAAAAACATCGTCTTTACAACCCTGCAGCAGTATACTCATTGCAAGAATAACAAGCGGCAGAAAGCGTTTGTATTGGATATTCTCTCCCATATTTTACATTTGTTTTGCTTGATTGTAAGCAAAAGTACGTTTATTTAAACTAATAAGCTTTATTAATGGGGGATAAAAGCGTGTTGGTTAACGCTTTTTAACGATTTTGTATGGATAGATAATGCAAGTTTGTCTTGAAAATTATCAATATTACTAAATGCCCTCTGTATTGCCGCTTTACTAAATCTTGGTGATTTCTCCTGCCAGGTCGGAATTCATGCGGTGGCGGATTTCGGCTTGGTCCAGTCCATGCCCCAGGAGGAACATGAGTTTGGTGACGGCACATTCGGGGGTACTGTCATAGCCGCTGATGACGCCTGCCTGGAGAAGTTGCAGACCGGTTTCGTAACGTCCCATCTCGACGGCGCCACTTTGGCATTGGGTGATGTTGACGATGACAATGCCACGTTCGCTGGCTTCTTTCAGCTGGCGGATGAACCATTCTTTCTGGGGGGCATTGCCGGAACCGAAAGTCTTGAGGACAACAGCTTTCAGGCCGGGAACATGAAGCACGGAGTTGATGATGCTTTCCTGGATGCCGGGAAAGAGGGTGAGCACTACGACATTGGTGTCGAAAAGGTAGTGCGGCTTCATGGGGCGTGACGGGTCGGGACGGTGGATGAGGTGCTCGTTATAACGGATATGGATGCCTGCCTTTGCCAGTGCGGGATAGTTGAAGGAGCGGAAAGCGTTGAAATTCTCGGCATTGATTTTGGTGGTACGGTTGCCCCGCATCAGCTCGTTCTCGAAGAAGATGCACACTTCGGGGACGATAGGAGTACCGTCCGGATGCTTGGCGGCGGCTATTTCAATGGCGGTGATGAGGTTCTCTTTCCCGTCGGTGCGCAGGGTGCCGATGGGAAGCTGGGAACCGGTGAGGATGACCGGCTTGGAAAGGTTCTCGAGCATGAAACTGAGGGCGGAGGCTGTATAGGCCATCGTATCGGTACCGTGCAGGATGACGAAGCCGTCGAAATTGTCGTAGTTGTAGTTGATGATTTTTACAATCTTTGCCCAGAGGGAAGGTTCCATGTCGGAAGAGTCGATCGGTGGGTCGAACTGATAGGAAGAGATGCGGTAGTTGAAGCGCTTCAGTTCGGGAACATGCTGTAGCAGTTGGTCGAAGTTGAAGTTCTCAAGCGCACCGGTCTCGGGATTTTCTATCATTCCGATAGTTCCGCCAGTGTAAATCAATAGTACGGAAGGGCAATCGACTTTCATGATATTCGTATTAGAGCTTTTTTCGGGCACAAAGATAGTGAAATATGAGATGGGGAGAAAATAAAAGAGACAAGTCTTTGCAGATTTTGTCTCTTTTATTTTTTCATTGCGAAAAATATATTGTATGAAATTTGAATAAGCTCACTGTTTCAAATCTTCCTTCAACTGCCTGATAGCCTTTTCCGCATCTCCTTCCTTCTCGTTGAGCAGCGTGACGAAGCGGCTGCCGATGATGGCACCGGATGAGTGGGCGCAAGCGGCATCGAATGTCTGCTTGTTGCTGATGCCGAAGCCTACCATGCGTGGATTGCGCAGGTTCATATCCTCTATCTTCTTGAAGTAGGCTTGCTTCCGGGTGTCGAAGTCTTTTTGGGCACCGGTGGTAGCGGCACTGGACACCAGATAGATGAATCCGTCGGTGTGGGCGTCTATTTCGCGGACGCGGGCTTCGCTGGTTTCGGGGGTGATGAGCATGATGACACGGATGTCATACTTCGAGGCGATGGCTTTGTAACTCTCTTCGTAATCGCGGAAAGGGAGGTCGGGAATGATGACGCCATCGATGCCGCATTCCACGCACTTCTGGCAGAAGGCTTCGAAGCCGAACTGCATGATGGGATTGAGGTACCCCATAAGGATGAGGGGGATGCGGACATCGCGACGGATGTCGCGCAATTGTTCGAAAAGCAGGCGGAGGGACATGCCGTTGTGCAGGGCGCGGGTGGCGGCGTTCTGAATGACAATGCCGTCGGCCATGGGGTCACTGAACGGAATTCCGATTTCAATCATGCTGACTCCGTTTCTTTCGAGGGCACGGATAACGTCGGCTGTACCGTCGAGGGTGGGACAGCCTGCACAAAAGTAAATGGACAGCAGATTCTTGGGGCTGTCCTGGAAAAGTTGGTTAATGCGGTTCAACATACTATTTTTATTTACTATTTTACAATTTACTATTTACTATTTGGCTGCGCAATAACGCTGCATGGTACTATTTACTATTTGACAATTTACTATTTACTATTTACCATGTACAATGTACAATTTGCCATGCGGCGTATATTGCGCAGCCAAATAGTAAATAGTAAATCGTCAAATCATACCTCCCTTCAGTTCTTTCAGGAAGTTTGAGATGCGTTCCACATCCTTTATTCCCGGTGCCGTTTCGAAACGGCTGTTGATGTCGATACCTGCGAAATAGGGATGGCGAAACTCCCGGAGGGCTTTTACGCTGTAGGGGTTGATGCCACCGCTAAGCAGGAACGGGGTGGGACCGTTGTAGCGGTGCAGGAGGTTCCAGTCGAACTGGTTGCCGGAACCGCCGTACTGCGGGGTCTTGGTGTCGAAGAGGTAGTAGTCGCACAGACCATTGTAGGCAGATACGGCAAGCAGGTCCTTGGGCAGCAAGATGGAGAAAGCCTTGATGAGGTGCAGGCCTGCATTGCGCAGGGAACGGCAGTATTCGGGAGCTTCATGGCCATGCAGCTGGATGTAGTCAAGGCCGAAACGGTCGGTATACATTAGGATGTTTTCCTTACTTTCGTTGACAAAGACGCCGACGCGCTTGGCGCAGGCTGGCAGATACCCGGGCATCTGGCACAGACAACGGGGAGATTTGGGGTAGAAGATGAAACCAATCATATCTACACCTTGCAGTTCTACATTGCGGATGTTTTCTGCTTCGGTCATTCCGCATACTTTGATGAGAGGAGACATTTTATTTACGATTTACAATTTGGCTGCGCGATATAACGCTGTATGAGAGACTTTTGTATTTACAATTATCAACTTTCAATTATCAACTTTCAACTTTTAATTATCAATTAAGAGACTGTCTTGGATGAACTCTTTCAGGGTTTCGCCCGGGTTGGCTGTTTTCATGAAGGTTTCGCCGATGAGGAAACCGCGGAAGCCGGCGGCACGCAGGCGGCAGATGGTTTCGGGGTCGGAGATGCCGCTTTCGGAGACAAGGAGCGGGGATGCCGGTCCGTGGGTGGCTTCGCGCAGTTGCCGGGCTATCCGGAAGGAGTTTTCTACATCGGTGACGAAGGAGCCGAGGTTGCGGTTGTTGACACCCACCATGTCGACCTCCTTATTTATATAGGAGAGTTCCGAAGGGCTGTGGATTTCGAGCAATACCTCCAGCCCGAGTTCGTGGGCTTGGGCGGTGAGGGTGCTACACTGCTCCGGACTGAGGCAGGCGGCAATGAGCAATACGGCGTCGGCACCTACAATGCAGGCTTGCAGAAGCTGGTACTCGTCGATGATGAAGTCTTTGCGCAGGATGGGGATGCGGACGAGCGGACGGGCCGTGCGGATGTCGCGCAGCGTACCGCCGAAGAACCTCTCATCCGTCAGGATGGAGAGGGCGGCGGCGCCGGCGGCTTCGTAGGAGGCGGGTATTTCCTCTGCCCGGGCAGCCTCGTTTATCCAGCCTTTGGAGGGTGAACGGCGTTTGAACTCGGAGATGATTCCTGTAGAAGAAGCGGCAAGGGCCTGCTTCATGCTGCGGCGGTGGGCTGCATTCTCCCGGATGATGATTCCGGCTTGCTCCTGCAACTGTTCCAGAGAGACGGTTTGCTTTTGCAGTTCAATCTCTGTTTGCTTATGGGCGATGATTTCGGACAGTATATCTTTCATTGCTTCATTTATTAATCTCGATAAATTTTTTCAGTGTCGCCAGCGCCCGTCCGCTATCCAGCGATTCGCGTGCGATGGCGATGCACTCTTCAATCTCTTTCTGCGGCTCCATCACCTGGATGGCAAAGGCGGCGTTGACAATGACGCATTGCGTTTGTGCAGGTGTGGCATGCCCCGTAAGGATATTGTCGAAGATGCGGGCGGCATCTTCCTTGCATGCGCCGCCGAAGAGTTCTTCGGGACGGGCATCCTTGAAGCCGAGAGCCTGCGGACGGTAGATGCGCTCGTAGTTGCGGGTCATCACCTTGAACTCGTCCGTCAGGGAGATTTCGTCGTAGCTGTCGAGGCTGTTGACCACGGCAAAGTCAATGCCGAGTTTATAGAATACGTTGGTGTATAGGCGCATCTGCGAGAGGTCTGCCACACCGAGCAGCTGGTATGCCGGACAGCATGGATTCACCAACGGGCCGAGCAGATTGAACAAGGTGCGTACTCCCAGCGTCTTGCGTACGGGACCGACAAACTTCATCGCCGGATTGAAAAGCTGGGCATGAAGGTAGGCGATGTTGCACTCCTCCATGCTGCGTTTCAGTGTGTCGGGGTTGTTGGTGAAGCGTACGCCGTGCTGCTCGATGACATTGCTGGCTCCGCTCACGGAAGTGGCTCCGTAGTTGCCGTGCTTGGCAACCTTGTAGCCGGCTCCCGCCACCACGAAGCAAGCGCAGGTGGAGATGTTGAAGGTGTTCTTTCCGTCGCCTCCCGTACCCACAATGTCGATGGGGCGATAGGGGGCGAAGTCGATGGGAAGGCGTGTCTCCATCAGTGCTTCGCGGAAACCGATAAGCTCGTCCACAGTGATGCTTCGCATCTGGAAGGCAGTGAGCAAGGCTGCTATCTGCGCCTCAGGATACATTTCCTTGGTGATGTTGAGGAGGATTTGTTTGGTCTCCTCCGACGTAAGCTCTTCGTGATTGAAGAGACGGGTGAGTATTGCTTTCATCTATTTATTTACGATTTGACGATTTACGATTTGACGATTGAATTTACTCTTTTTCTGAAGTGCCTCATTTGAAAAGCCAGTTTTTTATGATTGTTTTTCCGTCGGGTGTCAGTACCGATTCAGGATGGAACTGGATGCCGTGTATGTCATACTCCCGATGTTTCAGCGCCATGATTTGTCCTTCGGGGCTGATGGCGGTAATGGCCAGCGCTTCGGGAAAGTCCTTCGTATCCACTACCCAGGAGTGGTATCGTCCGACGGGAATCCTATTGGGTAAACCGCAGAAGATATAGTCTTCTTCGAGAGAAATACCTTCATAATCCTTTCCCCCTAATCCTTCATCCCTAATCCTTAATCCTTCCTCCTTCCTCCTTATCTCCGTCTGTACCCCATGGAACACCTCTTCCAGATTGACCAGCTTTCCACCGAACGCTTGTCCGATGGCTTGTTCGCCCAGACAGACACCGAGTATGGGTTTCCGTCCGGCATAGGTGCGGATGACATCCAGCAACAGTCCGGCTTCCTCGGGGACACCGGGGCCGGGTGAGAGGATGATTTTATCGTATGGCTCCAATTCTTCGAGCCGGAATTTATCGTTGCGCAGCACATCCGTTTCTGCGCCAAGCTCTTTCACCAGATGGGCAAGGTTGTAGGTGAAGGAGTCGTAATTGTCTATGATAACTGTTTTCATCTTTTGTATTTACAATCTATTTTATTTACTATTTGACGATTTACGATGTACGATTGAAGTTACTTTATTTACGATGTACGATTTGGCTGCGCAATGTACGCCGCATGGCAAATCGTACATCGTAAATCGTCAAATCGTACATAAACTCACATTTTTTCTGCCATCTCAATCGCCTTTTTCAGTGCGCCGAGCTTGTTGTTCACCTCTTGCAGTTCGTACTCGTCGTTGCTCTTGGCTACGATGCCGCCGCCTGCCTGGAACCAGAGGACACCGTTGCGGCTGACAAAAGTACGAATCGTAATCGCCTGGTTCAGCGAGCCGTTCAGTCCGATGAAACCGATGCAGCCGCCGTAGGCTCCACGGTTGTGCGGTTCCAGCCGGCTGATGAGCTGCATGGCGCGTACTTTCGGGGTGCCGCTCAGGGTACCGGCAGGAAAGGTGTCGATGAAGGCCTTGACGGGGTCGGCCTCTTCGCGGAGCGTTCCGCTGACACGGCTGACGAGGTGGATGACATGGCTGTAATACTGCATCTCCTTATAGAAGTCCACCTTTACATCGTGGCAGTTGCGGGAGAGGTCGTTGCGGGCAAGGTCCACCAACATCACGTGTTCGGCGTTCTCTTTGGGGTCGTCGTGCAGGTACCGGGCATTGATGGCGTCCTGCTCTGCATCGCCGGTGCGCTTCGTGGTTCCGGCAATGGGGTCGATGTAGGCATGGCGGCCTTCGATGCGGCAATGGGTTTCGGGGGACGAGCCGAAAATGCGGAAGCCCCCGAAGTCGAAATAGAACAAATAGGGAGAAGGGTTGATGCTGCGCAGGGCACGGTAGAGCTTGAAGTCGTCGCCCGTGAAGCGCTGTTCGAAACGGCGGGAGAGGACTATCTGGAAAACGTCGCCGCGCAGACAGTGGGCGATGCCCCGGCGGATATTCGCCTTGTGCTCCTCGTCCGTAAGCGGGGAGGTGGTGGGGCCGACGGCGCGGAAATCGTAGGCGGTGTAGTTACGGTTATGGATGGCCTTCTGTACCTGGTCCAGTCCGCTGGTCTCGCCGGGCGCCAGCATCTCGAGGAGCAGCATCTCATTCTTGAAGTCGTTGAAGACGATGAGGTACTTATATAATATGTACAGCATGTCCGGCGCATCGTTGGTAGCTTCGCGGCTGTCCTTCACGGGGATATTCTCGAAGTAGCGGACAGCATTGAAGGAGGTGTATCCGTAGAGTCCGCAGTAATTGCTGTATTCGCCCTCCACGCGGAAGCGGGCGCGGAAATCGTTCAAGGCATTCTCCACCCGGTATGCATCGGTTATGGGATGCTCTTCGCGGCTGTCGTCCGGCAGGCGGAAGATAGCCGTGCCGTGGTCTATGCTGACACTTGCCAGCGGACACAGAGCGATGAACGAACGGTTGTTCTCACTGCCGTGATAGTCGGAACTCTCCATAAGTGCGCTCTGCGGAAAGATGTCACGCACCTTCAGATACGTGCTCACCGGCGTATGCAAGTCACCGAGCATGGTGCAGCTGATTGTTTTATAATCATATTGTTTCATTGTATCTTGTATTTTATTTCATTGTATCTCGTATTTTCAAATAACTCATCACTTATAACTCATCACTCAAATACGTCTCTATATCCTTATCCCCCCGTCCCGACACCGTCAGCACCACCACGTCCGTCGGCTTGAACCTCATCTTCTCCAGCGCACCCAGTGCGTGGGCACTTTCCAATGCGGGGATGATGCCCTCGAGCCGGGTCAGTTCGTAGGCGGCACGGATGGCTTCGTCGTCGTTGACGGCGAGGACGATGGCACGCTTCTGCTTGGCAAGGTTGGCGTGCATGGGGCCGATGCCCGGATAGTCCAGTCCGGCAGAGATGGAATAGGGCTCTTCTATCTGTCCGTCCTCGTTCTGGATGACGTAGGTGCGCGAGCCGTGGATGATGCCCATCTTGCCGAGGGCGATGGTGGCGGCTGTCATTCCCGTTTCAATGCCTTTTCCGCCGGCTTCGGCGAGGACGATTTGCACGTGCGGGTCGTTGACGTAGTGATAGATGGTGCCGGCTGCATTGCTTCCTCCACCTACGCAGGCGATGAGGTAGTCGGGGCATTCGCGTCCCTCGTGTTCAAGGAGCTGCTTCCTTATTTCTTCGCTGATGACGGACTGCAGGCGTGCCACCATGTCGGGGTAGGGATGCGGGCCGACGGTGGAACCTATCACGTAGTAGGTGTCCGACGGATGGCAGCACCAGTCGCGGATGGCTTCGTTGGTGGCGTCCTTCAACGTCATATTGCCACTGGTGACGGGAACGACGGTGGCGCCGAGCATCTTCATCTTCTCCACATTGACGCGCTGGCGCTCTACGTCGGTCTTACCCATGTAGACGATGCATTCCATGTTCATCAAGGCGCAGACGGTGGCTGTGGCCACCCCGTGCTGCCCGGCTCCGGTTTCGGCGATGATGCGGCGCTTGCCCATGCGGCGTGCCAGCAATACCTGCCCGATGCTGTTGTTGATTTTGTGGGCACCGGTGTGGTTCAGGTCTTCACGCTTGAGGTAAATCCGGCAACCGTACTTCTCGGACAAGCGGTGTGCCAAGTAGAGTGGGGAAGGGCGTCCCACGTAGTCGCGCAGCAACTGGTCGTATTCACGCTTGAAGTCCTCACTTTGCAGCACCTTGAGGTAGGTGTTCTGCAACTCTTCTACACATTTGTGGAGGATTTCGGGAACGTATGCCCCGCCGAACTCTCCGTAATAACCTTCTTTGTCAACTAAGAAATTCATCATGTTATTTACTATTTGACGATTTACTATTTACTATTTCAGAAATTAAAACGCATTATTGCTTAAACGAAAAAAGCCCCGTCGCTTGGTGCGACAGGGCTCTTTTTGTTTTTTACTATATATTACATATATACATACGAGCGCTGCTCCCTTACGACTGTCGGAGTTGTAACGGGTGCCACCACCAATATGTATTTACTAACATTGTTTTCATTGACTTTTTTTGTTTTATCAGCGGCAAAGACAGTGCAAACCGAATGTATAATAAAATGAACTCGTTCATTTTTTATGCTGAGGTGCAGCCTGTCTTCGTTTTCGCGACAAATATAAGCACTTTGTTTTAACTGCCAAAATAAATATGACTTTTTTTCTGGATAAGAACATTTTTCTTGAAATATTGTTCTTATAAGTGTAGTAAAAACGAATATTCATTCAAAAAAAGAAAGGAACAAACTATGAATAGAAAACATTTAGTTGCCATAGGCGTGGTTATTGCTGTACTGTTGTTATTATACTGGCTCTTTGTGGCCGAAGATATGAATGCCTGGCTGAATGTAAACTGATTTTTCGGGATTTTCGTGTGGAGTTATTCGGATAAAGATGTATCTTCGCAAAAAAACATAGACTCATGAAAGGATTAAGTTATTCATTTTTGCGTGCGATATGTGCGCTGGTTATCGGTTTGGTGCTGGTGATGTTTCCCGACCAGGCCGGTGATTACTTTGTGATTACGATAGGTGTCATTTTCCTGGTGCCTTCGCTTGTCAGCATCATAGGCTACTTTGCACAGAGCACGGAGATGCGCAGCCGTTTCCCTATCGAGGGGGTGGGCAGCCTGCTGTTTGGCTTGTGGCTGATTATCATGCCCGGTTTCTTTGCCGACCTGCTGACATTTGTATTGGGATTTATCCTGGTGATGGGAGGAGTGCAACAGATTGCCTCGCTTTCCGCTGCCCGTCGCTGGATGCCGGTACCGGGAGGTTTTTATGTGGTTCCGGTATTGATTCTGCTTGCCGGCCTGGTTGCGCTGTTCAATCCTACGGGAGTACGCTCCACGGCATTTATCATTATCGGCATCAGCAGTCTGGTCTATGCGGCTTCGGAACTGCTGAACTGGTTCAAGTTTACGCGTCGCCGCCCGAAGACACCGGATGCTTCAGTAAAGGCAGTGGACGATATTGAGGATGCACAAATTATAGAATAAAAAAACAGACCATCTGTTGAGGTTGAACAGATGGTCTGTCAGGAGTAAACGGATGGTCTGTTCATGCCACACGGACCATCCGTTTTTATTGTTTCAACCATTCATTTATCAGCTCCATCACTTGCTTCTTTTCCTCTTCGGGCAGTGTGCCGATGCGTGCCCGATGGCTTCCGCCGGGCTCGACGAATACATGGATGTTCTTCTTCCCTTTCAGCCAGGTCACTCCGGCAGCTGTCCACGGGTCGTTCTGTCCGTAGATGAATATCATTTTCGGGTCATTCTCTTTCAGGAACTTCGTGATTTTCTTGCTTAGGGTCTTGTCGAAGGGCATGTCTTTCAGCTCTTCGGGAAGCATCAGGCGATGCAGGTAATCCTTGCTCGATTGGATGGAAAGATACTTCTTGAAAGGCTTCGTATCGTAGCCGTAATAGCCCAGTTCGCGGGCGGCCTGCACGAAGAATGAGGCTGTGGGACTGTCGGCAATGAAGTAGTCGGGATTACTGATACCGAGCAGATGGGCAAATATCTCATCGTCCGAGGCCGTGGTGGCAGGGATGCTGCTGACGGGAGTTCCCCACTGCCAAAGGGCAAAAGAATACTCCAGCACGCAATAGTCGTATATCTCTTCAACGGGCGCACGGAACTTGAGTCCTTTTTCATCGCAATATTTCTCAAAGCGGGGGAGCAGTGCGGCTTTCCGTTTCAACACTTCCAACTGGAAGTCCTCAATCCGTTTGCGGTCCTCCGGAGTAGACACTTTCCTGAGGAAAGGCTCGTGGCGTCCGTCTTCCACCCCGTAGCAGAGCGGAGCTACATAAGGCACGGAAATATCCACATCGTCCGGATAGAACGTGCGGTAGAGCAGGGTAGTCTGTCCGCCCTTGCTGATGCCGGTCGCAATCCATTTGCCGGGATAGATGCTTTTAAAGGCGTTGCGGACGGCGTGCAGGTCGTCGGCAGAATTCTCGGCGGTGAGGTATTGCCAGTCTTTAGGCTCAGGGGTGGATTCCAGGAAATAACGGTATTCCACAAAAATCATGTTGGCATCGAGCAACTCTGAAAGTTCCTCGCGATACTTGGGGTTGAGGGCATAGGCGGCTCCATAGCCTTCGGTTACAATCACCGTGGGACGGTCGAAGCCGACGTGGGAGACAATCACACGCTGGCGGAAACTGCCCTTTTCGGGACGACGGTGGTCCAACGGCTGGGTGAAATAGGTTACATACTTCTCGGAGAACCGGGTGGACTCCAACGGACGGGTTTCCGTAATGGCAGAAATCTGCCCCAGTTTTTGCTGCAAATCGGTTTGTGCCGGGGCGGCAGCCGCAACGAACAGCAAGGCAAACAGCAGGAACGCTGCATAGCAGTTACGTAAATTCTTCATGATGACAGGATTGTTTTATCTGACGGGCAAAGATAGGTTATTTCCCGCTTACCGCCAACAGTTGGCATGGACGAAAAAAGAGAGAGAACTGCCTCGCGGCACCTCTCCCCCCTGCAAACTTAAAACAACCAACAAAAGAATGAGATAGGGATTAAGGATTCATCCTTCATCCTTCATTTTTCATCTTATAAACAGTAACTCGCGATATTTGGGCAACGTCCACATCTGATTGTCGACGATGAGTTCCAGCTTGTCGATGTGGTAACGGATTTCCTCCATCATCGGTACGATGTTGTCGTGGTAGGCGATGGCTTTTTCACGTTCACTCTCAATTTTGTTGGCCACTTTGCGCGCCTCGATCATGGCATCCACATGCTCCTTGATGAAGGCGGTACGGTCGGCAATCTCTTCGATGAGTTCCAGATTCTTGGCAGACAGTTTTGCAGCCTTCTCTGCGGGGAACAGGTCTTTCATCTTGTAGACGTTGTCAATCAAATCCGACTGATACTGTGTAGCTACGGGGATAATGTGGTTCATGGCCAAATCTCCGAGCACGCGGGCTTCAATCTGTATTTTCTTGGTGTACATTTCCCATTTCACCTCGTTGCGGGCTTCCAGTTCCTTCTTCGTCATGACACCGATGGACTCGAACATCCGGATGCTCTCCGGTTTCAGGTAGTTGTCGAAAATGACGGGAACACTTGTCTCGCAGTCCAGACCGCGGCGGGCTGCTTCGGCTTTCCATTCATCGCTGTAACCGTTGCCGTCAAAGTGGATGGGTTTGCAGACTTTGATGTACCGGCGGATGACTTCGAGGATGGCGGAGATTTTCGGCTCCCCCTTTTCAATCAGTTCGTCCACATCTTTCTTGAATTCCACCAACTGCTCGGCAAGGGCGGAGTTCAGCGCAATCATGGCACTGGCGCAGTTGGCCTCGGAACCCACGGCGCGGAACTCGAAGCGGTTGCCGGTGAAGGCGAACGGGCTGGTGCGGTTGCGGTCGGTATTGTCTATCATCAGTTCCGGAATCTGCGGGATGTCCAGCTTCATGCCTTGCTTGCCGCTGAGGCTGACGAGGTCGTCCTTGGTGCTCTCTTCGATGTGTTCCAGCACCTGGCTCAACTGCTTGCCCAGGAAGGAAGAGATGATGGCCGGAGGCGCTTCGTTGGCACCCAGCCGGTGGGCGTTCGTCGCACTGGAGATGGAGGCTTTCAGCAATCCGTTGTGACGGTATACGGCCATCAGCGTATTCACTACGAAGGTGATGAAACGCAGGTTCTCTTCGGGCAGTTTGCCGGGTGCGTGGAGCAGGATACCGGTGTCCGTACCCAGCGACCAGTTATTATGCTTGCCGCTACCGTTGACACCCTTGAAGGGCTTTTCGTGCAGCAGTACGCGGAAACCGTGGTTACGTGCCACTTTACGCATCAAGGCCATGATGAGCATGTTGTGGTCTACCGCCAGGTTGCATTCCTCGAAGACGGGAGCCAGCTCGAACTGGTTGGGAGCCACTTCGTTGTGACGGGTCTTGACGGGGATGCCGAGTTTCAGCGCTTCGATTTCCAGTTCCTTCATGAAAGCGGCCACACGGCTGGGGATGGCCCCGAAGTAATGGTCTTCCAGCTGCTGGTTCTTGGCGCTGTCATGGCCCATCAGCGTGCGTCCGGTCATCAGCAGGTCGGGACGTGCGGCGTACAACCCTTCGTCAACCAGAAAATATTCCTGCTCCCAGCCCAGATAGGCAACCACTTTCTTTACTTCCGGATTGAAATAGTGGCATACGTCGACGGCAGCCTTGTCTACGGCACGCAGGGCTTTCAGCAACGGTGCCTTGTAGTCCAGAGACTCACCGGTATAGGCGATGAAAATAGTCGGGATGCAGAGCGTGTCGTCTACGATGAATGCCGGGGAGGAGGGGTCCCATGCCGAGTAGCCACGTGCCTCGAACGTATTGCGGATACCGCCGTTCGGGAAACTGGAAGCGTCCGGTTCCTGCTGCACGAGCAGTTTGCCAGTGAATTCCTCCATCACGCCGCCTTTGCCGTCGTGTTCCACAAAAGCATCGTGCTTTTCGGCAGTACCTTCGGTCAGCGGATGAAACCAGTGCGTATAGTGGGTCGCCCCCATTTCAACCGCCCATTTCTTCATACCTGCGGCAACCTCGTCGGCTATGCTGCGGTCCAGCGGAGCTCCGTTGTCAATCACATCCGTCAGTTTGGCATACACCTTGCTCGGCAGATAGCGGAACATCTTCTCCTTGTTGAATACATACTTGGCAAAATACTCTGACGGACGTTCCGCCGGGACTGCCACTGCAACGGGTTTCTTCTTGAACGCCGTCTCTACTACTCTGAATCTCAATTTTGACATAATACCTTAGAGTTGTAATTGTTGGTTTAATAAAATATAAAATCATTATGCACCGTAGGCAGACTCGCCGTGTTCGTAAATGTCGAGTCCTTCTTCCTCCACACGTTTGGAAACGCGGAGGCCGTGGATTTTGTCGAGTCCTTTGAAGATGATGAATCCCATGCCTGCTGCCCATGCGCCTACTACGAGTGCACCGAATACCTGCGCTCCGAGAAAGCTCCAGCCTGCACCGTAAAACAGTCCCTCACTGGTGGAAAACAGTCCGGTGAGGATGGTTCCCGTGAAACCGCAGACGCCGTGTACGGAACTGGCCCCTACGGGGTCGTCAATTTTCAGTGTCCGGTCGATGAATTCCACCGAATAAATCATCAGGATGCCGCAGATGGTGCCGATGATTACCGCCCCGAAGGGAGAAACCATGTCACAACCGGCCGTGATGCCTACCAATCCGGCGAGAATGCCATTCAGTGTCAGAGACAAGGAGGGTTTGCCATATTTCATCCAGCTTACCGCCAATGCAAAGAAACCGCCTGCGCAGGCTGCCAGATTGGTGGTGAGGAATACATGCGAGATGGCCCTTGCATCGTCCGTAGTGGCTGCTGCCAACTGTGAACCGGGGTTGAAGCCGAACCATCCGAACCAAAGGATGAATACACCCAGTGCCGCAATCGTGAGGTTATGTCCCGGAATGGCTCTTGACTTGCCGTCTTTGCCGTATTTCCCGATGCGCGGGCCGAGGATGGCCGCACCTACCAGGGCAATCCAGCCGCCTACGGAGTGGACGATGGTGGAACCTGCGAAGTCATGGAAAGTTGTTCCGAATGTTTCCATCATGAAGGAACCTGCCTCACCGTTCATCAGCCAGCCGCCGCCCCAAGTCCAGTGACCGGAAACGGGATAAATCAGCACACTGATGAAGATGGTGTAAACCAGGTACATGGAGAATTTGGTACGTTCTGCCATAGCGCCGGACACGATGGTGGCAGCCGTTGCGCAGAATACAGTCTGGAATACCAGGAAACCTTCCGTGGGAAGCCCGCCTCCGTCGTAGAACGAGAGGTCGAAGAAATGGGGCATTCCTATGAATCCGCCTGCACCGAACATCAGTCCGAAACCGATGAACCAGTAGAGCAGACTGCCAAACATGAAGTCAACGAAGTTCTTCATCAGGATATTGGCCGTATTTTTTACTCTGGTGAAACCGGCTTCGACCAGTGCAAAGCCCGGCTGCATGAAGAATACCAGCATGGCTGCAAGCAGCATCCATACAGTGTTCAGTCCGTTGGTCAGTTCACTTAAAATAAGTTTATCCATAATTTCTTGTTGCTTTTAGTTGTATTGTATTTTCTTGGTTGTGGTTTGTAGCTGCCCGTTATCTTTCTTGTTCGGCATTGTAGAGTGCGATGTCGCCTCTCTCTGCAGTACGTATGCGTATGGCATCCTCAATGGGGATGACGAAGATACGTCCGTCGCCGATTTCACCAGTTTGTGCAGATTTGATGATGGCTTGTACGGTCTTTTCCGCATTCTTGTCGCGCACCACGATGGAGATAAGGATGCGTTCGATGGAACTGGTGTCGTACATGACACCACGGTAGATACGGGCTTGTCTGGATTTCCCGATGCCCCGTACATCATAATAGGAGAACCATTCGATGTCCGCTTCGAGCAGCGCGTCCTTCACGTCCTCGAACTTGGTCTTTCGGATAATAGCTTCAATCTTTTTCATACCTTAAATAATTTACGATTAGACAATTTACGATTTACTATTTGCCTTTCGGCGTGTATAAATCATAGTTCTTTGCTTTTAGAAGCTTAGTCCGACTACGAAATAGGCACCTTCAGACCTTGGATTCCAGGTTGCTTTGGCAAACAACGGGAGGGAGAAGGAATCGGTGATTTTGATGTCTTTTGATACTCCCAGGCTGACGTCGCATACGGCAAATCCGTTGGCTCCATAGAAGTCCGTGGCCCAAGGGGTAGCGCCTATCTCGGCCGTCCAGTCCAGACCGCCCAGTGTGAAGGGGGCTGCCACGGAGATGTAGGATGAATAAGCACGGTCACCGTCTTTGTCAACACCGTCGTCGCCTGCAAAGTTGGTATACCAGTTTATGGCTACGGGGCCGAAATCATAGCCGATTTGCGCTTCGAACAGATGTGAGTTGGCAGCATTGTGTGCACCGTACTGGAAGTATTTGGCTGTCACCCCATCTCCGGTCACATTGTACCAGTAGTCCGTCACCGATACGCTGAAGCCTCCGGTTGAATATCCCAGTATGAGGTCGAACTCTTTCGTGTCCGAACTCTCGATGCCTACGGAGCCCCAAGCTCCCAGAGAGAAACCTTTGTAGGCGATGGATGCGCTCGGCTGGAGGCTTACCCCTCCCAAATCCTGGCCACGCCACACGTAACCGCTTACGAGGTCGACGCCTGCCGACGCTTCCACTTTATCCTGAGCCTTTGCCGTGAAAGGCATTGCCATTGATAACAGCGCCATTGCCATTATTCCCCATTTTACACTTCTTGTTTTCATACCTTTTTACCTTTAAGTTTAGAAAAATTCCGGATGATCAGTCCGACTAGATTATAGCAAGTACCTCGCTAATTCAATTGTTTTTTTATTTCAGCCACTTCCGGATGCGCTTCATGGCTTCCACGCAGTCTTCGTGCTTGCCGAAGGCCGTCAGCCGGATATATCCTTCACCGCTGGGGCCGAAACCTACACCCGGTGTGCCCACTACATTGGCTTCGTACAGCATCTGTTCGAAGAACCGCCAGGAGCTTGTTCCGTCGGGCGTTTTCAGCCAGATGTAAGGAGCGTTCACACCGCCGTAGACTTTCAGCCCGGCCGTTTCAAGGCCCTGCTTCATGGTCCGGGCATTGTCCATATAATAATCTATCGTTTCCTTTATCTGCCGCTGTCCCTCCGGTGTGTAGATGGCTTCTGCCGCCCGCTGGGTGATGTAGCTGGTGCCGTTGAACTTGGTAGATTGGCGGCGGTTCCAGAGCTTGTTCAGTGGGATGCGTTCGCCTTCCAGCGTGGCGGCAGTGAGTTCTTTCGGCACAACGGTGTAGCCGCAGCGTACTCCCGTGAATCCGGCAGTCTTCGAGAAGCTGCGGAACTCGATGGCGCACGTCTTCGCGCCGGGGATCTCGTAGATGGAGTGGGGAATGGCGGGGTCGGTGATGAAGCGCTCGTAGGCGGCGTCGAAGAGGATGACGGAGTCGTGTTCGTTGGCGTAATCGACCCAGACCTTGAGCTGGTCGTAGCTGAGTACGGTGCCCGTGGGGTTGTTGGGCGAGCACAGATAGATGAGGTCGGCATGCTGCTCGGGAAGTGCCGGACAGAAGTCGTTTGCCGCGGTGGTGGGCATGTAGACGATGTCGGTCCAGCCCTCGGCGCTCTCGTCGTAGAAGCCCGCGCGGCCGGCCATGGCGTTGGTGTCGACGTAGACGGGGTAGACCGGGTCGCATACGGCCACGCGGTTGTCGATGGCGAAGATGTCGCCGATGTTGCCGCAGTCACTCTTGGCACCGTCGGAGACGAAGACCTCATCGGCGGCGATGTCCACACCACGTGCGGCGAAGTCGTGCTCGACGATGGCATCGCGCAGGAAATCGTAGCCTTGCTCGGGGCCGTAGCCGTGGAAGGTCTCCGCATGGGCGAGGTCGTCAACGGCGGCGTGCATGGCCTCGACGACGGCAGGCACGAGCGGGCGCGTCACGTCACCGATGCCCATCTTAATGAGCTTGACGTCGGGATGGGCGGCGGAGAAGTCGGCCGTGCGATGGGCAATCTCGCTAAAGAGATAGCTACCGGGGAGTTTCTGGTAATTCTCGTTGACTGTGGCCACAAGGGGTCCTTTCGTTCGAGGTGGTGCGGTTCGCGCGCGAGCAGGCGCATGCGCGCGTAACCCAATAGTGTACAACGAATGAGACAAACGACCTGCCCACTTGCCTCATTTTCTGATGAGGCACTTGGGGCCGGGGCCGATGAGATCCGTGCGACCGGTCTTGACGAGCGCCTCGCGCACGAGCTTGCGGTTCTTCGGGTTGCGATACTGGATGAGCGCGCGCTGCATCGCCTTGTCGTGTGGCGATTTGGCGACGTAGACCGGCTGCATCGTGCGTGGATCGAGACCCGTGTAGTACATGCAGGTCGAGATTGTCGAGGGCGTGGGGTAGAAATCCTGCACCTGCTCGGGGTTGTAGCCCATGTCGCGCACGAATTCTGCGAGTTTGACGGCATCATCGAGCGTCGCGCCGGGATGTGATGACATGAGGTAGGCGACGAGGTACTGCTTGAGGCCGTATTTCTTGTTGAGGCGCTTGAATTCGGCATCGAAGCGCTTGAAGACGCCGATAGGAGGCTTGCCCATCACGTCGAGCACTGCGTCCGAAGCATGCTCGGGGGCGACGCGGAGCTGTCCGCTCACGTGGTGCTTAACGAGCTCGCGCATGAAGCTCGGGTCATCGTCGAGCAGCATGTAGTCGAAACGCAACCCGCTGCGTATAAATACCTTCTTCACGCCGGGCAGCTTCCGCAGCTTGCGCAGAAGACCCGTGTAATCGCGATGATCGGCCTTCATTGCCGGGCAGGGCTTCGTGCCCAAACAGCGGCGGTCTGTGCAGGCGCCTCGTGTGCGCTGCTTGGCGCAAGCCGGCCCGCGGAAGTTGGCCGTGGGACCTCCCACATCGTGGATGTTGCCCTTGAAATCGGGATAGGCCGTCATGACGCGGGCCTCGTCGAGCAGCGACTCGTGGGAGCGGCCCGTGACGATGCGCCCCTGGTGGAAAGTGAGCGCGCAGAAGGCGCACTCGCCGAAGCAGCCGCGGCAGGAGGTGAGCGAGAACTTCACCTCGGAAAGCGCCGGCACGCCGCCGGCCTCGTCGTAGGAAGGATGCCACGTGCGCGCATAGGGCAGGCGGTAGA
>ERZ773235.1465-NODE-1465-length-23839-cov-3.906660_pt1 | contig 23839 bp, 25 predicted proteins | sample MGYA00580522_ERZ773235 | MGnify/ENA primary metagenome ERZ773235 (study PRJEB29015, sample SAMEA2737797) | human gut metagenome | biome: human gut; feature: human-associated habitat; material: faeces | place: China | collected 2012 ...
CATTATACCACTGTTTGGCTCGGTGCCTCAATTTTCATTTAACTTAACAATACGTCCAAATATGAAAGGAGGACATAAATGAACATATTTGATGTTGTGGGCGAAAACTTTTTCAAGCCACTCACAAGCCAATTTAAAACTATATATCTTGATTGTCTGATGATCATTTATGACTCCTATCGTTCGGAGCTTTCCTATGGCATAGATCGAGAAATCCTTGTATCGAAGCTATCGGATTATTTTGAAAGATCAAACATTTCTGATATTGAGTTTGAAGATGAGTCAGAAATACTCAAGGATTCTCGCTCAAAAGCCACTACCTTTTTGCGCAAGCTTAAGGATTTCGGATGGGTCGAGTATGAAATATCAAATAACCAAATGGCTAAAATTATTATGCCCGACTACGCAGTAACGGTAGTGAAAACATTTTTGGATATTACCAATCCAAAAGAAATGGAGTATCAGAGTGAGATTGCTATGATATACTCCACCCTCACTAATGAAGAACTATTGGACAGACCATATCCTCAAGTTTTGCGACCTGTCTTTGAAAGAACGCACGCTCTATTTGATGGACTCAAAAAACTCAACACAAGCATTAAAAAGTATATTGAAGCCATTACTGCCGATAAAACATCGGAAGAGATTATTAGTGATTTCTTTAAGTATCACGATGAGATTGGTTCGAAAGCATATCATCGAATTAAAACTGAAGAGAATATTTCTCGTTTCCGTAATACGATTATTGGGCGTCTCAGAGACATTTTGAATGATCGCGATACATTCGAGCGCACAGTTAAAGGGTATCAGAACATCGAGAACGAAAACGATTACTATACCGCAGAGGATGAAGTGAAAGCTCAAATTTCTGCGATCATTGATAGCTTCAGATCGTACGACGAGATTGTTTCGGAGATAGATAAAAAGCATTCTAAATATCTGAAAAATGCAGTCGAACGAGCAAAGTTTTTGCTTCTCAACACCAATAACACGGAAGGTAAAATTTCGACAATTTTGCAATACATAGCTGAGTGTTATAATCGGGAGGAGCAAAACAACTTAACTGAAGATGCTTCGGACGATATTTGTGCATTATTTAACATCTTTTCTCACGGTTTTCTCAGTGGAGAGTCTCTCAAGACAGTTGCAATTTCTCGCAAAATCACTGACGTGGAAGACATATTCGAGCCCGTCGATATGACCGATGAGGAACGAGAACTACGAAGAATCGCCATATCAGAAAAGAATAAAAATAGATTTTCAAAAAAGAATGTTGAACAGTATGTAGGAACTTTGCTGTCAGACAGGAATATGATACTGGCATCTGATATACCGATAGAAACAAAACGTGATTTGATTCGTGTTATTTTTATCAGTCTGTATGGACATTCAACCAAGTCAGAGTATAGTGTAAAACAAAAAGAAGAAATCATTTCTTTACAAGGCTTTAGATTTCGTGATTTTGAAATTAGGAGGAGGTATAAATAATGGAAATAGCAAATGTGTTTGAACATATTTCAAAAGATAAATTCAAAAGCGCGGCAAATAAGTTGCTTGGAGAGTGTTTTCTTTTGAAAAAACACAAAGATACCGCTTCCGACTATAATTACATTCTTAACAACAAGGATGCTTTTATTGAATATTTTGATATTCTTGGATATGAGCTTATTATAGACGAACAAAATGGAGTGATAGGACTAAACAATCCATCAGGAACAGGCAGAATCCATTTGAAAAAAATTGAAAGCATTTTACTTTTGATTTTAAGACTTCTTTATATTGAAAAAAGAAAGCAGCTCTCTCAGATTGATGATGTTATTATCATCGCAGATGAAATCTATGATAAGTATAGCATGTTAAAAATGAATGCAAAGCTTGATAAAACTGCTATGAGAAATACGCTCGGAATGTTTCAACGCTATCACTTAATCGGCAAGCTTGACGCAGATATGTCTAATCCTGATACAAGAATTTTGATATACCCCTCTATCTTATTTGCTGTAACGGTATCAAGTCTTGATGATTTATATCAAAGTGCAAAAGATAAACTCGATAAATATTCAATAGGAGGTGATTCTTTTGGTACAAACGACTCCGCAGACAACGAAGAAACTGACGAGAATTAAACTCGTCAACTGGCATTACTTTGCCAACGAAACAATCGATGTAAACGGTTCGTGTTTGCTCAGTGGTGAGAATGCATCCGGCAAGTCTACGATCTTGGATGCAATCCAGCTTATACTAACCACTAATACCCGAAGATTCAATCCTGCTGCGAACGAGAAAAGCAAACGTGATCTTAAGGGATACGTGAGATGTAAGACAGGTGAAGAAGGTAATGCCTATGTTCGCAAGAACAGTGTAATCTCCTATGTTGCTCTTGAATTTTATGAAGAGAGCAAAGACCGCTTTTTTGTGCTCGGTGCAAAGTTTGATTCTCCGGACGAAGAATCGGAGATAAAGCGCATATGGTTCTGCGAAGAGGGATCTCTTGATGGATTTAGCTTTATAGTTGATAACAAGCCTGCAACGGATGAACAATTCAAGAATAATGGCAAAAAGTTAAACCCAATCAGAAGCACCGGAGAAGCAAAAGAGCGTTTTAAACGCCGACTTGGTAATTTGGATGATACATTTTTTGATATGATACCTAAGTCGTTGGCTTTTAAGCCTATGGATAATGTCAAAAAATTTATCACACAGTTCATTCTTCCCGAAAAGCATGTTGAAGTTGATGTGCTTCGTGAAAATATTCGTAATTTGCGTGAGATGCAAGAACTTATTAAAGAAGTTCGTAATCAAATTGCGCATCTTAAAAGTATTATTGCAACGAGTGATAAGATGATTGAAATCAAGAGAGATATTCTTGTTATCGACATACTCTTGAAAATTGCTGAAATAGAAGATAAAAAAGCAAAGATTGTAGAGAACAACAAGTCGCTGGCACTAAAAGATCAAGAATTAAAATCGAAAACAGCCGAATCCGAAAGAACCAAAACATATCTTGCTTCGGAACAGGAGAGTTTACAAGCGATTAGAATTGATATTAGCAATAATGAGTGCAGCAAGCTCATCTCGAAGCTCAATCAGGATTTGCAACTTCTCGAAAAGGACAAGGAGTTTGTCGCTTCTCATGTGGAGGTTTTGCAGGCTCAACTTGAAAAAGCTATACGTGCGCTTAAATTTGTTCCCAGCGAGTCGGAAGATATAAATGCACTTGTTCTTCGAAATCTTGGTAAAACTAATATGTCTCAGGCAGAGCGAGACGAGATATTTGTAATTCTGAACACGCTTTATAAAAGGGCAAATTCCGAATTGAATGCTGAAAAGGCAGAAAAGAACCTTAAAGTGGCCACTTTGAAGGAAGAGCTTTCTGAGCATAAAAAGAAGATTGATAATCTTCGTAAAAATAGAATTACATATCCCAAAAACACGATTAGCTTAAAAGAAGCAATTGAATCTGAGTTTGATAGTTGCTCTATCAGCGCAGATGTGCGTGTGTTTGCTGATTTGCTTGAAATTGTAAAGCCTGAATGGCAAAATGCGGTCGAAGGATATCTAAACACACAGCGTTTTAATATCATCGTTGAGTCCCAGTATTATGACGTCGCTGCTGAAGTGTACGATCGCATGAAACACCAGATTGAGGGTGTCACCTTAGTAAATACTCAGGCGTTGGATTTGAAGAGCGAGACGGATGAAACAACATTGGCCTCGGTTGTTTCAAGTAAGAATCGTTATGCAAGAGCTTATGCGAATTACTTAATGGGACGAGTAGTTCTTTGCGACGAAGTTATAAAGCTGAAGCAGTATCCTATTGCCATTACTGCCGGATGTATGTTATATCAGGGAAAAGGACTTAGAAAGATCCCGGAGGATGTTTATCGTATTCCTTATATCGGCAAATCGGCGATAGCGCGTCAGCTTGAAATAGCCGAATCTGATTACAAGGCAATAGGCGAGCAATGCTACGCTCTTGAAGCACGAATTAAAGAAATAGATACTGCTCTTGATTATATTGGTGAGTGTGACTTAGGAGCGATAGAAAGATATCTTTACTCTCCAATCGAGCTTGATGAGATTAAAAAGAAAATACAGAAAACAGCTGCAGAACTGAAAGATGCGCAGAATGATCCTAATATCATTGCTTTGCAATTTAAGGAAAGAGAGTGTCTTGACCGCGTAACTGCTTTGAGCAAAAAGCAGGATGACTTAAAAACAATTATTATTAATCTTGAGCGTGATATTTCAGATCTTAACATTTCGAAAAATATGTTGAAAGCTCAGGTTTCTGAACTTGAGGCACAAATTCAAAAGTTAAGTGACGGCGATAACAATGCTATTCTTGCTGCTGAGCAGAAGTATGCTGAGCATAGTAAGACAAAAGAGGCAGGTACTATATATGATAACTATGGTCGCAGAAAAGCCGTGCTTGATAACCAGCACGGGAAGTTCTTGCGCGAATTAATTGGTTTGCAAGCCGGTTATAAAGAAGGCGAATACGGTACAGGCGAGGAAGTTATATTCGCTTACGCCCAAGAGTATCGCACGCTTTCCAATCATAATTTGATTGAATACGAGGAGAGGTTGAGCAAAGCCAAAGAAGCATGCGAACTTGAGTTCCGCGAAAACTTCCTTGCTCGTATGAGGGAAAATATTGAGAGTGCGCAGGATATTTTCAAGAATCTCAATAAAGCCCTGAAAAACATTTACTACGGAAATGATTCTTATAAATTCCATTATTCTGCCCATGGCAGGAAACAAGGGCTTTATGAGATGATTACCTCAGAAGTAAATATGGGTGGATTCACGCTCTTTGCAAGTGAGTTTGAAGAACGGTATCATAGTGAGATGGAAGATCTTTTCTCGAAACTTACTGAATCAGATGAGCATGGAGATAAAATGCTTTCCGAGTATACCGACTATCGTGAGTATATGGATTATGATATTGAAATCGTATCTAAGGATGGAAAATCACAGTTCTTTTCTAAGATCTATGGCGAGAAGAGCGGTGGTGAGACACAAACTCCGTACTACGTTGCTATCGCAGCCTCTTTTGCACAAATGTATAGTGTTGGAGAAACGATCAGAATCATTATGCTTGATGAGGCATTTGACAAGATGGATGATGATCGAATTGCGAGTATGATGCAGTTCTTCCGCTCACAGAACTTCCAAATTATCTTGGCAACACCGCCTGCCAAAATTGAAACCATTGGCGAATATGTTGACACAATATTGGTAACATATCGAAACGGCTACTCAAGCATAGTCGAGGAGTATAATTTATGATCAAATATGAAAAGCAAATATTGAATGCGCTCCTCGATAAATACGAAAGAAGTAAAAGTTTCATTGGTACAAACCAAGTAACGCAACGCTTTACTATACAACCGGAAACTCTTTTTCCAAAGTACAAAGATGATTCTGAGTTCGAGTTGTATTGCGCAGTAAATGAAAGTATAGATCATCTTGAAAAGCAAGGATATATCGAAGTAAAAAAATACAAAAACGGAGTAGTCCAAAGAGTCGCTTTGATTATCACTAAATTGAATGATATCTATGCCTACATAGACAGGAAACCCAAAACTGATACTGTCAGCGAGCTAAGAAACCTTCTTTTGCATTACAAAGATGCAAATGTAATACTGTCAGCGTATTGTGTCCGCCAGCTTGAAAGACTTAACTTAAATAAATCTGTTGAGTTTTTTGACGATGACCTCCCTGGTTTTGAAACTGCACTCAAAGTTGTATCTGAGATAACCAATGTCGAGAATGAAATGTTCGAGCGCGATTTTTCAATAAAAATCTTAGGTGATTCAAAAGCTTTTGAACATGTTCGCTCCAAAGTTGTTTCACTCCTTTATGAGTATGGCGATTTTCCGGAAAAAGAAACGCTTCTTGCTGATTTGAACATTGTAAAAAATCCCGGTCATGTTTATTTCAAAGGTGCAGGTACTATATCTATTTGCGGTCAGAAGATTGATATTTCGAAAATGGATGGGGATATTGCAATATCATCTGTTATGTTGAAAAGTATTGACTCTATTGAAGTTTTAGGTAGTACTGTTGTCACTATTGAAAACTTGACAACATTCAATGCGTTCAAATGTACGGATGCTTTCGCAATCTACCTTGGCGGATATCATAATACAAATCGAAGAAACTTCATAAGAAGAGTTTATAATCAAAATCCAAACAAGATTTTTCTGCATTTCGGTGATATCGATGCAGGAGGATTCTATATCCTCGAGCATTTGCGCAAACGAACAGGGATTAACTTCAGCCCATATAAAATGGATGCCGAGACCTTAAAAGAAAACCTTGCGTTTGCAAAAAAATTAACCGAGAACGACAAGAAAAGGCTTGCTATGTTGTTGGATTCTGAATATGAAGATACGATTCGCTTCATGTTGGATAACGATTGCAAATTGGAACAAGAAGCAATGGACTTGAAAGAGATTGGTATATAATAAATAATCGTTATTATATTAGATTCTCACTGGACTTCCGTCCCTTTCTGTGATATTGTGTGTGCTACCAAGAAAAGGAGGTAGTACATATGACACGGAAGAAACAAGTTAATAACAAAAAATCAAAACAGAGCGGTTCTGAATCGGGATTCCCCGAGACAGAGCCGCTCTCTCTTTATGAAGGAGGTGCGAAATGGGAATCATTGAAGAGCTGTGGTACGGCAATATCAGCCCATGTGAGAGGGATTTCAAGAAAGGAAGCAAGTATTCTGAACTGCTTGGTTACATCGTGCGGCACGAGGAAGATCTGAAAAAACGTCTGAATGACGAGGAAATAGAGATTCTCGAAAAGTTTACCGAGTGCACCAACGAGATGTATGGCATCGCCGAGCGGGAGGCGTTTGTAAGAGGGTTCACACTCGGAGCCAGGATCATCATCGAAGTAATGAATTCAGAAATTGAATAACATTCAGAGGAATCGTACCAAAATGTGTGCGATTCCTCATTTTTATGCCGATTCTCTCTGGACTTGTTTGTTTTTCAGTTTATTCTTGTGTTGAGCCGCGAAAGGCGTGCTCAGAAAGGAAAATACATATGAAAAAGTTAACCACCATCATCCTCGCAATCATTATGACGCTCTTATCCACACCACAAAAGGCTACAGATGAGCCGCCCGTGACCACCGTAAAACCGCCACAAACGGCGATAACAACTTCGGTGGAGCAAGTACCCGAAGACAACGAAACAACCGCAGAAACGGCGTTTGTGGGCGAAGCAAGCGAAACGGGAACTGAGGTTAATACCGAAGAGACAACAGCGACCGAAAGCCAAGTTGTGACCGAAGAACCCAAGGTGTTTACTGAAGAAAAAACACCTACGGTGCAAGAAACCGTGACGGAGGAATGCACCGAAATCGCAGAAGAGACCGTCGTAGCAGAGTCTGAAGAAGAAACCGTGGAATGTATCGACGAGGGAGATCAAAGCCTTGCGGAATACAAACCACAGATCGGGGGTCAGCCGAATCCCTTCGAAAACGATACACCCACCGGGATCGATGATCGACCGGTAGAGGACTACGTTGGCGAAGGTGAAGACCGCCCGGGCGAAGGCAAACACTTCTAAAGAGTAACAGAGGGACTGTGCAAAGCGCGCAGTCCTCCTTCTCTTTGTTCACAGTTCCTTCCTTGAAAAATTCGTAAAAATATGATATAATATAATCACTACAGCGAAAGGAGAGAACCTATGAAAATAGATATGACATTACTTGAAAAGGACGGAGCTCCGACCATTGCGGAGCTGAAAGCGTTTTTCAGAGGTCATGATTTCAGCACGCAGGTATCAAAATATGATCCGATGACCGCTTCCGAAGAGCAAAACCGTGTGTACATCAAAGCAAAGAAGTATTTCCTTTCGTCTTGGAATAAGCAGATGAAACTGCTCACAGGTAAAGGTTCACTCATCAATTTCACATCCAATGCTCCCGTGCGCTGTCTTGAAGAAGCAAATGAAAATCTTGTTGCGGGTGCCGTGATGGAAATACTCACGGATGAAACTCTTTGCGAGGACATCATAGATTCAATGTTGACCACCTTAGAAGGAGACATTACCGCCGCGCTTGAAAAGTATGCCAAGGCGCATAACAAAACAGTTGAAGAATTAACCGAAGCAGAGTTTGCTCTTGTGTTTGATCAGTTTACGGATCTATTCCTTGGTGTTATGATGAACAAGCTGATGCAGGTGGAAAGCGTTCCCGAAATTATGGGTGTATCGAAAGAGATTGGCGCGCATGAGGATTTTGCCAATACCGCAAACACCAATTACGATAAAATAGATTTCAAACGTCAATGGAATCACACACGCTCGAGAGTCGGTGAGATGGAATCACTGGATCAGATCGAAAAGACCGAGCATACCGCTCCCGATTCTGCAACGGAGTTCTCGGACGAAGATCCGCAGGCGCAGCTTGAACTGGTGGAAACCATCAAAGAATTCTATGCCTTTCTCGGTGACGAGACCGATGTCAAAATCTTCAAGTTAAAGGCAAACGGATATACGCAAAAGCAGATTGCCGAGCGCCTCGGATTCAAAACGCATAGCGCCGTCGGCAAGCGGTTAAAGAAGATCGAAGAAAAACAAAAAGCATTTTGGATAATGCAAAATATATAATATATCAACACTACCAATCCCTTTGAAGCGTAAAAACTTCAAAGGGATTTTTCTTTTTTTAAAAAAATTTTTCTGTCAGGAACATTTTGGGTGTTCTAATGTCGGGTATGTATTAGAGGGGATAACTCTCCGCAAATCAAATTGCTCTCGCCAACATCGGCGGGAGCTTTTTCTCTTGCAAAAAAACATTTGGGCTAAGCCCGGAAAGGAGTCTTCAATGAAAGACAAAAACAAACTTGCCGTCATAGACGGCGAAACACTCATGGACATGAGACTTGTCCCGACCAAGTTTTGTGTTGACACTTTGCTTCCGCAAGGAATCTGTATTCTCGGCGGTGCGCCGAAGATCGGGAAATCTTGGCTCGTGCTCGACTTGTGCGTTCGCATTGCAAAGGGAGAGCAGATCTGGAATCTGCAAACGCACAGAGGAACGGTGTTGTACCTCTGCCTCGAGGATACGCTCCGCCGTGTGCAAGAACGGCTGAACAGTATCACCGATGAAGTTCCCAAGGAGGTGTACTTTGCAACGACGGCGCACACGCTCGCCGAAGGTCTGTGCGATGATGTCCGTTCGTTTGTAAAAGAGCATTCCGATACAGTGTTCGTTGCCATCGATACCTTTCAGGTGATACGAAGTTACAACACTGACACCTCCTATGCCAATGATTACGATGAACTTCGTAAACTGAAAGCACTTGCAGATGAGCTGAACATTACGCTTCTGCTTGTGCATCATCTCCGCAAGCAAGGTGACAGTGATCCGCTGAACAAGCTGTCCGGTACAACGGGTATCAGCGGTGCGGTGGATGCGGTATTTGTGCTTGACAAAAGTAAGCGCAGTCAGGACAACGCCACTCTCGTTGCAACGGGACGGGATGTTGAATTCCGAGAGCTTGAAATTCGCTTCTCAAAAGACTCGCACACTTGGGAGCTTGTCTCGGACAGCCTTGATGATCCAAGACTGCTCCTTCCCGGCGAGATGGACAAGCTCATTTCTTTTGTTCAGAGTATCAATTCCTTCGTCGGAAGTAATACGGAGTTTACCGAAAGGTATTGTTCTTTCTCGGGAGAGCAGATATCTGCCAAGGCCCTCAAGCAGCAGATGAACAAATGGAGATACACTCTTGAAGAACACGGCGTGTATTTCCTCAGCCACCGCAGTAACGGTGAACGGATCCTTGAAGTCAGATTCGTTCCTCCGTTTAGTGACGCAAGTGCCGTAAGTGACACAGAAAACGGCAGTGCCAAATCTTGCGACCCTTGCGTTCCTTGCGTCACTGACGGTTCAGTCATTCGGTAAGCCGACAGCATTTTATTGCAGTCGGCATTTATTGCGAGTTTCGCCTTTGTGCCACAACAGAGCAGGCAAAGGCATCGGGCTAAGCCCATACCCCTACGCCGAAGGCGTAACTTCATTTGCTTGCAAATGAAATATCATGGCGGCACTTGTGCCGTTATATCACGTTGCCACAAGGCAACATATCACATCTCGCTTGCGAGATATATCACTATTACAGGAGATGTAATTCTATGAAAAAAGAACCCAAGACCGAGATTCTCCGAACGAGAGTCTCGCCCGAAGAACGAGAGCAGATCGAATATAAAGCGCTCTCATCCTACCGAACCGTCAGCCGATATCTCCGTGATACTGCACTGGATAAAACCATCATTATCATCAACGGCGTGGACGAGCTTGCCGACGAGCTTCGGTGTGTTGGTAACAATCTCAATCAGATCACCCGAGCTGTTAATACCGGAATGATCTCCGTCGTAGACCTTAACGAAACAAGAGAGGAGCTGAAAAAGATATGGCAATCATTAAATTCATTACCTCAAGCTGTCCGATGAACAATATCTTTCCGTATATCACCCGTCCCGAAGCAACCGACCGAGATCTCATCGACGGTATCAACTGCACACCCGAGTCGGCGCACGATGAGTTTCTGTTTGTCAAAGAGCGCTTCGGAAAGGAGGACGGCAGACAGTACTACCACGTGATACAGTCCTTCGCTCCCGAAGAAAACGTCACACCCGAGCTTGCTCACGAGATCGGAATGGAGCTTGCGATGTACTTCGGCGGCTATCAGGCGGTAGTTTCAACGCATATCAACGAAGCGCACACTCACAATCATATCGTTTTTAATTCGGTGAACTTCGAAAACGGAAAGAAGTTTCATCAATCGAGAGACGATATGCTGAAGGTGAAAGAGTATTCAAACAAGCTGTGCCGTGAGCGAGGGATCTCGGTCACCGAAGAGAAATGCACCTACGGGAGATATCCAAAATGGAAAAAGCGTCTGTGTGTATTTCTTGATTGGGCGCTTGAGTGCAGTCCCACACCCGAAGCTTTCATTGAATGTATGGAGCGTCACGGATACAGCGTCAAGTGGTATTCGGATTACAAGTATATGACCTTCATCACACCCGAAGGATATACCTGCCGTGACAATAAGCTCTTCGACGAGCGGTTTCTCAAATCCAATATCGAGCTTTACTTTGCGATGGGCGGTTGTAACGGAGCTTTGGCAGAAACGTACCGAAGCTACAAAACGCCCGAGCACGATGAGGATATGAATATGACGGTAACAACAGGACTGATCCGATTGATCGGCGACATTCTTTCGGTAACACCGCCAAGAGAAGCCTACACGCCAAGACTGCTTACCGAAATGGACTGGGAAGAAAAAGAGCGTCTCGAGCAGATCCTCGGACGCAAGATATCACCTCAAGCATTCGTCTGCTACTGTACCAAAGAAGAATACGAACAGGCAAATGGCTTGAGTTATGGAATGTATATGTAAAGAATGGAGGAATTAAATGAAGAGAAAAGTTATTTATGAAAATGAAATCGACTTTCGGATCCCGTCGGGAAACGATTACGAAAAGGATGTTGCCACAAGCATTCGCAGAAGACAACTCTATGAACTAAAAGACATGACCTTGACTTCCACCACCGAGTATGTGATCGGCGGGATGAAGTACAAGGTCAATTCTATTTTTGATATTGACACAAAAGACAGCGAGGAAGCGCTGAAAAGACTTATGGAAAAAGAAATTGATAAAGTTTCTTGAATCTTTTCGATTTTCGCTGGACATTGACACCGATTGGGAGTATCCTGTTGGTGCAGAATTTATAGCTGCACCCCTGCACTCTCAATCGGTTTGACATACAAGAAGGAGGTAAAAAGATATGTCAAACCAAACAGAAAAAATCACAGCATTATATTGCAGACTCTCTCAGGAGGATGAGAACAAGGGTGATAGCAACAGTATTCAGAATCAAGACGGAATTTGTCAAGGGGGTTCTCTGCAAAAGTTACAAATTATTCAATAGACGTGTTCGATAACCTGTTTTTAAGGGTAAGCCTAAGGCAATTTTACATCAAATTTTATGCTTTTTCCTTATCAAAAACAGTAGAAAAGAGGTCTTCTGTTGACTATACCAAAAGGTTATCGAACACGTCTAATAAATTCTTTTCGGCAAACTGTTTAACCACAAGCTGTATCGTATCTTCTACAAAGTTTGCGTACTCGTCTTTCGACATAGTAATAAACTTATTTATGGACTTGTCGATATCAGGCAAGTAACCCATCACGCCGATCTTGCGAACAATACAACCTTGGGGGAGGTAATCAATATAATCGGGGAAAGATTTCAACGGAAGAATCTCTGTGAGATAACCGGAGTATGGGTGGTCGTTCAGATACTCAGCTTCCATTGCGTAGATCTCACGCATCCGATCTTTCTTAGGAATGAGCCTCTTTACTGAATCCCATGTTTCATCCATACCGGCACCGGAGACGCTCAATTCTTCATCAGCCTTAATACGCATCCAAACAGCTCTTACACGATCTTCGTCTCGGATCATAGCTTGAAACGCTGCATCAGTAATCAGATGGGAGTAGTAACCGAGCAGGAACGCATATTCTTCTGCAGATTTGATTTTGTCGTTACGCTTCAAGATGTACTCGTCGCAGAAAGCATCACAATCCGAGGCTTTCTTTCGTTCACTCTGCATCCAATGCGTTACCTCTCTGGACGGCGTAAAGGCTGTCCAATCTTCATTTTCTACGTTGCAATCCGGTGCGATATTACCAACGCAGAAACCATGTATATCTAAGTTCGGAATACGTTCAAGAACGCCATCCGCAACCATTAAGTGTGTAATCCAAGTCGCCATTATTTTTCTCCTATAACTATCGGCTTCTTGGCATCAATGATAATCGACACCATGCCGAGCTTGCCGTCCTTATTTCGTGTATCAAAACGCAATGAACGTCCGATTTTTCCATCAAGTTCATTCCAGTATTTATAATGGAAAGTCCCATTTTCATCGCAGTATTCAAGCAGATCAACGACAAAGCCAGCTTTTTCAAATGCCACACACAGAGTTTTGTAATCATAAACGATTTTATGGGTGTACGCAGGATGATTGGGGTCTCCATTACCGCCAACTTTGACAATAGTCATCCCGTATTGTGGCGGTTGCCCTAAAATCCCAATCCGGATGGGAGATAGTAATCTGATCTCCGCTTATATCAAATTTATTTTTACTTTCTCTTGGCATTATTTCACCTGTCTTTCTCGCATAACGCCACAGAATGATACCTATTCATCAAAACTTATTGATGCAATATCATTCCACAGCGTACCGGCAAAATCGGCAACTATGTCTTTTTCTTGTTGCGCTGCTGTTCTGAACATCGTAACCAACAATTTTTTATTCTTCTTTTTCCATTTGCCGACCACTTCGCCATCAATCATCAATGCAGGCATTACAATCCCTGCGAGATTGAATATCGCCCTCAAATTCTCTTGGCTTAAAAACAAGCTTTCCTTTTTTTCGTGAGCTAAAAGAAGTTGGTCAAATCCTGCAAGGAACAGACATTTTGGAATCCCTTGATCGTAAGTCTGATTGTTGTCGATATAAAGATAGGTTTTACCTTCACATTCTGCTGTTGATACAGGCAGTTTGGAAAGCCAATCCTTAACCTGTGCGGCTGTTGCATGAAAATAGTACATGGCATCGTGAATGGTGGAAGGTCCTATGTGCGTAAAGTATCGACGAGCCATTTCAAGGTTTGCTTCTTGCTCCGGAATGGGAGTAAACGCAGGAGATAAGCAGAAAGCTTTCTTTTCCTGGACAACATAGTTTATAAATCCACGTTCGCACATTTCACGAACGCCGCCACCCCATTGGTCGAACATACTGCTTTCTTCGGGTTCGGTCATACCGTTTTGTCTGCAGACATCTTTTAATTCTTCTCTTGTCAGCTCGGAGTATTTAAGAGCATCTAAGATCACATTAGCTAAATAAGCCTGTCGCTCCGGTGTAAGTGCCCATTTATCACGCTGATTCCAAAACGTATATCCACGCCAATCGTTACGCAAATAATCTTGCCCATTATTGCAATGAATGAATAATGGCAAATCATCTTCTGCAAACACATGAACTGTTCCTCTGACTGTCCAGTTTTTTACAAGCCCATTTTTGACAGTATCCTCATTATAATCTGAACACCTTATTTTCAGCGAGTGCATAGCGTTTACCATGAATTGCGCTTGAACACCGCAAAGATCATGGAGGACGGTCATTTTATCTGTCGGTTGGAGCAAATGTTGATTTGCCATCTGACGAATTTTTATTTCTTCTATGGTCATCGCTTGTTCTCCGGTTGATTGTACTTATTTACATACTTTTCTTGGTAGTCCGAAATATCTTTGCAAGGGTATTCCGAGCATTTACTACAAGCATCTATACCATGCTCAATGCAACACTTTTTGAAAGGACATTCCTTGCACAGCTCAAACACGTTCTGGGATCTGCCGCCGTCGCAGTAGAATTTTTCAAGAGGAATGTCAAGTCCAAAACTCTCTTTATAAAAGCTCTGAACCTGTCTGCGCAGATCATCATTATTGGATTGTGTTGCAATATAGGTAACACACTTTGAACAATCATGACCACAGTAACACGGCAGACCGAATAACTTGATTATCCGATATGTACTGTCTGCAATTCTTGTTGTTTTATCCCAACGGTCGGACAACGGAAAATATACTCCGTCTTTTGCCTTTTCTCCAAAGTCCCATTGTCCATTTTCGTTACGGTTGGCATTGATCCAATCCATAACGAAAGTCAGTTTTTCTTTCGCCATATCATAACGAGACAATACTTCTATTGCGGCGATGTAACAACTTGACTTGCGTGAGGCAAATACTTCTGGAAGTTGATTTAGTGGCTTGTCATAAATGTAGTACATTCCATCTGGCTTTGATAAGTAATAATCCAAAAACAAATCTTCTGTTTTGGGTGATAATACCCCCGGAAGCAACGCAGCATGATAGAACATGCCAAACCCAGTTTCAAATCCACTCTTGGGTTTCCGTCCTTTCCACTCTGTAAACGCAGCAATATCATCAGCTACGCTGTAACTACCACCGGAAAAAGCTTTTTCAACGATTTGTGCCCATTGGTATGCCACTTCAAGAGCAGTTTCATTTTGCGGCTCAAAGATTCGCAACCAAGCCGCCAACATGAGTTTTTCAAATAAAACCCAATCGTGTTTCTTTTCTGAGTAATTATCAATATCAAGCTCACCCTTGATACATTGCTCCATGCGTTTAATAACAGGCTGAATAACTTCATCTTCGGCTGTATATCCAAGATAATAGAGCCTTCGTATTGCCTGCTCAGTTGTATAATTTCTACCGGGAACAGGGCAACTAAGTGTGTGAAAATTACCCCATAGACCATCTTCTCGCCGTTGTGAAAAAATTTGATTTACCCATTTACCATTTCTATAGTTTTGCATAACTCACCGCCTCTGTTTCCTAAAAACCAATCACTTTCCGGTCTTAATCATTTCAATGATTTCTTCTTCGCTCTGGCGTTTGTCGTAGTCGCCAACAAGCTGACCTTCATAGTGATACACAATGCCTTTTTCCTTGTTTCTAAGGAGGCATTTTTCAAGTTCGTCCACGCCATACCTTTTCGCAAACTCCGCAAAAGCACGAATACGGGGCTTATCAAGCATACATCCGGTGCAAGGAAATTCAGAACATTCCCAACAGCCGTTCAGCCCTTTTTCTTTACAACAGTTATAGTTTTTGCACCAGCCGTGGCTCTCACAGCCACCGTCTTGGCAACCTACACAGCCTTTATTTTCGGAACAAACGCAACACGCAAGTCCGCAAAATGCTATAGCTTTCATTATAGTGCCGCCTCCCATTCTGCTGTGAATTGTCTGATTGTTTGCTGACGGTTGGCACGATCATCACTCACTGCTCTCGTGGCGATCTCAAAGAGCTTATCGCTGAGCTGCCACTTTTCCCGTGTGCGGTTATACTCACCAAAGAGCGCAAAAGCGGTAGCACCAAGGGTATAGACGTTCGTAATTTCATCAATATCGGCTCCGAGCAGATATTCCTCCGGGGATTGGAAGCGAGAGCTGCCCCACATACGTTCCATATCGTTAATACACGGTTGCTTGCGGAAAAGGTCAATATCGCAAATCGTAGTCTTTCCGTTCACAAAATCATACATAATGCTGCCGTCATAAAAATCTATGGCTACATAATTGCGTGAGCCAACACATTCCAAGAAGCTCAGTATGTCGCTGAATACGGCGAGTCTATCATTGACGGGAAGCTGCATAAAGCGACGATGCGCTGCAGGGTACATTCTCCCCATGCAATCTCCGTCAGCCCATTTGAATACCATAGCGAAACCGCCGCCGATTTCTTTAGCTTCGATAAGTTCAATCAGATTCTTGTGCTTCAGATCGCTGTAAATAGGGAGAGTAGCTTTCAATCTGGAGATAGCATCTGCAGGATCGCCGTTGTACTGCTCGGTAGAAGCACCGGCAAACTTGACGAAATAACGCTGACCGTCTTTTTCAGTACCAAAGCAGATGTTTCCGGAATCCTGGTCATCGTAAACCTTGAATACCGTTCCATACTCTTTCATAAAGCTGAAGTCAAAAGCACTTTTCAGCTTAAAAGGAATCCCGTCGATGTACTGCAGATAATATCCTTTGAAATACCATGTCGGCACAGGATTACGCATATTATCGTACCAAGACAAAACCTCCTTGGCTTGGTTCAGCATGGTATTCACTTCATCCTGTCCGAAAGGAATTGCCCAATATACAGACGAGAGAGTATTGCTTGAAATGTAAAGTGCAAGCAATCGCCAAAACTCCATAGGTACGTTATCATCAAAGTATCCGTTTACCATACCGGAAGCAAAGAGAGGAGCTTTCTGAGCGCACCAAACAATGCGGTTAAATTCTTCCCACGGATCACCGTAATCGTTACGGTTAAAGTCAATAATATGGAGCTGCCCGTTACGGTCGATCATCATGTTGCCGATGTGATAATCGCCATGCTGATACACCTGCGGTCTGTCTTTCAGCAAATGACGGTACTCATTTATGTAGTCGATAAATGCCTGTCCGTTTTCATACTTGATGGGGCACTCACCGTACTTTTTGATCTTATAATCCATTTTACGGTTAAAACGGATTTCCCAATCCTCCTGCGTTGCAGGAGCAGGAATGGAGTGGATCTTGCGAAGAATACGTCCCGCTTCCAAGCCATATACATATTGCTCGGTATCAGAATAGCTCGACATGACCTGTTCTGCATCCTCGCCGTCAATCCAACTTTGGATGGAATAAACACCATCCTCACAAGTGCCAAACTCGATAGGTTGGCACATAGGCACGCCAAAAGAAGCGACCTGTTTCATCATGTTAAACTCAGACTGCTTTGTTTCGTGCTGTGCCATATCGGAAACACGCAAAAGATACTGTGTGCCGTTTTCATCGGTAACACAGTATTTTTTATCACTTGACCAGCCTTTGTTTATTGGTTCTTTAGTTACAAATTTCATTTAATCCTCCACAAAAGTCATTCAACCACACAATGATTGAATCCATATTTTGAATGTTCTTCATATCGGGAATGTGTATGAAGATCATTTTCGTTTCAGCCGTGTTCTTCTCAATATATCTCAATCCACAATAATACGCATGGTTGCATAGATAATTACTTAATTTTGAAGATACTTTGTAAGGAAGATCATGCTCTGAAAGACTTTTTTCTAAAGCTGAAATGTCAAAATTCGTTCTAATACAATCACATTCATTGCAAGCCGCAGGTTCTATATATAGCCTGTTTATAACCGGTTTTCGCCAGAAAGAAATAACATACTCTGGTTGAAAAATAGATATTGCTTCAATTATTTCTTGTTCACATATATCAAAACTGTTGGTAAGTAATTTTTTTTCTAATGTTATCACCACTAATACTATCCAACAGTATTTTTGACGAATTGTTGTTCCCTTTGAACGCTGTAAGCAATATCATACTTTATCTCCTGTATCGTATTTCTGAACGTCTGTCTTGTATTAGGCAATGTGGTGGATGATTATGCCATATAAGACAAGTCGCTCATTTTCTTAACAAACCGCTTGCCCTCGTCGTTTTGTAGCATGAAAGAAACGCCGCCTGCCATTCCAAAAAGTTCAAATTGGTTCAGCGTTTCTACGTCCATTCCGAGGAACATCGTATTCCAAACACTCAGCAAATCACCATGAGATACCACGATGATACATTCATCATCACTTGTCATAATCTCATCAAACAGAGGCTTCAAACGATTCCATTCGTCTCGTCTGCTCTCTGCATCGGAGAACATACGGTCATCAATGGTTTTCTCTTGAACCTCAATGTTTTCACGAAGCCATTGAACGGATTTACCAACGCATTTGCCCAAGTTACGCTCACGAAGCTCATTTCTAATGATCGGTGTAATTCCTAAATGCCTTGCAACGATTTCAGCAGTATGTTTTGCTCTCAAAAGATCAGAAGCGTACATAACAATTTTGTATCCGGATAACTGCTTTGCTAATTTCTGACCGATCTTTTCAGCCTGCTCAATACCCAATTCCGAAAGATCCCAATCCGTCCAAGAACCTACCATTCCATTTGTATGGTGAATGGATTGTGTATGTTGAATAGTAATAATCTGTTTCATATAGTTGGTCCTCACTTCATCTCAAAGATCATTCTTAATTATTTGACACCTCTGATTACCATAATAATCGAAACATTGGTGTCCCACTGCTTTTCTCCACGCTGATACTGTTTTATTCGAGTATCATATTTTGCGTTTGCAAGACGCTTCATTTCTTCAACCTCTTGAGTTGTGAAATGCTCTGGCATTGTATGTAAAACAGAGTCAATTCCGTCCAATGCGGTATATCTGTTAGCATTGATCATATCGAACGCTAATGATGTTGAAAACTTCGGATTATCCGGAGTTAAATCAATCGTAGCAAAACCTGTACTGACATTGGAGAAACCATACTTTGACATTGCAACAGGCATTTCCGCTTCGCTCATGGGATATTTGCACACAGCAAATCTATCCATTGAATCGTCATGCTGCTCTGCCTTTTTCCAGAACTGCTGCTCGTACTCATTAAAAGTGATGCAACTTGGATTGATGTTAATTCCTTTCCGAGAAGAAAGTACCAAGCACACACCGCCGGGCTTTAATACGCGAAACTGTTCGCCATAGAATTTAGACGGTTCAATGTGTTCAGCTACCGTATTGGATATTGTAACATCGAAGGTATTATCATCAAAAGGAAGCGATGTGGCATCACCCTCCATAAAGGTTACACCCGGCTCGTTTTCAGAGCCAAAACTAATAAATTCGCTATCCCTATCAACAGCAATTATTTCAGCGCACGGATACCAACGATGGAGAGCGCCTGCAAGGGCACCCGGACCACAACCAATTTCAAGTATTTTTAGTGAACGTTTTTCATTCAAGCCAAACAATTCTCTGTATTGTTCAGCGAATAAGTCGTTAAATCGGAGCTTTCGTGAATAATACAAGGTTTTAGTACCTTGCACATATTTAGACCAAATTACATTCATTTTGTTTCCTCCAAAGCTTATAATGGCTTTTTCGCCAAGAACAGAATAAATGTATCGTTAAATACTACCTTGTTCCCAGCTTCCAACACGGTTTCTCTCAATCCATCGAAGAATTTATTTCTGTATGGCTCTGGAATAACTATGTGATCGCAATGCGTTCCACAGAACGCAACATATTCATCAGCCGTAAATTCTCGTTTGCCATAGAACTCACGTTTCTCAAAATCAACATATCCATAATTCGGAGCGTTGGTGTATTTGAACGAGCCGTGCTTATATTCCGTATCCGGTTTGAAATACTCGGAATACACTTTCTGAATTTTATTAAACAGTTCTTCGTTGGGCGTTTTATAGTCGCCTTTGGTAAGCATCATTGCCAACGTTCCACCAGGCTTCAATAAATCAAAAGTCTTAGGAAAAGCGATTTCTTCTGGAATCCATTGGATTGTCGCTGCAGAATAGATCATATCGAATTTCTGATTTCCAAAATCGTGTGTTATGAAATCATCATTTACGATGCTAAAGTTCGGGCATTGACCATATTTGCGTTTCATCATTTCAAATAAGTTCTCACCAAGCTCAATAGCATTGTAATTGCATCCCGTATTAAGTATCGGATCTGTTGCTTGTCCTGTACCTGGACCAAGCTCCAACACGGATTTACCGGGACCGATTTCTGCGTATTCAATCAAATCAGCGAATAATTCCGCAGAATAACGGGGTCTGTACTTGTCAAACTGTTCGGGGATAGTATCAAATACTTTTCTAAATTCCATTTTATCGCCTCCTCTTATTTACTTGCGTTCAATTCTTTCTCCAGTACATCTGCAAAGCGCTGTATCGGCTTTGCAAGCGTTTCTGCGTAGTCAAATGTCTCTTTATCATCCTTGTATTCTAACGGACTTCTGCGAACCTTCAGCGCAAATCTAAGAGCATCCGGATCGGGGCAAAGGTTGTTTTCCAACGCCCATTCTGCAGCGTTTGTCTTTGCAATAATCTTGCCAGTGCGAAGTGTATAGATGCACCGTGCTATATCCAACATCCAACCGAAGGAATAGAAGCTCCGTCCGGTACTTTGTGCGTATTTTCTGATTGTATCATAGTGGCGTTTAACGTCGGCATACAGTTCGTGGAAAGCGGGATATTTCAATTCCTTTCGTATATCCTTTCCGTACAAGAGGACGCTGCTCTCGACCAGCTCTGCCATGCCGAAGCTGTCAAACGCATATTTATCGGTGATTCGTTCACCGCTTGTACCCCAATAAACCACCCGATCAGTTTTCTTTGAGAGGAACGCATCCAGGGTGAGCATCCCACCCTCAAAAGAACGGTAATAGGGATTATCGGGTTTATCCGCAAGCATAGCTTGGCGAAGTCCAACGAGCGATTTTGCCTGTTCATCCGTTATTTGCTTGCTTGTCAATACAAGAATATCAAGATCGCTCCATCCCAATCTGAAATCGTTCAAAACAGACGAGCCATACATATAAATCGACGGTTCACGATCCGAGAGAATACCGCTGATCTCACGAACCATAGTATTGATAGCGATCTGTCGTTCTTTTCGCTCTGATCTTGCAGGATGCAGAACATACTTCTGATTCGGGTAATTCAGTTCCTCAATAAGAGCATCTGCGATAAATCCGTATTTCTCGTAAAGTGCTCTCGGTGCCAGACCCTTTTCATCATCAGCTCGGAAAGTGGATACCGATATTTCTTTTGTTCTATCCAAATTGTTCAACGCTTCATCCATAAGCATAGAAGCTACGCCATGCCTACGGTATTCGGGCGCAACAGCGAGACAGCAGATCATGTTATGTCCTCGTGAGAACAGCATAACACCGGCAATCTCGTTTTCTTCCTTTACACAGATAGCCTGTCTTTTGCCCATGAATTTGAGAACGGTGGCTCGGTGCTCGTTTAGCTTTTCTTGTGTTTCCAAACCGGGAAAGTTCCATCTAACCTGTGTAACAAGGCTCATCCATTTTTCAATATCTTCGGGTACTCCATAAAAAAGCTGCACAGCATTTCGCCTCCATTCGTTAATCAATTTGTTATCAAAGTAGCATATCGTTTCTGTGGATATAAAAATCCATAATAATTATAGCATCAAAATGTGAAAAAATCTACCAGTTTCACGAATAAAACAGAAAAAGCGGGAGTGCATCGTACAAAATGCACTCCCGCTAAAACTTTATCGTTCCCAACTGTCTCGGTTTTTCTTCTTATCCTGCTTCTGTTGCGCCTGCTGTTGCTGCTTCTGACGCAAACGTTCACGGATGGAGCGTGCTTCCGCATCCTCATGGAGCAGATTTGCCACATCCCGCTTGCTGTCGTGCATCATCATCGGATCGTATTTCTCTCCGTATGCGGCTTTCACTCTGTCAATAGCAGAGCGTTCTTTATCCTCACGAACGGCAAGCCGTGCGTCCATCAGCTCGGTGGCATCCATACCGGCAGCCTGCTCTTTCAGCTCGGCATACTGCTTCAAGGCTTCATCAAGCTCGGCAGAATATTTCGCCTCCTGCTCGGACAGTTTCTGCAGCGCACCCTCCAACGTGGCAATTTCTTTCTTCACCGCAGAAATACCCGCATCGTCGGAGCAATCCAAAGATCGAAGCAGCATTTCCTTTTCTGTTTTCAGTTCTTCCAATTCCTCGGTCAGCTCGGTAATACGACGAGTAAGGTCATGGAGCTTGGGTATCTGATAGAACGGCGTTTCCTTCTTTTCCGCAAGCAGAGCTTTCCGTTCCTTGGATTTGTCCTTGATCTGCTGCACCAATCCCGCATAGCGTTCAAGCTCCGGCTTGACTGCCTTGAGATGCTTGCCCATATTGTATTTGCCTACACCGATATGACGGAGCTGATAACTGAAAATCAGCATACTGCTGCGTATCTTTTCCATTGCCTCCGCTATGGCGGGAACGGTGTTCTTAACCACCTGCATCAGCTTCTTAACCGTTGCTTTCAGCTCACGGAGCAATGCGTTGTCTGCCTTAATCTGACGGTTGATTTCACAGCGGTCAGAGATAACGCCTTTCTTTTCCAATGCACGGGCAACCACACCCTCGTGAATGGTGGGCTGCTCGGTCAAGCCCCGATCTGCATGGCTGCGATGGTCGATGCGCTCGTCGTGACCGTATCGCTCCAAATAGCGGTTGGTCACATCTGCCCACGCCTTGCGCCACTCCACAAGCTGTTCCTCACTGTTCCAACGCTCGGCAATGGGATTCTGTCTGCCGAACTTGGTGCTTTTGGGGTGCTTGCTGGCTCGCTCCAAGCCTTGCTTCTCTGCTTCGGAGGGAGGCATATACACTTTCTTGCGCCCAACCTTATACGGATACTGCTTCTCCCATCCGTCCGCTTGCGCTGCCTTAAACTCAGCGGCAGTAAAGCCCCGTTCCTCGCCGTCTTTAACACAGAGATATTCTTTTTCGGTCTTGTACTGCCACTCGCCTCGTTCATCCAGCGGACGCACCGTCAGCAGAATGTGGGCGTGGGGATTGTGACCGGGAGGGGATGGGTCGTGAATTGCTACATCGGCGCACATCCCGTCTGCAACAAAACTTTCCTTAATAAAATCAGATAGAAGCTCCTGCCATTGGGTCGGGGTCAGTTCAACAGGCAGAGCCGGGACAAACTCACGGGCAAGGCGGCTGTCCTTTGTCTTTTCGTTTTCTTCTACAGCGTTCCAGAGTACGCCCCGGTCTTTCCATTCTGGTGGAGCATACTCTGGCAGAAACACCTCACGCCAGATCAGTCCTTTCTTACGGGTATAATCGTGCCGCACTCCATCGTAGTCATTGAGGATGTTGGTACAGCTCAGATATGTAGAAGCTGCAACGGCAGACCGCCCCGTTCCCCGGCTGACCACCTTGGCTTCTAAGTGGTAAATCGCCATTCATTCTCACCGTCCTTTCGCCCTTGTTTTTGTTTCTTTTTCGCAAAAAGAAAATGGGTATTGCGGCAAGCGATACCCATAACCGCAAATAAAGCTGCCGGTGGCAGCTTTATGCGGGCAGGCGGCGGGTTGTTTCCAAAACGGAAACAACAGTTTTGATGATGAAGCAAAACATATAGCCGACTGCGTGGCCAATGGCAGCAGCACAGATGTGATGTGGCATTGGACATAAGGCTCCCGCAGGAGCCGCATCCGCCTCGCAGAGCGCACGGTTGCCGCAGGCAATACCACCGCCCCTTCTGGGTGGTGAGTAAGTGCGCCCTTACGGGAGAAAAAAGAAGGAGGCCC
>ERZ773235.1469-NODE-1469-length-23786-cov-3.808015_pt1 | contig 23786 bp, 18 predicted proteins | sample MGYA00580522_ERZ773235 | MGnify/ENA primary metagenome ERZ773235 (study PRJEB29015, sample SAMEA2737797) | human gut metagenome | biome: human gut; feature: human-associated habitat; material: faeces | place: China | collected 2012 ...
TGTCCTCGGTTTCTCCATCAAAAAAGGTTATAACTTATAGTTTTTCGACAGTCTGAAATATCCGTCGGCATTTGCCGGCGGATATTTCACTTTATTTTAAATTTTTAATTACATCGGCGGGATTAATCCATTTATCCCCTTTTTTCATGGCAAAATGCAAATGCGGTTCTTCTGCCGTCTCAATAATTGCCGTATCGCCTACGGTTCCGATTGTTTGATTTAATTCTACCTTTTGATTTTTACTAACCTTCACGCCTTTTGCCAAGCCGCAATAATAAGAAGTATATCCTCCGCTATGTTTGATTGTGACGCAGACACCCCAAAGCGGATCGTCTTTGACCTCTGTAACCGTTCCGTCTGCACAGGCGTTTACGTTTTTACCTAATTCGCTCTTAATATCAATTCCATCATGCGTCCTCCATTCATTCAATGTCTTAGATTTCACCAATTCGCCTTTGCTGAAAGGATTTAAGACAGTGCCGTTAAGAGGCACTGTGAACGTAATCTGTGAGGACTGTGACTGACTTTTTGATGTTGTAGAACCGGATGAGTTTTTGGATGAATCGGACAGTTGAGAAGATGATTGCTGCTGCGAAGAAGTAATTGGAATATTGCTTTGATTTTGATTGACATTTTGCGGAAAGCCCCATGTATTGGAGCTGCTTGCGTTTTTTTTAGCAGTGCTGTCATCGGTCAGTTGATTCATTGTTTGATTCATTGCCACAAATACTGCCGCGCCTACAGCCACAAGACTGATTGCCAGCGCTACATAAAAGCCTTTTCCGGAAAAAAAGCGAGACGATTTTGTTTTCCCAAAACGAAGATTTTTCATATGAATAGCCCTGATTAACCGGATAAAGGACCGGTTAAATTCCTTTCTTCATGATATAAATTTCACATAATGTAACTATGAAACAAAGTATAGTTTGATTTATTGTTATTTAAAAACAACTGAAATCAAACATAACAAAACCGGGAAATTAATTGGAAACCGATTTGTCTTATTTCTATTTTTGCCTTATTTTGAATGGAATATCCACTATTTAAAAATTTATTCTTTTCCATTTTTTGATCAAAAACTTTATTACATTATGCCCGCATTTACAAAAAATAATCATAAAAAAGCAGTGCGAAAAAATTATCGCACTGCTTTTTATAATAGTTATTTGTTTTTTATGCCGGTTTTTTAAATACTAAAAATTTACGAATCAAATAGTTCCATATCATAACAACAAATGTTGCCGCCGCCTTTCCGAGCAATTCTAAAATATCGCCCGGAATGAAAGAAAGAAATGTAAGCTGAACAAACAACCATTCCACGCACAGCCACAACACCAATGTATTAATTCCCAATCCAATTATGGATGTAATCATAAACAGAACAAATTCTCTCACAAGATTCTGCTTTTCCGTAACATGAAACACCCACGCACGGCTAAATAAGTAATTAAAAATAACGGATACAGAGAAGCTGATAATGCTGGAAAGAATATAATATACCCCTAAATACCGGCTCAAGATTCGAAAAATTCCCCAATCCACAAAAGTTGCCAGTACTCCAATAATTCCGAAACGAATAATTTCAGCTAACACTTTTTTCACATTTGCGTTCATAATAATCTCTCTCCCGGCCCTTATTTATTTAAAAATTCCTGTACAATAAACTTAGGCCGCGCTTTTGTCTCCATATATATTTTTCCGATATATTCTCCGATAACACCTAAAGCAAGCAGTTGCAGACCGCCGATTGCCCACACGGAAATAACAATTGTGGTCCATCCTGCTACTGTTTTTCCCATTAAATATACTACCAGAAAATAAATCAGCATAATAATACTAATAGAAAAAATGATAAATCCCAAGCTCGTAATCAAACGAATCGGTTTAATGGAAAAGGACGTGATCCCTTCACAAGCAAAGCTCAGCATTTTCTTTAACGGATATTTTGATTCTCCCGCAAACCGCTCTCCCCGCTCGTATTCTACGGTACAGGATGGATAACCAATTAGGGGAACAATTCCGCGCAAAAACAAATTAACCTCTGAAAATTGTTCTAAGCCCTCCAATGCGCGCTTACTCATTAAACGATAGTCCGCATGATTGTAAACAATTTCCACTCCCAATGCTTTCATGATTTTATAGAATCCCTGTGCGGTAAACTTTTTAAAAAAAGTATCAGTTTGGCGGGAACTTCTGACGCCGTAAACAATATCATTTCCCTCTTTATATTTTTCCACCATTTGATCTACAACATTGATATCATCCTGTAAATCAGCGTCCATCGAAATCACCATATCGGCTTTGTCTTTCACTGTCATCAGTCCAGCCAAAAGCGCATTTTGATGTCCTTTGTTCCGTGACAGTTTAATGCCGGAGAACAACTTGTCCTGCTCATGCAGACCGGCGATCAATTCCCATGTTTTATCTTTAGAGCCGTCATCCACAAAAACAATGCGACTGTCCGGCGAAACAGAACCGGATAAAGTCATTTCGTTTAGTTTTTCCTTTAAACGTTTCGCTGTTTCCGGTAGCACTTCCTGTTCATTATAACACGGAATAACCAAGTACAAGATATTTTGCCCCATCATGCTCATTTCCTTTATTTTTTATTGTCCGTTTCCTCAATAATTCGCTATTCTGACGGATACTGGTTTATTTTAAGAAAGCAAAAAGCATCCACTCATTATTGGGAAATATTCTTTTAATTATATAATTGTAACATAAAAAAATCAAATATACAACCTATTTTTAATCGATATCATTCAGGAAAGGAATTGCCGAATCCGGCAATAACGGATGAAATGAGATGAAAAAAGAGAACTTAATCTATTCCACGCTGATTTTAACAATTGCTTCTATTTTTACCCGTATCATCGGAATGGTATTCCGAGTCTATCTGTCAAATCAAATCGGTGCAGTAGGAATGGGACTGTATCAAATGATTATATCGGTCTATTCCTTTGCATCCACTTTTGCCTGTTCCGGTATTGTCGTTGCCGTTTCCAGTTTGGTATCTGCCCATCTTGCCCGTAACGAAGGAAAATGCGCCAAATATATTTTACACTTTTGCGTTACCCTTTCCGGTGTCTTGGGAATAACGGCAGGCGCAGTGCTCTATTTTTGTTCCGATGTCATCAGCAGTGTTTTGTTAAAAGATATGAACGCGGCTTTTTCTTTAAAAATACTGGCTCCCAGCATGGTATTTATGTCGTTGTCCTCCTGCTATCGTGGATATTTTCTGGCAATTTCCAAAGTTTCTAAACCTGCTGTCGCCATGATTGTCGAACAGCTTGTTCGCATGTTCGTCATTACCTCATTTATGGGAATATGGATTTCCAAGGGAATCAAGTATTCCTGTGCAGCAGCAGTAATCGGCATGACAATTGGCGAAATCATCTGCGCACTTTATCTTTACATTGCATATGTCCGCAGCAGCGCCCCATTGAAGCAAAATCAAAATATGGAAATACATAAAATGTCTCTTGTTAAAAGTATCCTTAAAATGGCAGTACCGGTGGCGGTCAGCTCCTACCTGCAATCGCTGCTGCGAATGATAGAAAATATTCTGCTGCCGAACAGTCTGAAAAAATATGCCGGCAATGCAGAAAGCGGAATGGGTATTTACGGTTCTTTAAAAGGGATGGTGATGCCGCTGTTAATGTTTCCGTCGGTATTTTTGTCTTCCCTTTCGGTCAGCCTTGTCCCTGAAATTTCGCGTTCGATCTCGGTCAACAACATCAAAAGAGTTAATCATACCCTAAATCGCGTCATAAAAATCACATTGGTTGTTTCAATCTTGATCGTTGCCGTATTCATTACTTTTTCACATGAAATCGGAATCGCTTTATACAACAGTGCCGAAGTAGGCCGTATGCTTGCAATGCTGTCGCCGTTATGTCCGTTTATGTATCTGGAAATCGTTGTATCAGGAATTTTACGCGGACTGAATGAGCAATTCAGCAGCTTGAAATACAACACGGTGGATTCGGTGATGCGCATTATTTTGATCTTTTTGATTGTCCCCTATCGCGGGCTATACGGTTTCATCGTGATCATGTATTTAAGCAATATGTACACCTCTCTATCCAGCATTGCGCGATTGCTGAAAGTCACAACAATCTCCTTTCGGATGATGGAATGGCTTCTGAAGCCCTGTTTCGGAGCATTGCTTTCCGCCCTGTTATTCAAAGGAGTATTTCGTTTTTTGATTCCCAGCGGACTGCATATCTGGCTGAATCTTATTTTTTCCATTTTATTTCTCTGCGCCGGTTATTTTCTTCTGTTAATTCTAATGAAATGTATCACTAAAAGTGAGATGAAGTGGATCAGTGAAAAAATGAAAGCACCGTTACACAAAAAACAGGCAAAAGATGTAACCATGTCCTCTTTTTTGATATAAATGATATGTTTCTCTCTCCTATATGCAGTATCAGAAAAAACAACCACTCACAGAGCATTTTTCTCCGTTTCAATCAATGAATTTCTGCCTGATTAGTCCATCAGATATTTCAAGCATTCCCCTGGGGTTGACAAGCGACACCGTTATGCGACATCTTAGATTCATCCCCTTTCAAAGCATTCTTTTCGGCTAACCTTTCGATGGATTCGGATTTTATCGGCTCCGTTGACAAACATGGATTCATTTCGGTGAGATGAGTCCAATATCTTTTCTGCATATGGGACATCCGGCACCGGGGATTATACCTGCTTTCAATCGCAATAGAGTCATAATAATTTTTCCACAGCCTTCGATAAAACAGCTCTTCTTCGTCGGCATCCGGCTCACAATAGTCCTCCACCGGAACAATGGCAAACTCGTATGGTTTATAAAACAACATTGACAGGTGCGTTTTATCATAAATCATAAACGCATCATTCGCATATCGGTCGCAAAAATGAGGCGCCAAAAGCGGCAAGACAAAATTTTTAGGTTCTATCACTGCAGCCATTATTCGTTCATAAACGGAGAATCGTACAAATCCTTTCAACTGATGACTTTCTCCGGTCAAATGCTTTACCGCTTTAAACAAACAATGAACCGTATCGTCAGTAAGCATTGACAGCACTTTTCTGCCACATTGCATTCCAATACGAATAAATTCCAATATCAGTTTTTCTTTCTGGGGATGACAGGTAAAATAACCTAGCTGAACAAGCTCATACGCCTCTTTAGACATTTTGGTACAAATTCCTTTTTTAACACGTTCTGCTTTCGATAAATCGGTATCAATATTTCTGGTAGGATAAAATGAAGTTTGAATCGTATCTTGAACCGATATCTCAATCGGATTTTCTTTTCTGGCAAAGCTTTCAAAAACGCAGGACAAAAGCCCCTCATAAGAGCCGTCGTATAAATACACTACAACTGACCGGTCAGACATTGTGTAACATCCTCTCTTGTAATATCGCTTTGATATAAGCTAAGTTGCTCTCCCTGCTGCGGTAACATCTCACGGCATTTGTCAGAAATCAGAGAACGAAGCACCGCGTCGGGAGTAATACAAAGTCCTTCTGCCATTTTTCCCCGGCAAGTAATAAAATATTGTGCACGCTTTAATACAACACCGATCTTTTTTAATCCTGAAAAATCAATGGCAGATACCCGCCTTGCTGTTACAATTCTCTTCGCGCTGGTAACGCCGATTCCCGGTACGCGCAACAGAACATCCAGCGGTGCTCGATTTACTTCAACCGGGAACAAATCCATATGATTCAGTGCCCAGTTACATTTGGGATCCACATAAGGATTAAAATTCTGATGCTGTTCGTCCAGCAACTCGCTTGCCGTAAAGCCGTAAAACCGCAGCAGCCAGTCCGCTTGATAGAGCCGATGTTCTCGCAGCAACGGCGGTTTTGTCTGTACAGCCGGCAACAGCGGACTGCTGACAACCGGTATATAGGCGGAATAAAACACCCTTTTCAAGCCGTATTTTTTGTACAGCGCTTCCGAAAGATTTAATATTTTATAATCGGTATCCTCCGTTGCGCCGACAATCATTTGCGTGCTTTGACCGGCAGGAGCAAATTTCGGTGTGTGATGATATCGCACCATATCCGATTTATTTTCGGTTATCTTTTCCCGAATCAGCCCCATCGGGCGCAAAATCGCCGTTTTTGATTTATCCGGAGCCAGCAGTGCCAAACTTTTTTGAGATGGAAGTTCAATATTCACGCTCATACGGTCTGCGAGCTGTCCTAACCTCGTCAACAGCAAATTATCCGCACCGGGTATCGCTTTCGCGTGAATATATCCTGCAAAGAGATATTCTTCCCGCAAAATCCGAAGTGTTTCAATCATTTTTTCACAGGTATAATCCGGATTCTTGATAATACCGGAACTAAGGAAAAGCCCTTCAATATAGTTTCGTTTATAGAAATTCATTGTTAAATCGGCAAGTTCGCGCGGGGTAAAAGTAGCGCGAGGGGTATCGTTAGTAACCCGATTGACACAATATTTGCAGTTATAAACACAAGCGTTGCTTTGCAGCACCTTTAACAGTGAAATACATCGTCCGTCTGAAGAAAAACTATGACAGATTCCGCAAGCAACTGCGTTGCCGATCCGACCTCCTTCAGAGCTATGATCAGCTCCGCTGCTAGTACACGCCACATCGTATTTTGCCGATTCTGCTAATATTTGCAGCTTATCAAATACATCCATTTCATCGCGCTTCCTTTCTAAAATCAGTATTCCTATAAAGGAACAGGTTATCGCACCCTGTTATTACAACATTTTTCGAAAAATAACACATATCTTTTTTGACACAACATCTCCACTACTATTATACAAGAACATATGTTCTTTGTAAATACTTTTTTCATATTTTTTGATTAAACTGTTTTAGGTACTGATAAAAAATACATGAAAGAACTACCTTTATTCTCAATTTATATCATTTTGTAACGATAATGATAGGAAAACGTTTTTCATTGTAAATTTATCTTGAATTTTGACGTTTTTTAATATATTATAAAAGTGTACTTTTTAGGAGCAAATATCACGGACAAAAAGCAATTTCAAAAGGAATGGTGATTTTTATGGACGAAAATTTAAACAACAATGGTAATGTTCAAATTCCCGTACCGGAAAAAAATGATTATCCCGCTCAGGAACAACAGACAAGTGCCGCCCCCCCAATACCGCCTGTCGCAAATAATTCCCAACAGGCGATACCGGGATATCAGTCACAACCGAATGTAACCTATCAACAGCCGATAAATCAAGGATATCAACAACAACCGAATGCAGCCTATCAACAGCCGATAAATCAAGGATATCAACAACAGCCGAATGTGACCTATCAGCAAGTCGGCACAGTCCCGGGTAATGCCGTCGCTGCGAAATTCAACAAAAAATATCTCCCTATTATTATCGGAGCGGCTGCTGTTGCTTTTATCGCTTTTATCTGTATTGCAATTTTTGCAATTACTTCTCTGGGCAAAACCACCGTGGATATGAGCAAATATTACGAAATCAATGTCAAAGGCTTTAACGGTTATGCCAAAGCAAGCATTTCCGAAACAGTTGATCCGTATACAGCGTTAAGCGCAGAAGGAAAAATCAAAGCCGAAACTTCATTGAATTCTGCTCTGAGCGCATATGCTTTCTTTTCTGATATAGATGGAAAGCTTTCCAAAACGCAAAGCATTTCCAACGGAGATACTATTGAACTTACTTTTACATATAATAAAGATCTTGCGAAAAGATTAAAGTTTAAAGTCAAAAACACAACAATTAAATTAAAAGTCAGCGGCTTGGAGGATGGTAAAAAAATCGATCCGTTTGCTGATTTAGAATTGACGTTTACCGGCATATCTCCGAACGGAAAAGTAACGGTTAACAACAACAACGGTGATGACTTTATCCGCCGCATCAGCTACTCTGTTGATAAAAAAAGCAAACTGAAAAACGGAGACACCATCGTTGTGACTGCTTCCTATAATGAAGATTATGCAATCGAAAACGGTTATGTCGTCACCGCGACCACAAAAGAATATCAGGTCAGCGGTCTCTCATATTACCTGGATGACAAAACGACTCTCTCAGCGGAAAACAAAATAGCATTTGAAAAAGAATTCAAGGACAGAATTGATGCTATTCTGGCAAGCAGAGCTGAAAGCATTTTCAATCAATTCGGAGAAGCAGTTTATGGCGGAGAAAACCCGACAGTCGGCACACCGCAACTGGTAAAAGGTTATGTTCTCAGTGTGAAAAATACTGACAGCTATTACAGCACTTATAACAGGCTTGTCATTGTTTATAAAGTAGATATTAACATGCAAGCCGGCAAATATTCCTCCAATCCAGAAAAATTCGGCAAGCGTACCGGTTATGTCGCAGTTGAGTTCACTAATGCCGGAATCTCAAACGAAGGTATATTGCTTAATTCCTCTACCTCTGCCTATTCCGGATACAAGGCGTCCGATTCCATAGATGAACTGGAAAACGATCTTGTTACTGTAAACAAAGCAAACTATATTGTAACCAATTGGTAAAGCAAATTCCGATAAAAAAACTCCTCTTGTTCTAACTTCAACAAGAGGAGCTTTTTCTTTACCGTTTAATATTTACTATTTATCAAAATCTTACTGATTCAAACTTCAGAAGTCATCCCGTTAATTACCGGATTGACTGTTTGTCATAGATGTTCCTCTGTCTTCTGCCAACGTTACATTTATGGTCAGCGTAGATGATTTACCCAGGCTTGTGATCCGATATACAGTCATCTTCACCGTTTCACCCGGTTTTTTCGTCCTTAAAAACTCGGTAACATCTTCTGTGGTGATGGTATCCTTACCATCCATTTTAGTAATAATATCTCCGACCTGCAGCCCGCTTTTTGCGACATCCAAGGTAGCATCAATTGACATAACCTGCAATCCCATCGGAACATCATTCAACGCCGCGGTAAATTTGTCAATCTCCTGATAGGTAATACCGACTTTTACACGGCCTGCTACAAATCCGTTTGCCACCAAACTATCCACAATAGGCTTTGCCTCATTAATTGCAATTGCAAAACCGATTCCTTCGTATTCGTTTGCAACGATCTTAGAAGAATTAATACCTATTACCTGACCGTAAGCATTTACAAGTGCACCGCCCGAATTGCCCGGATTAATTGCCGCATCTGTTTGAATACAAGTCATGCTGAATCCGCTGGAGCTGGATTTAATGTTCCGATTGACTGCCGAAACAATCCCTCCGGTTACACTTCCTGCTAATTCCATACCATTTGGATTGCCGATCGCTAAAACGCGCTCACCCACTTCTACTGTGGAAGAATCTCCAAACTCCGCCTTGGTCAGATTATTCGCTTTAATTTTAATCACTGCGAGATCAGAGCGGACATCAATACCAATCAGTTCTGCGCCGTAGCTCTCTTCGTTATCCAAATAAACCTGAATACTGTTAACCAAAGTTCCTTCTTCAGTCATGAAAACGTGTGCATTTGAAATAATGTAACCATCTGTACTCATGATAATACCGGAGCCCTGACCGTACATTTGATATTGCCGTCCCGAATTTACATAAACGACAATACCGACCACCGAAGGTTTTACTTTTTTTGCAATTGCCGTATCGGTTAACAATCCATCTTCTGTTTTTTCTGCGTTTTCAGCAGGGCGGCTGTTGATTTCAAGATTCGGTCCGCTGTTAACTGCAGAAGACGTGTTGCCCGCTAAGAGCCCTTGTCCACCGTTAAACATCGCATAGATCACAAAAGAAACTGCAGTGAAAACCAAAGCAATTACTAAAATAACAGAAAAAATAATCAACCCTTTATTTTTCTTCGGTTTTTGCTGCTTTTCTGAATTTTCATAATTAGCAACATTCCATTGATACTCCTGTTTCGGAGGCTGCTGATTGGTAGGCTGCTGATACTGTTGATATTGTTGATTGCCGCCCGGATATTGCTGACCGGATGACCACTGATTCACCGGCGGATAAGGATGATTCGGGGGACGATATCCATTCGGCTGTTGATATGTAGAATATGTCTGCTGCTGATAATATCCCTGCTGTCCTCCGTTATTTTCCCATTGCGAGTGAGGTGTCTGAGGGACTTCTACCTTTGGCTCAGAAGCATCGGGGTCTTTTGCAGAATCCGATATAGATGATGTATTTTCCGCCGAAGCCACACCCTGTGCTTCTATATTTTCTTCACTCACAGGTGCAGAACTGTCAATCGACGTTTCTGAATTTTCTTCCTTCTGTTCATTATAATCCTTAAAATCATCCATGGTCCAAGACCCTCCTATATTGTTTCATGATACTATTTTACAGTGTAAATATTAACGAAAGATAAAGGAATCATAAATACTTATTCCGATTTGCTGTTAACTTTTTTGGAAGAAAGACCGAATTTGCTCTGCTTTGGAATCGGAATACTAAACACGAACTCACAGTATTCCCCTTCAACGCTTTTCACCATAATATCGCCGCCATGTAAATTAACAATCGTGCGCACAATATACAACCCTAATCCTACGCCGTTTTTATCCAGCCCTCTGGAACGGTCGGATTTATAAAACCGGTCAAAAACTTTGGTAATTTCCTCTTTGCTCAAGCCTTGACCGCTGTTTTTTACGCTGATATAAACATTGTTACTATCCGAAGAATAGTCAAATTGAATATAGCCGCCCTCATTGACGAATTTTACTGCATTATCGGTCAAGTTATACAATACCTGATGGATCAAATCTTCATCCGCTTCCACTAATACCCGATCATGATCCAAACCTCTGATGTCAATGTTTTTATCATTAATTGCCTTCTCAAAATTAAAAACGGTCTGACATGCCAATTCAACAATGTTAAATGGCTTGATAACCAACTTTGCTTCTCCTGTTTCAATCCTGGAGAGGTTCAGCATAGAGCGTACCAGCCGGGAAAGCCGCTTGACCTCGTCCGACACAATGCGCAAATATTTTTTTTCTTCCGATTTCGGAATCGTGCCGTCCAATATACCGTCAATAAATCCTCCGATTGAAGTCATCGGCGTTTTTAATTCATGAGATACATTGGCGACAAAACTGCGCCGCATCGACTCACTGACCGATAAGGACTGCGCCATATTGTTCAGTGTCATGGCAAGCTGTCCGACTTCATCGCAGCTCTCTATTTCCAGCCGGTTAGAAAAATCCCCTCTGCCGTATTGCTGCGCCACAGCAGACATTTTTTTAAGCGGCTGCACCATTTTGAGGGTGACAAAATAAGCAACCACAAATGCTAAAATCAAAACCGCAATAGAAGAAACAAAAAACATTTTTAGTAATTCCATTAAAAATTGATTTAACGCATTTGAATTTGTCGTTCCGAATACATATCCTACCACTGAGCCATCAGCGTTTACCATCGGCAGTCCAACGGTAAAATAGCGTTCCTTGTTGACTCCCCCAAGTTTGCCCAATTCTTTATAAGAGCCCTCAGCGGCAATATTTAAAATTTTCTCCGGAATCGTATAGGTTGTGTGATTGCAGGAAGAACCTTCCGAGCAAAAAAGCGTTTTCCCGTTTTTGTCGGTTAAAAAGAAATTGGATTCGGTGGTAGACGCCAACAGTCGAAAAACAGGCAACAACTCTGTTGCTGAAATTTCATTTGTTTGAGCATTATAAGTATTATAGGTAGCCGCTAAAGCCTTTTCTGCATTCGCTTGCAACAACCTATATTTCTCATCTTTAAAATACTGCGAAGCAAAGATCATTAACACAGCACCTAAAAAAGTGATACTCACTAAGACAAAGGTCGCACACATTGTAAAATACTTTGCAAATATACTTTTTTTCATCTGCACCGACTATCCTTTCCGGCATGTCAACAAGGATTCCATCCATCGTAAAATAGAGTTTGGCTTTAAAATATTGGCAGCGAGGCCAAAAACACTTTCGGCAATATACTTTCAGACACAAAACAACATCAATATGTCATTCTGTGTCTGAGCAATATTTCGTTAAAACTATTTATTCTGTAACTTCAAACTTGTAGCCGACGCCCCAAACCGTTTTCAGCGACCATTGCGAAGATACGCCCTCCAGCTTTTCGCGAAGCCGTTTTACATGAACATCAATCGTGCGGGAATCCCCGTAATACTCAAATCCCCAGACCTCATCTAACAGCTGATCTCTGGTATATACCCGATTGGGATTCGATGCCAAATGAAACAGCAGTTCCAATTCTTTCGGCGGTGTATCAATAACCTTGCCGTCTACTTTAAGTTCATATCGTGTCATATTCACTACGAGTTTATCATAAACAACTTCTTTGTTCTCCACCGGAACATTGTTTTGATCAATTCGGCGAAGCACAGCTTTTACCCGGGCAATAATTTCTTTAGTATCAAAAGGCTTTACAACATAATCATCGGCACCGAGTTCCAACCCAAGCACCTTGTCGAAAGTTTCGCCTTTTGCGGTCAGCATAATAATCGGAACGTTAGATTTTTTTCTGATCTCTCTGCAAACCTGCCAGCCATCTAAACCGGGAAGCATAACATCCAACAGAATCAAATCCGGACTCAAAGCATTAAACTTGACTACCGCTTCAGAACCATCGTGGGATAAAATAACATTATATCCCTCTTTCTCAAGATATAACCGCAATAATTCGCAAATATTTTTATCATCATCTACTACTAAAATTTTCCCTAACGACATATGACATTCCTCCTGTAATCATTTTCTGTTTCATTGATCATCCGATATATTCAATGTATGTAAAAGCACAACGTACTTTTATACTTATTATAGCATATCCGCCAACACAATGATGAATAAACTATAAACCTTTTACTAATTCATAATTGAAGGTATGAACATTTTTATTCATACAAATAATGATCCACCCGCTACATGTGCAAGTGGATCATTATTTCAGTCTGCTTTATCAACAAGTTAATCATCTGTTTCCGATTCATAGTGAAGAATTTCACCAGTTTTAGCGTTAATTTCATAATCATATTCTGTTGCGTCGCTGTAAAACTCAATTTCGTATTTTGGAATGTCATCGTCATCATCACAATCAAGTTCGGCTTTTATAAAAGCGGCAGCAGAAATACCGGCATGTTTTAAAGCAATCTCTTTTGCTTTTGATGCCGAAATAAAGGCATCAGTAGAAGTATTCTGATTCTTTGACGCGATTTGACCGTCACTATCCTTTTTACTTTCCTTCTCCGATGAAATAATTTTTCCGGTGATAGCATGAATTTCGTAATCATATTCGGTGTTTTGATATACAAATTCAATTTCATATATCTTTTGTCCATTGTACGTATCTGATTTTACTTCGGTAAAGGAAACATCTGAAGCAGAAACGCCCGCATCCTTAAGCGCAATTTCCTTTGCCTGCGCCATTGTAATTACCACGTCCGGATTGTTTGAAGGATTGTTGCTCGTATCATCATTTATATCCTCTATCTCATCAGAGATATTTTCCCAAATGCTGTCATCAGAATCATAGTCCACGATATCGCGAATATCAATATTTTTTTCAACAACCAACGCTGCTATTTCTTTTAAACTCATTTTAGCCAGTGCAGACGCATCCAAAGATGGCTCTTTTGCTGCCAAATTACACACAAATACCGCTTTGCCGATTGAAATGCTATTTTCCGCCGCAAAAGCTTTCGCTTTTTCAATATCAGTCAATGTTTGATTGATTACTGACGCAGTTACATTATTGCTTACCAAGGAATCCTGAATGTCTGATATCACTAAATTGCGGATTTTTGATGCTTTCCGAGTATCATCATTTTGAACAGAAACAAGAATACCGTTTTGGTCGTCAATTAAATAACCGTTTTGCACCATAGAACCGATAATTGCGTTTACGGCAACCTTTAAATCTACATTTTTCAGATTCATTCCGTCAATAATTTTATCAGCGTCCTCGTTTACCGCAGATACATACAGCACTTTATCTTTTTTATTGGTAAAAATTTCAATACTGGGATTCACGTCAATATCCACAATAGAATCAACCATCATATTACCCGAATAATAAAAGCCGCCGAGAGTACCACACACAATCAACAAGCAAGCAGCAACTGCAATTCCAATCCATTTCATAGGGCTTTTTTTCACCGTAACAGGCGTATTCATATTCATTATCCTTTCCGTATCAGGGACAATGTTTTGCGAAATGCGCTCATACATATCATCCGGAATCATCTGACATACCGCATCGGAGAGGTTTTTTTGAATATTTTTGTTCATTTTACAAACTCCTCCTTCATGCTGTTTTTCAGCTTTTTTATTGCCCGATGATATTTTGACAATACCGTATTGAGCGGAATTCCCATCAGCGCTGCTATCTCACGGTTTTTCAATCCGGAAACCGTATGAAGCATCACAATTTGGCGTTCCTCATCATTTAACATATCAAGAAATGCTTGGAGCATTATTTTCGCTTCTGCCTCTTCAATTTTTGAAAAAGCAATACTGTTTTCCACCTGAGATTCCTCCAGCCCGATTTCCTTTTTTGGCGTACGCAGCTTCATCAATGCGGAATTGCGCGCGATGGTAAATATCCATGCCATAGGCTTTTCATGGAGTTGGTAATCTCCGGCTTTTCGGTAAATTGTCAAAAAAGTATCCTGCAAAACGTCCTCTGCATCATAAGTATTTTTGGTAATAGAAAGAGCAAATCCGTACACACTGCGGGAAATATTTTCGTATAAACGATGAAAAGCATTCATATTTCCATTTGCAATCTCTTGAATGACTGTATCGTCCACCGTCGACTTTGCGGAAAATTCAGTATCAAGAGTCATCAAAACATGTACCATATCTTTTGTCCTTTCACTATAATAATGCAGAGGAATGCTGTTTTATTGCATCAAGAAAAAATTTTTTTAAACTATTTTAGCATTCATATTTTGATTGTACCTCTTTCAGCGGATGTAAAATTTCATTCCAATTGCCTTTATCATAACAAAAAAGCCGTCGAAAAGCAATAGCCTTTCGACGAACTTCAATTAAGTAATATACTTCTCCATGTCCCGCTTTAGATGCTTGATAATTCGCTTTTCCAGACGGGAAATATAAGATTGCGAAATACCGATCAAATCCGCCACTTCCTTTTGTGTACGTTCCACCCCATCCACCAGTCCGAAACGCATCTGCATAATCATTTTTTCTCTGCTGTTGAGCTTATCTACGCAGGCTTTTAACAAATTTCTTTCTGATTCTGCTTCAATATCTCGGTTAATGCAGTCGTTCTCTGTTCCCAAAATATCCGATAAAAGTAATTCATTTCCGTCCCAATCCACATTTAATGGTTCATCAATGGAAACATCATTTTTATACTGGGTGCTCTTTCTTAAAAACATCAATATTTCATTTTCAATGCATCTTGACGCATAAGTAGCCAACTTTATATTCTTAGCCGGGCAGAAAGTATTCACTGCCTTAATGAGTCCTATACTCCCGATAGAAATCAGATCCTCTATCCCGATGCCCGTTGATTCAAACTTTTTGGCAATATACACCACCAATCTTAAATTATGTACAATTAACGCTTCCTTAGCTTCATCATCGTTCTCCATCAATTTTTGAAAGACGATCTGTTCTTCTTCCTTACTTAACGGCGGCGGCAGCGTTTCCGGCCCGTTAATATAATGAATCTGACTAATCAATCCCATTTTGTCCAAAAACAAAATAAACCAATTTGATGTTTTGTCCTTTTTCCCCTCAATTAATATGTTCATTTTCCTCTGCTCCCTTTGTTATATTAAGTGCAAAACAAATACAATATTATGCTTTTTCAATGAGCAATAATCATGCCTTTAAGGTGGTAGACAGGATAGCATTATATTCCCCATGTGACAGCCGGCTATCAGTAACACCGATCAGTACCTTTTTATCTTTGCTTTTTTTTCCGTTTTTATAAATAAAATAGAAATGATCCGGGCGAAAAGCAGTCAGCATTCCGCTATGGTCTACCACCTGAAAAGGTACCATTCGGATTCGTTGTATCCATTCATGCTGTTCCAACCGAGCCAATCCGTCTATCGAATTCGTTAAGAAAACATTTTGAATTTCCAAAGGAATCAACTCTTTAATACTGCAAAATTCGCAAATAACTACCGGCATCCCGCTGATGCGATCAGATAATTTATTTCCGGTGTCCCAAAACCCGGAAAGGACCACCTGCTTTCCATCCGCTTCTACGACGACATTCATCAGTTCGGTCTTTTTCACACGATTATCCAACAGATAGGAAACTACCTGAATCAAGAAATACGCAATCAAAGTACCGGCAATTAAAGTCAGCGCAGAAATATTAAAATAAACCGTTCCGTTTCTAAAATACATACCGGAGGGAGATATAAACATCCAAACCGCCATCATAACGCCGCCAAAAATAAAATTGACTGCAAAAAAATTAAGAACCGATTTTATGTACAGTGATTTGGAATGATATCCGAAAGCAATCAGCACAAGCACTGCCGCCAACGGCAATTTAATCAGTGTAATCAGTAAAAATCGGATATTATCAAAAAAAATCAGCAGTGAAAACAAGCTTCCCACCACTGCACTCACGACCAACCGCCATCGTTTTGGTTTTTGGTGCAAAAAGAAGGTTGTTGCCAACAATAAAAAATAATTGATAAAAATATTTAAAACAATCAGCACATCTATGTATATTACATTTCCCATATTTATTTCATTCCTTTTAAAATTTGCCGTTTCCGCATGTATAAATCAATTTTTTCGTTTTGTCTACTTATGCATTGCACTGCACCAAAACAGGGTTTGCAAAGCAAATCCGTCGTGGAATAACAAAAAATATACTTTGGATTCTTTTAATCTGACTATTTTTTATTATAGAAATATTTTTCAGTGAATTTTGTCAAATACTGCGAAAACAACCTGTTCCATTAAAGATTCAGCGATTTCATGAATATGACGAAAATGTACTTGTCCATGCTGCCAATTTGACAAATCCCTGACGTTTTTAAGAGACATTTTTTTATTTGAATGCATATCATATAGGAGAAAGCAAACTTGCTTTCTATTGTGATACCTATTATCTTATTATGTTTCAACCAAAACGTAAGAAAGGAACGACATATATGGATACCTGTAACAACTGCTGCGAGAATACAAATCAACTGACAATCGGTTGCGGAGGTGCTGCTCCCTTGTCGGACAATGCGGTAACTTCTCCTTATTTTTGCTATGAAAAATATCGTCGATGCACACGGGAATGCTGTGACCAAAACGGAAGGTGCTGTCAATATCCCTGTTCTGCCCGTGACCCATACTGGCCGGAATTTACGCATCCGCGCTGTCTCAGTTGCGCTGAACTTTATAATGGTGAATAATGCAAATGCTTATTCTCTGCATAAAAATATCCCTTGCACAAAACGTGCAAGGGATATTTTTCATTTGTGTTATTCTTCTTTCATGCCGCAGCATTTTTTGTACTTTTTACCGCTGCCACATGGACATGGCTCATTATCGCCTATCTTTTGCTTTCTCACCGGCATTTTTTTAATCGAACGATTGCCGTCACCGCGGGATTCTACGGTCGGTTTCGCTACCTGCTCACGCTGAGGTTCCTCTTCGGTACGAATCTGTACTGTCAGCATCATTTTAATAGTATCTTCTCTGATAGACGCAATCATTTCATCGAACATGTCAAAACCTTCGATACGATACTCAACAACCGGATCCCGCTGACCGTAAGAACGCAGCGAAATGCCCTGACGTAATTCCTCCATTGCGTCAATATGATCCATCCACTTAGAATCCACATTACGTAACAAAACAACACGCTCCAGCTCGCGCATGATCTCAGAGCCGAATTTTTCCTCGCGCTCCTCATAGATTTTTGTTGCTTTATCTACCAAATCCTTAGTAATGTCGGACTTTTCAACCATTCCCAAATCCTGACCTTCAAAGTCCAAATCGTTCTCATCAGTAATGTAGCCAAGAAAGTGATCTCGTAAGCCTTTTATGTTCCAACTGTCATGATCATCTGTATCATTTAAATAAACTCCAACGGTATCGGTAATAGAATCCCGGAGCATATTCATAATATAATCCTTGAGATTTTCGCCGTCTAACACCTTATTACGCTGACCGTAAATCAGTTCTCTCTGCTTATTCATAACATCGTCAAACTGAAGAACATTTTTACGAATACCAAAGTTACGTCCCTCAACTTTACGCTGTGCAGATTCTATGGAATTCGTCAGTATTTTGTTTTCAATCGGCTGATCTTCCTCGATACCGAGCGAATTCATCAAATTCTGAATCCGTTCGCCGCCAAATAAGCGCATCAAGTCATCTTCCAGTGAGAGATAAAAACGGCTTTCACCGGGATCTCCCTGACGCCCGGCACGTCCGCGCAGCTGATTATCAATACGTCTGGAATCATGACGTTCCGTACCGATAATAAACAATCCGCCCGCTTCACAAACTTCCTGTGCCTCTGCCTTGATTTCTTCTTTATGCTTAGCATTGAGTTCTTTAAACTTTGCTCTTGCCTCCAGAATCTCTTCGTTATCCGTTTCGCCGAACGCAGTAGACTCATTAATCAGCTCATCGGTGTAGCCCAGTTTGCGCATTTCCGCTTTTGCAAGATATTCTGCGTTACCGCCGAGCATAATGTCGGTACCACGTCCCGCCATATTTGTGGCAATGGTCACCGCACCTTTTTTACCTGCCTGCGCAATAATTTCTGCTTCTTTTTCGTGATATTTCGCATTTAAAACCGCATGCTTGATACCACGCTGTTTCAGCATGGAAGCAAGCAGCTCAGACTTCTCAATCGAAATCGTACCAACCAATACAGGCTGTCCTTTTTCATGACAAGCAATAATTTGATCAATTACTGCATTGAATTTTGCTTTTTCAGTCTTGTATACCGAATCTTCCCAATCTTTTCTCATTACCGGCATATTAGTCGGAATTTCAATAACATCCAGTTTATAGATTTCACGGAACTCAGATTCTTCGGTTAAAGCGGTACCGGTCATACCTGCCAGCTTATCGTATAAACGGAAGAAATTCTGGAAAGTGATGGTCGCAAGCGTCTTGGATTCCCGTTCTACCCGAACGCCTTCCTTTGCCTCGATTGCCTGATGTAAGCCTTCATTATAACGGCGTCCCAGCATTAAACGGCCGGTAAATTCATCCACGATCAGCACTTCGCCGTCTTTTACCACGTAATCAATATCGCGTTTCATAATACCATGCGCTTTGATTGCCTGATTCACGTGATGTTGAATCGTCATGTTGTCCGCATCCATCAGGTTATCAATATTGAAAAACGCTTCTGCTTTCTTGACACCGGAAGGAGTTAAAGTGGCTGTTTTAGCTTTTTCATCAACGATGTAATCCGCGTCAACGCCTTCATCATTATCAACTTTATCGTCCAGCTCTGCCACACGATATACTTTTAATGTCTTAGCAAAATTATTGGCAACCGTATAAAGCTCGGTTGATTTATCACCCTGTCCCGAAATAATCAAAGGCGTTCTGGCCTCATCGATTAAAATAGAGTCAACCTCATCGACAATGGCATAACGGAAATCCCGCTGTACCTTCTGCTCTTTATAGATCACCATGTTGTCCCGCAGATAATCAAATCCCAGTTCATTATTGGTGCCGTAAGTAATATCGCAGTTGTATGCGGCACGGCGCTGATCATTGTTCAGCCCATGTACAATCAGACCAACCGTCAGTCCGAGATAACGGTACACCTTGCCCATCCACTCCGAGTCACGCTTTGCCAAATAGTCATTGACCGTTACGATATGCACGCCTTTTCCTTCGAGCGCATTTAAATATGCCGGCAATGTCGCAACTAACGTTTTACCTTCACCGGTACGCATCTCGGAAATTCTGCCCTGATGAAGCACAATACCGCCGATAATCTGAACCGGGAAATGCCGCATATTCAACACACGGTCGCTGGCTTCGCGGCAGACCGCAAACGCATCCGGCAAAATATCATCCAACGTTTCTCCATCGGCAAGTCTTCCCTTTAATACCGCTGTTTGAGCCTTCAGTTCCTTCTCGCTCATCGCCTTATATTTTTCTTCTAATGCAAGTACCTGATCCTTAATCGGTTCAATCCGTTTCAGTTCTCTTTTGCTGTAAGAACCGAATAATGCAGAAATTAATCCCATCTATGCCACCTCAGCCATCTTAAAATAGTAACAAATTCCGGTCATTTGCATTTCCAAAATGTTGTCATGATAATATAATCAAATATAAGTATATCGTGTTTTTCCGATAATTGCAATAGTTGAGTTGTTAAATTTTCAATAAGGGAACAAAGCCCCGCCATTCAGCGTTGCGGCGGTGGATGGTACCACTTGCTTTTCGTTATATTCAAATAATCGGTTAAGCCGATAAATGCGGCTTTTTTCATCCTTTTCAGACTGCGTATCATTCACATTAGAAAAATTTTTCAAATCAGTGCAACAGTTTATCTGTTTTTCAACACTATTATAACGAATACAGAATGTTGGAATAAGGCAAATTCACTTTTTGGGATAGACAGACACGAATAAATTCGTTATACTATATAGTAACAATGACAATCGGATGAGAGGTGCTGAATTTGGAAAAAAACACAGACCTAATCGTAATCAATGCCCAAAACGGTGATAAAGCTGCATTTCAGGAATTGTACCGGGAAGTTTACAAGGACTTGTATCGCTATGCGCTGTTCGTGCTGAAAAACAAACAAGATGCTGAGGACGTTGTTGCTGATACGGTCACCGACGCTTTTTACAGCATCAAAAAGCTGCGTTCTCCCGCTTCCTTCAAAGCCTGGATGTTTAAAATTCTTTCATCCAAGATAAAACAAAAATTAAAAGAATATGCGCGCGCCAAAAAAGAAGGTATCGTTTATCCGGATTTACAAGATCATACCAACATGACTGCACAGGTGGAAATGTTTTCCGCCTTAGGTCATCTGTCCCAAACAGAGCAGCAAATTGTACTGTTATCGGTCATCGGACGTTATACCAGCGCAGAAATCGGACAAATTCTATCCCTGAATGCGGCAACCGTCAGAAGCAAATTGTCCCGCTCTCTGACAAAATTACGTTCTCTTTTTACCGAATAACCGGTCTTTCCATCCTCTTGCTTGTCTGAAAAAAGATGAGAATCCGTTTGAAAGGAATGGTCATACTTATGAAAAAAAAGCAAACAGAACATCAAATTGACCAAGATCGTTCTGCAATAGATCAAAAATTTTCTTCTGTGTTAAAGGAAACAGAGATTCCCGACGCCTTAAAGCCGGAAAACATCTCCTCTCTCATTGAGAATAACAAACCGGCTGAAAAAAGCAAAGTCATCACCAACATCCATTTTTACCGTCTCTCCTTTGCACTGCTCTTAATTATCGTTATGGTGATCCCCCTTTATGCCATCCTGGACAGCAGGGATTCCAACCCGCTCTCCCCGGATTATGCCGGAACCAGCTCTCTGTCCACCATTATTACCATGAAAACCAACGATTATGACAGTATTTATAATGTGGTTCAAAATCTATACACTAAAGTTTACAACTTTTCCGGAAACACCGCAGGAGATGATTTTATTGATTTCAATTCCACAGCGCAATCTGTTCAAAGCAAACCGAGCGGGAACGGAGCAATAAAAGGCCCTACCGGTGCCAACAGTACAACCGCTGGTACGCAGGCTCCTTCCGGTGACGCCGAAGAAGAAAGCATAGATCATTCTACCACTAACGAACAGGTAAAGGGCGTTAATGAGGGCGATATTCTGAAAACGGACGGTAAATATGTTTATACCGTACAGTCTAAAAAGAAGGATAATGCCGCTGCAGAATATTACATTCATATCCGCAAGATACAGGAAGACGGCGGACTGATGAAGGTCAGCAGCTTTGCCGTCGAAAAAGACCGTCCTATTGAAATGTATGTGGATGGCAACCGGCTGATTCTATTATCGAAAAATGGCACCGGCTATAAAACGCAAAATGCCCAGTCAAACACATCTGTACGGATTTATGACATTTCCGATCGGTCTGTTCCGAAAACGATCAATCATTTTTATCAGCAAGGAGAAATGCTGTCTTCCCGATATATTGACGGAAATTTGTATGTAGTATCAAACTATCATTCCGCTACACAACCGGTCAAAGATGACCTTTTCTCCTATGTTCCCTGCATCACATATCCTTCCAAAGGGCAGGTAAAAATGGTAGCTTCCAATGATATCTGCGTGATGGAAAACCCAACCTCTGTCTCTTATGTCGTGGCATCTTCTGTCAACACTCGTACCGAGGACGCTGTTGTAAACACCAAGGCGGTATTGGGATCAGGCGGCATTATATACTGCTCCACCGAAAATTTATACGTACTCGGTACCTCTTTCAATGCATCAGAGCAAACCGAGATCTTAAAATTTGCTTTAAACAGCGGCAAAATCAGATACAGTACCAAACAAACGGTCAGCGGACGCACCTTAAATCAATTCTCTGCCGATGAGTACAACGGTTTCTTCCGGATTGCAACTACCGGCTTCGACACACAAACAGGTCAAACTTCAAATAATGTTTATTTGCTCGACAGTAATCTAAAGCAGGTCGGTGCAGTAACCGGTCTGGCGAAAGGCGAGAATATCTATGCAGTTCGATTTGTAAAAGATACCGGTTATGTTGTTACTTTTCGGCAAACCGATCCTTTGTTTGTCCTTAATTTAAAAGACCCAAAGAATCCGGTAGTTGAGGGAGCATTAAAAATTCCCGGATTCAGCAGCTATCTTCATCCGTTTAAAGAAAATCTTCTGATTGGAATCGGTGCCAACACCACCTCAGGAGGTCGGCGCATCGGCTATAAATTAAGTCTGTTCGATGTTTCGGATCCGACAAAGCCGTTGGAAGTTACAAATTATGTCAGCACCAATGATTACATGGGAATGTCTCTGGTAGAATATGATGCCAAAGCATTTCTGTTTGATGGCAAGCAGGATATAATCGGCTTGCCGCTGGTCACCACTGCGAAAAACGGCTCAACACAGAACGGGTATGCCCTATTCAAAATCAGTGAACAAAATGGATTTGAACAATTATGTTTCTTAGACTCAGAAGGAAATATAATTTCTGAAGATTCCGCTTATAAACCAAACAAATACACGACACTGGACAGCATGAACAGCTGGTATTCCCAATTTAATGTTTTACGCGGTGCTTATGTCGGTGATACCTTATATTTATTTACCGGATATGATATCACCGCATTAAACTACAAAACATTTCAAAAAATCGGTACTTATCCTTGTGATCAATAAAAAACACTGAAATAGTTATGCCCCCGGCAAAGCCGGGGGCATAACTATTTCAGTCTATTCACAGCACACAATAAGTATCCATATATGCTTCCATTTTGGGAAGTAAATCCTGATAGCCGCCTGCTTGCTGCAAGTATTCATGAATGTCCTCTACTGTAACCAAAGCGTGCACCGTGATGCCGAACTCTTCCTTTACTTCCATCACAGCTGTTTTTCCCGGCGTTTTACCGACCTCACAACGATTGACCGAAATAAACATATCGGTTACCGACGCATTTGCCGCGCCAAGCAATGCCGGCATCGTTTCACGAATTGCCGTTCCGGCAGTAATTACATCCTCAATAATAATAATTTTATCGCCGTCCTTCGGTTGATAACCAACCAGGGAACCACCTTCTCCGTGGTCTTTTGCTTCTTTCCGATTGAAAAAGAAAGGTTTATCAATTCCGTGATTTCTGGCAAGAGCACCCGCTGCCGATGTTGCAAGCGGAATCCCCTTATATGCC